>ERZ827512.48-NODE-48-length-185538-cov-48.602276_pt1 | contig 185538 bp, 197 predicted proteins | sample MGYA00519916_ERZ827512 | MGnify/ENA primary metagenome ERZ827512 (study PRJEB31778, sample SAMEA3449335) | human gut metagenome | biome: human gut; feature: human-associated habitat; material: faeces | place: United Kingdom | collected 2010/2012 ...
ATGTGGAAAATGTTATTCCAGATGTTTCCAATGTTAAGAGAGATGTGGAAAATGTGGAAACCACTGATACCGAAGAGGAAAAAGAGGCTCTTGATTTTATGTCTAACCTGTTAAATGGTAACTCTTTTGAATTTTAAGGTACAAGGAGGGTATAAACTATGGAAGATTTTAACTTAGAAGAGGTATTAAATTCTTCTGAAGATAGTAAAGAAGTAGTAAATACTAAAGAGCCCAAATCAAAAGGTAAAATATCAGGTGGTAAGATTACTGCTTGCGTGTTCGTTGGTTTAGGGGTATGTTTTTTGATATTCTTGTTAGTTGGGGTATTATATACTAATTTTATAAGATTTCCTGCTCAAGAAGAAATAATCAAGGAGCAGACAGGTATTTATGCTTTAGAGAACTATGAGAAAAATGTACACGACCAGAAAAGTGTTTTTGATGGTAAAGATTATTTAACAAAAGAGATTACTTATGCTAATTCAAATAAGCATAAGTTATCTTTTATATCTAAGATTGTTAATACAGTACATTATGAGTCCAAATCAGTTAGTGCTAAAAATATATTTGGTAATGATATGATTGATAGCAAAACATTGGAAGTAGTTGATATGACTTCCCCTGTTGAAGAAGGTGAAGAGGTTTTCTTTACATATGTAAATTATAATGCTATTAATTTTGATGAGGAAACTTTAAAAAAGTTAATTAAGGATTATGATTTAACCGCAGACAATGTTGATTATGCTAACATAGCTGTAGATATGTTTTGTGATTATATATCAGGTATGAAAACAATTCCTAAGATACAGGTATCAAGAGCTCCAAATATAAAAAAGACTGGTAATGCCTATACAGTATTACAAGATGAGGATACCTATTTAGACAGATTACTTTTTTCAAGCGATGCTTTTAAAAACTGTGAAATGCGATTTACTGTAGCATTAGGTAAGCTGTTATCTGATAAGGGTAGTTTTAAACCAACAGAAGAGTGGACTAAATGGGATAAGCTTGCAAAGATTGAAAAAGAGGAAACTCCTGAACCTGCAAAATATGGTAAAATGACAATGGCATCCACTTGGGTGGGAGCTTACTATTTGCAAAATGAGTATTATACAACTGACGAGGATGGTAATAAGGCAAAAGATAAAGTATCACCTCAGCTGGGCGATGGTAGTTTTGATAGTCCAGCAAGTATAGGTACACCAGTTATATCATATGTACTGTCAAAGGATAAGAAGGGTAATTTAATAAAGGACCCCATAAGGGTAGAAATGACAGAATATGGTTGCTCTGAAGATGCAATAACTTGGTTTCAAAGTAAAGATGTTCAAAACAGAGGTTTTACTCTTGATTCTGAAGTGCAGTATTGTTACTATGTCTTTAAGGTGACTAACCTATCTAATAAGACTTTAGTGGTTAAAGATAATGCAAGTTTGTGTGATAAGAATGGTAATATTTCTACAAAAACAGGTAAAATTTTCGGTTTGGCTGAAAGTGTAGAATTAAAACCCGACGAGACAGGTATCATAGAATCTTGGGGTAGGTCAACAGAATTAAACTTAAAATATGTAATATGGGGTAAGGACTTTGAAAAACAGCAAGACCCAGTGTGGTTTAGGGTACTTGCAGGCAACAAAGAGGATAAGTCAGAAGATAAGGGTGTATATATCATTAACAGGAGACAGAAAGAAACTTCAGCTCCTAAAACAACGGTAGTTAATAGTACATCTTCTACGGAATAAGATTTATTTAATTATTTTTATGATAGTGATAGACATTTCATGGATTTTATGGTATAATAATACCATAGAATAAGGTTACCAAATTCAGACACCATTATCCATGTATCAGTTCTCCTATTCTATAAATTAACCGTTCTATCGAAAGATAGGACGGTTTTCTTTTTATGAAAATATTGCAATTATGTATAAATTATGGTAAGATATAAACATAGAAATTGAAAGGAGAGATATTTATTATGAAAGATATCTATTATCATTTTTACAAAAATTTTCTTATTGAGAGGTTTAAAACTAATGAAGAGAGGTATGATTTTGTTAAGTCCTCTTTGTTAGGTACTGCTTTGGATGAATTTAGGTATGCTTGTAACTTCCTAACAATGTTTGATGAAGACACAAGTGAGGGTTTATTTCAGGAAGATACATACGGGGTAGCAGATTTAAAGAGAATAGCTAATGAGAGGGTAGAGGCTATTTTAGGACCTATAAACTTTGTATTCATCGGGGTAATTCTAAAGTACGGTTATCCAAATAGTTTTGAGAATATATACAAACTTTTCTCATTTAAATATACTGCGATAGATGAAGTTATTCCTGAAGATATTAAAAGATTGGTTATTTGCTTATTTATTTCATTAGCTATTTACACTGATGCACAAGAAGGTGTAATTAAATCTACAGAAGACTATAAGAAAGCAATACTTGATTCAGAGGATATAATTTATGCCTTTTCTGAGAGAATAAAAAACTTGAGAAGTATGAATACTTTTCTTGAAAATTTTTGGAACAGGGATTATAATAAGGCTAATGATTATGTTATGTTTATATTAAGCATTGTTCAGAGGTATCTGGAAACAGAGTAAATTATGTGTTTTGATTATATTGTAAAACATTGCATTTTGTGTTAAAATATAAACATATAATATAAGAGGTATAAGATACGAGCAATAATTGGTTTTCTGATAAAATGTCAGAAGAAGTTCCATTTGAAGAAATTGAAGAGAAAGCTGACAAAGGAGATTTTCAATGGAATTCATTAGATGTATGTATTTTAAGCAGTATAGTGAAATAAGGGGGTATTTATGTGTATAAGTGCAGTAATGTTGTAAAAAACAAAAGTGAAGAAATGTTCTATAAATACTGTTATGAATTGCCTGATAATGCTGAAGATGTGTGTAAATCTGTAAGTAAAGCATTAAAAACAGGTGATTTTGAAGATTTTTCAATGGCTTGTAATTTCTTGGAAATGCTTGATTATAAGAGTAACGATATTCCGTATGAAAAGAAGAGTCTGTTAAAAAGAGAAGCAAATGCAAGAGTTCGTGAAATTCTTGGTGTTGACTTATCAGGTTTGTATGACAGGATTGTGAAGGTTTCAAAGCAGGAATTGTATTGTGGAGATGAATTATATAAGTTGTTTGGTTATGAAGTAGTTCCTGATTATGTTCAGGATTGTATTGTAAGTACAATAGTTGTATATCATATGTTACAGGGAAGTGTTAATCTTGTAAATGTATTTACTTTGGCAGATATGATATACCATCCTTTTGTATTTTGGGAAAATAAGGATGTTAAGTTTGTATGTTCAGTGTTTAGAAATATTGCTTATGCTCTTTATGAAAAAGATATTGATAAAGCATATGATATATACAAAGAAAACATTAAAAAGGAGTAAAAAATGTTTAATATTATCATCTCAGTAGATTGCTATTAACGGCTTGTTCACATTAAAATACTATTTCAAAGCATATTTTTAACAATAATATAAAAAGTGTGTATAAAGAGTATTTGTTAAATAATAATAATACTTAAACAGGAGGTTATAAATATGGAAAATTGGTTTTCTGATAAAATGTCAGAAGAAGTTCCATTTGAAGAAATTCAAGAGAAAGCTGACAATGGTGATTTTCATCAGTGGAACTTTGAACCTTTTGAATTTCAGGAGAATGGCTATGAAGATGTACTTGATGAGATTAAGAAGTACACTGCTGTAGATTATCTTAAGCTTGACGAGGAAAGAAAAAAAGCTGAAAGTAGTGGAAATTCCGAAAAGGCAAAAGAGTACAAGGCTAAGATGGATAAAATGGTAGACGATGTGCTTGCAATTTACAGACAGAAGAACATCTTTCCCATTCAGTATTTTTCAGAATTCGGTATTTTTGATGAGATTGAAAAATGCGTGGCATACAAAGCCTTTTGGAATGGAAATGTAGTAAGTTGTGGAGCAGGAGTGGGTACTACTCTTTGTAACTATCTTTTTCCTAATTTGTTTGATACTCCATCTCAGCACGATTTGGATAAAACAAATGCTCGTTCTCTTTATGAGAAATTCAACAATGATGATTTTCTCCGTAGAGCTATAAAGTTCTGTTTTAGTTATAAGAATGGTTGTCCAGTACCTACATCAGTTATGGGTGGTTTAAGATTGGTAGGTAGTGCACCTACAAACTTTCGACCTATGAATGCTAAGGCAGTGTTTGAAAGGTTTTGTCCAGAGGGCGGAGTGATTTATGATTTCTGTTGTGTATCTGGGGATACTGAGTTCTTTTGTGGCGATGGTTGGAAACCTATTAGTGAATATATGAAAGGCGACAAGGTTTTGCAGTATAATGAAGACGGAACTGCTAAAATGGTAGAACCAGAGGAGTACATTCATTATAAGAATAACGAGCCTTTTTATGAATACGAAAATGAAGAGTTTGCATCTTGTCTGACGGGTAATCATGATGTGGTTTATACACGATATGATGGCATACATAAAATCAAGCAGAGTGAGATATTAGACGGCTTTGATGGCGGGATTCCCATCACTTGTGAGTTTGGTTCAAAAGGGAGTGTTTATAGCTATGAAGATATGATTAGTATGGTTACTCACTTTGTAGCTATGTCTGAGAAAGATTCATCTCTTTACAAACAGTTTTGTAATGCTCTTTATTCTATGTCTTATGACGACAAGTGTTTTTTTATTGAGAAAGTTTTTCAGGGTAAAAATATATGGTTTACTGTAAATAAAAAGGCAGCTGATATTGTAAATACTCTTTGCAGAATGGTAGGGTGTTATTCTGTTATGAATAATGACCGTATTGCTGATGATATTTATTATGTAGAAAGGGATACTACTGGTTATAAGAATACTTCAAAGTATGAAGTAAATGAAAAGTACAGCTTTAAAAAGGTAGAACAGGAAGATAAATATTGTTTTGTTGTACCCAGTCATATGCTTGTGCTACGCTATAAGGGTAAAGTATTTATAACTGGTAATTGCGGTTTTGGTGGAAGAATGCTTGGAGCTCTTTCTTCTAAGAAGAATTTTAAGTATGTAGGAACTGACCCTTGTACTGAGACAATGTATCATCTGCATCAGCTTGGTGACTATATTGAGATGGTCACTGGTAGAGATGATTCATATGAACTTCATTGTTGCGGTAGTGAGGTCTTTAAAGGACCAGAGAATAGCATTGACTTTGCTTTTAGTTCCCCACCGTACTTCAACCTTGAGGTGTATTCTGATGAAGAAACCCAGTGCTATAATAAGTTCCCAGAGCTTAATCAGTGGTTAGAGGGATATGTAAGAGAGACGATTAAAAATATTAAGCATATGCTGAAGAAGGGCAGATGTTATGCAGTAAATATTGCAGACTTTAAAGTTGGTGGAGGTAGTGAAGTAGCTTATGTAGATGAGTGGATTCGCATATCAACAGAAGAGGGTATGCCTTTATTTGATACAGTATATCTTGGTGTAACTGCAAGAGCAGGTAGTAAAGAGCAGGCAGCTGGAGAACTTAAGAAAGAAAATATTCTTATCTTTAAGAAAGTGTAATAAGGTGGTAATTATGAAAAAGGTACTTGCAGTATTTGTTTCGTTGGCTTGTATTATGGTAGTGTTGGTAGGATGTCAACAGCTTTCAGAGGAAGATTTCTATACTAAAACAGGAGATGCAGGTATGGCTACTTCTGATATGGCAGTTTCAGGAGAAACTGCAGAGCTGGGTATTGTAAAATATGGTACAGCCTCAAAAGATAATGCTTATTCTATAGAGTATTTCGAGTTTTCTAATGGAAGTAAGGCTGAATCCTACTATAACAATATTGTAAAAAGGTATAACGAGTTATTTGATAAAAAAGATAGTAACGATGTCTTTGTTAAAGACCACAATGAGTACACTCTTGATACTGATATGTTTTATATGAAGGTATACAGGAAAGATACCAAATTGGTGGTGCTTTCTGTAAGGGATTTATCTTATAAAAACACTGCTTTGAAAGTATTTAACAATGTTGTTGCGAAGTAAGTAATATTGTGTTAAATATATTAAATGAATATTATAACCCTCTGTATTTATAGAGGGTTATTTTCATATTATAGAATGTTTTAATAACTGTATATAGGAGGTATTGTTTATGGGTAATACAGTAGTAAAAATTAGTAAGTATGATTACAATAACAAATACAAAGATGTACCAGAATTGAGCAGTTTAAACTCAAGAGAAGATGTGGCTACATTCTTAGATACTTTTGAAGAGTCAGGTTTAAAAGGGTACAATATTGAAAAGATACTGACAAAAAATTCAAAGTATATTTTTGTGTACAGTGATAAGATAACTGGTTGGGACTTTTTCAAAGAGATTAATAAGTTATCTTCTATTGATATTGATATAACTCCTCAGAATATAAAAATTTTGTTTGATAAAACAAAATCGAGGGGATATTTCACTGAAGAAGATTATACTCCAGCTACTAATACGAGTGATATGTCTATGAGTGTAGACGAAGATGCTCCTACAGGTTTTATGGGGGACGATTCACCTATATTGGATAGTGTTGATAGAAGATTACTCCATGTAAGAAGGGGTGTAAGACTACCTATAAATGACGCTCACGGTATTATCATAGGTAGAAGTACCTCTCAGTCGGAGTACACAGTGAATAATACAAAGGTTTCTCGTAAGCATGCACAAGTGTATAAAGAAGGTAATAAATGTATGGTACACGATTTTGATTCTGCTAATGGTACTTTTATTGATGGTTTAAGAGTTAGGTCTGATTTAGACAGAGAATTACTGGTAGGTAGTTCTTTAATGTTGGCAGACGAAGAGTTTAAACTTGTGTAATCAAGAGGTAGGTATCTTATGAGAATAGATTCTTTATCTGATGTAGGTATAAAAAGAAAAGAGAACCAGGATAATTTCTGGTCATCAGTGCTTTTGGTAGATGGCAAGGAAGCAGGGGTAATCTGTATTTGCGATGGTATGGGTGGTTTAGATAACGGTAAGTTGGCAAGTAAAATGGTGGTAGAAGGGGTAAGAGACTCAATACTTAGTAAATTTGATTTCAATGATTTATCTAATGTCTTAGCATCTGTTAATGATAGTATAAGGTCATTGTATGGTGGAGATAGGTCTAAGGCTATGGGTACAACCTGTACTGTATTGGTTTGCTATGATAATAAATACAAGATAATACATATAGGTGACTCACGAGCATATAAAATTTCTAATGGTACTTGTACTTTACTTACAGAAGACCATTCCGCTGTAAAGCAGTTCAATATATCTAAGAAAGATAATCCTGTTTTGTGGAACAAGTATAAAAGCAAGTTAACAAGGTGTATTGGGGTAGAACCAAGTATTAAACCGTATATATCAGAGGGTACTTATAGTATTGGAGATATATTTGTACTTTGTTCCGATGGCTGTTGGCACTATTTTGAAGATTTCAATCTAAGTAAAGGTACTATAAATGATTTAAATTCTTTGGTTAGAAGTTGTATATCTAATGGTGAAACTGACAACATAACAGTTAGTGTTTTATACATTTAGGAATTTTTAAAATTTTTAAGATATGGTAAAAATAGGGAGTTATGAATTATTATTTATGTATTAAAATATTGTGAGATATGTATCTGATTTTTCGTTAATATTTGCCTATTTTTTGTGGTTGAGTTTCTGTTGAGCTTTAATTTCGTAAATAGCGTAATGAAAGGAGTTGGAATCTGATGGCAAATAGAAGGGAACATTTGAACAATGGTGACCTTGTATTAAACGGTAGGTATGAAATACTTAAATGTATTCATTCTAAAGGAATGGCTAATGTTTATCTTGTAAGAGATACTCAATTAGGTAAACAATGGTGCTTAAAAGAGATTAGGTTATCTCAAGCAGGTAGGGAAAATATTGAGTATATAAGTCTTATGCAAGAGGCAAACATACTGCGTTCCTTAAATAATGAGAAGATACCAAGAATTACTACCATTGATAATGATGGTGACTCTTTGTTTGTGGTAATGGATTTCTTAGACGGTGTTACTCTAAAGGATTTTGTACAGGAGAAAGGCAGAATACCTGAAGAGCTGGCTGTTAAATGGATGATTCAGATAGTACAAGCCGTTGGGTATTTGCATAGTGAGAGGTCAAATAAGAAGCCTATCTTTTACAGGGATATGAAACCAGATAACTTAATGATTAGGTCAAATGGTGTAATAAATATATTCGATTTCGGTATTAGTGTTAGGATAGAGAATCCTAATCAATTACCAGAATACACTCTGGGTACTCCAGGTTATGTTGCTCCAGAGCAGAAAAAGAAAAATTTACCTATGGATTTAAGGTCAGATATCTATTCAATGGGAAGAACTTTTTATTTTATGTTGACAGGGGTAGACCCAAGGGGTTTCATAGGGGAGAAGTTAAAACCGATTAGTGATTGGAGTCCAGATGTTTCGCCAGTATTGATATCTATTGTCAATAAATGTATGGAAGAGAATCCTAACGATAGATATCAGAATTGTGAAGAGTTACAGTATGCTTTAGAGAATTACAAGTATTCTGATGAAAAACATCGTTCTTCCGCAAAGAGGAAGGTTAAGGTAGTAATTGGATTAGCCGTAGCAGGCATTACAATGGGTATCTTCAGTATAATTCCTTTTGGTATAAACGGAGCTCAGTCTAAAGATGCTTACAATAAAGCTTTAGTAGTTGCTCAGCAAAGTGGTAGATTAGAAGATTATGATAAGGTGCTTTCTATGAATCCACTAAGCATACCACCATATGAAGGGTATATAGATGCTATTAAGGAAGATGGTGTTTTTTCTTTAGATGAAGAAAAAGGTCTATTAAATCATATAAATCCTAATTTAATAGACTTAAAAAATGATAAGGATTATGGTAAAATTGCTTTTGATATAGGTAAGCTATATTGGTTTTACTATCCATCTGAAGATGGAAAAACCTTGTCTATAAAATGGTTTGATGATGCAATAAGCAGTGGTTTTAATAAGGAAGAGTCAACCGCTTATTACAAGTTAGGAGTGTTTAATAGAGATATTTCTAAATCTGTTAAAGAAGCAAGTGATAGCGGTATGTACAAGGATTATTGGGACAATCTGTTATCTATACAGAATATGGATACAAGTGATATAATTACTTTACAGACAAATATTTCTATTGCTGAGTGTATTTCAACATATGCATATAACTTAAAGAAAGATGGGGTATCTTATGAAGATATTTCAAAAGAATTGAAGTTATTAAATGGTTTTGTTAGCAGTTATAAGGTAGATAGTTCTACTTTAGATACTATTAAGTCCTTGTATGCTGAATTAAAATCTGATTTGGAGGGGTTAAGTGATAGGGTTGATGTGATTTATGGTAAAAGTGGAGGTGGTAATTGATGCTATTAACAATAGGATTCATTATGTTGTTAGTAGGAGTATTACTGATATTACTATCTTTAATATTAATGGTGGTATGGAAAGTACCATCGTTGATTGATGAGTTATCAGGTAGAAAAGCTAAAAGACAAATAGAACGAATGAGAAAACTTAATGTTGCAACAAGTGGTTTAACTAATATGGATACTAATGAGTTTTACAGGTCTATGGTAGATGCATCATATTCAAGTAATACAGTAGGTTCTATGTTAGACAATCCATATAATGCAATGTCTGAGAAGGTTGTAAGTTCTTCAATTGGTAATTCATCTTCAGATGATATTGCTACAGATTTATTTGATAATTCTGAACAAAAAGGTCATAGTATTAAGGTTCTTATAGAGCAAACAAGTTTAAATTAGGAGGTTACAAAATGGTGAATTTAAATTCAACAAAATGTAAGTTAATAGCATTTTTGTTAGCTGTTATGACTGTAATATCTATGTGCACTAATGCCATAGCAGTATGGGGTAACGATAGCAAATATGGTATTAAGGTACTTGACGAGTCTGTAATAGGCAGAATCGATGAAGAAATCGATACTGGTTATATTATAAATGGTAAGACTCTTCAGTTAGATTGTAGTGATTGTGATTGGGAAAATATCTCAAAAATTGAAGTTATCAATGAGAAAAATCACAAGAGCAAGTTAACTGAAAAAGGTATCTTAGATGTGCCTAAAGAAAATGGTACATATACTGTTGTAATTACATACAAAGATGGTGTAAGTACAAAAGATGAAGCAGTAAAAACTAAAAGCACTGCAGATGAGGCTGTAAAAGAGGTTTCTTTCCCGTTAAAGGATATTACTTCTTTCTCAACAGTAAAATATGACAAATATGGTACAAAAATCTACTCGGTGTATATAGGTAGAAACCTGATGTCAGAGGGTAGTTGGTTAACGGATAAAGTTGCCACAATTTCAATAAATACAAATTTACCTAAAGATGAAATGGTAAAAACTAAAGTGTTGTTAAATGGTAATGAGGCAATTACAGAATTAAAAGATAAGAAAATTTATGTACAAAGAAAAAATGTATCTTTGCAGAGAGAAAATAAATTAGAGGTTTACATTACTAATTTATATGGTACAGAGTTCAGTTACACTTTGAATTTTAAATTTGATAATACAAATGTAAAAGTATCTGATGCTGAGATAAGTGGTAAGACAGCATATCTTGAAGATACTTTACTTGCTGAAAAAGGTGCTACTGTTAATGTACCAGTAGATTCTGGTGATTTATCAATTTCTTCTGTAGAAGTGTTAAAAGAAGACGAATTGTACGCTAATAGTAATACCTTTAAATTAAATGATGAGGGGTATTATTCAATAAGGGTAACTAAGGAGTCAGGAAAAGTATCAGTCTTTAACCTTTTTGATGGTAAAAAGGTTGTTTTTGATACTGAGAGTCCTAAGTTAGTATCTTCAAAGTATAATGATGCTGATTTTGATACTGATTCTTGGTATAATAAGGAAGGTGTTCTGTCATTTATTGCAAAAGATAATATAGCTTTATCAAAAAACTATACTTTAGTAGTAAATGGCAAGGATTATACTTGTGATATCAAAGAACTTGAAGATGATACTTACAGCTATAATATAGATACAACTTTATGGGATAAAAATGAAGAAGGTATTTATAAAATTGCTCTTACAGCGGAAGATTTAATGGGTAATGAGTTAAATATTTCTACTGTACTGAAACTTGATACTATTAAACCGAGTTATCATGGGGTTACTGTTGAGAGTGACAGTCAAATTGATAATGTATATTACTTTAAAGATGAAATTACCTTAAAAGGTCAATTCTCGGACAAAGGCTCAGGGGTAAAAACAGTAAGCTATAAAGATACTGATGATGAAGATTTTAAAGAAATCTCATTACCGTTCAAGACAAAAGGTCAGGGTACTTTCAAGGTAGAAGATGTTGCAGGTAATATATCTACTTATACTACTGGAGAATTATTAACTCTGTTGGGGGTATCACCCTATGTGGTAGATGATGACAATCCTGTAATTGTCAGAAACAGTTTAGATGTACCTTATACAAAAGATGGTGAAGATTATCTTTCAAAAAAGCCAATCTTAACATACAAAGTTACTGATAGTAATATGAAATCAGTAGATTTTTACATTAATGGTGTATTACAGGATAGTACATATAATGTAAATGATTTATATCAGTTTAGTACAAACGGTATTTCTGATGGAAAAAATACCGTAAAGGTAGTTGCTACCGATAAAGCAAACCATGTTTCAGAAGATGTGTACTCTTTTGTTTTAGATAAATCAGCTCCTAAAAACATACAGGTGAAGGCTGATAAACCTACAAATGAAAAACAGGGTAATGTTTATTATCAGGAAGATTTAAATGTAAATATTTCTGCGGAAGATAAAACATCAGGCATTAAATATTATAGTCTTAATGGTAATAACACAGACAAAGGTAATTTTACTATTACTGAAGATGGTTCTTACAAGTTTAATGTATATGATAATTTAGGTAATAATATAGGTAATACTCCATTATCTGATTACACAGGTTGGGATGGCAATAACATTGTTATTGATAGAAATAATCCTGTTATTGAGGCAAAAAGACCTGAGGGTAGTAAGGATGATTGGTTTGATAAGAATGTAGTATATAATGTGTCAATATCAGATGACAAAGGTATTAATTCAGCATATATTACTATTAACGGAATCAAGGTAGCTACTTTTGAAACAGATAAAACTGATGTAAAGACAGCAACTTTATCTGCTGATACCTCTTTAGTAAAGCCAAACTATGATGGTAGTTATGATATTAAGGTCTATACAGAAGATAATAGTAAACGAAATGCATCTTGGTCAGATAAGGTATATATTGATACCGACGCTCCTACTGATATAGTTGTTGATTGCGAAACCCCATCTAATGAAAAAGGTGGTAATGTTTATTTTAAAAACAGTTTTTACATTCAGGTTTCTGCAAGTGATGATTATGCAGGTATTAGTAAATACTATTTAAATGATACAGAAGTCAATGATTCTGGTAGATTTCTTATTGAGGCTAATGGTTCATATACTGTAAGTGTAGAAGACAAAATGGGTAATAAATCAAAACCCATAACCTTACAAGAGTTGCTTGGTTGGCAGGGGAATAACATTGTTATAGACGGCAATAAACCTGTATTTGATGCAAGCAGACCTAACGGGGAAGATACCGAAAACAAGAATTGGTATAAGAAAGATGTAGTATATTCTGTAAAAATTACAGATGATGAGGGTATTAACTTTGCTTATATGAAAGTTAATGGTTTAACAGTTTCAGAGTTTACCACTGATGATACTAATGTAAAATCTAATACCTTATCTTTAGATACCTCTAAGGTAGCACCAGATAGTAAAGGTGCTTATGCTATTGATGTATACACAGAAGATAATTGTAAAAACGAAAACAGCTGGTCAGATACTATATATGTAGATTACAAGCCCCCTTATAACTTATCTGCTACATCCACCACACCAAAGAAAGAAAAGGGTGGAAATGTTTATTTTAACGAGGATGTTGCTTTATCTGTAAAGGCTGTAGACGATTATGTTGGTTTAAAGGGTTTTAAACTTAATGGAAAAGAATCAACAACGGGTAAATATACTTTAACTACTGATGGGGAATACTCAATTACTGCTTATGATAAATTATATAATGAGTCAGGTAAGTATTCTTTACAGTCTTTATTAGGTTGGAGTGGAAATAATGTAGTCATTGATGATAGTAAACCTGTAATTTCAGCTCCAAGACCCTCAGGTGAGAGTTCTATAAAGAAAAATTGGTATGGCAAAGATGTAGTTTATAATATCTCAGTATCCGACAACAAGGGTATAGATAATGCTTATGTTACTATCAATGGCGAAAAGGTTGATAGTTATTATACAGCTGAAACTAATGTTAAAAATATCAGTTTAAAGGCAGATACTTCTAAGGTTGGTGCTAACTCAGATGGTAGTTACAATATTAAAGTGTATGCTGAAGATAACGGTACTTTAAGTGCTGTATTTGAAGATACAATTTATATAGACACTACTAATCCTGTAGTTGCGAATTTTGGTATATTTGGAGATATAAGTAGAACAGGAAAGACTGTCAATGGCGGTGGAAACTATGGTTTTTACTTTGATGGTAAAGGCTCTGTTCAGGTACAGGTAAAAGATGAGGGTATCTCATCAGGTATTTACTCTATTTGGACAAAGTTAAATGGTCAAGATTGGGTAGAGCATAAGACAAATGGTGATACCGTTTGTTATGTTGATGTACCTGCTAATTATAAAGGTTTTGTTGAAGCTTATGTAGTTGATAATGTAGGTCATAAGAGTGGTGTAAATAAACCAGATGGTTTAGTATCAGAGACATCAACCGCCCATAAGGGTAGTTCTAAGGTAGCAATTACCTTACCTAAGGAAGTAAGTTTCGATGAAAACAATGTGCCATTGTATAGTGGTAGTCTTACGACAGATGTATATGTATCTTGTGATTGGTCTGGTTTAAAGAAGTTAGACTGGGGTATCAACAATACTACATATGGTACAATTACAGACTTCAGTAATGCATCTTCGTGGGATAAAAACTTACCTTTAAGCTTTAATAGTAAGTTTAATTTAGATGGTAATGAAAGTTCTATGAAGTTTTGGGTAAGAATAACTGATAGAACTAACCATACTACTGAGAATGATAGATTATTTAGTATAGACAAGGTAAAGCCTGTTATCTCAGTATCTTATAATACCACAGAGAGTAATAGTTATTACAATAAAGATAGAGTTGCAAACATTACGGTAACTGAGAGAAATTTTGATTCTTCTAAATTTGAAGTATCAGGAACAGCAGGAGTTCTTGGTAGTTGGTCAAGAAATGGAGATACTTGGTCAAATACTATGACATTTAGTGGTAATACTGATTACAAGTACACTTTGAGATGTACTGATAGAGCTAATAATGTTTCAGATGCTTATACAAGTGAGTCATTTACAGTAGATAAGGTAAATCCAACATTGTCTGTATCTTGGGATAATAACAGTGTTTTAAATGGTAATTATTACAAGTCTGCAAGAACTGCAACATTAACAGTAGTAGAGCATAATTTTGATGCATCTTTAATTAATGTTGCTAATGCTACTGTAAGTGGTTGGAGTAATAATGGTGATGTGCATACTGCTAATATTACTTTCAATTCTGATGGGGAGTATGACTTTACTGTAAGTGGTAAAGATAAAGCAGGTAATAGCTTTGATTCTAATTATAAAAGTGGTACTTTTATAATTGATACGGTAAAGCCTAATATAGAGATACTTGGTGTATCAAATGGTGTGTCTTATAAGAAGGATGTATCCATTAGGGTATCTTTAAGTGATAAGTATTTAAATAGTGATAACATTTCTGTAAGATTGTACGGTAAGAACCATAAAGAAAAGTATTTAATCGGTGTAAGTGCAGGAAATACTATTACTTATTCATATGATGCTTTTCCAAAGGATAAGGATACTGACGATGTATATACATTGGAGGTAGTTGGAAGCGACCTTGCAGGAAACATCATGAAAGAGGAAAGGGTATTCTCTGTAAATAGATTTGGTTCGGAATACAAATTTATAGAGGAAGGGTATCTCGGTAATTACTTAAATACTTCTAAAGATATTTCAATCTCAGAGTTAAATGTAGATAAGATTGATACATCTAAGGTTAAGTTTGTTGTAACTTTAAATGGTAAAAATATTGATATAGATTCCAAATATATTACTATTTCCGAAGAAGAGAAAGATGGTAGGTATTTATATACTTATACAATTAGTAAAGATGCCTTTACTGAGGACGGTAAATATGTTATTCAGGTATATTCAGAGTCTGATGATGGTACAGAATATACAAGTGTAGCGGAAGAATATAATTTTGTAATAGATACTCAAAAACCAGTAATTCTTGTATCAGGTGTAGAAAGTAATAACATTTATCAGGATTATAATAGAAAAGTAACTGTGGATGTAAGAGACTTTTCTGGTGTAAAGAGTATTTCAGTAATTCTTAACGGTAAAGCTATTGAGTACACTGTTGAAGGTGATATGTATGTATTTACAATACCTGAGAGTACTGATAGACAAAGTTTGGTAGTAAAAGTTACAGACCTTGCAGGAAATTCTAACGAAATAAAGGTGGATAATTTCCTTATTTCTTCAAATACTTGGGTATATCTGATTAATCAGATTTGGTTTAAGGTATTAATAGTGTTAGTTGCTCTTGCAATTATAGGTTTGATAGTATTACTTATTGTAAGAAAGCGTAAAGATATTAAAAATGAAGAGATGCTTGCTAAAGAGAATGAAAAGTATTACAAGAGTTCAGGTGCAAGTTCTTCAGGCAATTCTTTAGGTGATAAGGATGAAACAGAGTTAATGTCAAATGCTGATACCAATAAGGGTACTGATGTTGTAAACAATGATGATAATGATTCCAATACAGATATGCTTGAATAAGTCATAAGGTATTAGAAAGGGTAAAGCTTATTAAGGCTTTACCCTTTTATTTTTTGATATTTTATTAAGAAAATTATTTTGGTAATAGTTTTATATGAGGGAAAGATTAAGCTTTTATTTAATAGGAAATACTTGCAAAATATTAAGAAATATTGTAAAATAGTATCATAAAATAAAAGTTGGAGGTAAATTACAATGAAAGCAGGTTTATATACAAGAGAAATTAGAAGGTATTTAGAAAACAGAACTGATGAGGGTAGAAACAGATTACTGTTAGTTTTTATTCCCTTTATTGATAATATAGCAGAGTCTTACATATCGGATAATAAGGGTATCATTACTGAAGTTGAAGACTTTAAGCAGACTTTATATGTATGTACTATGGAGTTTATTGAAAATTATAACTACTTGGCAACTAACAGTGTATCTACATTTAAACAACGCTTGGAAAAGCATTTAAATGCTGACATTAACAGGTATGTTAAGAGTTTAAATAGAAATTTAGAAGTAGCAGTATGGTTTGATACTGATAAAAATGACTTTGATTTTATTAAAGCTTATGAAGATGAGTTTGCTTTTAAGGAGTTAGTAAAAGCATTAGAGTATTTGACTCCCAGAGAGAAGCAGATTATAATGTGGAGGTATTTTGATTGTTTTACTCTTGACAAGATAGCAGATTATTATAATATCTCAAGAAATAGAGTTAAAATGATTATAGATAAAGCAATTTTTAAATTACAAAAATATACAAAGGTGCTTGTATAAAAAGGAGGAAGTTATGAAAGGGTATTATCTAAATTTACATAATAGAGATTGTTTTCTCATTACAAACCAGCAGAGAAAGACTGATAAATTGGTTTTAAAGTTTTTAAATGCTTTGAAGTGTATTACCAATGATGATAGATTTACACCCTATTATGAGGTGTTGTATAAGGCTAAAAGTTGTATGCAACCAGCAACTATAGAAGAGCGTGTTATTGTTAATGGTAGATTTGCGGGTTTAAAATACTTGGTAGTCAGTGGTAATGATTTCGGTTGTACTTCATCACCAAGTTTAAATCCCTATGCAGAATTTATTGTAGTAAAGGATGAAGATTAATAATGGAAAAGAAGAAAACAGCAGCAGATATTTTAATTGAGGCTTTTTTAAAGGATGTTGACGAAAGAGGTACAATGCCTTGGCAGAGACCATATGAGAGATATAATGCTTTTAATTGGTATACAAAGAAAGCTTACAGAGGATTTAATAGACTTCTCTTACCATTTGGAGAGTATCTTACAAAAAACCAAATAACTAAGTATAATGCTGAGAAAGGGTATATTGAATTATACGAAAATGGTAGGTTGAAAAATATAACTCCTCAGGCTTACTATATGCAGAAGGGTATTAAGTGGTTACCAGTAGTATTTTTTAAGGTGGATAAGAAATCAAGTAGCAGGGAAGAAATAGCTGAAAACTTTCCTGACTTTGATAAGTTTAATTCAGATGAAATTGCTTATGCAGGAAGAAAGAACGGATACTTATATTATGTTGAAAAGGGTAAATGTATTAAATCCCGAAACATTTTAAGATATTATGATGTAGCTGACAGGAAGCATTTCAGAAATGCTAATGGTGACTATCTACCATCCAGAATTGAAACAGGTGAGGTAGAGATAACTAAATCTGATGCTAAAGAAGTAATGGATAATTACATAAACCTTTCAGGTGTAAAGGTAGATTATAAGAATTATGGCACTCCTTGTTATGTACCAGAGTGGGATTTGGTTAGATTAAATCCTCTTACTAAATCTGAAGATGCTTGGTTTTCCACTGCATTTCACGAATTGGCTCATAGTACAGGGGCAGCATCAAGGTTGAACAGAAAGGGTGTTGTCTCACCAAGTGTAATGAGAGAATCTACATATGCTGTAGAAGAGTGTATTGCTGAAATCACAGCTTGTCTATGTTGTGCAGAGACAGGTATTTCAGATTTTGAGACCTCTTGTTCTGAGGAGTATGATAACAGTGTATCATATGTTCAGGCTTGGAAGAAAAGAGTAAAAGACTGGGGTAAAAATTTTATTTACATTGTATCTCAGGCTGATAAGGCTTTCAATATGATATGTGGTGCACCTGACAGTGTTGCACTTGATGAGGATGGTCAGGAAATAGAATAAAAGGTTGATTTTAAGAATAGTAAGTATAGGGTACTATATTAATTCAAGGAGTTTATTATGACAATATTTCAGTATTTAAAATGTATGGGTAAAATTGAGGACTTTGTTAAAAGGGTTTATGAGAAGTCACAGTCAAGGAACTGGTGGGTATTTGAAACACCTGAGTGGTCTTTTGTAGACGGGAAAGAAAAGGTTCTGATAAAAGGTAAGAAGTACAATTTATCCAACATCTTGTGTAACGATGTGACTTCTGCGGAGTTAAAAAGTATGACGGATAAAGTGTTGGATTTGATAGCGACTAAGAAGGGTTTAAATAAGAGTACCATCGCTAAAATAAAGGTAACAGGTGTATCTGTTTATATATATATTTTGAAGGTGAAGATGAAAACGATTGGAGAAGTGGAAAATATTATACTCTTAGTGACATATATGATATGTGTGAACTAAAAAAGCCAGTGAAATCAGATAACCCTTTCAAAGAGTATCAGATTGTTGATAAAGGTACTGGTATGGTGATAAATCCAGAATGGGTAGCACTAAATGCTACCTCAATACTTTCTGAGTTAAAATATCAGGGTTTTGAGTTGTTATTAAAACAACATATAATTTCGAGGGAAGGTAAGGAAGAGTATTATTACCTTTTGGTGCATAAAGCAGGGGTAATAGTGACTTTAAATGACATAAAAGGGTTCTATCCTAAACTAAAAGGTAGTATGTTCATTATATGTAACGGTAACTCTAAAAATCTTCACTCTATCCTCAAAGAATGGGATGGAGGCGGAAACTGTTTTAGAAAGAACATATATTTAGGTATTACAAATGAACTAAGAAAAGCGTATGATTTGTCAGACGTAAAGTGGGTATGTGAACTTTCAGATAGTAGTGTATTATCCTCTTTTTGTATATACAGTGGAGCGGATTGTTTAGAGTATTTAGGAGGTTCTATAAGAGAGGAAAAAGGTGGTGACAATAAATGCTATATGTTAGACGACGCTTTTAGTAGTGTTGAGTTAAGTATGTTTTGTAGCTATTATGAAAATATGGTTATTTTTAATAAAATCTCTCAAAACAAGTTAAAAGTACCAGTAAGAGAATTTAACAAGTGTTATAACGATAGAATAGCAGCCTTTAAAGAAAAGTACCCCTCTGAGTGTTATCTTATGTCAGAGTGTGCTAAAAGAATAGACGAGGCTTATGGGGTAACTAATAAATAATTCTATTTTAAGATTTGTAAAAAACTTGTCTAAAAAAATATTTGTATTTGAGTTTCAATGTATATTAAAATATATACATTGAAAATTTGAGGTAGTTTGTATAAATAAAAAGGAGAATAGTATGGATATTTTACTTTATTTAGATAGAATGTGTAAAATTGAGGAATACCTTACAAGAGAATTAGGGTATTCTAAGTCAAGAGATTGAGAATTTTCAAACCTGAATAGAATAAAGGTTGGAAAGAAGTATTATAAGGTTCCAAGTATCTTGCAGGAGAATGTTTCTGATAGGGAATTGCGTAAGCAGTCGAGTTATGTAATTTCAAAGATTGCAAAATTAAGAAAGATTCCTACATCCAATATTATAAGTATGGAAGTAACCAGAAATGGTATTAAACTAAAAGTAAAGGGTAAAGGAACTGTATTTGTAAACCTAAACAGTTTGATGGTTACATTTAATAAGGATATTCCGTATGCTTTACCTTTTCCAGGTCAGTCTTTTATAGATGATACAGATGAGAATAATCTTTTTGCAACTCTGAATTATTTGAAGGCTTATGGCTTTGAACAAATCTTTACAAAAACTATAGATTACAGTGGAATGCTTAATGATTATTATATGTATGCTAACAAGATTGGTGTTATTATTGTAGTCAATAAGGTTAAGTACAAAGATTCAAATATAAGTAATATCAAAGGGTATGCTTTTCTGTTTGGAAAAAAGAAGTATAACTTTGAAGCTAAAGATTTAATTGATGATTACGGAACTGTTATTGAAGATAGAGATGGTTGTCTTGTTATAAATCTTGGTGCTATGTTTACTAATGATATGAATGATTTTTGCAGAGGTACTAACTTTGAGTTTTATGGGTTAAGAGACTTAAGTAATGAGCAGATAGCAATCTTTAGTAGATACGCTCATTTCAGTAGTATGAGTAATATACCTGCCGAGTTAATAAGAATTAAAACTATTGTAGAAGAGTCTGTACCGACTGAAAATATAACACAGATATGTTGTGACCCCTATTTAATGGATTATAGTAAAGTATTGCAACTCAACAAGGTATTTAATGATGTTACAAATAGTACAAAGGATGATGATTATAGAAATCTGCTTAATTGTATCTATGTGTATAGTAGATATCTTTATACTAAGTATAAATTAAAGCATCCTAATAATTTTTATATCTTGGGAGAATGTTCAGGTTTAATTGATAATATTTATTACGATGGCAAGGTAAAGATAGATGTTTCTAATCTTATTCCAAGTAAATTAAAGTATGTTTTGAGGCACGATGATTTTGATTGTTATTATTTGTTGTTTAATAAGGATGTAGGAACAAAGTTAGTGGATAGGGTACTTCTTGAATTTAAATCCTTTACTCAACGAGATAGAATTGATTGTAAGGTAGTTGTTAATGAGGACAATTTGTATGATATGTTTTCCGAGTTATGTCCTTATGGTTTAAGAGGTCTTATTCTTTATATTAATAGTAGTGGTTCTGTTGTAGCATACAAGTGTCAGTTTGGTTATATTAATGTTTTTGATGCTAATATGTTTAGTTGGGAGGTAGTTAAAAATGACAGCATCTACCGTTGAGAGATATCACAAAGGTGCTTTATTTCTTACAGGTAAAGGAAAGATTGTACTTTATTGTGGTAATTCTCCTAAGACTGGTGAAAAGACCTATCTTTGGGTAGATAATGCAATCTATTCTGAAGAGAATGGTAATTACAATATTGTAAATTGGGATATTATTCGCTCAAGGTTATTTGAAAACATAGACTTGTTGATATCAAGGGGTACTACAATTATGTTAAAGGAGACTCCATATTCTTTAAAGCTGTTTTTAGGTTACATACAGCAACAGAGTCCTACTTTAGTAAATTTTCTTAGCGGTTTTAAAGATGTTAAGACTTCTACAAATACAATCGAAGGTTTCAAACCAGGGTATTTGTACAAGAAGATAAAAACTGGAGAAACCTATGTATATTTGGGGAATTTAGTTGTATCGATAAATAGTAGGTATAGAGTTAAAGGCGGAGTTCGTAAGGTACATTTGTTTATGTACTATACTAAGGGTGATGCATATTATTACGATTTTGAAGATGTCCTCAATTCAAGATTGGGTTTTGGGTATGACGGTAACTTTTCAATTAACTTCAAAAAGAGTGATGTTGAAGAAGTAGGTAAGGTTATTGATGAAAAATTCATACCTATTGATAAAGAAAAGGTACTACATCTTTAAATGAAGGAGGGTAATCTTAGTATTACCCTCTTATATTTTGTATGTAAGAATATATTGTAGTTTATTGTAATATATGGTAAAATATTAATATAAAACAAAAGGGGGTAAATAGTATGTATGAGGTTGGCAGTTGGGTAATTGATACCAATATAAAAGAAGGAGTAACTATTGAAAAGGTTATAGATGATTGTTCCTCAGGTAATATTTATTTAGTATCTAAGGATGATGGCGATTGCTATCTTGTAAAAGAGGACAGGTTAATTAAATATGATAAATATTATTTTGATAAATAAGGAGGTAATATAGTGGAAAAGAGAGTAGTAATTGTAGATTTTAACCATCAGTTATTTACTTATTTTCATTCAAATCACAGACTTTCATGTAAAGTGGTGATAAATGGAGAGGTAGTTGAAAAAGATACTACTATTCAGAATGCTTGTATAAAGAACATACATAGATGGTCAAACGGAGGGGTATATCCTACAGCGGTATGTTTTGATAGGGGTGTTCCTGCAAGAAAGGCTTACTGGCAGAAAGAATTTCCTGAAATGTCAATAGGTTCAGGAAAAGAATATAAGGGTAACAGGGAGAAAATGCCTGAAGCTATGTTTGAGGCAGGCTCAGATTGTGAGTCCTTGTTGAGAAGTGCAGGGGTATCTTGTTTTGCTCATAAAAATTATGAGGCTGATGATTTGATTTATGCTTGTGTTCAGCGAGCTAAAGAGAAATACCCAGGAATGCCTATTGATGTTGTAACAAATGATGCTGACTTGCTTGCTTTAGTAGATGATACTGTTTCAGTATTCATTAGAAGTAGAAAGTTAACTTGGGCAGAGAATGACGCTATTAAGAAGACTCATTATGTTCAAGTTACTCCTCAAAACTTCCAGGAAGTTGTTGAAGATTTGTCAGCTTATAAAGGTTTTATGATTCCATATAATACCCTTTTACTTCATAAACTGTTAAGAGGTGATAGTTCTGATAATTTCTTGAGGAAAGAAATCAGCAGAATGTACCCTAAGTCAAAGTATAATAATATGATTTTGGCTATGGAAGCGGATGAGATTAACTTTGAAGAGGTATTCAGGTACAGTCCACCAAGGTATGAAATCTTTAATAAAGTAACTGGGAAGGTCTTTGACGGTACTCTTGAAGATGCCTTAAAATCTCCAGATAGAGCTAATCTGAAGAAAAGAATGAAGGATTCTGAAGAACTTGAGGCTATTTTATGGTGTCTCAAGAAGTATTCACCTATTTCTGATGAACAGCTTGAGGTAGTAAGAAAGGTATATATAGGTATGAACCTTAATCAGCCTTATCTGAACAGGGATACTAATTTGAACAGGTTGGAATACAAGGTGGGTAAGACAGAAAGTATTGATATCAATTCCTTTGATGAAATAGAATTACAGAAAGTTATTTCACCTTTAAAGATTATGTTAAATATTAAATAAAATGATTATACCCTATCTACGATATAGATAGGGTACTTATATTTATAAGGAGTGTTTGTAGTGAGAACTAACTATAATGGTATCAATCAAAACGGTGATTACGATGTTAATTGGTTTAATGATGAAGTTAAAGAGAACATAGAAGTTTCTAAAGAAAATGAAGATATTGTGGATGTAGAAAAGGCATTTATTCATGAGGGTTTAGTTAATGCTTATGTTGCTATGGATGAAGCTATGTTGGTAAAATCTGCTGAGGAAGAGAGTCTTAAAGAGGAAGTTGATAGTAAAAGTAACTACCAGGAAGGCTCACCTTTTGAGGGTGGTGAGGAGAGTAATTTCCAGGCAGAAGGTAGTAAAAAGAAAAAGATGTCAAAAGGGGCAATTATAGGTATTATTGTAGGAAGTGTAGCTTTAGTAGGTATAATAGTTACCTTAGTTATAATGTTTGTAATACTCCCTATGAGTAAGGGTAGTGGTAATTCTCAAGAAACTACTATTTCAGCAGGTGTTTTAGATGACTTGCAGAGTAGAATAAATATGCTTTATACTGATAATTTAAAATCAGATATCAAAGATGGATACGCTGTAAGTGACTTAGATGCTTTTAGAAAGGAATTAAAGACCTTAAGTAATTCTACAGATGTATCTGATGTAGAAAAAGAATTGAATACTATTGAAGCCTATATGACTGATAGTAAAAAGATTAAAACTTATGCTAATTTGTCTTTTAATATTGAGCCATCGTATGTAAGTGAAGATTGCACAAGTGTAATTCAGGGTTGTGAGACTTACACAGTAGCAGGTCTAAAGGCTACTATATCTAATCTTGCCCAAGGGATATTATCAGATAGAAATAGCTATATAGATATAAAGAAATCCTTATCTGCCGTATCTGATGCAAGTACCTTTAATGAAGGAAACTACCAGGAAAAGATTAACAGTATTAAACATGAAGTTAATAAAAAAGAATTACAGTCAATGTATGATAAGTTAATATCTGATAAAAATACTGCCTTAGCTAAGAAAAAGTTAAAAGATGCTAAAGATGAGGCTGAAAAGAAGTTAGCTCAAAGTGCTTTGACAGAGGCTCAAAATAAACAAAAGCAGGCAGAAGAAGAATTAAGTAGTGTTAAAAAGCAGTTAGAAGACGCCTTAAAAACTCCTACTGAAGAACCTACTAAGGAAGTTAGTGTAGTTCCTACAGATAGTGTACCTACAGTAGAAGAAAATACAGAAGGAGGTAATTGATATGCATAGTTTAGAAGACTTATTCATTCGAGAATTTCGTGACGAAGTATCAAATAAGGTGGGGTATAAGGATGTTTATAAAATGCCTTTACCTGAAGAATGTTCCTCTTGGAAAATAAGTGGTACAGATTTGTTTGCCGTAAAGAATGTTGATAAAGAGTATTACAATTCTTTAGAAAAAACAATAGTAAGAAAAGTACCATCTGGTTACGAAGTTAAAAGAAGAGTTATCGATAAGGTTACTCGAGGTTTTAAAAAGGATGAAGATGGTTCATATGTATATGAAAACTATTCAATACCTAATGGCAGTATGGCAGTGATATCAGATAAAAAGATTGATTTGCCTTATAAAGAGTATAAATACCCATCAAAAGATGGTTACGGGTATGTTGATTTTATTGATAAGAATGGTAGTGTTGAGTACATATATGTACTTCCAAAAACGGTACTGTATAAGATAAATCAAACAGCATTAGTTTTATCTGTAAAGAATATGAAAAACTATTGGGGCAGAGGAATAATGACTTGGGTAATGGGTACAGTATTTTTACATATAGTACCTTATAAACCTAATAGTCAGTATATTGGTTCTAAGATACTTAAAACAGGCTATACTTTAGATTATAGTACAGAAATAGGTAAATTACTGACTTACTGGCAGGAAATAGGTGTAATACCTAATATAACTTTAACCACTTTAAGTGATGGTACTAATTTGGCTTTAAAAGATACTGTAGTAGGTTATGAAAGTTATATACCTGTAGATAGTATGGCTTATGGCGATAAAGAAGTTTATGGTGGTGATATAGTAGAATGAGTAATACTTATTTTATTTGTAAAGGGAATTACTACTATATAGCAGATAGAATATCAGGGGAAGGGTTCTCATTCTCTAATTTCGGTAGAAGTATAGAGAAGATACCAGCTGATTATGCTTTATCTTTAGGGGGTAATGTTGAAAAGGCTGATGTTATCAGTATTTTATATGATGTTAACAGTGATATATGTGAGTTGTACTTAAATGGCAGTAAAAAACTGATAAAAAAGAAAGGTATATCAGCTTTTGCAACATTGAAGAATCATGTTAAGTTGTTAACATATATACCATTTAGGGTAATAAGGGATGATTGTCAGGGACTAAATCAGTTATTACTGCCTGTAGAAGAAGGCAGTATAAATTTTAATGAAGTTTTACAATTAATAAATTAGATTTAAGAATGTTTTTTAGTTTTGGTAGAAACTGTTGCATTTTTTCCTATTTTATGGTATAATATAAACAAATAAATCAATAGGGGGTAATTAAGTGTTATCCGAAGTTATATCTATGAATAGGAAAGCAAAGGTAAAATTAAAGCGTTTAATGGAGGTTAAGAAGTACTATCTTTCCCTGTATCGTTGCTATATGATGATGTTATATGATAAGGGTTATATAGATGATCCTACTGTTCTTAATAAAAACAAGTTACTTAAACTTATTATTGAGATGAATGTAAATGATTTATATACATATTCGGGTAAGGTAGAGTTAGATTCAAGTCATTTCTTATTCGCTATAGCAAAGAATAGGGGTGATAAGGAGATTTTTGAACTTCTTTCTTTGTTATACAATGTATTTAAATATAGGGAATACTGTAAGACAATAGATAATATCTTTGAAGAATATTCCTTTAGAGAAAGAGACATCAATTTAGTTAAAACTTTGATGGTAGCTAAAGGAGCAAGGGTAGTACAGAGGTCAGGTATTCCCTTTAATACTGCTGTTGGTAGATGTATTTCTGAATTTATGACAGAAACAAAATCTATCAATATAAACGAATGTATTTGGTGCTTGGCTTTGAAAACACTTGGAGTACCTGAAGAAGATTGGTATAAAGATGGTATTTTTGATGCTGAGTTATCTCATAAGGATGAGGTAGAGAATGCAAGGGGTATTTTAAACGGGTTTTATGTTGTAAGTGGCGGTAAGTATTTACCTTTACTGAAAGAGTGGCTTTTTAAACACAGATGGAATTATGAGTCTAAGTTTAAAATGGAATTATTAGGTTTGTATGATTATGTATTTAGTTCAGATGTGTCTGAAATCTCTAAACACATAGATACGAAACTTGAAGGTTTAAAAGAGTATGATATTTTAGCTATCCAAGATGCTAAAATTTATTACAATGTACCAAGAAATACTTTTGATATGCCATTTGGCTGTTTTAGTGTAGTATGCAGTGGGTATGGAGAAGTATTATCAGATGAAAAAGAAAATATATACGGTTATACGGGAGAAGCTTACTCAGAAGATTACCTCATAGATGAAGATATTGATTTTGTAGGATGTCCAATAGAGGTACAGGGAAGGATTTGCTATGACCTTGAGCAAACAAATATCACATATGATACTTGGTTTAAGTCTGAGGGTGCAAATTTCGAATTTGTGGGTAATGCTGATGGAAAGTATTTTAATGAAGTATATAAAAAATATAAAGAGTCTCAATGTGATGCTAATAAGCTGGTAGCAACAATTGAAATTAAAGATGAAATTGATTTTAGCAAAGTCATTAAAGAGGCTCAAAGGTGTATAATTACAGGGGGATGACATTATGTTTATTGATTTAAAAGCAGATGACCAGGGTAATTTTGCTTTTGTTGAAAAATACAAACCATACAGATATACTCACGGTAGTATTAAACTGTTGATGCTTGTAGACGCAGGAGTAGGTATGGTAGAACCTGTTGTATTCAGGGGTAATAGTTTTATTCCAATTAGTCAAATAGAAGACGAAATGGGTATTGATAAGTATATAAAGGCAAAGAAGCCATTCTATTCTATGTTGGGTAATGGAAATCTTATTGTTAATATGAATGTAGCCTTTGATTTATCAACAGGTGAGTTTCTTAAAGATAAAACCTATTATCAGGCTTATACTATTGTTAAAGATAGTTTAAGATTCAATAAGGGCAAGGATGTTTGGTCAGTGAATACTCGAATGTTAAGGTCAAGTTCTCCAGAGCTTGATTCTTGGTTTGAGAAATTATCAGAAGGTATAGCAAAAACAGGTTTTGATAGGGAGAAGTTCTTAAAATCAAGGATTAAATAAGTAAGGTAGGTTGAAAAAATGGGTAAAAGTTTAGTAGAACATATTGGGAAGTATGATTTACTTGGTGAGCAAACTCCATTCAGGTCAATTGTAGAACAGTTGGTAGTAAATATAGTAAAGAGTGGTAAGTGGTTTGGTTTCTGTACAAGGGTAGATGATAGTCAGGTTAATATTTTCGATTTGGTAGGAAATAAAGAAAAACTTGGTTCAATGCTTTATAAAGAAGTGATGTGCGATGACGGTTATCGTACATCATTATACAGATACTTACTTCAGGATTACTTATGTTATTATGAGGCTCCAACTGTAATTAAGCAGAAGAATTACTCAGGATTTAAAGATTCTTATAATAAATATTTGATTACTTCAAATATTTGTGTAGTTGCAGAGTGGTTGGGTATCTCTGTAGAAGAGGCTGTACAAAAGTATGGTTCTCGCTTAGAGGGTAATTACTATGAGGATATGATGTGTCCTTATGTAAAGCTGACAGTAGCCAAGGACGGTACTAAAAAGGTTGTAAAACCAAGGTCAGATTTAAATCTTTCCTTAAAGGGTACTCGAATAATTCCTTTATTTGCTATTAAGAAGGGAATTGAGGTACTGTATGATATTTGTTCTAATGATTTTCACAATATCACCTTTGTAAAAGACTCAGGTCAGAAAAGAACGATTTGTGTATGTTTTGATTATGACAAGTTGGCATCAATATATAAAGATGCAGGTTTGCTATTATCAGCATATGAAGACCAGTTTAAAGGTGATATCTTAAATGCCAAAACTCTTACCAGAGGGTATATAAGAGTTATTGAGGTCGGTACAAATATTAAAAATGAAGCTTTAAGAAGTATTAATCTTGCGAGAATTCTTTCAATAGAAAAGACGGAACCCGATTTAACCTTTATAAATGTTAATTTAGATACTGTAAAGAATACTTTCTTATCTAAATTATCATCAAAAAAGGTAAATTATGCTGAACTCGTTGATATGCTTAACTTATTTGGTGTAGGAACAACAAGAATGCATAATGGGAAGGTAATTTCCTCTTATCCAGAGTTAGAAAGCTGGGTAGATTCTCAGGAAGTTCTTTTAAGTACCCCCTTTATAAAGCAACTTGCATTATTTATGATGGGTAATCCCCAGTGGTTTGATGGTTATACAGGTGAAGAGGTGGTTGCACCAGTTGTTGAAGAAACTACTGATGATACTTCTGATTTAGATGACCTTGAATTAGATTGGGATTTTGATTAAAGAAGGAGATAAATTAGTATGGCTAAGGCAAAAACTCTTAGGGAGTTAAAGGACAACATTTCGGTTGTAAAAGCTACTCAGCTTGAGTTAAGAATGAATACAACTATTATTAATGGGTATTCAGAAGCAATTAAGAATTATGTAATGAGTCAGGTTACCAGTAGATATGGTCATATTGGTATGCCTACATTACATTTTTTCCTTGATGCTTTTCCTGATGCAAAATCAAAGTATGAGAAACTGTATGTTTCTAAAATGGAAGGTCAGAAAGGGTATGAGCAGGTAGATGTAGATACTATGATTGCTCAGGGTTTTCTTTTTGACAGTCTTTGTTTTGTGTTTGACTCTCAGAAAAATACCTATTCTTTGGCAACGATGAATTTTGAGTTGCTTTATGATTTAGATATTGAGTACGATATGCTTAAACAGGTGGCAACAAAGAATAAGCAGGGTTTTGTAAAGGCTTACAGAATTGATGTTGAGTATTGTAATGATGATAAGGAGTTTACTTTTAAGGCTGTAAATCCAAGAGATTTTGACATTGATGAAAATAAACTCGATGAGCAGGAGGGTAAGCGATTCTTTATTGTACCTTACAATTATGTAATGTGGTATATGAAGGCAGTAGAGGTTCTTCTTAAGAAAGGTTATACCTTGAGAATCCACCAATCTCTGTCGGGTATTGAGAAGATTAGATTGGTTACAACAAACCAGGATATTTTATCCAAGTTTTGTGACATTCCTGATGCAACGAAGGGTTTAACCGCTAAGTTTTTCCCATTGAAGGGTTTCTTTTATGCTCCATCAGTAGGAGCTCCGAGTACAACGGCTATGGTAACGAATATTAATCTTTTTGATACGACGGTAATTAAAAATTCTCTCCCTAATGATTTTAAAACATATAATATTTCAAAGCCATCTGATGCAGTAGGTGATTTGATTGCTGAAGGTTTAATCATTAATAAGCTGATGACATTAAAGGCTGAAGATATAGGTGATTTTTATTACATTATTGAAAATTTACCCTCTAAGAAGTATTTTGCAGCTGATGCTGAGAATATTTCTGATGGAGATATTGCTAAGTACCTCCATTCATTATCAGACTTCTCAAAGAAGAAAGTTTATTCAATATTAGGTATTGAAAAAGAGCTTGTGAGAAGAAAGGCAATCATCGGTAATGGAAGACAGATGACTGCTAAAGAGGTTGATAACATTGAGGAGACTTTCAAGAAGGGTATTTGTAGGGTAATTATTCAGAAGAAAGATTGTCGATTAAGTGCAGTAATGGGTACTAATAACAAGGTAATTCTTCAGAAGATTTACGGTAACCCATTAAAGTATGAGAGCTTTGCTCATAGATTTTATATGTTGTTAAATTGGCTCAGCGATGAAGGTAGCAATTTAAGTGATGACTCTATTGATGATGAGTTAAAGTATTTAGGTTTAGGTTACGGCTCTGAGGGTATCAAGGCTGTTAATGCTTATTTAAGCTCTGACAGGGGTACTGTAGATGAGGAAAACTTAAAAGGTGCTTTAGCAGACATATTAGGGGTAAGTCTTAAGAGAAGTAATGCTCAGGTATCGACTAATAAGGTTTCTACTAATGTGTTAGTTAGAACATTAACTGCTCGATTAGATGAAAACCATAATCCTGTTGATTATTATAAGTATATTGATAAATCAAAAATTATCGGTGGTATGATTTTTGAATAATAGGTAGTAAGGAGGGGAATTTTATGTATTCTGAATATGAAAAGTATCTGTTAAATATAAGGAATAGTTTAATACAGAATGGCATAGAGTTCCCCGAAATTACTAAAGGTTCTATGAGTTACTATGAGTTATTTAAGCTTGGTATCAAGTTAAGTGATATACTACTATATTACAGGGTATTAGCTGTAAGTGGCTCAGGTGATGGTCTTGAGAACTTTTTCTTGCCAATCAATACATCTTATGTAGATAAGATTAGGGGTATTTGCTATTCAGAGTTTGTATCTGATGTTCTTCCAAATTATAAAAAGTTGTCACTGGGTATAGAACCTGAAGAAGAGACTGATGATGTAGCTTTAGAAGATGTTGAAAATACTGAAGAAGTAGAATCTGATTTTTCAGAAGATTTATTTAATTCTATGTTTGAAGAAGATAATACCGAAGAAGATGTATCAGATGATACAGATGATAGTATAGAAAATGATTTTGATGCTACAATTAAACAAAGGTTAAATGAAAATACTGAGTATGTTCCTAATGGGGTGTATCTTGAAGAAGTACCATCAGAGGGGTATTCAGATGAAAGTGATACTTATGAAGAATCTGATTACTCTGTAGACGATGAGGATGACTATGAGGAGTCTGATTATTCTGAGGATGAGGAAGATTATTCAGAAAGTAATTATTCTGATGATGAGGATTATTCAGAAAGTGATTATTCTGAAGATGATGAAGGTGATTATGAGGAGGGTGATTACTCTGTAGACGATGAAGATGACTATGCAGAAAGTGACTACTCTGAGGATGAAGAAGATGCTTATGAGGAAAGCGATTACTCCGAAGATGAAGATGATTACGCAGAAAGTGATTATTCTGAGGACTATGAAGAGAGTGACTATTCTGAGGATGAAGATGATTATGAGGAAAGTGATTACTCTCAAGATGAAGAAGATGATTATGAGGAAAGTGATTACTCAGAAGATGATGAAGAGGGTACTTACTCAAGCAGTAATGCAGATGGTGTAAAACCTAAGAAAACAAAAGACTTAGGTGATGAAATACAAGATATTACCAATACGGTATTAACTGGTTTAAAACAAAAAGCTATAAACTTTTTAAAGAAAAAAGAATAGTATAGGTTTTTTTGAATATATGCTATGTGGCAAAGATTGTTATATTATATATGCGTAGGTTCAAAAATATTTTTAAAAGGAGTAGATTTAAAAATGATTAACGCAGTTACAAGAGATACACTTGTAGAACAGTTTCAGTCGGGTGTATCAACTATGTTCGAAGAGGTAAAGGGTAATTATAATATTGCTGAAGCAATGGCATCAAATAGTATTGATGATGTGAGAGCAATTATTAAAAAGGTACAGTCTTTAATGGTTGCTAATATTCCAGATGTTTCCAATGCTCCTAAGGCTTCTCTTTACATCTCATCTTCTGGTGTTGATGAGATTAATGTAATTAATATTACAGTAGCTAATAAGATTTCGTCAAGTAAATCTTTCAGTTATCAGACTTCTATTACAAAGGGTAAGACAATTGAAAAGATTGTTGATTTTATGAAGGATGTTTATACAGCTCTTTTGGTCGATGATCTTATTTGTGAAAACCTTGAAAGAGTAAATGAAGTTCTTGCTGAGGCTGTTAAAGATGCAGGTCTTTCTTATGGTATCAAGGTGGTTTCTCCTCTTGGTAACGATAATAAAAAGATTGCATCAATGTCAGATGATGAGATTGTATTTGTAGCAGACCCAGAAAGGGTATTTACTCTCGATACAATTATTGTACTTCTTGATGAAGCAGATGAGGTTATTACAGAAGATGTAATTACTTCTCATTATAATAGCCTTGTTGATGATATTTCTCAGGCTCAGACTCCTGAGCAGCTCGTTGGTATTCACGGTGGTGCTTTAGTGGCTTACATTTGTGATATCAGCAAGAGATTAAAACCTCTTACTCTTATCAAGAAGATTTGCAGTAAGAATATTGAAAAGTTAAGAGGTTCTAAGGATGCAGTAGCTTATTACTTTGAAGATGATGTTTTTGCTCTTGTTGAGAGAAGAGATGGAAACTTCACAGTAGTTCTTTCACCTTTTGATGTAAAAACTTTAAGAAGAGTAGATGTAGATGTCCTTAAGGGGATTGCTTAATCATCTGTTTTTGATTAAAAGGGGTTGCTTGTCAACCCCTTATTTTTATAGGAGGTTAAATTTATGGTAGATAAAGATTTTGATGAATTAGTTGATGATGGTACAGAGGTTACTCCAGATTCTAATGCTCAAGAGGTAAAACCAGTCAAATTGGGTAAAGGTGCTGTTGCAGGAATTTTGATAGGTATTTTGTTTATTGTTGCGATATTAATACTTACCGTTGCCAGTTGCCATGTTGAGAAAAAAGAGAATGTTTCTCAAAATGGTGGAAGTACAATTTCGTCATCTACAGTAGTGTCTGAACCTATATCAAATGCAGGTGAAAATTCCGTAAAAAATGAAGAACAGACCACCGTTTTTTCGGAGGTAGCCACTACATCATCTGAAAATTTAAATAGTGCTAATAATCAAGGTACGGCATCTAAAGATACTAATCCAGTTGAGAAGAAAGATTCTGGTTTGTCTGAGGTAGCATTACCTGCTTTTGGTAATGAACTAACCTCGAAGGGTATTGTTATCAGTAAGCATGTATATTCTTATGAGGGTAGTTATATCTATGGTATAAATATTTCTGTTTTGATTGGAGATACAACTCAAACAGTTAATTATTTCTGTCCTAAGAATACATATGATGCTCTAAATACTACTGATACATTGTCTATTGTTTATCAACAGGATAGTAGTGGATTGGTTAGCATATCGTCTATTTCAAAATAAACTATGTTTGTTTTTTAAGAATGTAGTCAATCTTTGATTATACACTGAGAATATAGTTATGCGTGTGTTCCTCTTTTAGTGTGAGGGTATTAGGGTTTGTAGGATTTTTCGTATTTTTTAGTATTTTCTTGTTGTTTTGTATATTTTACTAAAAAGATGCGTATCTTTTGTACAATATTTACAAACTTAGAAAATTTCGAAAAAAATTTGAACAAAGACTTGCAATTTTAATATTTGGTGCTAAAATAGAGACATCAAATAAAGGGTAGAGCAAAAAATTCAAGCTCTATATACTTTAAATATATTATAAAGGAGAACTAATTATGGCATTAACAGTAAGTAAGAAAAAGGTAGAAGAGACTGCTCCAGTAGCAGAGGCTGTAGCTGATGTAAGAGTTAAAGAGAAGGCTAAGGCAGAGGCAGTTGCCCCCACATATGACGAGTCAAAACTCGGTTCTATGAGCGGTGCAGTTGAATTTGTTGCTCCTCTTGGTGACCCGTCACATCCTGATACGACTACTGATAAGGAAGGTAATAAGACTATTACTCCTTTCATCGTAGGTTACAGATTTAAGGCTCTTCAGGATATCGAAGTTCCTGAGTGTGGTCTTGATAAGGATGCTCGTAAGAATCTTATGTCTTACATTCCTGAGCAGAAGAACAACAAGAAGGCTGTAAAAGCAGGTGAGACATTTGATCTTACTCGTTTTGAGGCAGCACTTCTTCTCGCATCAGTTGAGTTCAACGGTGCAATTTCAGGTGGAGATAAGACCTTTATCGGTGTTTACCAGACAAAGACAATGAACAGCAAGAAGGGTACTGTAGGTACTACATCTGCAGCTACTGCACTTCCTACATTTGCTCTTAAGGCAGCTGGTGCAGGCAGTATCAAGGACTACGAGATTATCAAGGTTCTTACTTTTGCATCTGAGACTGTAAACAAGGACAAGAACGGTAATCCAATTACTCGTAAAAAGAGAACAATTGTTCCAGGTTTTGAGAAGTGGGAACCACTTTGCCTTGCTCAGGCTCCTACAAAGTCTGCTACAGGCGGTGCAAAGAAGACTCCTACAAATCGCAGAAATGCGAATGCAGAAGCATTCTTACAGCTCGTTGCAAGAAAGTAATTTCTTGTTCAAGCAGTACAATAGGGCAGTCAATAGACTGCCCTATTTTTGTAGTTAAAATATTATAGAGCTGTGAATAATAGTAAAGAATATAAGTCAATAGGTATCTTTGTTTTAAGGGGAAGTTATGTATGAAAGAAGATACAAATATTTCTTTTGCAAGAAAATATAGACCTACAAGTTTAAGTGGGTATATTGGTAATGCAGATATTAAAGATACTACTTGCAGGTATTTGAAAAATCCTAAGAAACCTCAAACCATCCTACTAACGGGTAATAGTGGTTGTGGTAAAACGACTTTGGCTCGAATTATAGCTAAGGAATATCTTTGTGAGAATAGAAATGAACTTACAGGAGCTTGTGGAGAATGTTTTACTTGTCAGGCGATGGATGAATACATACTGACAGGTAATACAGAGAATTTACCTGACTTATATGAGATTGACTCATCGGATAAGTCGGGAAAGAAAGATATAGACGCAATGTTGGGTAGTATGGAATACCCACCAGTCGGTGGAGATTGGAAAGTTTATATTATAGATGAAGTACATCTTTTGAGTGAAGGTGCTATGGGTAGATTACTTAAATCTGTAGAAGAGCCACCGGAGTATGTACTTATGATTTTCTGTACTACAAACCCTGAGAAGTTATTACCTACTATCCGTAATAGATGCCAGTTAAAGTTACCAGTCAGTAAACCTACCACTTCTGATATCGTCAAGTTATTAGAAAAGGTATGCGTAGAGGAAGGTAAAGATTATAATATCACTGGTCTTAGAATGATTGCTACTCGAAGTGATAATGTAGTAAGGGATAGTTTAAACAATATTGAACGGGTACTTACGACAAGAGAAGATGCAACTGATAAGAGTGTAAGTGAAGAATTTAAAGAGGTTTCTGATAAGTTTGTATTTAATTTTTATGATTGCTTATTAAATAAAGACTATATGGGGTATGTTGATATGATGTATAAAATAAAAACATCATATACTTTTGAACAGTTTTTGATTTCTTTGAGTAATTTTACCAAGAGGGGTATTTACATTGTAAACGGTATAGAGGTTGAAGGCTTATCTACAGACGAATTAAATTCATATATGAAGTTGTTCAAGAAGATGAGTCCGAAGCAAATAAGTTTTATTTTATCCGCTTTGAAAAAAATGAGTTTAGGTGACATTGAAGCTAATTTTATGTCTTTCATTTATTCCGATTTAGAAGATGGTAATGTTTCTGATGATAGGACTGCCGTTAAACAGGTAGAGAGTTTAGGAGTTACAGAGGAGAATAAATTCAGGAATAGTAATTTGGAAAAGATAGAATCAGCTAAGTTATCAAAAGGTTTAGAGTCTTTAGGTTCAGCTACTGAAGAAGTTGGATTTGATGACTTGTCAACTTATTTTAATTTAGAGAAAGTAGGAGGCTAATTCTATGAAAGCGAGAACTTCCGCAAGAGCAATATTGTTTATTATGGCTGTAATGGTAGTAAGTTTAGTATTTACTGCTATCAGCGTTCCAACGATTGATGTTGCTTATGCAGAGAATACTTTGGAAGATAATGTAGGAGGAAACGGTTCAAGTTCTTCTAATTCAGGTTCTTCAGATTCTTCAGATGGTGATGATTTATTTGGTGGTCTTAAAGACCAGGAGATTGACCCAGAAGATAAGGGTGTGTCGGATTGGTTAAAAGACCAGAGAGGGGTAAATTCCAAACAGTTGGAAAGTGCAACTCAGACAATGAGTCCTATTACTAATATCATTGGTTATATTACAGGTGGTATTATAATTTTAACAGTAGTAGGTGTAGTTGCTATAACAGCTTTAGATTTACTTTACATTGCCGTTCCGCCAACTCGTAATTTCCTTTATAAAGCAGGTACAGATGGTACAGGTGGCTTTACAGGAGGTTTCGGAGCAGGAGGCTACGGACGAATGGGTGGTATGTCGATGGGAGCTGGAGGAGCAGCTCAAGGGAGTAATAAACCTACCCAGTGGGTATCTGATGAAGCGGTAGCTTGTGCAGCGATGCTTGGTGGTTCAGCACAGTCAGCTCAAGGCGGTATGATGCCAGGAATGGGAATGGGTGGCTATGGTGCTATGGGAGCTATGGGAGCTCAGCAACAGCAGGGTCAGATGAAGACTAAGTCTGTAATTGCTATGTACTTCAAGAAGAGATTGTTCTTCCTTATTCTTTTAGCTGTTTGTATTATTGTGTTAACATCAAGTGCTATAATGAATTGTGGTGTTAACCTTGCAGAATGGTTTCTTAAGATTGTCAATATGCTTAATGGTAAAATGTCTGCATAATATAAGAGGTTATAGCTATGAGTAATGAATTATTTGATTATTTTAAAGAGAGATATTCAAAAAACAATGATAAAGATGTAACCTTAGACCAAATGAATCGTCAAAGGGTAAAAAACACTATATCTAAGTTATGTAAGAAGTATTTGACTCAAGCAGGTCAGGTATTTAAATTTGAAGTTTCTCCTAAAGATTTACCCTATGCAATAGTAGCGATAGAGGAAGAACCTTTAAAATCTATGTATGATATTGTACAAATATCTGAAACATTGTTTGTAGCTAATTTGAAAGAGATTTCTTTTGGTTGATATTGTAGTGAGGTAATATGGATATTATATATACTAAAGAGCAGATAGCCAGCATAGCTAATGAATTGGGTATCTCAAAAAGTGATGTAAATAATATATTGGGTTGTTACAGTGGGTATTTACAAACAAAGATTCTGGAAGGTAAAACTGTAAAAATTCTTAATATTTGCTATTTAAAAAACAACAATGAAAACTTAGATATAGGTAATGCTTACAGAGAGACTCTTTCATATGTTGCAACAGAACTTTCAGAAATGATTGGAATAGGTAGTATAACTATCCAGAGGGTTCTCAGTACTTTAGAAGATTTTATAGTAGCTGATATAAAAAATGGTAAAGGCTACAGTTTACGAGGTCTTGTTAGGATAAGATGCAATGACGATGGCAAAGTAAGGATTAAAAAGTCTACAAAGTGGAATGGAGAGCCCATAAATGTTGTAACACTACATTCTTTTAAAAGGAGAATAGAAGATGCAAGGTAATACTCATAGAGTAGGAGGAGCTCTAAGTTGTTTATTAGGGTACACAATATTGTATAATAAAGGTATGATAATGCAAGATGTAAATCCTTTATTACAGTTAACTGTTATGTACCCTTTTGCAATATATGGTTCAGTGGTATCTGATTTGGACCATAATTGGAATTCTGCTCCAGCTAAAGACCCAATAAGTAAGGGTATAAATGGTTTATTACATTTAACAACGGGTATAAGAAAGAAGACGGGTAGTAAAAACCCTATACTAAGTGTGTTAGATGCAAAGCACAGAAGTTGGCAAACCCATTCAGACTTATTCTTGTTTATGTTTGTTTTTTTAGGAATATGGTTGTGTAGTGGAACTGTTGTAAATGCAAATCTAATAATACTAAAGTTAGTATCGATTGGTTTTATTTTAGGTTTAATTAGTCATTTAATATTAGATTCCCTGACTCCTCAGGGAATCTGGTGTATTATACCATCTATAATTGGTAGAAAGAAGGTTGCATTTCGATTAGTACCGAGAACGAAGTTCTTTGCTACAGGCGGTTCGTGGGAGGTTTTAATTAGAACAGTAATGTATATTTCTATAATTATTTTAGGTATATACATAGTTTACACTATGAGCCCTTATAGAGTAAGTTTTAAGTCTTAATGTAAGGGTACAAATTTATAAAGGAGGAAAATTCTATGCTCAGATGTGTAAATAAGCAAAATAAGGTTATTGTTCGGTTGGTTGCAGTCGTAATGTCGTTGCTTATGATGCTGTTTATAGGAGCAACATCTGTATTTGCAGCGACTGATAGTTCTCAGGATGCATTAGCTAAGAAAGAATTAACAACTTATGTAAGTTCACAGTTGAGTCAGAAGGAATATGCTGTTGAAGGTGGCGGAACGATGAAGGGTAGTGACCTTTTCACTGGTTCAGCATCCACAGGGTATGACTTAGATGAAGCTAAGTTTAATAAGTTGAATAGTGCAGCTCAGACAGAACTCGTTACGGATATCGCAAACAAGTCTTATGAAGCTGAAGACAAGAAAGAGAAGATTTCTGAAGAGACAGTACAGAACTGGTGGAAAGAACTTCAAACTAAGAAGGGTGCAGGTTCTAAGTTCTTGAATGTTATTCTTGAAAATACAAAACCTGACTTTGTTACTGCGAATGCGATTTATGCACCATTCAGCGGTATCTTAGGTACAGTAATGGGTATCATTGCTGTTGTAGGTATGGCATTGTTAGGTGTTGTACTTGTAGCGGATATTTTCTACATTGTTATTCCACCTGTTAGAATGCTTGTATCTGACGAGCAGACAGGCGATGGAAGAGGTAGCAGAAAGGGTGCATCTAAGATTTTCTCTAACGATGCTATTTATGCTATTCAGGTTGCTGAAGAGTCAAATGATGCAGGTGGTAGTAAGAAGCAGGCTCTTGGTGTTTACTTAAAGAGAAGAATTCCTATGTTAATTCTCTTAGGTATATGTTTACTCTATCTCGTACAAGGACAAATCTATACATTTGTAGGATGGGTACTCGACATCGTATCAGGATTCCTCGGTTTCTAAGGTGTGATATTTGATTAAAATTATGAAGGGTTCAGTTTTACCGCTGAACCCTTTATTTCACTTACAGGGTAAAAGCAGATTAAGATTTAATTATAATATCTACTTTAAAGGCTTCAGTTTATTGCTGAAGCCTTTATTTTATTGATATCTGATACCATTTTTATAGAAGATTTTAAATAGTATAATACTTATATGTTATAGGGAGGTAATATCCTGTGAAAAATACTTTTAAATATATCATAGTAGCGGTAATAATGGTATTATCTTGCTTTATGATGTCCTTTTCGGTTTATGCTAAAGATGTAAGTGTAGATGCTACTATAACTTTGCAAAAAAGTAGTGCAGAGGTAGCTAATGTATGTTCTCAAGCAAACAGGTCAGTGGATATGAGAGGTTCAAAAGCTATTCTATCCTATTCTACATCGAGTGGGCAGAATGTATTAAAGTTTAGCAATAAGAATTATAGTACATTAAAAGCTGAAGATAAAAGAACTTTTATGGAGACGGCATTATCAGCTACAACAAAGACTGGTTTAACTCCTAAAGTAAAAAATAAAGTTTATAACTTTATAGCAAGTCAAGATGAACCTGTTACCAATGCTATGAAGTATCTTCAGACAGATTCTAATGCTGATTTCGTAGAGGCTAAAAAGTGGTTTTCTCCTTTCAGTGGGGTAATAGGAACTATATTAGGTGTATTATGTGTAGCAATATTTATGTTTGCAGGGTTTAGTGTTATTTTTGATATAGTATATCTTGTTTTACCAGGGGTGCAGGCTGTTCTTGAAAGAGGAGAAGAGAATAAAAGACCTTTTGGTGTAAGTAGAGAAGCTTACACTGCTCTCAAAGATTCAGAAAAAGATAATGAGTATCGAAATGTAATTGCTATTTATATGAAGAGAAGATTAGGTTTAATTCTTTTAATGAGTATATGCCTAACTTATCTTATAAGTGGTAAAATCTATGATGTGGTTATGTTCTTTGTAGATGCATTTTCATCTATATAGGTTAAAGGAGTGAATTTTAATGCATTCAAAAATAAAGAGAATACTAAGTTGTGTCTTAGTGGCGGTAATAGTATTCAGTAGTTTGATTGTATCGGGTAATTTGGTTTTTGCAGATTCTAATGATAGGATTGCAACATACATTAAACTTGCTAAAGATGGTAAAGTTACTGATGGTAATACCGATGGTATGACAGAAGACCAGCTGAGATTCTTAGGGGTATATTTATCAAACTTCTATATTCCTTTTGGAACTGAAATAGGTACAAGTGCCAATAGTGAGATAGAAAAAACTACTCAAACAGATATGGTTGATACTTTAAAACAAAAATTTGCTTTTTCTGATGAATTAGCAACTTCTATTGTAGAAACTATATATGGCTATACAAGAAGTTCCTTAAAAGATTTAAAATTCTATGTAAAAACGAGTGATAATGATTACATTATTGTACCATTTGAGTGTAATTACTATAGATATTTTGAAGTAATGTGTGGTAGAACAGATGCAATGTTAGAAGGTACAATTTCTGATTTATCTGGTGTAACAAGTAAAGGTACTCCTGATGATTCAGGAAAATATGACGACTCGGACTCTTGCTATACAGGTATGCAGATAATAGGTAAAGGTAGTTATCAGAGTGAGCGATACCCAAAGGAGAAACTGAATGCCTTGTGTAAAAATATAGGTTGGGGTACTAATGTTTTAAGTTTAAAAGCAGATGATAGAAAACTATTGGGTATAATATATAAGTTGCGTTGTGGTAGCTTTGATAAGATTTATTTGGGTTATACAGATAAAAGTGGTAAAACTCAAATAGTAGGTGATGCTTATACAAAGCAAAGATATGACAATGAAGGTCATGAATTTCCTATTGTTCAGGATACAAATGTGGTAGGTTTAGCAAACTATTCTCCATCCCAGATAGCTTTTTTCAAATCTTTAGAGTCAACAAATCAGTTAACAAAAGGGTATGGTACAGCAATTTTTGATTTATCAACGGCTGATACAGATTTTGCAAAACTGAATTCAAAGGCTTTAGATGGTACTATAACTGGTGAAGAAGCAAGTAAGATGTCTATGTTTAATGCAACAATGAAAGTAGACTGCTTTGGAGATATAGTAAGATTTGGTGCAAATCATAAAGTAATAGTTACACCAGGCTGTATGAATCCCTATATGTGGCAACCAGTTGATGCTCAGGGTAATGATAGTGGAGAAGCAGGTTCCATGTTCAACATAGCGAACGCTGTTTGTATGGCTCAAGCAGCCATAACTCAAGGGGTATCTGATGGTAAAAGTGTTTTAGTTAAGTCTGCAAACAAAGATGATTACCTTTTTAATTTTGAAAGTTTGAACAAAGGAATAAACAATATGAAAACCACAGGTATTGGTTTTAATAGTAATGCTAATATAGCTATGAGAATAATATCTGGTTCATCTGAGTGTGATATTGAGAAAAATATTAATGACTTTTGGAAACTTTTTTATAAAGAGTATAAAAATAGTGGTAATACTGGTTTTACATTATTTGGAACTTTGTTTCAGTATTGGAATGATACAACAAGAAATGTAACTATAGCTGTACCGAGAAGTAACTACTATAATAAGGGTAATCATTATGCAGGTGTTGTACAGACGCATACTCTTCATCCATTGAAAAAAGTTGTATTCATAGATAATCTTGGAGCTTATGTAAAGGAAGATGGTTCTCTTGAAGATTATAATACTTTTAATGTTGCAGATTTTTTAAATGATAATGGTTTAATTACTGATAGCTGTAATACAGTATCATTTGGTAAAGAGGATTTTGATAGTCTTTATTCATCAATAGAAGATGGTAAGATGGACGTTCCATCTGGTGCATCTGAGCAGGCTTTATGTACTTTGTATGTAACATATTGTTGGGCAAGTTTATATACAGAGGAAAATAAAGCAAATACAATAGGCAGATTAGGGTATAGAATGAATACAGAAGATTTCCCAGATATGAGTAACTCTCCTATTAGTTTTGGTAGTTTATTTTCAGGTGGCGAAGATGCTCAGTTAACAGACATTAAGAATTGGATTTACTATATCTTACATCCAACTGAAGGTTTTGATTATTTTAGAATTTTAATTACTAATAAAGTAAATCATCTGCTGTTAGGTTGGCATAATGATATGACGGGTACTAACGGAGTAGGTATTACAACAGGTACTACAAAATACCGAAGTGCTATGGGTTATGTTACGATGCCAGATTTATCCGAGATACAATGGACAAATTCTCTAATAAATTTCTATAATAATTGTGTTCCATTCTTAATTGTAATACTAATTATTCTAATGGTATTTGCGTTTATAACCGGCATATTAGATATACAGCACGCTATAGTAGGGGTATTGATATTTGCGGTGTTTACTCTGATGCCAGTTAACTTGATAAATGGGGTAGTAGGTCAAAGTAATAGAATATCTCAAAACATATATGGTGATAAGTTTACATATTGGGCATTAGTTCAGCAAGAATCATATGCAACGGTTATTGATGAAGCAGCTAATGCGAAGGGTTCTTCAGGTGAGAGTACTTATGAAAATTATTTGAGAACTCTATATTCAGCTAATGAGTCAGTATATAACAATCAGGGTAATGAGAGTATCTTGTTAAAGTGGCAAGCTCCTAAGAAAATGGCATCTTTAGTATTGACTGAAGAAGATGCAAATTCTTTGAGCGGTTTAAATGAAACAGGTCAGAAAATGTTAAGTGGTATGCTTAATAAGACTTATAGTGGAGAAAGCTATATAGATGATGAAGAGTCTGTATATATGTATAGAAGCTATTTAGATATAACTAATTTTAGTAGGTATATTTATAATGGTATTGATAAGAAGTATGTATCCAGTAGGAATTCCTTATCTTCAATTAATACTAAAAATTGGCATTCATTTAGTGATTCAAAAGGTAATTTGATAAAGTCTAAGCATACTTTAGAGTCAGAGTACTCCGATTATATATCCAGTGGGTATAATAATGGAACAAATTTTGGCAGTGAAAAAGATTTAAGTAAGACTTATTATTTAACAGTACCTCTATCCAGTAATATTATTAATGATGCCTTATCAGAGTATGGTAAAATTGGAAAGTATAAAGATACTTCTGATTTAATACCTGTAAATTCTGATGTATTTAACTTTGGAGTTCCAATGTTTACAAAGAATAAAAAAGGTTTTAATTATAATACTTTAGCAGCTACAGGTATGATTACAGAAACTGAGAGAAAGAATGCTTTAAAGAACTATATGGCAAAATATACTTCTGAAGAAGATTATGTAGGTCTTGCAGCATACGGTTTGTATTCTGAAAACCCGTATTATTATTTTTCTTGGAAGTTGTATGAAGATGGATTGGACTCAGATAGTTCTTTAAGTGGTTCTACTGGATTTAAAAATCTTCTTTTAGGTAAAGAAGAGGGTGGATATTTCTACAACACAGATGGTAATGGTGGTTTAAAAGACTTTATGAATATGAGAGGTTTGTTTACTTACATTATTCCTTATATGAAGCAGTGCAATGATATTGTTAGAGAGTGGGATAGCACTTATGGTATTTTTGTATATGATGGTGTTCCTACGGAGGAAGGTCATTGGAGTGAAGTAGAAAATGACCCAGAATTAAAGCAGAAGTATTGGCATAATTTAAATGTATCAAGGTTATATAATCTGTACTGCCCATGGGTAGATGTGATGTATGACTGCTCTTACTCTGAAGCGGAAAATATAACGGTAATGGGCAAAAGAGTTACTATTGAAGACCCATTAAATCCTAATAGTTATCCTGCTGATAGACCAATGATTTTCTCAGAAAGTGAAATGTCTGACTATGGTTTATCTGAGGCTGATTTAACAAAGGCAGAAAAACTCATCTTAAGGTGTAATGAACAGTTCCAGGAAAGACTGTATGAAATGTTAAATTATTATAACTTTAGTGATGTTACTCTTGATTCAGCAGCAGCTATGAATTGTGCTTTTGTATTTAATAATACATTCAGTGAGAATGGATTATTTACTGAAAACCATAATATTTATCCGCAGTCTTTTGACTTGGCTAATTTCTCTTATGATGCATTCTTAAGGTTTATACTTTCAAATGCTACAGGTGAGAGTATGTTAGAATCAACAGCAGGTGGAAATGGTACATCAACAGGTACAACTTCTGGTGATTTTTATGAAAGATTAGTAAATAGGTCAAGTATAGTTACAATACTTATTATGTTAGTGTTAGATGTGGTAAGTATTTATGTAATACCTGCATTCAGGATATTCTTCTTGGTAGCATTATTCTTGCTATCTATAATGTTAGTATTAGTGTCAGCATTTAGGATAGAAGATAGTATGAAGTTTATACGAAAGATACTAATGCAATTTTTGTTACCTTTGGGAGTATTCTTTGGTGCGACGATAGCGTTTTCTTGGGTAGTATCATTATTTATGGGAGTGGGTAGTGATAGTGTTACTCAGTCTAATAAACTACAGATATCAATGGGTGACCCTGTTGTTACTATGTTATGTATGTTAGCTTTGAATATATTGTTGTTGATAGTATATTGGAAGGTACTTAAACAGGCATTGAAAGATATTGCTCATCACGCTAAATTATTGAAGGGCTTTGGAGCAGCTGTAGTAGGAGCTGGGGTAGGTTTTGTAGCAGGAGCGGTTGCATCTGGTGTAAATGGTGCACAAGATGTGGGTAGCAGAGCTATAAATGGCTATAGAAGGCATAAATTTAATAAGCGTGCTGATAAAGATAGTGAATCTTTAGAGAGAATAGCAAATAATTCTGAAGCAGCTCAGCAGGGAACAGGTGTAGAAAACTCAAGAGCAAATACCAGAGGAGCAAGTGATGCATCTGCAAACAGTGAGGAGATTCCAAGTGTTAGAGATGCAAGTAGGGATAGAAGAGATTCTAATGTTTCCAGTGAGGATAAACAATCTAACTTTAAGGATAAGAAGGATTCTATTGATTCTAAGGCAGAAAATGGAGCAGATATAAATAAATCTGATAAGTCTAAGCCTGAAAAGAATGTTGCTCAAAATGGTAATAAACCTGAAAAAGTTGATACCAGAGGTTCAAAAGAATCATCTTCTTCGGAGGAGAGAATAAGAAACCGTCAGAGAGTTAGAAGGGAGTCAAACAAACAAACTCCAGCAAGAGCTGAAAAGAACCCTAATAACGAGTCAAAGTCCTCTAAGGATATTGATAAGAAGACTGAAAAGTAATTCAAGGTAGGTGATATGCATATGGTAATATTATTGATAATTTGTTTATGGTTGATATCATTATCTATGCGTATCACTATAACGGGTATTAATTCTTTAGCTAAAGTAACTCAAAGAAAGGTAAATAATGAAGTAGAAGATAAAGAAACTAAAAAGGCAGTAAACACCACAGCTAATTTAGTAAAAAATACCTCTACAAGAGTATTAAAGGTAGCTAAATTATTGGTAGATGTATTAAAAAATGCTTTATCTGCTCTACTTCCTGCAATACTTGTTATGGATTTAATAGTTTTTCTATTATTGACAACTATTGCAGGTAGTTTTCTACTATTATTCAATGATGATGCAAACGCATCAACTTCAACGGGTAGGGGTATTACCTCAATAAGTACAGGTGTAGATAGTAATTCTAATACTTCAAATTCTTTAAAAGATGATTTTAAAGCTATAAATCAAAATCCTGAATTACCAACAGGTTGTGAGGTAACTTCTCTTACTATGGTGTTAAATCATTTGGGATTAGATATCAGTAAGAAAGATATGTGTGACTACTTGGATAAAGGTGCTGTAGGTGATACTGACCCAAAGGAAAAATTTGTTGGTGATCCTACTAATAGTAGTTCATATGGTTGTTATTCACCTGTAATAGTTAAAGCAGCTAATAAATACTTAGAAAGTAAATCTTCAGAGTATAAAGCAAAAGATATTTCAGGTAAAAAACTTGATGATTTGTTTAGCTATATAGATGATGATAAACCTGTTATGGTATGGGGTACGGTAGACTGCAAAGAGGGTAGTTATACTGTAAGTTGGACTATAAATGGTAAAACTGTTAAATGGTATGCTCCTGAGCATTGTATGGTATTGGTAGGTCATGATGATAATAATGTATGGGTAGCTGATCCTATGCATGGTGATGTAAGGTCTTATAAAAAGACAACTTTTAGCGATAGATACGATAAATTGGGGAAGCAGGCAGTGATTATAGAAAAATAGGAGCATTGTATTAAACAATGTTCCTATTTTTGATTATATGTGGTTTTTGATAGATAATGCTATTTATACATATATGTTTTGGGAGGTTTATGTATGAAGGTAGAAGATACCAGTGGTATGAGACCAAAACTTGGTGATGCTAATATTACTTTACCAATTACATTTGACTATTCAGGTGGTAGAAAAGATAAACAGAAGAGTATAAAGTTATGGTCAATTATTTTAGGAATAGTTGGTTTTATAGTTACACTGGGTATATTTTTCGGGGATAAAGAATTTTATATAAAGATACCTTTAGGTATAGCATCTATTTTTGTATTTTCTTTTGTAATTAGATTTCTTTTATTAAAAGAAAAGGAAAAGAAAGAGGAATATAAGGGTATTATTGCTAATGATTATAAAATGGATTATAAAGAATTTTGGGGTATTTATAATGTAGAAGATATGCATCCTTATATTTGTAGGTTTAGAAATGGTAAAAGTGGTCTTTACATAAGGTTAAATAAAGATGTTATTCTTGGTAAATATGCTGATTCTGAGTATGAGCACTATGAAGCTATTGCAGATGCTTATAATCTTGCAGGTGCTGATAAGGTTCAGATGGTTCATATAGATTATATGGATAATGTAGGTTCAGATGAAAGACTTGAAGAATCTTTCATCGCTTTAGAGGATGTTAAAAACCCTGATTTAAAGGAGTTATTGACAGATATATACAGTTTCCAGCAGTCAAATATGTTGCATAGGGTAACAACTTTTGATATTTATGTTTTTATGTGGACTGGAAATGATATATCGGCTTGGAACACAATAAGTCGTATTTTAAATTGTTTTTTGGAAGCTAATTATCGTAGTTATCAGATATTAAATGAAAGGGATTTACGAGAGCTTACAAAAACAATTTTTAATTTAAATGATTTTTCCGTTGCTGATGCTTCAGCTCATGCTTTTGAAGGTTCAGATAGTAGCAAGAATATTGTTCCTATTTCTATAGAAAATGCTGATGGCTCTGTAGAAATAATAAATAAAACTTCAGAAGAGAAGGCTAAGGAAAGAGAAGCTCATATCAAGGAAAGAAAGGCTCAGGAAGAAGAGCTTGAGCGTAGAAAGAGAGAAAAGAAAAATAAAAAACATAAATCTGAAGATAGTAATGAGGATATTTATAAGGATATGTTTTAATATGGAGGTTGTTTGTTATGTTAGTTATGTTATCTTGTGGAAAGAATAGTAATCAAATAGTTAATACGGTAAAAAGTCAAATAGACAATGTGGACTTTTATTGTTATTACAATGTGGATGAGTTCATAAGTCAGAGTACTTTAAGACATTTAGCTTTTGATAGATTGGTATTTACTTCAAAGTTTATATCAAATGATAAGGATATGGGTAAACTTTGTGATTTCATTCGAAAGGAATTAAATTCTGTAGAGATTGTAATGATAGTACAAAAAGGAAATACTTCTCAAGAGGAGATGTTTAAGAAGTATTTTGATAGTCCTATGTACACAGTAATGTATGTTGATAGTCCTACAACTATGTGTCTTGTAGATTCTATCAGAGAGCCAATACAGGTAGTTAAGGCTCGATATTATACTCTCGATAAGCAAGAGAGTCATAATAAAAAATCGAAGATGGGTATGTTTAAAGGTGGAAAAAAGGAAGATAAGAATAATTCTAAAAAATCTGGAATTAGTTCTTCGGGAAAAGAAGTATCTTCAGCTGTAGAGAAAGTTGAAGAGGTGGAAGGGAATAACGTTAAAGATTACAGTAATGTAAATTTAGGTAAAAGTATTCCGAATGGTATTAGTGTGGATACTAATTTATCAGGTGCTGATTTTGATAGTGTTAATAAATCAGAATTTGAAAAAGATGTTTCGGTTTCTAATGGAGAAGGAGATTTCAGTAGTCCAAATGACGTTTCTACAACTGATGAATTTGATTTGTCCATTGGAGAATATGGTAGTCAGCATTCTGATTCAGGTTTTGTAGGGGACGATGATTTATCTGAGTTAGAAGCATATGCTCAAGGTAAAGAAAAAGAGCAGGTTTCGGTAGAGCAGACTTCGGAAGAGAAAGTTTCTAAAGAAGAGTATACTCCCAATACAAATGTAAGTAAACAGGAAACAAAGGGTAATATAAATATAACAAGTAGTAGTGTTAATGTATTAACTAAATACAATATAATGACTGGTATAAATGGCTCAGGGGTAACAGCATATGTAGTAAAAACAGCTATGGCTGAGAGAAATAAAGGCAAGAGGGTAGCAATAGTAGATTTGGATGTAAAAGAACACGGTATTTTGTCTTTTATCGATGTAAAAAGATTTTACAAGACAAATTGCTTAGGGGGTATTGTTAGAAATAAACCTTATAACGAAGATGGAATAGATATCTTTTCAGATGGTTATGGTTTTAGAGTTGGGGATAATATTTTGTCTAAACTAATACCTACATTAGATTTTTATGATGTAGTTTTATTTGATTGTCCTTTAACTTGTTTAAATGTAATTTCTGATAGTTTTATTAAGGAATGCTCCGTTTTTGTTGGTTGCATATCTGATATAAGTAAACTGATTGAAACTTCCAGTGTATTAGAGGATAGAGATAGTGTTTCCTTAAATAAAGAAATCTATATAGTAGAAAAAGGAATTGTAGCTAATAAGTTTATAAGAAGAGATGATGTCATCAATCTGAAAGAACTTATGTTGTTTCCAAATGGTTGTTGGTTGAAGTAAATGATACTAAAAGGGGTATAGGTTTATGAATATATTGGTGTCAGATACAACTAAAACTTATGAGGGTTGGTTGGTATTAAGAACATTGGGTGATGTAGAAAGAGTAGTAGGTAATATTGATAATTTAGTATATTATTGTAGTAAAGAACCTACTGATGAAAAAATAAAACATCTTTCCAATATCTATAAAAACAAGGTAAATTGTAAGATTACCTATGTTTGTAATAAAGATAAAGTAGATAATGCCGTTAGAATGTTAATAACTGGAGGATTAAAAGGTAAGTACATTGACGATGAGTTCTTTTTAGATGATGTAAGAGAGCTTAATTCTTTGATAACTGATTTAGCGGTAGTAGCTGATACGAAGGATTTATCAAGTAGCACTGTACTTACAGATTTTTTTAATAGGTATATAAATGGGGAAAGTTCGGGAATATCCAAAGGGTATTTGCAGGTAGTAAAGAATGCAGCTCTTGAAATGACAGAAGCTTATCACGCTAAGAATGTAGAATTGTTGCAGATGTCTGAGTCAGCAGCTGAGATATTTAGTAATTCCGTAGAATTGATTACTCAGATGAAAGAGCAACAATCCAATCTTGAGAGGGATTTGAATAAATTAAGGGAGTCAAAAAAAGAATTAGAGGCTTTTGAGTATAAACCATCAAGTATAGGTTCTTCAGTAATGTATTATCCCAGAGTAACATATATGAAGAATAAAACTATTATAAAGATTAAGGATTTGTGTAATTGTGATTACCTGTTTTCTTTTTTACTTGGTTTTAGGGATTACTTAGATAAGATTAAGCTTGTAAGACCAAAATTAATAGTAATAGAACCGATAGGTAAGTGTATTGAAGATTATTATGAAGATTTTGACTGGGTAACGAGTGTATCTAAGAATGATTCAAGAAAATACTACGGTTCGGTGACTTTTTGTAATTGTCCCACATCAGGTGTATTGTCAAAATTACTTAATGATACCAATTTTGATACATTTGTAGTATTAGATAGGACAGTTAATTATAAGGAACATATTCTAAACAGCAAAGGTAATGTTCTGTACGCTGTAAATGGTATATCAATGCTAAAGAAGTTTAAAATACAGAAGAGTAAATGTATTTTAACTAAAAAGGAAATAGAAGGAAGTTTGTTATCAATACCCTTTTTTAATGATTATCCTGAGAGGGATGACCAAAGGGTTAATTTGTATTTAAAAGAGTGTACAGCTCTATATGAGTTGTTATATGATAGTAGATTTCTAAAATAGTAGGGGGTAATTATATGTCGCTTTTTTCTAAAAGTGAATATCCTGATGTAAAAATATCTGCGTATGAGTTTTGGAAGACTCATTTGATGAATCATTTTAGGAAAGATTTAAGTTCATACCCTAAACTTAGGGATTATAATTTTTATGCAAACGAGAATGCTACTATGAGTGGTAAAACTCGTATTTCCTATTACTATACAATAGATGGGTATCCAACTGAAACACCTATTGATTTTAGGTCAGATATAAGAGATATGGCAAGGGGCGATGTCAGGGTATCTTTTATTTCCACTTTTGAGCCTACTAATATAGATTGGAATAGTCCTCAGTTACGGTCTAAAATTAAAACTTGGAAGAGTGTTGAAGAAGACTCAGAGGAAGTTAACAGCTATAACTATTATAAGTATGCTACTGCATTGTCAAGCAGGTCAAGAAGAAAATCTTCTTTGATTTATTTAAGGGATGCTCAGCTCCGTAAGAGAAACTTATTTAAATACAGAACTATGATGGTTGTTAGTGGTTTCAGGGGTGAGAGTTTTGATAAGTCCGTATTCGATATATTGGATTATTGTAAGTCAAAAGATTTTCAAGTAACAAGAATAGAGCAGAGTTTAGGAGAATTTTTAAGAGCTTTTAGTCCATTTTCTGCTCAGTTTACAAGTAAGGTGTTAAAGCAGGTAGGTAATAATACTATTCCTGATGAACAAATAGCCAGATTTAGTACATATTCTCAAGGTAAGATAGGAAAGACAGGTATTATGTTTGGCACTGATATACATTCAGGTTTTGCTGTTTTTAAGCAGATTAAGAAAAGTGATGTAGATGCCGAGAATATACTTATTACTGCTGAAACAGGCGGTGGTAAATCTTATTTTGCTAAGTATTTAATATTACAGCTTATTTCTTATGACTATTTTAACGGGACAATAAATGATATAGAGGGTAGTGAATATTTACCTTTTGCGAATTATTTAAGTCATAATGATAAAGTAGTAGTTCTTAATATGGCTGAAGGTCAGGGTTGTTATTATGACCCATTTGAAATATCTTTAACAGGTGTAGATAAGTTAGATAAAGACTTGTTTACCTTTTGCAAGTCTTTTACAAATACAATATTTAGGGTATTGATTGGAGAGACTTTACTTGATCAAAATGTTTGGGCACAAAAGATAGTAAATAATGCAATTGCATTAGCCTACTCTTCAATAGGGGTAGATGAAAATGATAAATCTACTTGGGGTAATACTAAAGGGTATGATTTGTTTTATGTTTACTCTAAGTTTAAAGATTTGTATAAAGAGTGTATAGAGTTGCAGAAATCTGACAAGGTATTAGAGCTTTATGATATGTATAAAGTCAATCCAGAATATAAAGATACTTTGGATAAGGTAGTAGCAAAATTATCTGAGTATTTTGAGCCTTTTGAGCACGGTGGTATTCGTTCAGATGTATTCAGAAATAGGGTATCTTTGAGTGATATAGTAGATGCAAAGCTGTTAATTAACTCATTTGGTATGGAAGGAAGGTCAGCTGATACTATAGACAAGACTCAGATGACCTTATCTCAAATTTCAGCAGCTAATATTTCTTATATAAGAAGTATATTTTCTAAGGCTCAGGGTAAATTTAACTTTAAGGTATGGGAAGAGTTTCAAAGATGGGGACAATTTCCAGGTTCAGCAGTAACTATTAAGACAGCTATTACAGGCGGTAGAAAACTTGGTGATGTTAACTTCATCATTACTAATAATGTTAAAGAGTTGTTAGATGATGATAGATTTGCTATTTTTGATAATATCACTTCTTTTGCATTAGGTGCAATCGCATCTCAGTCTACAAGAAAGAGATTATGTGAAGAACTGTCTGTCGCTAATTTACAAGGCGAGTTAGATAGCATAGTATTAAAGAAGGGTAATCCTGAATCGTTTGAAACAAATAATATATTACAGAGTAAATATGATAAGGCTTTCTTGGTTGGGTTAGATAAGACAATATTTACTATCTCAAAGGCTGAGTTACCATCTCATATTGCATCAAGTAAAATATTCAAGACTGGTGTAGAAATTAAGAAATAAGGTGTTTATATGACTAATTTAGTTGATAAGCTGAAGAATAAAAAGATATGGTTAGCTGTAATAGGTTTAGGCATATTAGTAATTGTTATGATTATTGCAGGTTCTTGTGATAAGCGTAATAAAGAGAAAAAGCAAGCTGAGGTTGATAAGTATACAGAAGAACAGCTTGCTCAAATTGATAGCGGTAATGCAGATGATTCATTGCTGATGCAAATGCAAGATGATTTAGAGGTAGACTTTGGTATCGCTCCAGACGGGTATATTTGGAATATAGATGGTACTTTACTTAGTCAGGGTGATAAGTCTATGTCGGCTGAAGAAGTGGTATATGCTTATTTAAATGGTCTTAAATCACTTGATTTTTCTGCAGTTCAGAAGTATTCAAGGGAGAGTGTAGTAGCTGAAGAGTATTCAAGCTATTTCAGTGATTTGGATAAAAATACAGATTACTATGATGCTTTCGTAAGAAATATTTATAGAGATTGTTTACTCTCATTCGAAATAAAGGGTATTGAAAATACATCTATTTTTGCTGAGAATAAACAGGTATTTACTGTAAAAGTAAATATGCTTGATTTAACTCAAAAGGATTTTTGGTTAAAGGATAAAGATACAATTTATAAAAATCTTATGGTTTACAGTTCAGACCAATCAGATAGTACAAAAGCGGATATGTATTTATATGACTATATAAATAGTTATTATGAGGGTAAAGATGCTTTACGAAGAGATGTTACTTTTGATATAACGCTCCAAAAATACCCAGATTTAGATACAGGTTGGCTTGTTTCAGTAGATACTGATGTAGATTCGGCTTGTAGATATGCAGACGGTAAATTGGTTGTAAGCTACATTAATGAAGAGTTTGGTAAAGAAGGTGTCGATTACTTAAAATCTTTAGAGCCTACAACAGAGGAGGATTAAAATGACAGCAGGTAGTATAATTTTAGAAGGATTTTTGTCTGTAATTTATATATTTTTGTTTTCTCATTTAACTGTAGATAAAGATATCCCATCAACTATGAAGATAGTTAGTTGGATTGTATTTATTGGTATTGCAGTAGTATATTTCTTATGCAAGGTTGTTTTTTAAGGTTGACGAGGAGGGTATTTTATGGATTATGATAATAACAGAGCTGAAAGAGACTTTAATATGAATCCGCCCACTAATGCACCAGGTCAAGGTGATGATGGGTGGGGTGATTTATTCAATAATTCATCCACTTCTATTAATCAAGACCCAATGAGTTCAGCTAACAATGCCAATATGGGTATGAATGGTTTAGGTGGAGATATAAATAGTATCTTAAATGGGCAGCAGGGTATGCCAGGAATGGCAGGAGGTCAAGGAGTCTATCCTCAAGAACCTCAAAGAACTTTAGGCGATAAGGCAAGTGATTTAGCATCCTTAGCTGTGGAAAAAAGTGCTAAAGGGGTAATAGCTTATTTTAAGATGCTTATCAAGTCATTAACAAATAATACTGAGTCCGAGTGGCATATTCTTGGTGAGAGAATATGTGTTGTGAGTATGATACTTGGAGGATTAGGGTTAATTTTTTGGTTAGGTAGTTTGTTTAATCCCAGGTTAGGATTTGGAGCATGTATAGCTTTTGGAAGTGCTTTTTCTGGAATGGGTGGTATTTTTCTTGTTTTAAAAAACAGAAAGGATTCCCCTACTTCAGAAGAAGTACCAAGTAATGAAGATATGCAAAGTTCTTCAGATGTAGACGATACTTTTTTCGATGATTCTGATGATTATGAGGAGAGTTCTTATGGTGATGAGGAAAATTATGATGACTGGGGTTCGTTTGATGATACAGATTATAGTTCTGTAGATGACAGTTTTTTTGCAAGTAATGATAATTTTGATGCTCAGGAAGCTGTAAATACTTTAGCTGAAATACCAGCAGGTCAGTATACAAGACAGTATTTATTTGAAACTTTTGAAAAGGTTTTACCCTCAGTAAATCCATCTTTTATGGATATGGAAGATGTATTAGATGGCTCAGATGAGTTTATGATGTTTGAAGACTTTATGCGTAGGTCTGCGGACCAGACGGGTATTAAGGAAGATAAGTTAGATGAACTTCAGTTATTAGAGGTTCGTAAGAATTTATTTATTATTCAGTTAATTGCAACAAGACCTACGGGATTAAAAGAAAAAGATATTGCTGATGGTATTGCTGATTGTTACAAGAGAGATGATTATGGAACAATGATAGATGGCAGAGAAGGAGTATTTGCCAGAGTAAATTCTCAAGTAGGAAGATTAATTATAGATATTTTCCTTTGTAACAATGTAATGATATCTTTAGGGGATATTTATCGTAAAAAGTCAGATTTCTTGCTTGATACTAAGAATACTATGCCTTTAATTTGGGGTGTAAATGAATTAGGTCAGGTTTATTGCTATGACGGTATGAAAGATGGTAATGGTGGTATAATCATAAGTGGTGAAGCAAGAAGTGGTAAGTCTTGGAAAGGTCAATCGCTTATTGCTCAGATGTGTATGTTCCGTTCTCCTAAAGAATTGGAACTGTATTTTTATGATGTAAAGGGTAGTGCATCAGATTATGCATATCTTAGTAAGGCTTTACCTCATTGTAAAGGTTTTTGTGGTGAATCTTTAAAATTTAACGATAGTATAGGTAATCTTTTGGAAAAAGAGAGAAAAAGGAGAACAGCTTTATTAGGTGGTAAATATACTAATGTTAAAGATTACAATAGAGACCACCCATATGAACAAATACCTACTATTTATATAGTTATAGACGAGATGGCAACAGCTATGAGTGAGATGAAAGATAAGGATATTGAGATTAGAAAGAAGTTTGATTCTTTGTTAATCCAGATTGCTACTAAATATCCTTATTTGGAAATTAAACTTATGTTATTTCCTCATAGAATTGTTAATGATATTATTAACAAGACAGTATCTTCTATGATTTCTACAAGGTCTGTTATGGGTAATGTTCCTGAAGATGAACTTAAAACTGCTCTTGATATTAAGAAAGGTTTTCCATATTCATTAGTTAAGACTGGTGATATGGCTATTAAGACAAAATCATTAAACAATGGTAATGCTGTTTATAGCCATTCAGAAGTTCTTTCTACAGATGAACAGATTAATAGAAAGATTTTTGATTATATTGGTGCTGTTTGGAATAAGTTAGAACCTGATTGTAAAAATAATGAAATTTTTAAACAGGAGAGTAAGCCTGTACCAGATAATACGGTATCATCAGAAGATTATACTTATTCAAATAGTAAAGATTACACCTCAGCATCTGACATAGATGAATCCTTTTGGGAAGATGAATTAGGTAATACAGAAGAGGATGATTTTTGGAATAGTTGGAAGTAGTTATTTTGGAAAGGGTTGTATATAGATGGCTGAGTATATAAAGGTACAGGGTGTCAAGGACAATATATGTAACTGTATAGATTTTTACCAAGGTTTAACCAAAGTAGGTTTGGTCGGGGTAAAAGAGTTAAGAAAATCATATTTGGATATGTATCTTGCAGATTATATTCAACGATGTGACGAAACCTTAAAAAAGCGTACAAAGAAAAAAGAAGAAAAAAAGGTAGCGGATGCTCCAGCGGTAAATACATCTATAAAAAATACTTTTGGGGAAGAAGAAAGTGGTATTGATTTATTTAGGAATATGTTAAGTACTCCAGAGGAAGTGACATATGAAAACCACGGGGTATTTATTGATGAAAATACAGTTTCTGAAAAAGAAGAAAGTATCCCAGTAAAGAGTGAAGTTGAGTATTCAAGTCACGGGGTATTTTTGGAGGAAGTAGATGTACCTACTGAAACTGTAGAAGCACCAACTGTTGAGGTTACTGATATTGAATATGAAGACCACGGTATCTATGTTGAAGATATAGTTACAGATAATTTAGAGTCTGAAGATGAATATGAAGAAGATGAAGATGACTATTCAAAAGATGACTCTGGAGATGAAGAAGATGAAGATGGTTATGAATATGAAGATTACGATGAAACTGATGATTCAGCTGATTATGTAGAAGAGGAAAAAGAGGAAGATGTTACGGAGGAAGATGATGAGGAGTATGTAAGTTCTAAATCTTTAAGAGAGAAAAAGGTAATTGATGATTTTGATGATTTTGAATTTTTAGACTATAAAGAAGATACTTTTACAAAAGATGAAGTAGTTAAAGAATCTATGCCAGTAAGCCCAATAGAAAAGGTAAAACCAGAGGCAGAAAAACCTGAAATTAGGGAAACTGTAGAAAAACCTAAATTTCAAGATTATAAAAATGTTAGGGATTTTGTAAAGAAAAATCCAGGATGTAGTTATTCAGATGTAAAAGAGTTTTTCTCTATGAAAGAAATACAGAAAGCTCTTTTAAATACTAAGATAGTAGAAAAGAAAAATAAATTATATGTAGTATAGGTGATATTATGAAGGTAACAAAGGTAATAGTACATAAAGTGTTAGAGGGTAGTTCTTCTCAGGCAATTTGCTCAGCAGTTTTAGATGACTGTTTAAAGTTGTCTGATATACTGTTATGCAAGAATGACGAAGGTTTTTTCTTAATACTTCCCAGTAAGCAGGATGTGTATAAAGAAGTAAATACTTTAAACGAAGGTGTATCTATTAAGTATCCTGTTAATCACAGGGAGAAGTGTAAAAGATTTGAGGAATTTTACCATCCAGTATCTCGAGATTTTTACATTTATTTAAGAGATAGTATTGTAGATGCTTATTTAAAGTGTAAAGATAACGAAGAAATCAGAGTGGTATCTTACGCTTAATTATGTGTGAAAGGTTGTAAAGTATGGGTAGAGCAAAAGAATTAGTTTACTATAATGGAAAACTAAAGGGTAAATTACTTACTGATGAAGATTGTAAAACCTTAGAGTCCTTAAAAAGAGTAGATGCTCAGAAAGGGTATGTAAAAGAGTTAAAAAATATCATATGGGAATTAAATGAAGATGATATAAATCTAATTTTAGACACCAAGAATGATACTTTTGTTAACAAAACTAAAGGTGAGTTATCTAATTTACAAACAGTTGGTGTAGCATATATGTATTACGCTAAGAATCTTGTATTAGGTGATTCAGTAGGAATAGGCAAAACAGTTGAAGTGTGTGGCTTATGTAATCTTTTGAAGGCAGTTTATAATAAAAATGGTAAAGATTTCAGATGTTTGTATTTAACTGAAAAGAATTTAATTACTCAAGCTCAGAAGGAGTTTATTAAATTTACTGGTGAATATACAGAGAAAGTATTCGGTACTGCTAAATATGTTAATGCTTTTTGTAATGAAAACAGTGATTATATACAATATAATGTTGTAGGAGCTCATTCTTTGTTTGTAAATGAAACCTTTCAGGAATATTTAGTTCAGTATAAAAGGGTTAACGGTAAGTATCCATTTGATTTGTTGGTAGTAGATGAAGCAGGTGATGTTCTTACTAATTCTGCTACTAAAACATATAAATGTGCATCTCAAATAAGGGATATGTTTGAGAGGGTAATTTTATTAAATGCTACTCCTTTTGAGAAAGAGTTGGATATGTTTTATAACCAAATAGATTTTGTAGATAAGACTTTTTTACCTACAAAAACGGCTTTTTCAAAAGAGTACAAGATTTATGATTATACAGGACCTTATCCCAGATTTAATGGTAAGTATAAAAATGATGAAAAGTTTAGAGATATGGTAGGGTATAGATATTTTGCCAGAACTCGTAAAAAGTCAGGTGCGAAAATGGAGAACTGTACTGCTGAGGTAATAGTTACTCCTTTAAGTAAAGAGCAGAAAGATTTGCTAAAGATTACAAGTATGCCTAATATGGTGTATGATTGTCCATCTTATTTTGGCACTGGAGTAGAAACTAATGAGTTTACAACTCCTAAACTTGATGCACTTATCAAGAAGGTAACGATAGACCTAAAAGATGAACCCTCTATTCTTATTTATGCTATGCACAAGGAAGCTCAGGCGTGTATTAAAAATATACTAAATGAGTATGGTGTAGATTCTATGATATTAAATGGGGATTCATCTGACGAGGAGAGAGAATCAGTAATCAAATGTTTCAAAAAAGGAAACCTAAGGGTATTGATTACTAATGTGCAAAAAGGTTTGAACTTCGGTAACTGTAATTATTGTATTTTCTATGGTTTTGAATCAAATCCAAATAGAATGGTACAGTTCGAAGGTAGAATGACAAGAACTTTTGATATCAAAGATAAGCATGTATATGTGATATTATCTAAAGGTAAGGAGCTATCAAACTTTAAGAAAGTAGCAGCAGACAGAGCCAAAGCGAGTTCTGTATTTGCAGGAAGTGATTTTTCTTGTGTGTTAGATTTGTTATTAGATTCAGCACTACAGGATATAAAATAATAGGTTGTAAGCATCCTTGTTGATACAATAAGGATGCTTTTATATTAAGGAGGTGTTTTTATGATAAAAATAAAAAATATTTTAATATTTTTAATATCATTAATATTTGCTTTAATTGTATGCACACAACCTATAACTGTATATGCTTTTGAAAGGGATACAACAGGTGCATCAGCAGAAGAGTTAGCTAAAAACCCTAAATACTGGATTCAGGGTAGTATTCCAAACACGGGTTCTGAAACAATTACTTTAAAAGCTGGTTCAGATACTATTGGCGGAGGTGCTTGTAGTCATTTTGCTATGACATATGCATTAGTTAAAATGGGTATCTTTAATCCTAAGAATGGTGATACTCCTTACACACATATTAAAAATGCTCGTGAAAAGAATGCATTTATGACTAATTGGGGTTATTTTGATTTTACGAGGGTAGCTGAGTTATATCCTGATGTTTCTTTTGAGGGAAGAGATAACAATGTTCAAGGTATGAGTGGTACAGAGGGTTTGAAATATGTAAAAGGTAAAATGGCAGAGGGGTATTATGTAGTAGGAATAGTATATGGGGATAAGACTCAAGGTCATTGTATTTTCTTTGATGGGGTAAACTCTGAAGGAAAGATGGTAATTGGCGATAGCGGATACGAAGGTACTACTTTTGAAGATGTTTATGGTACTTGTAATACCTATTTTAGCTATTTAGAGTTAATGAAATGCAAAGGTAAAGACATAAATTCTCAACCCTCAATATATGATGGTACCACTTTAAGAGGAGTATCAACAACTGAGGTAGTAGAATATAAAAATCTTGTAAAAGAGTATGAACTGACGGGTATGCCTACAAAGTCAAATTTACAGGAAGGTGTTGTGAGACCAGAGATAAATTCTGTAAATGATTTGACTGAAGATGAAAAACTTGTGGTATCATCTATTAAAGAAACAAAAGATGCTGAAAAATTAGATTGGTTTCAAATTGCTAAGAATGCTATATCCTTTATAGGTTTTATACTTTTAGTGTATGATTTATTATTGTTGGTATTTTATGTATTTGATAGGGTAAATTCTTTTTTAAATATATCTTTAGTAAGCTTGATTACTTTAGGTCGTATAAAGGTAGCTTTAAAAGAAGATTTTGCAGAGCTATCAAAAGAGGATAGAATGAGTAACGGCTATATAACTTTGGGTAAATTTATAGCAATAATATTAGTGATTGGTACTTTAGGTGGTTTAATGCTATCGGGTACTATATCCTATTGGGTGTATTTATTGATACAGAAGGTGAATGGTGTATGAAGAATGTGAAAAGAATATTATGTGCAGTAATAACAGTTGTAATATTGTTTAGTGTTAGTTGCATACCTGTATATGCATCTGACGATGAGTATAAGCATTTCTTACAGGGTGATAGTCGATGGTGTAATTATGTTTATGATGGTACTGATACAATTGGTAGAGCAGGTTGTGCTTTAACTTCAGTAACTATTTTAATGGCATATGCTGACCCATCGTTACGAGATGTAAACAAGTTTAATCCTAAAATAGCATCAGATGACTATCTAAGCTTTAATGGTAGTGGGTGTATTAACTGGGGTAGTATGCAAAAAGGACCTTTAAAGTTAAGAGATGATGTTACTATTCGAAGTAAGGGTGATGTCAAGAAAGCATTAGACAATGGGTACTATGTTGTAGCTTGGACAAACAGAGTTTATTACAGTGGAACTCATTACAGCCCAGTAGTAGGTTGGGATAATGAAGAAGATAAGCCTGTTATTTGGGATGTTGCAGGCGGTGGTAAAACTTGGGATGATTTTACAGCTAATAGTAAAGATATTAGCTGTTTCAGGGTATATGAGAGTACAAAATTAAAGTCTAATGAAGCTTTTGCAGGTGCAAATAGTACAGATACAAGTGATGTTGATACAGATAAACAAGCAGAAGCATTTAATAATGTAGTTAAGGAATGGGAGCTAAGGGGTATGCCCTCAAAATCAAATATAAGGGCAGATGCTCAGGACATTAGCTTACCAGATGGGAAAGGTTTAAGTTTAGCTGATAAAACTAATATAGCAGGCATTAAAGATGATATAAATTCTCGTCATAAAAACATCTACCAAATAATGGATATAAGTTTTTCAGTATTAGGGTTTTTGTTGATTGTGTATGCTCTACTATTAAGTGTGGGTTATGTATTGGATAAGAGTAATTCTTTTATTAACTTATCAATGGTATCAATTTTAACAGTAGGAAAAATAAAGATAGTAGATAAAGGTGAAACAATATCTGAGGAGATGAAAAAAGACGGGTATGTTAAACCAAATGCTTTTTATATAAGGAGTTTAGCTATATTCTTGGTAGGATGCTTGTTAATATCAGGGGTAATACAGCGATTGGTGATGGAGGTAGTCTACAGGTTGATATGTTAGTTTAGACTTTTATTTAGTATGTATAGCTATTTTGCGTAGAGGAAGGATAGAAGGATAGATGAAGTATAGTTTGAAGAATGTAGCAGGGTCTTATATAAAAGCATTTAACGGCTTTGTAGAAAAGAATAAACTTATTGATGCAAGTAAATCTGAGTTATATGATTTATTTTCTTTTTCTATAAAGAGTATATATAGATTAGCATCATCGGAAAGTAATTATTATATTGATATGTATGGTAATGATTGTATAACTTCTTTGTTAAAGATAAAAGGTGTACCGAAGAAAATAAGCAAATTAGATATTAATACAAGATTAGATGTAGTTTTAATGTGTCAAAATTATTATGTTGCTTTAGGGAATTTATCTGAGAATAGGTTGAAATGATGGTAATTATGTGGTATAATTAAACAAAGAAAGGTTGTGTATGGTATGGGTGCTAAACTACATTTTGAAGAATGTCCATATGGTTGCAATGACAAAGGAAAACTGTTAGATACAGCAACGGGTTTAATGGTAGATTGCCCTTTCTGTAGTAAGTTAAGAAAAGAACTCTTAGCTAAAGGGGAAATGGAAGTAGAGAATGAGAGCGGAACTATTTCAATATCAGATGTATTGGGTATTAAATCTAAATATTTGACTAATAAATATATTAGTGATACCATAATCCCAGATAGTGAACAGTGTTTTCTTGAAGAAGAAAGTATTGATTATTTTAAGAGTGTTAGTGAAGATGTCTACCATACATTAACATTGGGTGAATTACCTAAGAGTAGTTATTGTTTTGGTATATCTATTAAAGGGTACATTGATAAATTAGCTTATCCTTTGTTAGCAACAGCCTATTTAAAGGGATTAAAAGTAGGTAGATTTATAACTTGTAGTGAGTTATCAAGGTTACAGTTAAAAGGTGATGACCTACTTAATGAGCTTTACAAGGTAGATTTGGCTATGATTCTTATTGGAGAGGGTAGTACAAAAGGAGAGATATCTTGTGCAAAAGGGTTAATGCAAGCAAGAGCCTTAAACGGTAAGCCTACAATATGTATTACTACTTGGACAATAGAGGCTTGCTCTTTGTTATTAGGGTATTCTAATGGTGAAGATAACTTATTTCTTGCTAAGCCTGTATTTGTAAAATATAAAAATAGTGGTAAATCCTCTAATTATATTAATAAACTTACAGGTGTTGATAATGATAGATATGATGAAGAAACAGATAAAGGCGGTATCGGTTTCAGTTTAAGTGATTTGTAGTAGGAGGTTATTGCTTTGACTGTAAGAGAGTTTAACACAATAATGAGGAACTTAAATAAAAAGGAAAATTGTGTATTCGAGGGTACATTTACTACAAGGTATGAGAAAGATGGGGTAGCACTTGTATTTATGGACGATGGGTACACGGCAAGAATATATAAAGATGGTGCAGTTTACACTAAAACTTGGGATAATAAAATTATAAAAACTAAAATATAGTAGTAAAGAGGCTTTTGTAACTGTATGGTTATGAAAGCCTTTTTTCTTGTTTTTATAATTAAGTTTTAAAAATTGTAGAATTAAAAATTGTAGGTAAACCCTACTTTAAACTATTTAGAAAGTATATAAAATATATGTAGAAATTTTAGGTAAATTGATTTACTTTTAGTATGTATAAAAGGTACTAAATTAGGTATCAATTTACCTAAATTTTTTATTATGATTTTGGTGTTTTTCTAAGATATTTTTAAGAAGATTTATTTTGTTTATGAGGTTTGGATTTCTCATAGTTGTAAATTTTGTGGCAATGTATTTTGTAAGAAATTACTATGAATGGTAATTATTTTGTAGTTTGAATTTACTTTTATGTAGTAAACAAGCAAATAATGATATGATTGGTAATTAAATATTATGAATATATTGCAAAATATCAAGAATTATGTTAAAATATATTTACAAAATTCAGGAGGTGCTACGAATATGAGAAAGATTCGTTTAGGTGGTACTTACCATAAAGCAGTTAATGGTAAAACTGTTAAACTGTTAGGGGTAGTACCAAATGAAGATAAGACAGAGTCATTGGCTTTTGTCAGATATGTAGGTACTGATACCTATGGTAAAGTACCTTTAAGAGTTTTAAAAAGGGGAGTGTTTTAATTGTCAAATACTTATGACAACAATTCAATATCTCAGTTAAAGGGAGCAGACAGGGTAAGAAAAAGACCAGAGGCTCTGCTCGGTAGTAGAGGTATTGATGGTGCAATCCATACAATTCAGGAAATCATTGGTAACTCAACTGATGAGAAATTGTCAGGTTATGGTGATAAACTTGATATCTGCTATTATGAAGATGGCAGTATCTCTGTAAGAGATTACGGTAGAGGTGTTCCTCTTGGATGGAACGAAAAAGAGAAGAACTGGAACTATCTATTAATTTACAGTGAGTTGTATGCAGGCGGTAAATATGGTGACAACCAGAAGCTGTTGAAGGGTATTGAAGAAAGTAATGCTTGGTCAACTTTTAAGATTATGGACCATCCTTATTTGATTTCTATTGGTCTTAATGGACTTGGTGGAGCTTGTACTCAGTACACTTCAGAATTTTTTGATGTTACTTCTTATCGTGATGGTAAGGCAAGTACAATGAGGTTCAAGAAAGGTGTAGCTGTAATGGATGAGCTTGAAGTTACTGATACTGATGAACCTAACGGTACTTACATTCACTGGAAGCCAGATGATGAGGTATTCACCAGTACTGATATCCCTGCTAAGTGGTTTGAAACTACTTGTAAGGCTTTGTCTTTTGTATCTGGTTTTACTGTTAATTTAACTATTAATGGTAAATTAAAGGTGTTTGAAAAGAGTTCTATTTCTGAGGAAATGGAAAAACAGCAGGGTGTTTGTGCTTATACTAATGCATTTAAACATATTGTTGATAGTACAGGGGATATTTGTATTTGTGATTTGAAAGTAGCGATTGGACCAAGTGGTCTATCTCAGGATTATTATCACAATATGGTATCTGTAAGAGGCGGAGCTCATGCTCAGGGTGTATATTCTGCATATTCTTATTTCTTTAGAGAAGTAAGTAACGATAAGGGTATTCGCCTTACTGAGAGAGATTATGCAGGTAAGTTTTCTGTAATCGTATCAACTCTTGCTAATAAGGCAAGTTTGAGAAATCAGACAAAGGATAGTATTGATGATGCTTGGATTGCTGAGTTTATTGCTGATACTATGTTTCAGATGATGTACAAAGAATACAACAAGGGTACTCCATGGATTATGGATATTGTTGATGAGGTTGTAAGAAATGCAGAAAACAGAATTGCACTCGCTGAGATGGCTAAATCTTATAAAGAGGTACAGAAAGCAACAACAAAGCATAAGGCAAGCAATAAGTTTGTAACTTGTCGCTCTTATGAAGATGGTAAAAACCCATCAGCTACTGAGTTCCTTATTGTTGAGGGTGATTCAGCAGGTGGTAAGGTTGTGCAGTCAAGAGACGCCTCATATCAGTGTCTGTTAAAACTTATGGGTAAATCTCTTAATGTGTTTAAAGCACCTTTGCAGAAGCTTATTGCTAACAAAGAAATCCTTGATATGATTAGTATTCTTGGATGTGGTGTAGATTTGGGTATTGATGAGTTTGAAACCTTTGATATAAACAAGCTTAAGGTAGGAAAGGTAATTTTCTGTACTGATGGTGACTTGGATGGTTATCATATTAGGGTACTTTTGTTCATCATCTTTTACAAGCTTTTCCCACAACTTTTGTATAACGGTAATGTGTATGTAGCTGAAACTCCTCTGTATGTAATAAATACTAAGAGTGATGAATCTATTTACTGTATGACCCAGGCAGAACTTGAAGAACAGCGTGCCAAGATTGGTGAGTTCAATATTCGTAGTATTGACCGTTTTAAAGGTCTTGGTGAATGTGATAAGAAGACTCTTTGGGAGACAACCCTCAATCCTGAAAGTAGGACACTTCGTCAGATTAAGATTGACCCAGATGATACTGATGTATTTGAGGCATTAGAGGTATTGTTTGGTAAATCTACTGAGAGCCGTAAGAGAGCTATCTTGGGTAGTATGCTTGGAACTGATTTTGATGCTACTGTTGAGAGTATTGACGACCTCATTGAATACATTGATGGTCTTGACCTTAATGGTGGCTTGGATGTAGAGGAAGTAGAATACTAAGTATTCTACTTCTTATTTTAGAAAGGAGGTGGAGTTTAGATATGAAAATTACAGATTGCAAAATAGATAGGGCATTGCAGGTAAATTTATATATGATGGGTATCAGGGATACAAAAGATTTGTTAAAGGAAAGAAATGGTGGTATTCTTCACGATATTGCTAAAATGAATAAAGATTTTAATGTAGCTTTAGGGGATTTATGTACTGCTGTTTCTAATGAAGATATACATAAATACAAGATAAATGGTATTTCTATTGTAAATCCCACAGGGTATATGTTTCCTTTAAATTTGTTCAAGGTAATAGCTAATAAGCCTTATGCAAAAGATAGTTCAGGGTTAATATATCCGCCATTTGATTGTATATTTGCAAATACTACAGAAAATATATTAAATTGTATATCAACACTATCAAAGAGTAAGAGAGATATTATAATACTAAGATATATGTATATGTATCCAATTAATTATATATCTTATTTAACGCATTTATCAGAATATAGGGTAAATAAACTTATTAAAGAAGTTAACCATACTGTATGGGAAAAGATGTATTACTCATATATTATGAGATTTTTATGACCCTTATTATGTAGGATGATTTGATGGTTGAAAAAACTCCATCAATTACTAAATAGTTTTAAAAGAAAGGAAGTTTAATTATGTATAAAAATCGAAAAGAACTCGTGCTTAAGATTGCGTATCTGATTGGTACTGATGACGCTATACTTTCAGCTCAGTATTCGCAATATGACGAAGGAAAGGGTGCAGAGTTAAAGGAGAACAAGGAAGCTAACATCATTAGGAATCTTTGTAAATTAAGAACGACTTTGCTATCTCATTTCGTGTCTACAGATAAGTTCATAAGATATGAACTCAAAAATCTTGATTCAATTCAGTTTTATAATAAAGATGATATTAAGTACTTAGAAAAAGCAGGTATTCCTATTATCAAGGCTAACTGTACAAGCGATGTGTATATCACATATTTTTGTGAGCTGATTGAGAAAAATATTGATATTGTAAAACCTATGTTCCCAGATTGGGTAAATTGAAATTATATAAGGTCGCTGTTTGTAGTTCCAAACTATACTAAACAAGGAGTTTTGATTGATGAATACAACAAATTTAAAGGTAATCTGACATTATATCCTTATTCGATGTATATTTATTGGCAACCTTTTGATTGCAAGGGTATGTTACTTGATGATAAACTGTTTCTTAAAAGTTTATATTCTTTACATAATGATACATTTCAGGATAGGGGTAAGGTAATAGATGTATCATCTGATACTATTAATAATATTTATGCTTTTATTGAGAGAAGTAAAAGAGTGGTAGTAGCTGTAGATTGTGAGAATGCAAATGTGTACAAGTTATTTGGATTTTTCAAATCTTTAGGCAAAGAAGAACGAGATAAAATCTCTAAGATAGTGTTATATGATGATGAAAATACTGTAGAAACTTGGAAACTTTTATCCAACCATATAAACATTCCTATTGAATACATTATTGTAGAGAGATTGTTAAGAAATAAATCCTTAGTAGATATGAAGATGTCAGTGGGTATTTGCGAAAGTCACTTTAAAGATAATGTAGACTCTTTCATTATAGTATCAAGTGATTCTGATTTTTGGGGTACTATTAGTTCATTGCCTGATGCTAATTTTATGGTAGTGTATGAAAATGAAAAGAGTAGTGATAAGGCTATTAATGTGATGGAATCCAACAATGTAGTAAGTTGTTGCTTAGATGACTTTTATACAGGTAATGTATCTAAACTCAAGGAAGATATTCTTTGCAAGTTAGCTAATGATAGTTTAGGACAAGTAAAACTAAATCTAAAAGGTATTGTTGCTGAGGTGTATAAAGATTCAAGAATAGTGGCTAACGAAGAAGAAAGAAATGCTTTTTACAATAAATATTTAAAAAATGTAAAGGTATCAGTTGATAATGAAGGTAATTTAAGTTTAAAGGTAGGGTAATTATGGAGAAGATTATTTGGAGTAATTATGCAGACCCTTTGGTGAAAAATATGTTATACAGAGGTATAACATATTGTTCTCAGGGGAATATAGCACAAATCGAAGATACAAAAAACTTCATTTTATCTTGTAGTGCTGTAAGATTGTTGAATATTCGTAACAAATTAAGGGTTATGGTAGACAATTATATAGTAGCAAGTAGAACAATAGTTGAGGGTGATAAAGTATATAAAGATGTGTATTTAATGGATACATATATGATTTCTGATTGCTTGTACTCCAAGTTACCATTGGTTAAGTGGTATGTTACCGAAGAAGATTTTAAATCTGTAGAATGGTTAAACGATGGTGTAGTTTTTACAGCATATAGGGTATTAAAGCCAGATTTTGATTATGAAGATATGCTTGATATTTTCAATAACCAAGCTTTGGGAGAAGATGTGTTTAAAGAGTGTTCCAATCCTTTGGGTACTATTGTAGATAGTATATTACTTAATAATTAATGTTGTGGGTGTTAAATATGATTAATTTGTCTAATGATAAAAGAAAGAAGTACAAGGCTGTATTATTCAGCCTTGTATGCATTTTTATATGGTTATTTGCTTTTATGTCAGGTATGGAGATGTGGTTAAATTGTGCTATATTGGATAACAATAAGACTATTGTAGAATCTGATGTAAAAACTGGTGCTATGTCTGAGGTAGAAAACATAAAGACTGATGGTAGTTTTACCTTAGTAGGGGGTAATAAAGAATGTTCTCCAGACGAGGTGAAAGGGTACATAAGAGTTCCTAATGATGTAAAGTATTATTATAATACAAATACTAATTATATGGTATCTAAGTTAACAATCTCTGAGAGTAGAAATGTAGTTTTAAAATTCTTTGTACTTGATATAGTATCTACTTGTATGATGATATATTTGGTGACAGTTTATGTGTATTCTAAGAATCCAAGAAAAGTAAAAAGGGTATTAGGTAGGGTTTTAAGTATATTAATTGCATTGGTAAGCATGTTGATGGCTCAATTTGCATATGATTATTGTTTAGATGTACTATTTAAAGTAGGCAGTTGTGATTGGTTGCTTTTAATCAAGGTAGGTTTAATGATATTGATTATTATCATAGTAGGGGCAGTTAAGTATAAGAAATCCAAACCAGTAAGGCTAAAAAGGCATAAAGAAAATTGAAAAATCAAGTAAATAAAGTTTAACACTATAGGAATATATTGCTTTTTAAGTAGAAATATGTTATAATATAGGTAAAATAAAAGAATTCGTGGAGGTTTATCATGAAGAATGAAATATATAATGGTAGTTCTGAAGGTTTTAGCTTTCTGACAGATGGGTATATAGATTACTCAAAGGAAGTTATCGCTAACAGAGCTATTCCAGATTTAAGAGATGGCTTGAAGCCTGTACAGAGAAGAATTTTATATTCTGCTAAACTTAATGATAAGAAGCAGTTTCAAAAGTGTGCAACATTTGTGGCAGACGCTATGAAATTGCACCCGCACGGCGACTCTTCTGTATATGGTGCGTTTTGTTTAATGACTGATGAGAATGGAAGTTGGAATTTTCCAGTATTTAACGGAATGGGTAATTTGGGTAAGGTGTATTCAAGTAACCCTCCAGCAGCTTACAGATATCCAAAGGCTAAGTTAAATAACAATTCTGCTGAGTTCTTTAAAGAGAAGAATATATTTAATCTTGTGCAGTCTGAAGAGGGTGACGGTACTGAGCCAGAAGTATTATTTCCATCTTTTCCATCTGTACTTGTAAATGGTACAAGTGGTATTGCTGTTTCAGTAGGTACAAGAATTCCATCTTTTAATTTTGGTGATGTAGCTAATCTAACAATCAAGTACATTAAAGAAGGTAGACTTGACCCTGTTGCCGATATAATTTATCCTGATTTTCCAACGGGTGGTGTTCTTGTTAAGACTGACTCTGAAGTTGCTAAGATTATGGCAACAGGTTTAGGTAAGCTGAAAATCAGAGCAAGGGTAGAAATTCAGGGTAATGAAATCATAGTAGACGAAGTACCTTATGGAAAGACTTTTGAGGGTATTGTCAAGGCTATTGAAAATGCGGATATGAAAGAAATCAAGTCTGCTATGAACCTCACAGGTAACGACTCTGATGGTAAAGTAGTTATTGTATGTAGAAGCAAGAGGGTAGTAGAATGGGTACTCCTTGAGCTCTATAGAAGAGGTATCTTGCAAAATACCTATGCAAGTAATATTCTTGTCATCAATAAAGGTAAACCTTATATTTTAGGTGTACACGGAATTATACAGGATTGGGTAAAGTTTCGTAGAGAAGTTATTACAAAGAAATTCAAAGTAGAACTTGATGGTATTAATAGTGAGTTGACTACTTTGACTTATTTTATGCGTTTGATTGGAAATCCAGAGTGGAGAGATACTTATGTATCAACAGCTACAAAGGTATCTAAGAAAGATGCTGATGTGTATCTCCACAATATTTTCCCAGATATTCCAGATGATGTTTGTGACTGGATTAACAGCAGAGCTATCAGTGCTTTTAACAACGGTGGTAAGTATATTAAGAGATTTAACGATTTAAGCGAGTATAAAGATTATTGTGAAGATATGTATGCTCACCCCGATAAATATATTGTAGAAGAGCTTACTTCTTTGCTTAAAGAAAATAAGTCTTTATGTGAGAGGAAAACGGAAATCTCTAATATAGATTATCGTTTCAGCAAGATATCTGACACAGAGGGTATCGAAGATGATTCAGCTTGTGTGTACACTTTAAATAAAGAAGGTTTTCTTCTTAAGACAAGAGAGGTAATTGGTGGAGATAATATTCTTTGTCAATTCAGAGGTCAGGCTAACAGTGTACTGGTAGGATTTGATAACTTTGGTAGAGTATTAAGAATAAGTGGTTCGGATATTCCTTTTACCATGATTGGTGGAGAAGGAATCTATCTTCCAAAGGTATTTGAAGCTACAGCTGAAAAGTCTTATAAAGTTCTTTATATGGGTATTTGCGATGGAACAAAGCGTATGCTTGTCTATAGAGACGGTTTTATAGGATTTCTTGATACTTCAGAATGGGTAGAGAAGAAAGTTGTTAAGGTTGTATCTAAGGGTGTTTGTCTTGCAGTTATGGACAAGCTTTTGGAAGTGTATGAAGAAAGTGAAATTCCTCAGTGCTTGTTGTTAGCAGATGATTCAGGCAAGCATTTAAAAGTGGGTATTGTTAATACAGAAGATATTCCAGAAAGGGGTAGAACAAGTAGAGCTAAAGTATTCAATGGAACAAATATAAACACTGAGTATGTAATGGGTATGTCAGCTTTAGAGGTATATAGTTCTATTAAAGATGCTAATAACTTTGCGAACAAATTAACAAGGGTAAAAGGTGATACCTTTATAGAGGACCTCAATATTGAAGAAGGTAAGTATCTTGAGTATTGTAAAGACCTTGACTAAAATATGGGTACTGGAGGTTGTATAATGACAGATGACAAAAATATCTATGAGGACAGTACATCTGAAGTTATGGAAAATTCGAATCTTATTGAAGAAGTAGAAGAAGTCGAAGAAGATGTTGAACCAGAGTATATGGATTTGACTGATGTTGACATAGGTGATATGGAAGTAGAAGATACTTCTTCCTCAGAGGATGATGTACTGTCCTCTGAGGAGAAGTTGAGGGTATTTTCCGATGAAATTTTGTCTGCTATGTTAGACGGTAGACCTACTAAAAAGTATGCAATAGATAAGTTAATAAGTATTACAAATCCAAGATTATTCAGGGATGAAAACTACATAATATTTTCTATCTATTACTTTTATAGAAGTAAGCTAAAAGTAATAAACATAGATGAAGAATTTATCAAACTGTTTCTAAAAAGAAATAGAAGTTTATTAACAAAATCAAGGGGTTACATTGATATTAACGCCTATGGGGAGATTGATAACTCTCCAGAGTTAGGATACATAGGTGGAGTAGTAAAGCATTTTAATAGGCTGAAGACACTACCAGATATGGATGTAACGGAATTTGAAACGGTATTTGAAAAGTATTTAATTGAATTTAAAGCGGTAGAGGCTCATAAGATATATCAACAGGCTCAGCAAATTCTTACCGAAGGATTAAAGATAGGAAGAAAGTATTATTCAGGTTTTGATGATAGTCAAAGCTACTGTAAGAAAAAACTTGCTGAGATTGAAGGTTTGGTTGATTGTAATGCAGGTAGCGGTTTTGTAAAAATGTCTGAAGTTATTCTTGACGAAAAGCCTGATAATAAAAAGCCAATTTTGATTGGTGATTTTGGTAGGTTACAGAAGTTAAATGATGCCTACAAGGGTATTTACACTGGATTGTTTTATTCATTTATAGCACCCCCTAAATCAGGTAAGTCTAAATTGGCAGCAAGGCTTTGTCATAATGTGGCTGTATTAGCAGGTAACAATGTAACTGTGTGGGCACAAGAGGGTGGCACAGAGTTGTGGACAGCTCAAATGCGAGCTATTCATTTTGATTATCTTTATAATACTGATGTGGCTTTAACTGAGAGAAAGTTTGGTGTTACTCAAGAGGTAATTGTACATGATGATTTCAGGACAGATGAGTTAAGACAGCTTGAGCTGTCAAGTAAACTTGACTTAGCATCAAATCAAGATTACGGTAGTGTTGATTACATAGACAGACCTTTTAATGTAGAAACTTTTATAGAGGATATTGATACTTCTGTAAAAGAAAATAATAGTAAGCTTGTTATTATCGACTATTTACAGCTTATAGGCTCTTCATCAGGTATGAATGAAAGGGAGCGTATAGCTGAGGCATATAAGAAATTACTTAACTATTGTAAAAAGACAAATGTAGCAGTAATTTCGCCAGCTCAGTTTAAGCAGGGTTCTTTTGATGACTTATTGAAGAAATCTTCAGTAGATGGAGCTGACTTAAGAACAGCAGCAGGTGGTTCAAGTGAAGTATTAAGAACACCTGATGTACTTTGGGCATTGTTTGCAAGTGTTGATGATATTCGTAATAATAGTATGAAAATTATTTCATTACCATCTCGTTTGAATGCAGCATTTCCTAATATTGATGTAAGAATAGACTTGGGTACTTGCCAGTTTATATCAATAGATTAATAATATAACCACCTATTTCTGAATTGTCAGGAGAGGTGGTTATATTTTTTTATTATATAGGAAGTTTAAAAGTTAGGATTGATAATATGGATTACAAATCTAAGCGTTTAAAATACATTATAATAGGTGGATTAGTATTAGTAGGGGTACTGGTTGTAGTATTGGTAGTATGGGGTATATCTGGTTCAATATTAGATGCAAGCTATACTACTAAAGATATACTATCTACAACGGAGCCAACTACAGAAAAAGTAGTTGAAGAAGAATGGAAATCTTATGGGTATTCTCAAGAGGAATGGAACTCTATGTCTAATAAAGATAAGATGCTTGCAATGATGAATAATGTAGATACTACTGATTTACAGGAAGCATCTATAAAAAAAGCAACTATTTTCTTATCTTGTAGTGATTCACCGTGGTATCAGTATATGTCTGATGCAAGTTATGAAATAGGAAAAGTAGATTCAGGGTATAGAATAGATTACACCATTAATAATGAAAAGATTTCGGTAATAGCATCTTGGTATGATGCTACTCCAGTTGTTTTTATAAAGAAAACTGAATTTACAGAAAGTGAAAAAGAATTCTTTAAAAAAGTAGGAAAAAGTTGGGAGGTTCCATTAGATGACGGTACATACTCAATACAATACAGATAAGAAAAGGCTTATAGCTTTGTTTTTAATTATAATGTTATTTGCTGAATGTCTTGCATCTATTTCTGTAGGTGCAGTGAATGTAGGTAGTTATTCAGGTAAATATGATTTAACGAAACCGCATAAAGTAAATCAGCACTACAATCCGCATAAAAACATACTTGATGAAGAGTATTGTGATTCTCAACTCCAAGCTTGTTATCAACAGTTTTTAGCTTGGGGAGTAACAGAGCAGGGTGCAGCAGCAATGGTAGGTAACTTTCGTGCAGAAGGGTGGGTTACAGATACAACCCAGGACTGGGTAGACTGGGATAGTTTCTCCTACGGTGTAACGGGTATTGGTTTGATGGGTTTTACCTATTATGCAATACAAGATAAGTTATTTGAAGTAGCGGAAAAGCAAGGTAAACAATGGACTGATTTAGGTGTTCAGTTGGAAACGATTAAAGAGTGGTATTTTCCATTAAGTAAAAAGTATTACGAAAGTGGTCATACTGTTGAAGAGTTATCTAATGATTTCTGTGCAAACTATGAAAGACCAGCAGTTAATAATTTTGGAGATAGAGCTACATATTCTAAAAAATATTCAAAGAAGTTTAAAAGTTTAAAAGCTAAAGATTATGATGGCAAATTATCTACAGGGGGAAATAATTCTAATGATTCAGATAGTGATAATTCTGTAATTACTGCAGGAGGTTCTGCGGTAGAGGAGTGGCAGTTAACTGGTATGCCCTCGAAAAGTGGATTAACTGCTGATTTAAATATACCTACCTTAGCTAAGAGGTCTGATTTAACTACAAATGAACAGTACAACTTAGCATCTATAGGTTCTGATATATCAAGAAATTCTGAGTATAATGCTTGGACAATGGCTCGAAGGTACATAGTGTTTGCAGGATTGTTAATGGTGGTGTACACATTACTTTTAGCATTAGCTTTCCTATTTGATAGTTGGAATACCTTTTTTAGTATAAGCTTAGTTAAGATAATGTCATTAGGCGTTATCAATTATTCAAAGGATTGCTATGCTCTGGAGAATGGTGAAAAGACCAAATATGTAAGTGGAAAAAGGGTAATAATTCTTTTAATTGTAATGTTTATAATAGGTTGTATATTCATATCAGGAGGGGTAATTCCAGTAGTAATACAAACTATGTATAAGTTTATGAGTATGTTTAATGGAGGAGGTTAGTATATTAGAATAGGTTTTTTATTTATATGATATAATTATACTTTATGTATTTCAAATTATTGAAAAAAAAGGAGATATAAATTATGGCAAATGTAAATATTGATGAAAGAACAAGAAGAGCAGCTGAGCAGTTTGCAACAAATATGGAGAAGTATCCTATTGATGAGCAGATTGCAGTATCTGTGATTGCAGCAAATATTATTAATGGTTGTTCTTGGGAGTTTGTAAGAAATACATCTGATATTAGAAAAAATATGGATGCATTTAAGAATAGTAAATCTTGTGTTCTTAAAGAAGTTACTTATTCTCATACAAAGAAGCTTACAGGGTATCTCTTATATATGGATATCAATAGATTGGTTGGTATTCTTGGTAAAGAGGCTCTTGGTGTATTTGATCAGAAAACATTATCTGAGGCTGTAAACCATAGAAAAGACGCTGTTCTTTCAGTAGCTAAGCTTATGAAGAAAGGTTATAAAGGTAGAATTGGTATCTTCTGTACTAACGATAGTAAAACTATCACAGTAGACGGCAAGTCTTACCCAGCATTCGCAGTAACTCTTGATGAACTTTGTGATATTTGTGCTAAAATGAATTATGGTTTTATCGCAGGTGGTGCAGTAAGGTCACCAATTGAGATTAAGCAGAAAGCTGATGGGGTACTTAAGGCTTGCATTGTTGCTCCAAGTAGCAATGCTCTGTTTATTGATATTGCCCCGATGAGATGATATCTGTTGTTGATAAGGCATCATAGAAATATGATGCCTTATTTTTTTATGTTTAAGGAATATTAATTATGCAAAGGTTGTTTTTTATGGTTTATAAAGATTATTTTTCTATTATAGAGTACTACAAAAAGGTAGTAGTACCTTTTAATCCAAGAAAGTATAAAGTTAAGTCTGATAAGATGATGGTATGTCCTTTACACGATGATGTAAACCCCTCTATGGGTATTATCAAGGGTAAAGATGGTGAGGAGTTATTTCATTGCTTTGGTTGCAACCAGTGGGGCAATATTATTGAACTTAATAAGAAGGTAAATCGAAGGTTATTTAAAAAGTATTTATCTGATGAAGAATCTTTGAAGGATTTATGTAGATTATTTAATGTATCTTATGATGAAGTAGCTGAAACTGCAAATAAAGAAATAGATGAAGGCATACAGTTTGAAATGGCTATTCAGTCTGCTAAGGATAGATTTGATATTTCTGATTTGAAGGATAAGTTTATAGAAGGTAAAATTAAAGGAAAAAATGTAGGTTATTTTAACGCTTTGATTATGATGATGATAAATGAATTGAAAAAGGAGTCTAACGATATTGATTAATTTAAGTACAAAAGAGTACAGGGTAGGTGATAAATACAAGATTCTCTGCTCTGTTGTAAATAATAAGAAATACATAATAAAGGTATTAAGTGATAATAGTGTTATTGAGGAGAGTAGTTTTTATGATGCTAATGAAGCTAATAGTGAATTTTTGAAATGCGTTGAAAGGTACAAGAGGGTTTAATTATGGATTTAGATTTATTAGATTTAGAGTATGAAGTAAGTAAAGATACTGTAATTAAAAAAGAATATAGTGAGCTGTCTGAGGGTAGTTTAGTTCCAAAAACAGGTAATTATTTAGGATTAGATATATCAATATCTTCAACAGGTGTTTGTTTATATAAAGATGGTATTAAAACCACTGCTAACATTAGCCTCGATTATAAAGACGGTAATTCTCACGCAGAGGTTTTACTTCGTAGGCAGTTAAAGAATGGTTTACTTGAACTTATAGATGGCTTAAATTTTGAAGTAATTGTTATAGAAGATGTATTTGAAGGTATTAACCCTGATACAACTCGTAAACTTTATGCTTTAAACACGGCTATTGATGAACTAATCTTAGATGGTAATATTTCTTGTAATCAATTTGAGAGAGTACCAAACACATTATGGAAAAGTTGGTTATCAGTAGTAGATACAAATGGTGTATATAAAGGTTTTAGGGATAAGCAAAAGATACAAGGGTATTTAAAAATATTAGGTATTGAAGAAGGGGAAGACAAGGGTTTCCAAGATAGACTTGATGCTACTGGAATGCTGTTAGGGTATTTATTGAGTAGAGATAATTCAAATACAGATACTGATAAATCAATAAAGAAAGGTATAAGAGTAAAATTTGAAGATATTTCTTTTGCCTATGAGTTAGATACAGATTTAATTACAGTTCAGGCATATTATAGTGATGAAGATATAAATGTAAAGATGATAAAAGATAAGAAGATTACTAAAAAGGCTATCATAGATTACATATCCTCAGATATAAATAGTATCTTTATTACTTCTGAGCCTATTAGGTTAGGTTTGTTGGCTCAGACTATGGACTTAGAGCTATTAAATGAAAAAGGGTATTTTGGGTTTTGGTTATCTGAGAAGGCTAAATCCAAGTATCAAAAGAAGTTACAAAAATTAGGTTTGTGATATAGTAATTTTTATAAATGTAGAATTTTTATAAAAATTAAGATATTATAAAATTGGTTAATTGGGAGTTACAATAACATATGTTAATAGGTATGTTTTCAATTGTGATTTTTGTCTAAAAATTAGGTATTTTTAGTTGCTTGATTTCTTTTAGAGTTGGTATTTCTAAGTGTGGCAATTTTTAAATTATTATAAGAATATACTAATTAAAAGGTTTTGATTTTAATACCAAGTTTTTGTTGAATATAATAAGTTTTTGTACGAAAGTTATAGTATAGTTAAATGTTTAAATACGGGGGTATTGCAAAAATGTCTAAATTTTGCACAAACTGCGGTAAAAGACTTGATACTAATGGAGTTTTTTGTCCTAACTGCGGTACAAGAATAGTAGAAGATACTAATGTTTCTCAAAAGGAAACAATTGAGAATAAACAGGAAACTTTTACTTCTGTTGAAGAAAATCCTTATTATAAAGAGGATGATGTTTTTAGTGCTAATACAGAAGAAAATCAGATGTTTGAGGGTAAAGGTTTTAAACCCAAGGACTTTGAAAAGAGTAAGTTTATGCCACCTTACGGTTTAAAGTTAGATTACTATGATTTATCTGTTGCTGATTGCAGTGGTAAAGGCTTATCAATAGTAGGTTTTGTATCAGCAATTCTGTATTTCTTACAATCATTTTCTGTATTCGCAATATCAAGTATTCCTTGCTTTGTTGTAGGATTGGTATTCTCGATACTATCCGTAGTCGGTGATAGAAAATGTGCTATCAAGGCTTTTACGATTATTAGCTACATTCTGTTAGGAATAGGCTTTATTATACAGATTATTAGTGTAGCATTGTACATAGGAAGGGGTTTGTATTTATGAATGTAAGAACTGCTGATAGTTATGCCACATTTTCTATGGTGTTAGGAATATTATCTTTTGTAGGGTGGATTCCTTTTGGCATTTTCTCTTTAATCTTTTCTTCAATAGCTAAGAAGAATGGTACTACAAAAGCAAATAGTGCAATGGCAGGTACAATCTTATCCATCATAAGTGGTATTATTAATGTTATGATGATTGTATGCTTTTTTATCTTCTTTGCTCTTATTTTTATGGGATTTAATTGGGTATAATTTTAAGAGGTGTAGATATGTACGGTAATGTTAATAATGTAGATTTTATGGACGGGGTATCGCCTACTAAGAAATCTATAAAGGATTATCTTTGTCTGTATTCAGGTTGTACTGATGTTGTGTTGGTAGATGAATTTGAGACAATGAGGGCGAGACATATATGCAAGGGTAGTTGCTTTATACAATTATTAGATAAACAGATAGTACCTGTTCCAACATCTCAGGGTATAGTTAATGTAGAAGTTTTCTTTTGCCCTCGATGTGGAAAACTGATTATCAATAATTCAAGTTTAGAATTAATATGAAATGATTTAAAATTCTAAGAATATCTTCTATTTTATATAGATTTATGTTATAATAGTATTGTAAAGTAAAAGTTCTTTACAATACTATTTTTATTTTTAGGAGGACTATAAAAATGAAACAGGGAGATATTGTTACATATAAAAGAAAGGTTAGGTCAGATGTTTCCAATGTAGATAAAGCCATTTCTGATGGTGCTTACCTTTCCCAGCAGGAGTGGTTTGATTTTCTTGTAAAAAGTGAATTCGTTGGGAGTAGTTTTTGGAATATTACAAAGTACCGTCTTTTTAATTGGAGATTATGTAGCCTTGCTAAGGCTTATGCTACTGCTCTTGATTATCTTATGGCTATTTCAGTAGACGGTTTTGATAATAAGACATATACTGCTATTCTTAAAGATGTAGCTTATGTAATGAGAAAGTTTACTGACCGTAAGTATTCTATTTCTGTAGACGGTTTTGACAGAGATGGAGGTTTCTATGTCAGGGTATATATTGGTAAACATAAATGTACTGTTTGTCCTGTAAGAAATAGAGCCGAGGCAGAAAAGGGAATAAAGGTTGTAGTTGGATATTGCACGGATATGGCAGAAAGTTTTTCGGTTAACGATGAATTTACTAAGTTCCTCAAAGGGTATTTGAATAAGGAATTTACAAGATTTCTTTCAAATGCAGAGCCAACTCCTTTTTGTATGGATGATGATAGACTTACTCTTAAGAGTCAGTTACAATCTTCAAAAGAAGATAATTCTGATTTTAAGCCTGTTGAGTATGAAGATGGAGAGGCTATTCTCTCTGTTGTATAAAATGATGTAGTGTCTTACAACAGAGTTAAATATTTTGTTGTGAGGTGCTTGATATGTATAATGAATATGATGAGAAGAGTTATGATTTTCAGGAAGAAGATTATGACTCTTCTTCTGTTTCAGTGGATAATGATGACTCAATTGCAAATGTAATGGAGTTAAATAAGGGTAACTTTAAGATAGATATGGGTGTTATTAGCATATCTGATATAGTTATTCCTACTCCAATTAAAGATTCTCGTAAGGAGACATATTTGGGTTTGATGAGGTCTGTAGAGGAACTTGGAGTTTTAGTTCCTATACAGGTAATGGTGTCTGAGGGATTTGCGGAGTATGTCGAGGAAGAGGGTACAGAAGAAGGGTATGAAGGACCTAAGTATGTACTTTTGGACGGTTTAAGAAGAATTTTTGCCTTGAAGAAAAATGGATTAGATAGGGTAAATGCTGTTATTTATGACTTTGACGACAAGGATAAGGGTTCGGATATGATTAACATTATATCCTCAATTCTTAATAAAACCCAGAGAAAGTCTTGGTCTGAGATATGGTATATGTATCAGGTTTTAGAGGGGCAGTCTGCTTTAACACCAGGGAATATTGAGTATCTTTTGCAGTTAGAGCCAGGAGATGCTATGAAGCTTAAAGAGGTAATGACCCGTAAAGATGAGTTTCCTGAGCCAGCTGAGGATTTGTTAAGTAAAAAGAAAACATTACAGCAGGCTTATAATATGTTAAATAAGCTTATGAAGGAGCAAGATCAGCTTGCAAAGGAAGATATAAGTGGTGTTAGTGATATAGATGAAATCGAGGGGGTAGTAAATGAAGAGGGTAGTGACAATAAATTATCTGATGACGAGGTAAAGGAAATCCTTGATATGGAAGATAGCTTTGATGGTGACCTGTCAGAAGAGGACTTTGATGAATTAATGGGTAATAACTTACCAGATGATAGACAGACAGTAGGAGACAGGCATCCTTTAGACCCTGCTTTGAAGGCAGCCGTATTACAGAGAGATGGTTATTGCTGTCAGATAACTGGAAGAGGTAAAGGTTTACCAGCCCCTATTGCTCTTGGAATACTCAATGTTCATCATAAAATACCTGTACATTGCGGTGGAACCGACTCTATGGATAACCTTATTACAGTATGTCTTGACGCTCACACGCTGATTCATATTATAGAACGCAATATGGGTAAACTTGGAATGTCAAAAGAGCAATTTGATGCACTTGATGAAGAAGAGAAGAAGTTTATTACTGGTGTAATGAAAATTGCTCGTATTGCAGTAGAGGCAAACAAGAGAATGGGTAGGTCAAGAGAACAGATTCGTAAAGATACTTCTGATTCTATTAGATTTAAGATGCCAGGTTTAGTACAGAAAGAAAATATGGAAGCTATTGCTAAGGCTAAGGTAAATGAGTCAAATGGGTGATAAACTCATAATGATAAAAGTTAATGCTTATATTCGTTTATATTAGAATAGAGTAAAATATCTTGTTAAATGTAGTATTAATCTAAAATTAACAGGGTATTCACTTTGTTAACTTTAGTATTAATTATTAAGGAGTGTTTAGTAATATGGCAGTAGAAGTGTATAAAGGTGATTTTGTAATAGATAAGTGGGGTGTATTATCAAAATACGCAGGAAATGAAGAAGAAGTGGTAATACCAAGTCTTGCAGTAAGTATTTCTGCTTATGCTTTTAAGGGTTGTTCTAAACTTAAGCGTGTGATAATACCTAAAACAATACAGAGTATTGATAACCTTGCTTTTGTGGGTTGTCATAGTTTAAAAGATGTATATTTTGTTGGTTCGAAAGCAGAGTATCAGGCTAAAAATGCTGTTAATAGAGCATTTTCTGCCAAGGTTAATGTGCACTTTAATTATGTTAAACCAGTTAAACAGAAAAAAGATGAAGAGGCAAAGTTTGTGCACGATATTGTGGGATCTAATTTTTCTGTAGAAGTATACAGAATGCTAAGAACGGGTAAATACACTGTAGGTGAGGTAGCTCAGGTATTTTGTAAAAAATACCCTGAAGATGTAGTAAATAAGGCTATTGTGTCTGCATTGAAAGACCAGTATCTTGTATAATTAATTTATATCTTGGAGAGGTAGCTAAAAAGCTATATAAAAGTTACAAAAAGGTTATTGTAGATAGTGCTTTAGTTTTGTATTTAGGTGACCAGTATATTGTAAAATAGGCAAAGTTTAATATAATTATAAGGTGGTATTTTATGATACCACCTTTTATTTATCAGTGTCAGGGTATTTTAGTCAGAAGTTACAAACTCAGTCAATGTAAGTCAGTTCTTTATTTGTAGAATATTCATAAAGTTTTAAGAAATGTATAATGTGTTGTTATGAAAAGATTACATTATTCTTTAAGTTGTGGTATAATATAGTTACAAAATTAAAGAAAGGCTTGGTGTATTTATGTATTATAAAGTAGATGGAAATCTTAGTAGTATGATGGGTATTGATGTTGTAGAATGCTCTTTAGAGGAATTTATTAATTCTTTTGAAGATAGTAATTTACAGAAAGTAGGTAACTGCAATATCCATATTAAAGATGCTGATTACAATGGCTGTAAGTTTATAGGTAAAGAGGTTGATTCTTTTGATGAGATACCTAACAGTATTGTATCAGAAATGTATTCAATGGGTACAAATATGTTTAAAAATTCTAAAGAATATGAAAATTTTGGTGCAACATTAGATTATCTTTTAGAAGAGGATGGTATTAAAGTTGTGTTAATGTATGGTATGTCTTATGGAGAATTGTTTGTTCCCTTTGGTGATAGTATTGAAGATTTATTAAATGTTAATACTTGTTCTAAGGTTATGTGTAAGGGTTTAGAAGTTCATGATATATCTTCCTATGAAGTATCTTCCTCTGACCTACTCGGAGAGAAGGGTATTAAAGATTTTATAGTAAAAGGTTTTAAGTTCTTTGTTTCGGAAAAGGATAAAGACACTTTAGATGTAAAATCTATAAGGTTTATACTGAACTGCGGTTTTAATGGTATTAAAATTCCAAAGAAGTATTATGAAGGGTATTGTCCTAATTATACCATTGAAAGTTGGACAGATGGTTCTATGGAAATAGCTAAAGGCTATAGAAAAGTATATTTATTTACTTGTTAATATGTTGGGGGTTTAAATATGAAAGGTATTTGTTTCAGATTAGGTGATAGATTTTTCTTTGAAAATATGACTACTTTTGATGATTATTTTAAGAAGGTATCAGAAACTATAGCTAATAAAGGTATTTATGAATTTACTACAGTAATGCCTATAAACGAGAGGATGCTAAGGGTTTTAGATTCTATTCTATTTTTAAACATTCCGTATGGATCTAATACTAATTGTACTGCTTATATATGTACAGATTCTGAATATAGTTATAGTAAGTGTACTAAGGAAGTTACATTTTATATTAAGAATATAAAGAAGTTAGATACTTCGGTATTAGATGATTTTTATCTATTAAAACAGAATTTCAATAAAAAGACTTCAATAGCAGATTATATACCAACTATGAAGCGTATTAACAGGTTTTATTGGTATAGTGAGTAGGTGTTAAGGTAGTATTGTAGGGAACAATACTACCTTAATTTGTTAAATACAATTATTTAGAATAGGTTGTAATTAACTATTAAATATGTTATAATATTAAATAGAAAATCTTGTATTGCGTGGTGTTGTAATTGAAAGTTTTCAATGTAAGTAGGGATGATAGATTTGAGTTATCTTCCACTTCAAAAGGAAACCAAATTAAGTGGGTAAAGGGCAATAAATTTTTAAAAGCTGATACGATGGGTTATGAGAGTATAGCTGAGGTGTTAGCGACCGAAGTTGCGATGGCTACTAAGGGGTTAAATTATGTGGATTACTCATTATGCAAAATTATAGAAGGTGGTAATTATAGTTATTATGGGTGTGTATCTGATGTTTTTACAAAAGATGGTGAAACAACAGTATCCATAGATAGGATATTAGTCAGATATTTAGGTTCTGTAACAGAAAGAGATAAGCTTTTTAAGAGGTATAAAGGTCTTGATTTAGTAAAAAAAGTATCATATGTATGTAGTGAAGTAACGGGTATTTCACAAGATGATATAATGTTGTATTGGTCTAATATTATAAAATTGGATGCTATAATATTAAATGAAGATAGGCATTTTAATAATATTTCTTTTTTAAAGAATAAAAATGGAAGTTACTCCTTATGTCCTATATTTGATAATGGCTTGAGTTTTTTATCAGATGTAAGGGATTATCCTTTAGATGATAGACTTTATGATAATATTAAAAAAGTAAAATCAAGACCATTTAATTTAGATTTTAATAAACAGATAGAGTATTTTAAAAATTATGATTTATTACATATAGATTGTAATAGTTTATATGAAAGGTTAAATAACTGCTTAGTAGATTTTAAAATTAAGGAGTTTAATAGAGCTTTAAAGGTACTAAAAAATAGATTAAATTTATTAAAAGGAGTAGCTTGGGAATGAGTTGGGGTTTTGATTATATGCTGAAAGATACTGTTTTAGCAACAGTTACTGTGAATGAAGATAATACAATATCATTAGTTAATTATACTGATGATATTATAGATAGACCTTTTGGTGTAAATCTACATCCCGCAATGGAAGATTTAGAAAACCTATTCGAGGAGAGGGTATTTCCGAGAACGAGATTTAATGCTAAGCAGATATTAAAAGGTAAACTTTATGGGTATGATCCTATTGCTATTGTTGGTGATACCCACGGTATTTTAATAGATGATTATTATTGGATTAGGTTTAATGATGAAAAAGACTTAACTTGGGATAAAGTAAAACATTGGAAATATAATAATTTATAAATAAAGGAGTATATGTTTTATGAGAACTTATTTTTATTTGAACAATAAAAAGGTATCAAAAACCTTTTTGGAGTCTTTAGCAGGTAAAGATGTTGTAAAGATGTGGGTAGAAGAGGCAAAGTATGATTACCACAGAGACCCTCTTACAGATTTAACCCGCTATACAAGATGGGGTTTTGTTACTATTGAATTTAAATAAGATTGGAGAAAAGTGCATTGGTGAGGATATCAAAAGAGCAGTACTATCTTGATATAGCTTTTGCTGTATCTAAGAGGTCGAATTGTATTAAGCGTCATTACGGTGCTGTTATTGTAAATATCGATGAGATAATTGCAACAGGGTATAATGGTTCTCCACGAGGAGAAGTAAACTGTTGCGACTTGGGGTTTTGTAATAGACTGCACGCTCCAAGTAATTCAGGGGATTATTCTCTCTGCCATTCCGTTCACGCTGAACAGAATGCCCTACTTTCTGCACCAAGAGAAAAAATTCTTGGTGCTAAGATGTATTTAGCAGGGGAAGAGTTGGATACTGAGTCATATGAGAAAGATGGTAGCTTTATCTATAATAGAATAAAGGAATGTAAACCTTGTCCTATCTGCGAAAGAATGATTAAAAACTCTGGAATTGAGATTGTTATCGGTTAATAAATTGGTTGATAAACAGGTTTTACGCAATTTGTAAAACCTGTTTTACATTATAGAAAGGTATGTTGAAGAATACGGTAACTTTGATAAGGTGTATGAAATGATGAGGTTATTTAATATACCGAAGGAAAAGTCAGATGATTCAATACCTTATATGTGGTAAGGTAGTAATCGTGGTGCTATAGATTAATAAAAATAAGGAGATTGTTAAAGTTATGAGAACTAATTTTTATTTAAACAACAAGAAGGTAACAAGGTCTTTTTTAGAGTCTTTAGCAGGCAGAGAGACAGTAAAGAGGTGGGTAGAAGATGCTAAATACGACTACCATAGATACCCTTTAACAGAACTAACTCGTTATACAAGATGGGGGTTGGTTACTTTTGAATTTAGGTTTTAATTTATAAGAGGTTTTGTAATGGTCAAGAACACTGGGTATCAAAATAATATCAATCGTAAGTTAATTATTCTATTGGTTATACTGATTATGTTAATATTGGGTACTGTTGTTGTGAATAGTTTAGTAAATATTGAAAGTGCTACTGTAACTATAACAGTTGTTGATAAGGAAACAGTAAGGTTAAGGTATGCAGGTAGTTATGGCTTAATTCATTGTAAAGACCAAGAGGGTAATTTTAAAGACTATGAAGTAAGAGATAGTTGGATTAATGGGGTAAATCGCAAAGATTTGATGGATTCTTTAAGAGTAGATGGTACTTATAAGTTAGAAGTAAAGGGTACTGTAATCCCTATAATAAATCCTCGTCAAGATATAGTAAAAGTTTTAGATGTGATTGAAAGTTGAATACTTTAGCTGACAATGTAATCAGTGTGAGTAGGTTAAGATATCTTCAACTAATAAGGGAGATTAAACTAAATAATGTATCCGCATAAAAATTATGGGATACATTATTTTTTTGTGTTTGATAATGTCTTAAGCTTTTATTTAATGCTATTGAATATGCCTTAATGACGAAGATTTTTGTTGAGATGATGTTAAACACTGAAAGTTCCACTAAAAATTGGAAGGTGAAATTGATGAATTTATATGATGGTATGATAAATAGCAGCATTACCAAAGGGAAAATCATATTTTGGGACATAGATGGTGTATTAGCATCTTACAGGTTTAATAATCATGTAGGTGTTGATGACGGTACTCATAATGGTATGTCAAAAGAAGAGGTGGATAATGGTTGTTTCCTGTACAGGAAACCATCTAAACATATGCAAAAGGTATTAAATACCAGTGGTGCTAAAAAGAATATTATAATGGGGCATAGTGGGTATTATCAAGAGATTTTAGATAAAAAGAAATGGCTCAAGGAATATTATCCTATGATTGATGATATTATTCTTACTTATCAAGATATACCAAAGTATAAAAGTATAATTGACTATTGTTCGAAGAATCAAATACTTCTTAAAGATATACTTTTTGTGGATGATACTGTACCATATTTACAAATGGCTGAAAGACAGGGTATTTCCTCTTGGCATATCAGTAGTTTTTTAGATTGGGAATAAGGAGGGTATTTATATGCATTATAAAGTTATGCAAGGTTTACAGCAAAATATAAACAATATTAAAGGGTGTGCACAGGAAAGTGGGTTGATGTTATTATCCACTGATTATGACTTAGTAAACTGTGGGTACATAGATATTAGAATGACATCTTACAATAGTAATATTCAGTACTTTTGTCAATGCTTGACGAATATGGGTTTTGCATTGGTTGGAAATTACTTTACTGATTTAGGCAATGGTGTATATCGAATTGAGATAGGTGGTTACATATCTTATTAAGGCTATTTTAGGTGTAATAATAGGAAGTATTGATTTATTGACTATTAGGTGTGAAAAATTTAAAAGTAGTGTATGCAAATTAAGTGGGTATTGATTTTAATAAGAAGTTTGAATTTAGGGGAGGCAGTTTAATATGATTATATTAGGTAATATTACCCATAGCAAGGATATGTTAGTAGCAACAGAGAAGGGTATTAGTTTAGTAAATTCTCAAGCTTTATATGCGAAGTTAAAAAGGTGCAATTCCAATATGTTTTCCCCAGTAGCATTTAAAGATAAGGTAAGTCAAAAGGTAAAGTCAAACTTAGTTTTAAATAAAGATGGTCTTATTAGTAAAAGGTATGGCACTCCTTTATTAATGAAGAATGCTAATATAAATACCTTACCTATAGGACCCTGTGTAATAAATGGTGTAAATATAGGTAAAGGTTTTGTCATTACTGTAGAGTCTTATGAGGAAACAACAATTGTGGGTAACTCTCAGTATGGAGAAAAGTTCAAGTGGATTCCAAGGGTATTAGTTTGTTTTCCAGAAGTAGGTATATCTTTTAACTATATAGGACAATGTGAAGGTTTAGAATTATTGAACAGTAATTTAAAAATATTCAGAATATGTAAAGAATTTACAGAGGTATATAGTGGTTGGAAATATGCCTATGTAACAGGGGATACTATTCAGTTGATAGGATTATATAGTAATAGTACAAGTATTCATAATTTTATAACACAGTTGTGGTTAGATAAAATTATAAAAATACCTGTACTTGATTTAGTTAAAAAGACCGTATTCGATGAAAAAGGTACTTGTTTCTGTTCTTATGCAGGTGAATTAGCTACAGCTTGGTTGGGAGGTAATAACTTCTCAAGATATAGGGTATTAAGATTAGGTAATGCTTATAGGATTACTTACTATTCAGATTATGAAAAGACAAAAGTAAAGTATTCTGCGTTAGTAATGGTAAAAAATGGCAATGTACTTGTATCTAATACGGTAGTAAATAACAAGAAAGGTGAGTAAATATAATAGGGTAATCATTGTCAGGTTGCTAATATGGCTTAAGCATATTATAGAAAGGTGATTCCGATGAGCGTAAAAGATTTTAGTGTTAATAACGGTGTTTTAGAGTTTTGTGCTAATGATGGTAGTAGCGTTATAACAATACCAGAAGGTGTTACAGTTATAGGTAAAGAAGTTTTTGAAAACTTTAAAGGTTTAAAAAGCGTAGGAATGCGAAACAGTGTTAGTCGTATAGGAATGTGGGCATTCTATATGTGTAAAAACTTAAGAAAGATTAGACTGTCTAATAACCTTGTCAGTATAGCTACTGGTGCTTTTGCCGAGTGTGTAAACTTAGAAGATTTAGTGTTACCTAATAGTGTTAAATACATAGGTAATAAGGCTTTTGCTGAGTGCTCGAGTTTAAAGAAGATTAACTTGCCTAATAGCATTGAGGTTATAGAAGATGAAGCTTTCGCTGATTGTTATGCTTTAGAGAGTGTAATTATTCCTGATAGTGTAAAAAGTATTGGGAGATATGTTTTTTCGGGTTGTGAAAAACTTACTATATACTACACAGGTTCAAAAACCCAGTGGGGTAAAGTAGCACCTAATGACATAAAGGATATAAGAACTATTTTTAATTTTTCAAATAAAAAGGTAAGTGGCAAAGCGGTAGCTGAAGAGGTGAGTGACTCTTCTACTTCATCTAATAAAGAATCTGCCAATTCTTATTTTGAAAAGGTATTTCACAACACTGGTAAGACTCTTAATTTTGCAATAAACAGTATGCAGAATGCAGGGTATTCCAAGTCAGATATAGTATCTGCTATATTAAGTGTGCTTGGTGATGTAAATTGGAAAGATTAGCTTTAAATAAATAATTAGTAATAAAAGGTTTACAAATGTAACTTGTAAACCTTTTATTATAGGAGTACCTTGTAATTTAGAAAGAAATATGGTAAAATAATATCATAAGATATTTGAATAGTTAATGTTCTTAGGAGTGTTTAATTATGGTTTTACAAATAGAGAAGATAGGCAAGGATACTTTTGATAGAGTGGTATATAGATTTCCATTATGGGGGTTTCCAACAGGTAGTGGTATTGTGCCAGGATTTATAAGAGGGAAAAAATCTTTATTGGTAGGTTTTGTTCCAGAATTTTGTCTAAACAAGGCAAGGGTATGTATCATAAAAAAGGAAAGAACGAATCCATATAATATGTACAGAGATATGATACTTGGTAAAAAAGTAGATAATACTACTGTATCTAAAAGGTATGACACCTTTATTTTTAATAATGATGACACTTCGGGATTATTTGAGGTATATAAGGTGTTAGGTTAATGATTTTTACAAAGTAGAAAAAGGCAGGGTAATTATGTTTGTATCAGATATTAAAGAAAACTATGATAGTTATGGCTTACCATATCAGTTTGCAGATATTCTTCCAGAATTCTGTGATACTTGTGGTGCACCGATGGAGATAGGTGAAACTTTGACAGGATTGCATTGTAGTAATCCAAGATGTAAAGATAAGCTTGCTATGCGAATTAAAACTTTATGTTCAGATTTAGGTATTCTTCGTTTTGGCGAGAGTACTATTGATAAGTTTATTGATTATTATAGTCCCACTTCTCCAATGGATATATTTGAATTGGAAGAAGGTATGATTTTAGCACCTGATGTATCACCTAAAATTTCTGCCGATGTGATTAGCCAGATTAAATCTAAAAAGAAGATGCAATTATGGGAATATGTTATGCTTTCTAACATACCTTTTGTAAGGACATCTGCACAGAAAATATTTCAGGGATATGGTTCTTTGGAAGAGGCTTTTGAAGATATTGATTCTGGCGGTTTTACTTTTATTCAGAACAAACTTGGTTTAAATGATTCTGATAAGATAGTATCTGTGCAGGCAATAAAGGTATATAATTCTTTATGTGAATTTAAAGAAGATTTATTAGAGGGTGTAAAAAATGTAGAAATTATAGACTTCTCTAATAAAAAGACTTTAAAGGTTGTATGTTCAGACCAGGTGGGTAATGGTTTTAATAAGAAAGCTGAGTTTTATGCCTACATCAATAATACTTTTGCCGATAAACTGCATGTAGATTTTATGCCAAGCGTAACTAAGAATATAGACTATCTTGTATGGGCAGGAGCTGATGGTTCTCCAGCAAGGTACACGAGTAAGGTACAAAAAGTAGAAAGATACAATGAAAAGGGTAGCAATATTCCTATTGTAACTGCTCAACAGTTTATTGATATTGTAGAAAAATTGTGATTGAAAGATGATTTACCATGTATTATCCATATTGTACAATGTATGATAAGATTGAGGTTGTGCATACTCCTTTATCTTCAGATGGTTTTGTTACTGTTCATTTTGAGGAACCAGACACTATTTATGGTTTTAAAGAACTTGATTGTTTAATACCGACATACAGAATATCTAATATTGTAGGCTTTAGTGACACAGAAGCGAGCGCCCTTGTGGATTTTTGTATAAAAAATTCAGAAATAATATTAAGTGTAGCCAAACAAAGGGGTATTGCTAATGCCAAGTATATTTAATGTGTTTGGAGGGTTGTATTTATGTTAGTAGAAGTAAGAAGAGTTCGTGGTTGTAAATTTAACTGATGTAAATAAAGGCATTTCAATACCTCTATTTGATATAAGAACCTTTGCAGTAATGGGCAGAGGTGAAAAGTATCGTAACTACTTTCGATTATAGTTGTGGAATTAAGGGTAGGTTATTATGAAAAGTTTTTACTTGATGAATAAAGATAATCCAATACTACAGTTTACAATAAAGGATGTATTGGGTATAGATTGAAAGGAGTCTATGCTGTAAAGGATTATAAGGCTGTTAAGATTGCTCTTGATATGTCACCAGATTTAGCTAAAAGAGTTATTTCTGAAGTATTATCTGAGAAAGAAATTCAGGGTAAAGGTGTCCTACCTGTATTAAAGAAAACCTTACAGGACGGTACTGTTGTACTTGCCACAGACAATGGGGTAAATGTAAGAGAAGTATCTACCTTTGATGAGGCTAAAAAGTATATTGAAGATAATAGACTCTTACGCAAATCTTTTGGTAAGATCTTTACAATTCCCCCAGAGGGTACTAAATAGGAGATAGCTTTTACTCATAAAATTCTTGATATTTACGGTATTCATTCCGTTAGAGAATTGTTGTACTGCGATTTAAATCTTGATATGAAGCTTGGTGATTAACCACAGGAGGTTTTATGAAGAAGGAAATTATACCAGGAGTAGTATTATATTCGAATATATCGACGAAAAACGGTACTATAAAAGGTGATTTAATTTATTGCGGAGATATAATCTTAGCAAAAGATGGGAAAGAGTTAGTTACTCTTTCCCACGGTTGTTATGGTGAGAGGGCTACAAAGTATTGGTTTAATAAGAATTACAATCAACTCAAGAGGGTAGTAATTATGGCAGATACAATTAAAGAAGCCAAGGGTACTGAAAATGAGATGTTTTTCAGGGAATGGTTAAAAGATTTATGTGCCTATTGGGGTAAGATTATTGGCGAAGATACAATAATGGGTATTATGAATGATTATATAGGCTTTTAGATTGTAGATAATCACGAAGTAGTAAAATAAAAGGGGTATTTTATGTTTGTAATAGGTAATTGTAAGAGTATTGACTATATATTGTATGTTGATGGTAGTGGTTTTCATATAAGTCCATCTAAACAGGTAAGAGCTATACTAAGTAATATCTATGACAATATTCAGTTGGTCGGGGATTATTTAGGAAAATCTGAGGTCTGCTTAAGACAATCTAATACTTTAGTAAGAGAAGATGGTAGTCTTACATCAAAATTTATGACTCCTCTGGTAGTAAGTGATTATGTTGACGAAGAAGAGTTCACTTCTTATATAAACGGTGTAGAAACTGGCAAGGTTTATATTGTAGGTGTAGATGGTTGTGACTTTAAAGTATTATACTTTACTGGTTACGATATAGGGTATTTACTTCGTGGAGAAGATTACTCTGAGGTAAAAACCTTATTAAAGGGTAATGAGGTAGCCATTATAGGTTGGCAGGGTATTAACAATCCTTATAATGGTGATGTTTATGTTACTGTTGATAAGTATAAGTTGATAGGGTTAAGTAAGGTATCTTTTGAGATTATAAGAGATTTATCTTGCAAAGGTGCTAATTTGGGTATTAAATATATAAGTAAAGATGGTTTGATAGATAGAGAATCTCATATGTTTAAATCTCACGCTTATGAATTAAAGGGTTTGCTTAATAAAGTCAATACCTCTGATAATAAGGATGCTTATTTTAAAGTTGATAAGATAGCTAATGACTATACTATTTCAGCTGATGAAGGAAAGAAACTCAAAATCAAAGTTGGTGTTAACAAGATAGACAGCATTGTAGTAGGGTAGTATATATATATATCTTAGAAAGTATAAAGGACGGTTTTAAATGTTTTTGAAAAAAGAAAGAGAGTGCATAAATACCTTATGTAGCTCAGGAAATGAAAATGGTTACTATGATTCTTATACAGGTTACTTGTTTGTATCTTTTAAGACAGCGAGTAAGTGTATTAAAGCCTTAGAGACGCTGATGAGAGATTACAGTTGGTGTATTGTAGGTTTATTAAATGTAAATAGGAATGATAGGGAAATTAAATATAATAAAAGAGCAAAGTCCCTGCAAGATTATAGTAAATCTAAAGATAATTGGCTTTATTGCTTATTTAAAATGGGTGATGAAGAGGTAGCTAATTACCATATGGGTAATGTAAATGTATTGAAAAGCTATTTGGAGGGTAAACTTGGTACGGATTCTCTTTTGTTTTTTGAAGATTTTAGTATTCCTAAAGAGTTATTTTATGAAAACATTAGGATGCAGGAAAAAATTGATTTCTGTATTTACAGTTTGAACTTCTCTGAATGTAGTAAACCTTTTGGCTACAAGAATTTAGTAGTTGGAATGCAGGGCAATGACTTTAAAATCTATGAAAGCGATATGGTGTGCTGATATGATTTCTATACACGAAAAGGTACAAGAGAAGATTGATGTATCTATTGAGTTATCTGATAAGGTTAATCTGTTGTTAGGTGATTCGGTACTTTTAAATATGTTTGTACTTCCTTTAATAGAGGAAAAGTATAAATTAAATCACAAGGTATCTTATTGCAGTGTAAATACTTCTTGGAAAGATATAGTAAAATCCGCTGAAAACAGTGATATTTTACTGTTGGAGAATGCTGATTTGTATATGTCTGAGGAAAAGTATAAGGCTTTAAGTAGTTATAAAAGTGTTGTAGTTGCATCTATCAAAGAGTATGATTATGATGTGATAAAGGGTATGGGCAGATATCTTGTAGAAAATACAAAAGTTACTGAAGTTGTTTCAAAGAGGGTAGATATAAAATGAGAATAATAGGAAGATTAAAAAGTGGAGATTTTTTAGTATTATTCGCTGAAGGTTTTAAGGTACTTTCTAAACAGGTTGTAATGACTAAATTAAGTGGAAAATATAGTGTACCAGTTTATATCTATGATAGAAATAATTTTTTTAATTCAAATGTAAAATCCTTTATAACAAAAGAAGGAAGATTGTCAAGAAGGCAAGGTTCAGTATTTAATGAAATATCTGCTATAGAAGCTATTTCGGTATGTCCTTATGAGGGTAAGATATCAGGAATAAGCTTAGGGTACATTCATAGCTGTAGATTTAAAGAGAATGAAACAAACAAGGAGTACACATTGTATTACCTACTGGGTATAAATGAAGTACTTTGTTTTGATGACAGAAACAGTTCTTTAGGGATTAGTGTATTGTTTGATAATCCTTTTGTGTTTTATGCTGGATTTGATGGGTATAATAAAGGATTAGTACCAGTAGCTTTTATGAAGTATAGAGGCAGGTTAGAACCAATAGTATATACTCAAGGGTTAGATTTTTTGTATAAACTAATTCAAAAGGTAGATACCAAAGAGCACCCCATTCCTTTTGTCAATCTTATTACAAGTGAATTAGATTACTCAGGTTCTTGGAAGAAAGGTAATTTAAAATCAGGATTAATACTAAAATCAAACGGGTATTACACTCTATATAATTGTCTTATTAAGTCTTTACAAATAGGGCAAGGTATATGTCAAGAGGGTAATGTGTTTGTAAAAAGAACAGAAAACAGTGTTTTTCTAAAGATATTCTATATTAATGATTCTAAGGCAAGTCCAATAAGAATAATTGAAGGTGATTATGATGCCGTAAGTATTTTTTGGACTCCTACCTCTCTTGCAGTTACTTCAAATGTTGTTCGTCTTGGTAAAAGTTTAAATGCTGTTGAAAGGATGAAGTTATATGAGTAAGTTATGCTTGTATGATGCAAAGATGTATCTTAAGAATACTTTTGATTTTTCAATTTTTAATGGCATCTTGTCGAACACAAATTGTGTAACTCCTATGGTTTTAGTAAAGGATAGAGATTGCGGTTGTATCTATTATAAAGATAAGGATATAAATTACAGCTTATTAAGATATCTTAGTAAGGTACAGGATAGCATAAAAACTATTTTAAATATTGATAAAGATTGTAATTTATTAGTAAGATTATTAGATAATGGTGAAGTATATATTTTAACTTACATAATGGGTACTGAAAGATTAACTGTCTTTTTGGATAGTACCAGTTATAAAAATAAGATAGTAAATATTAAGGAATCTTTTACGGGAAAGAAGAGGGTAGCTTCTATAAATGTATTATACAGTTTATATGATATTGTATGTGATACCTTAAAAATATTATATCCTTTATTGGATTTAGTACAGAGCAGGCATACAAAAATTGTAATTGAAGACCTTATAATTGTTTTGGGTATCAATGAAAATACTTGTGGGGTAAGTCATATTACTTCTGACATATTTCAGAAATTTAATGATTATAAAAGTAAGGATATTTCATTACAAAATAAATGGAATGATGATAGGTTGCATTGTGGGTATATTATTACTTTGAAAAGTAAATGATATAATAGATAGGTTTTAAGTAGGTGTTATAGAAGCCACTTGTTAAGTGGCTTTATTTGTTTATAGGAGGTTATATTATGTATATGCTTTTAAATGTTGATAATAGTAATGGAGAGTATGTAAGTGGTACTCATATACAGTGGTGTAGTGGAAAGTCTTTATCAGAGGCAATCAATTTAGCAAGAGAAACTGCAAAAGTAAATAGTGATATAGATATTGCAGTTGTAGATGGGGTATATGACTCATATTCAATGGGTAGATATTACAGCAGAAAGAAAAGGTTAGATTTGAATTACATAGGTTCTATTAAAGATGGTGTACCTAATATAGAAGAAATTATTCAGTCTTTAGGTGGTAGTTATATTTATGTATATGATGATGCTTATTTTATAGGTAAAGATTTATACAGTATGGATTTCTTACCAATGGGTATTTATCATAATATTACTAAAGATGAGTTAAATAAAGATATATTGAGACTTAATAAAAGTGTTAATATAAAACCCATTTTCTCCTATACTGAGTATTGTAATGATGTGGTATTGCAGAAAGATATAGATACTTTGTTATCATTAGGCAAAGAAATTGTATTTTTAAAAACAAAATATACCAATGGAGAAAGGTATCTTTTAGTAGGTCACGCTAACTATGAGCTTTTAGAAGACCTATATAGAGTATTTAAGTTAGATAGTGATATTTTCTATGAAGAGATGGCAGATTTTATGAATTTCTCTTATGTACGGAAGTTGGAGTTAAAGTTAAAAGAGATTAAACAGGCATTTTTTGAAAAATATCCAAATATCAAAGATTCTAATATAAGTGGTATAGGTATTGATAAACTCTCACCCATAATGGATTTTATGAGCAGGGTTTTACCTGAAGATATTATGAAAAATATAAGGAGTGAGTTAGTATGTCAGTAGTAGTTCGTAGGATAACCTGTTTATCTATGTCTAAGGAAGATGAGCGTATCTATCCTACAAAGTTGCTTACAGGGGATATTGCTAAGTTGTTTTTACTTAATGGTTCAAGTATTGTCTGTAAAGTAGATAAGATTGCCTATGATGGATTAACCGTATCTACCAAGAGTGGTAGTAGATTTGTTTTAAACCTACACGATATCAAGTCATTTGATATTATATCTCGTTCTGATATGTGTTTAAATTATTTTAGGTAAGTAAATGAGTGTTATGTTAAAGAAGGTATTAAAGGTAGCTACAGTAGTTTTACTTGTAGCAGTAGTGGTTATAAATACGGTAGCAATGTTTATTTACAATGAAATAGAATGGGCAATGGTTTTATTGATAAATATAGTGTCTATTGTAGGAATAATATATTCAATAAAAAACTTTAAAAAGTAGTGAGGAGATTATAATGAATAGTATGTATAGTCATACAGGTGTAGCAACTATGGCAACAGCTATGCTTGTAGCAATAGGAGTGTTTGCGGTAATCGGATTGGCTTGCTTGGCTCTTTTTATTGTTGGTGAATGGAAAGTGTTCAAGAAAGCAGGGTATGAAGGTTGGATTTCATTAGTACCTTTTTACAATACATATACCTTAAGCAAGATTGTATGGGGTAATGGTTGGTTATTCCTGTTATGTCTGATTCCTGTTGGTGGAACAATATTTCAGATAGCAACTTTAGCTAAATTAGCTAAAGTATTTAATAAAGGTACTGGTTTTTCAGTAGGAATGGTATTTTTACCAGTTATCTTTATGCTGATTCTGGGTATGAGTAGCACAAGTTCTTATTCAGGACTAAATGCAAGCGGTAAGACAGGTGTAATCATAGCATCTGCTATTGTAGGCGGTTTATATGTGATTGTTATGATAATTAGTAGTGTTGTAGTAACTTTAACAGCATCCTCATTGTTAAATGGTGGTGTTATTGGTAAGAATACAGATAGCAGTTATCATACAGAGATTAGTGATACTTGGGGTAATTATTTTACAGATGATTCATCTGACAGTAGTTCTTATAATGATGAAAGCAGTTCTGATATCGGCGAAAGCAGTAGTTCAAATGAATTTAACTTTTCGGGAAATCCCAAAACTTATACCTTAAAGAACTATCAGGGTGCAGAGATTGCTATTCCATTTTTTGATTCAGATTTGGTTCATTCAAGTGATTCTTATGTTAGTGGTACAAAAGACGGGGTATATGTAAATGTAAGATACTCAGGTTTAGAGAATGTTGATTTAAAGAAAGATGTACAATCATTAGTAGAAGGGGTTGTATCTACATATAATTCCTTGTACAAAAATGTTACAACTGATGAGTTACTGCAGGGTAATGGTTGGTGTATGCAACAGATTAATTACTCAAGAGAGGACTTAAACGATAATGATATTGATTGCTTTACAATTATTAAAGAGGATAAAGCCAATGGGTATCCTCTTCAAATTGAAATAGATGTAAACAATGCAGCAGCTGATGAAAATACTATAAGTACCTTGAAGCAAGTATTCAAGTGGTACGGTATTCAGTTTGATTTTGACTAATTTTAAGGAGGTTATTTATATGTTTTGTTCAAAATGCGGTACAGAGATTTACGACGGGATTATATTCTGTCCTAAATGTGGGAATCCTGTTACCCCAATGTCTGTAAACTCATCTACGAATGTAGCATCAGAAGAGGTTTTTAACGATTTGTTCGAAGAAGATACTCCTAAAGCTCCTAACGGTAGAGAAACTCATGTAGATACGCAGGTAGAAGATAATAAATTTATGGCGGTACTGTCATATATTGGTTTTCTTGTCTTAGTACCTATATTTGGTTGTAAGGATTCAAAATTTGTACAGTATCATGCGAGTCAGGGTTTATCTTTGTCTGTATGTACATTTGTATATAGTACATGTAGTTGGATAATTACAATGATATTAGGTGTGTTCTTTAAACCATCGTATAATTTCCTTTTAGGGTATGTTCCTAATCCTCTTGTTTCTATTGTTTCAATTATACTTGGTTTAGGTTCAATATTCTTTATAGTGTTAGCTATAATGGGTATTGTAAATGCAGTAAAAGGGGAATGTAAGATATTACCCGTTATAGGAAAGTTGGATCTCCTTAAGAAATGTAAATGAGGTGTTATTATGAAAGACTTGGAAGAATTGTACAACAAAGTGTTTGACAACGAAGGTAGAGTAAAGCTTTGTGGTAGAGATGCTTGTAAGGCTTTAATTATAAAAATAAAGGAATTATCTGGCAGGGATGTCGGTAATGAAGATACTGGTTTCATGAATGTGGGTGTTTTAAAAGATGAATATAAAAAGTTGATGGGAAGGTAGTTGTATATGGCAACTGTAAGATTTGCAAAGACAGGGTATGCTGAGATGTACCCTACAAAAATGAGTATGAGTTTTGTTTTTAAAGGTAAAAGTAGTGAAAATGCTTCTGATAGCTTGGCTGAGTTATCAGAAGTAGTATCTTCTTTTAATAAAATTGCTGAGGAAGAGTGTTGTTCAATATTCTCTAAAAACTTAAAAATAACTCGAGGTGGTATAAGAACGGTAGCTGTGTATAATACAGCTGATGTTAATAAGGGTTCAAGGGTATTAAAAGAAAAGGAATTTTCTCATTATGAGTCTATTCAGACGGTATATATTACTACCGATTTAAATATTGATATCCTTGTATCTTTATTAGGAAGGGTTATAGATAATGAGAACTTATTTACCTATAATTACAGTTTTGGGGTGTCAGATGAAGAATGGGTATCTTTAAAAAACAAGTCCGTTAGAGATGCCTATAATAAAGGCATAGATTTTTGTAACTATTTAAAGACCTTACAGGATTGGGCATATGGTTATAGAATAGATGATATGTCTTTAGAAGATCTCAGTTTTTATGAAAGAGATATGGCATGTGCATCTAAGTCAAGTAATTTTGAAAATTCTCTTACGAGTAAAAAAACTGTTCTTATTAAAGAGTGTATAGATTGTGGAAAATGTGAAGGCATCTTCAAAGATTAAATTTGAGGTAGATTTTAGGTGATGATATGTATAATGTTAGCGAGTTAGGTAAAAATTCATTCGATGATATAGTTGATCCTATATTAGAATGGGTAATTGAAGGTTTTAATACATCTGATTATGACTTAAAATCTCTTAAGATTTCAGATTGCCCTGAAAGCAATGAAATTTTAATTGAGTTTGAAGTACAGTACGGACCTTGTACATTTGAGTGTGAAACGGACAATCCATACAAGTTTGAGTCTAAAGTGGAAACGGCAGATATTCTTTCTTCCTTTGGTGCTTTTGTAAATAAGGATGACCTTTCTGTAAAAATAGAATCTTACTGGGAACCAGTAGGTTTGGATTATATTATGTCTGCTATTACTTTGTGTGATGGTTCAAGTAGGCTTTTATCAGAGGATGATTTTGATGAAGGGTACTTACAAGAGTGTATTGTTGATCTTTGTAATAATATTTATGATTCGTTTGGAAGGTTTGGAACAGCCGTTCATTCTATCGATATCTGTAGTAAGGGTATGGAAGATTATTTAAATACTCAGATTAAAGATGATACACTTGAATGTGTGAGTTTGGATAGATTCGTAAGATTTTTAGGTAGTAGAAGGACTTATCGTTATTTTCTTGTCAAAGACAAGTGTAAGGATATAGACGAATATGACTTAAAGGTCATAGTAGCAAGGGTAAAAGATAAATAAGTATTATATGAATAAAAAATTAGCAAAAAGATGTAGTTTAATAGCTGTACTTTCAGTAATATGCTTAGGTTTTGTGTTAAAGAAAAGAAAGAGCATTATTGAAGAAAATATCAAAGTAGATTTATTAGGGGATAAAGCTACTTATGATGAGAAAGAGGGTATAGTTAAGGCTACTCCTTGTATTAAAAATATAGGAAACACTCCAGTATATATAAGAGTATATTCAGATGTTTTAAATACTTTATATAAAGATTCAGTAATTATAAGTTTAAATTGGGAAAAATCAGAAGATGGGTACTATTGCTATAAAAAGATATTAAACCCAGGAGAGGTTTCTGAACCTTTGTTTAAAGATATAAGAGTTAAATCTTTAAGGGGTTGTAGTCTTGATTTAGAATTGTATTGTGATGCAATTGCAGCTAAAGGTTACAAGGATTATATGGAAGCATTTTCAGAAGGTTTTTGTTAATTTTTAATATGTCGGGGAAGGTGAAAATCTTCCCCATATTTTTTATATTAAAAGGAGGTAGCTACTATTGAAAGGTAGAAGAAAGTATTTAGAAGTTATAATAATGATATTATCAATTAGTTGTTTTTTGGCATCAAGTGTGTGTTGTCTGGCAATGGTATTACAAAATAAGGACCTAAAGGGCAATGTATCGACTGGTGTTGTAAAGTGTTCATCAGATTTTAGTGATGGCTCTTTAAAAGTCACAAACACAGGAACGGTAGATGTATTTTGTAGATTAAGGGTAGTAAAGGACGATAAAAAGGTAGATAGTGTAGTTTTTAATTCAGATGATTGGAAACCGTACCAAGGGTATTACTACTACACAAAAGTATTAGCAGTAGGCGATACATCAGAACCTTTAATTAAAAGTATATCTTGTTTTAGTGGAACTGCTGAGAAAGATTGTGTTACCGTAAAAGTAGAGGTAGTACAAGCAAGTGATGTAGGTTTAGATTATTTTAACATAAAGGCTAAGGATGTAGGGTATGATGGTAAAGATATTTTTACAAGTTCAGCAGTAATAAGTTTAAATAACGATACCTTTTCTTGTAATGTAGATGCAAAAAATGTATTTAAAAATTTTGAAAGTATTAAATATGGGGATAGCAAGAGTCAAATTATTATTGTAAAGAACCTATCATCTACTAAAAAGGATATATACTTGAGTGCATATGATATAAAGGATAAAGACAAAGATATAAGGGTTGATGTTTATGCTAATGGTTCAAGTGTTTATTCTGGAGATTTAAGTGTTTTACATAATATTTCATTAGGTGACTTTGATGCAAATGAGAGTAAAGAAGTAATGATCAAAGTATCTTCTAATTTAGGTAATAATACTGCTAAAGAAGGTACAACCAATTTAAAATGGGGTATATCAACAGTATGTTCATCTGATGATGAAGCAATCACTCCTATTAAGACTAATATTGATTTTATTACAGCTATTGTTGCTTGTGGGTTAGCGATGTGGTCTTGTCTTATTTTTGTAAAGGTATATTCAAAGTACAGTACGGATAAAGGTTCTGAAGAGTAATAGTTTGATATTATATATTATTTTTAAGATTTTTAAATATGAGTCAATTTTAAGAATAGTTGCTTTGTACTTTTTGATTTAAATATTATATACAAATTTAGTGAAAGGTGGCAATTATTGTGCGTTGTTATAAAGTTTACTGTTCAAACAAATTATATCCTCAGTACGGTTGTAGAGCAATTTCAATAACTGCTCCAACTAAGAAATGGATAAGAGACAACTGGGTAAGACTTGTAGGAAATCCTTACTATAAGATAGAGAGAATTGATTTGATTTGTTAAGCAAGGGTATTTTTGGTAAAGAGGTTAAACATTATTGGTTTAACCTCTTTATTTTTATTTATAAATATATTGTATTTGCTGATGATATGTGTTAAAATATAGGTATAATAAAAAATTATAGGAGTTGTCTATATGACCTACAGAGAATTAAAAGATAAGTTTTGCGAGCATAATAAGGTATCTGATAAACCTATATTTGCTCATATAATTTTTACAAAGGATTCTTTCCAAAAAGAATATACTGAAATAGAAAGAACCTATATTGTTTCCAGCAGAAATAAAGCGTTTATGAGCAATATGTGTGGGTACTCTATATTCGGGTGTTGTCTGGATGGTAATGACCCCGATGCTCGTCTTGATTTGCTTATGAAGGCTGAAAAAGGCGGAAAAGACGGTTGGGTAGTAGAAGACTGTTACCTGATTTAAATTTTAAGAAGGAGCTATAAAGTTGAGGCATTCAAAAAAACTTACAAGAACGCAGAGAAATCTTCTTATAAAGGCAGGTTATAAGAAGGATTTACATAACTTATATTATGTTATGGATAAGGGTAATGAATTGCTGTTTATTGATGAAGATTGCAATAAAGTTTTGTATAATAAAAGCTCAAAAACCGTAACAGAAGTGGCTCAAGGGGAATAGATATGTCAAGGAGTAAAGAAAGGAAGTCACTATATGCTTTAAGACATCTTATAGTGAAGGCAGGCTTTAATTATAAAGAAGCAAAGCGAAACAAGAACTTTGAAGTAATTTCTATAGGTGTTGAGCTTGGCTTTTTAACTGAGAGTGATATTAAGTTTATGCTTGATAAAAATACTTCTGAAATTATGGCAGGAAACAGATTAATAAAGAGGAGGCATGAATATTATGGAGAAAGTTAAGACAAGGGAACATCAGGATTTTAAGAAAGCTGTAACATCTATAAAAGATGTAGATGTAATGGCTTGCGAGACTTTTTCTATGAAACCTTACATAAGAGAAGCTAATTATTATCTTGTATATCTGAAGAATAGCACTTGGCAAAATTCTTCAGGTTTTTGTATTGTAGGAGATATAGAGAGGGTTTTAGATAGAGGGTATGATTGTGCTGTGTATCTGAAAGACAGCGTCGCAGATGGTAAAGTGCTTGTTTGCAAAGAATATCATCATGATAAACCTCTTGGTCATCCATCTTACATAGTAGCATTAACAGATGAAGAGTGTTCCTCTCTAAAGTCAATGTCTAAAATAAAAGTATTTGACGGTATTTTAGATTTATTTAATAGTTTGGGGGTATCTGTATGATTAAAAGTTTTGTTTGTGTTTTGGCTGTAATATCTTCATTAGGTGTATCTCCATTGGGGGTATCTCCTTTAGGAACTTCTACACCAGCACAGTATGAAGGGTATAATTACTATCAGTATAGTGTGACTGATGCGACAGAGGTTCAAAAAATTGTTGTAGGACTATCTGGTTCAAATGATTATCTGTCGGATTTGTATGATGTAAATAACGATGGTACTTTGGATGTAACAGATGCTACAGCAATTCAAAAAGATGTAGTAAGAAGCGAAAGACATTCTAATGATGTTGATACTTTTAATAACGGTAGTGACATTGCTAAAGTTGCTTACAGTTATTATAACAGTGATGAAAGTTATGGTTATGCAGAAGGTAGCATTTTTAACTCGGATAATATTATAAGGGATGAAAATGGTACAAGCTATATGGATAATTTAACTTTCGTTGGATTAACTACAATGGGTATTGATTATAATAAATCACCATATGGAAAGCACAAGGGTAATAATGCTACTTGGAATCCTAAGTTGGATATATTTGATTACAATGTGTATGATAGTCCTTTCTCATCTTTAATTTTTAGTCTAATTACTAAATATAATTACTATGATGAGAAAAATATTACATCAGATGTGGTATCTTATCTTGATACAAGCTCTACGGTAGTTCTTGATAAAAGTTCTACTGGAATAAGTAGTCCTGATGAATGTTCTATGGGGGTAAGTAGTCCTGATGAAGTTGTTAATCTTTCTTTATTAAGACCAGGTGATATAGTTTTAACTGATAATGGTTTAGGAATTATTTCAGAGAAGGCAGACGGGTATTTTATTTTTGATGAGAGTAGTTCGAAACTGTTGTATAAAAAAGTTGGTAATGAAGTTACAAAAGCATATCGGGTAAATTATAATTCCCTGTTTTCTTAATATTTTATTAAAATTTTAAGATAGTAAAATCGGTTAAGAATAGGGTTTTAAGATAGAATTTAAATATTGTTTAAATACCTATGATTACAAAAAGATTTTTTGATAATTATAGGTATTTTTATTTGTTCGATTTTTTCTTTAGATAGCTTTTATTTAAGGTTTGTTATTTTGTAATTTTTGAATGAAGTATAGTTATAACTTTTAAGATAGTTTTTGGTGTTTGTAGGGATACATCTTTAAGAATAAAGGTTATAGTATATTGTTTTCGTGGCGGTATTATATTGTATAATTTTATTGGGAGGGCATTATGTCTGATTTAAATGTAAAATTAGAGGGTATGTTAAGTTTTATCGATACCTATGGAGAGAATGGTTTTGATGACTCTAAAGTAGAGGAGTTGGAACAGCTTATTTTAGATTGTAATTCCGAGATGTCTGGAACAGCTACTAATGCAGTTGCTGATAGTATCTATGATACTTTGTATGATATGCTTAAAACTGTTAAGCCTGAATCTCATATTTTAAGTGAGATTTGGGAAGAAGACGGTGAAATCACAGATTACACAGATTTACTTGTTAAGAATCCTATGATGTCCATTGAAACGGCAAAGTCTTATGATTGTAAGGCTTTGTCAGACTTTATTGATAGGATGCCAGAGGAGACAGGGTATTTTGCATCTTATAAAATAAATGGTCACGGTATCAGAGTAGTGTATGATAATGGTAATTTGGTGTCTGCTACAAGTAGAGCTCGTAGTTCAGCAGGTAGAGATATCACTCGCCATTTAAAAATAGTTCTCGGTGATTACAATGAAGAGTTAGCAGAGTATGGGGTAGTAGAATTAAGAGGTGAACTTTGTCTGCCTATAGACAAACTTGCTAAGGCAAGAGAGTTTAATCCAGCTATTAAGTCAGCTTTTTCAGCGGTAGCATCATTAGTAAGACCCTCATCTACAGAAGAAGAAATTCAGTTATTAGATTTTCTTTGTTATGGTTTCATTGTTGATGGAGTTTCTTTTGACAATAGGGAAGAGGAATTTCAGGAAATAGAAAGATGTGGCTTTTCAACTCCTGAGTATTTGCTTATAGAAAGCTGTACTAAAGAAGAATTGCCTGAGATGATTCATAATGTAGTTGAAGCTTTTGAAGAGAATTATGAAGAATTTGGTTACTTTTGTGATGGTGTTGTATTTGAATGTAACAGTAGAGAGCTGTTTAATGAACTTGGTACATCAGGTAATCACAATAATGGTAACATCGCTTTAAAGGTAGGAGTATGGGAACAGGTATCTTACAGTGGGTATGTTCAGAAGATTTTATGGACAAGGGGTAAATCTAAATTATCTCCAGTAGCATTGGTAGCAGAGGACAAAGATATTATTGAAGAAGATGTTGATGGTAATGTATCTAACTATGAAGAATTAGGGGTACTAACTGCTCAGGGTAATAAAGTAAGAAGAGTACCTTTGTATGAGCCAAAAAATATTCTTATTTTAGATGCTTATCCAGGTGAGGTACTTTACTTTAGATACGGTGGAGAAGCAGGGGTAGTTCCTTGTTTCCCAGATGGCAGATTGCTTAAAGAGGATGCAGCTCGAGATATATTGTTAGGGGAGTGATTGTATGAATATTATTCCAGATGGGAGTATTCTTTGCATTGAGTGTGGTAAACCTATTTCTAAAAAGAAAAGGGATTTTTATTATTCTAAATGCAAGGGTAGTAGAATAGGTAATAAGTCTATTCCTAAAAAGGTAGTATTTATACATAAAAGCTGTTATCACAACAATTATTTTAAAGATAGGTAGGAGAAGTGAAAAATGAGTAAGAAGTCTTGGATGCTTGATTATTTGATGGAATGCAAAAATAAGATGAATAAGTATTCTGATATATACAAGAGTACAGTTGTAAGATTAAATGTTGAAGTGAATGAGGGTGAATTATATATGCCCTTAAAAACTCATTGTAAGGTTTGTTATGAGGTGCCTTTTAAATTTATAGCTTTCAGGGGTAAAGTTTTAGTTCTTAATAGTAAAGAATTTGTAGTACCTGACTGTAATATTTGGTTTGACTTTATTTCTTGTTTTAAACCAGTAATATATTTCTTGGATACAAAAGCATCTATGAATGTAACTTTAGCAGTTACTGATGAGAATATTGCATACCCTATTGACATTAAAATTTCAACATCTTTAGATTTGTATTGTAATGCAGGTGATTTTAGATGCCCATCAATAGGAAATATTTGTAGGTTTATAAATTCAGAGGAATTTTTACCTGATGTAGATGCTACTGAGTTTCCTGAAAATATTAGAATAGAACCAAGAGAAGGTAAAGTAGAGATTGGTTTTATGGATGGTAGTAAGCTCTATATAGATTTAGGTAATAGCGTAGAATGGAGTGGTGGGTATGTACCTAAGGTAAAAGGCATTGAATGTATATACAAAAAACTAAGTAAGGCTATCACAGAGGATTTAATCAACCCTCTGATGTACAGTAAGTTGGAATATAACCATCTAATCGGTAATATGATGTTAAGAGAATACTAAGGAGCTTATTATGTTCGTTAATTTAGGAGAAAAAGAAGAAGTGTTGGCTCAGATTAAGCCTAATAAGGTTAACTACTGTTGTGGCGGTCTAATAGGGTTATCCATTGTATTTGGAGTGTCTTTACTGTTTACAGTAATGGGGTGGACAGCAGGGGTATTAAATCCTCCCTCAACAGAAGATGGGTATCTTATGTTAGGTTTAGCCACTTTGTTGACAGGTATATTACTTTTTTGTGTGATATTAGCAGCTGTATTTGTGCCGATTAGAGCATCTAAGTGGGAGAAAACTATGTATGTGATTACAACAGACAGGGTAATCTTTCACAATGGGGAAATAGCAGGGTTAGATGTAAATTTTGTGTATATTAAAGATTTAAGTAGTTTGCATTTAAGAAAAGGATTGTTTAATAAGATGACTAATACAGGTAGTATTGAGTTAGAATCCTATTTTTGCAATGGAACTATTGACCATGTAATGGCTAATATCAAAGACCCAGAAGGAGTATATAACTTTTTGAACAATTTAATAATTTCAAAAAGATAATATTGTAACTTTTTATAAATTATGGTAATATAGTATTACAGAATGTAAAAGGTAAGGACGGTGTCAATATTTATATGTATGAAGACTATATGTTTAGTTTATTAAAAAGGTTTAATAGAATGTTGAGAGCTGTTGGTAGTCATATGTATTCGGGTAGTACAGCTTACCTTAATAAGGATACTAAATATACTCTTATGATGCCTTTAAAAATGATTAAGTATGGTAAGGCAAAATTATTGGGTAGTACAATACCTATTAGCTTAATAGATATAACAGGCAAGGGTATCTGTAATTATTATCGCAATTTTAACTATAAGATTAAGTTTTGTAGTTTATGGGACAAGTATTTAGATGTTTTAAACATTATAAACTATTGTATGGAGGGCATTTTCAAGGTAGAGTCCGTCTTATCAGTAACTGATGATGGTTTTATTTATCCAGTAGGTTTTACTTTTGATTGTAGAAAACTGATAGATTATGAAGGTTCTTTAAACCCATATGCTTTGGTTAGCAATGAATACAATATTACGAGAAGTGTTAAAAATATTTTGTCAGGTTGCGATATCAAGGTAGTTACATTTAGACCCTTTGATGCTACTCTTGACTTGTCATATAATGACGGTAGCTTATTAAGGTTATCTCATTGTGGTAAAGCCTACAAGGTTAGGAAGGTATCAGAAGATACGGAAATGCTAAAGGGTATTAAGTTTATATCATTGTACAATCAGATAGCCACTTTGATTAAAGGGTATGAACCTTTGCTGATGGCTTATAAATGTATTTCAATAGATTTGAATAGTAATAGTTTGGAGGTCTTTACTAATGAAGAACTGTTTAACTGCCAGAGAAATGTTTGCTGAGATGGGATTTACTGTTTCCAAGGAAACAAAGTTTGGGATTGACTATGTAGATGATGATGAAATAGAAATTTATATAGGTAAGGACGGTAGCTTGGAGGCAAGCACTCCAGGGTGTGATGACTATCCTCAGAGTGTACTCCTTGAGAAAGCTCATATGAGAGCTGTATTAAAGCAGTGGGAAGAGTGGGGAGTATCCTTTGTTTAAATGAGGTGAAATTATGAAAGTCGAACAGATGTTTGAAAAGTTGGGGTATGAATGTTGTTGTCTTAATAAAGATAGCATTGAATACATCAGAAAAGACTGTAAAGGTATAAGAATTCATAAAAATGGCGATGTTGAAGTGATAGGTTTGTGCAGAGAAGGTATTTATCTTGCTTTCAGTCTATCATTAGGTGAGATACAGGCTATCAATCAACAACTTAAAGAGTTTAATTGTGAAATTGAAGATGAAGGGTAATGTTGTGACTGCTAAAGAAATGTTTGCGAATATAGGTTTTAATTTGATTTCAACTGAAAGTGATTGTTACATATATGGTAGAGGTAATGATGCTATAGAAATTTTTAAGGATTTATCATATTATGCTTACAAATCAATACCTTTTGAAGGAGATGTTCCTCTTTCAATTGATAAAGATATGCACGATGCTATTTGTGAACAGCTAAAGGAATTTGAGAAAGGCACACTATAAGGTGTGCCTTTTTTGTAGAGTATATAAAATAAGATATAGAATAGTGGTATAATTTGAATATATCGGGCGAATTTGGGTATTAGGATAGCTTATTTTTAGGCGGTGGTATGTTGAAACGAAAAGAAAAGGTATTCAAACCGTACAAATCTTTTGTGATTTATATTCTAATTGTAATAGCTATTTATACAAGTTTTAATATATGCTTTTTCAATGCTGTAATACCAAGTTCATCTATGGAAACTACTATAATGACAGGCGATAGGGTACTTGGTTCAAGGTTGTCAATTTGGTTGGGTAGTATAAATAAAGGTGATATCCTTATATTTAAAAAGGGAGAAAAACATTTAGTCAAAAGGGTAATTGCTGTTGAAGGTGATACAGTAGATGTTAGAAATGGCAAGGTGTATGTAAATGGTAATATTCTTAATGAACCTTATACAAACTCAAAAGAGACAGTAAAAGGAAAATTGGAATATCCTTTAAAAGTACCTAAGGATAGTTACTTTATGCTTGGGGATAACAGAAATAATTCAGAGGACAGTAGATATTGGGGTAATCCTTTTCTTAGTGAGAATGATGTAGAGGCTAAGGTTGTGTTTAGGTATTATCCTTTTAATAATATAGGTGTTATAGGGGGTTAAAATATGAATTACAGATTGAGTACTTATGCTAACAGGGTAGAGAAAAAGGTAGGTTTTACCCTTGAGTTGGATGGTAAGGTAATAAGTGAGAAGATTTTTAGATTCAAGGGTACTAATATCAAAGAAAATGCTCTTGAAGCTATTTATGCAGGGTTATGTGCTTGCAGAGGAAAGTTAAAACACGATGATGTACTTATAGTAGAAGTACAGAATATACATCTTTGTAATTGGTTGAATGGTTTACAAGAATATAAAGACTACAATGAAGGTTTAGACAATGTATTTGCTATGTTAGAGTCTATTGACTGTAGATACAGATTTATATTTGTGGTTAAACCATATGTAAAAGGGTATATGTCAGGAAAAGGTTTTACTAAGGTGAAAGTCACTTCCTTAGATGATTTTATGTCATCTCTTGAGTAAATATGGAAAGGGTTGTTAAAATTGGCTGAAGTTAAAGATTTGTATGTTTACAGAATAGAATATGAATTACAGGGAGATTTAATTGAATCTTTCAGGTATGTGGAGTCTAAGTACAGTAATATTATTCGAGATATAGTAAGATTTAACAGTTTTTCTTTTAAAAAGTACACTTTACAGTTTATGTATAGAACAACTGTTGATACTATGAATGTGGAAATAGACAAGGAGGGTAAGTTCCATATAGAAACTTATTTTGGTAAAGATAAGGTTTGTAATGCTATATTTACTGTCAGTTATGATGATAGTACAGGAAGGGCAGTTCTTGACCTAAAAAGTATTACTCCAGCTGGTAAGGGAGTTCTTATGGTTAAGAGAAACAAAGATGGTATGAAAAACCTTGTATCAAATATGTATGATTCTATAAAATTTATTGTATTCTGTCCTATTCTCACTATGCTTAGAAGTAGATTTTATGTTGATGCTAAGGGTAGGCATTATATGAGAGAGGGTAGGGTTCACCAGGAAAATAAAATATTTTCTGTTATAGATTTAGGTAGCCATGAGGTTACAAAACCTGCAAACACTCATAAGGGTGGTAAACATTCTCACGAGTATGAAGTAAAAGGGTATTGGAGAACTCTTAAATCAGGAAAGAAAATATGGGTAAGACCTTGTACTAAATGCAAGGGTAGAGGTAAAGCTACGAAAACTATCTCAAAGGTAGTTGATGTTATAAATGTTGATAAAGCAGTTGTTAAGGAGAGTAATGTAGGGTGAAAAATACAATTGATGCTATTAAGTATGGTCTTGAAACTTTAAATGTTACTACAAAAGAGATGTTTAATCTTATAGAGTCATCTAAGGGGTATGACGGAGATGATTATAAAAGATGGCTTGCTAACGAGATTATTAAGATAGCTGAGAAGGATGATATTGGTTACTCTCAGTTACTTGCAAAGTGGTTTAATCTTGTTCAGAGTATTATTGAAGAGTATTCAGATGATTCTATCAAGAAATCCTTTGAGGATAAAATTGAAGAATATATCAGTAATGATATAGTATATTCAGTTGGTATGAGTAGTGAGAAGGACTATGGAGTTAAGGGTGACGATATAGACTGGGGTAGCAAGGTAGATTTACCTTTTAACTATGATTTTATTGAAGGCTTACCAGATGACTTAAGAGACGGCTTACTTGAAAATAAGGGGGTAACTATTTTTCTTAAGGTAAATAGTAAGAGTACCTTTAAGAAGAGTAGTGATATTGTTACCGATGCTAAAATAAACGGTATTTCTATAAAAAATTATGAGTCTATGATGTTTTATAGAATGTGTACTTTAATGCGTGCATTAGATGAACTTGGTACTAAGTTCAAGTTTGTTTTTATTGCTGATACTAAAGTTCTGTACGATAACGAGAATGCTGACATTATTAAATATTTATTATCTTTCTTTAATTATGAGGGTTTTGTAGTTAACTCTAAAGACCTGTATGAAGGTTCATATACCTCCGAGGAGTATGCTATTGTAAAGTGTACTTTAAGAGGTATGTATGATGAAGTTCAGGACGGTTTTCTTCTCAGGAGAGCTGAAGAGGTTGACGGTAAGTTTACTTTTGTAGGTAGAGAGAAAAGGTATTCTCAGGGTGAAGATATGTTTGGCTCTCTTGTAGCATACAAACTTGGTAGTGATGAGGAAGAGGATATCAAGTATAGTTTAGGTTATCTCTGCAAGGGTATTAAAGATAGAACAGCTTACTTATCAACATTACCAGTAGAGGGTGTTAAATGTGTACAAATTACCAAAAAGAATTTGAATAAGGTAGTATCATATTTTGGGGTATCTCAGGCGATGGTAAATTCAGGAATTTCAAGTGATATTACAGATATTATAGATGGTCATCCTGATTTTAAAGTTCTTGTTAATAATTGTATTCCTCTGTTTCTATTTGATGTAAATAGTAAGTTTTGTCAGGTAAGTGATTCAAGAAAAAATCCTTATGATTTGTTTGAATCTAATTTTGTTAAAAACTTGCTTGATAGGGGTTCAGTTTACTTCTCTTTTGAGTCTAAAGAGTTTGTAAGTGTATGTAAGAATATATTAACTTGCTATAATTTAAAACACGGTGAAGAAAGTAAGATAGGTAAATCCTTTAACGATATGAGGGTAGCTTGTGAGAATGAAGACTTAAACAAGGCTTACTTTAATTCCTTATCTCGTTGTAAAGAATTTATAAGTTCTTTATATAAGAAAATGTGATTAGGTTGAGGGGTTGAATTTAAATGGTTGAAAAATACAATCAGAAGAAAGAAAATAAAAGGAAAACTTCCAAAAAGAAAGATTACATTTGTGAATATTCAGGTTGTACTTGTAAAAAGGCTAAGTGCGAAGGCATTGATGTAGCATTAGTTGATTGTGATGATTGTCCTGTTTTTGAGTCAGTAGCAATAGGAGACCAGTGGTAATATGGGTGCTTTAAAGGAATTGAGAGATGTAAATAAGAGGGTACATTTACTTTTAACATCTTCTGATTTAGCTGAAATGTATGTATATGATGCTTTGAAAGAACGGTGTCAAGCTACTCTTGAAAGTGTTTTAGAAGTAAATAACGCAGGTACTTTTAAAAGTATGTGTGAGCTGGTAAATGTACAACCTAATCTTGCAGATAACTGGTTATTTGTAGTTAAGTATAGTAAGGTAAAAAGCCAATTGAAGAGAGTCTTGGGTATTTTTGAGTCTATGACTTCGGTATTTTTGATTAAAGTTGATAATTATAAAGACTATAAAGAGTTTAAAGAGATGTACTCTCAAAGTAATGATTTGTATCTGCAAGTTATAAGGAGAAGCGATATACTTAGTTTACTAAAGGGGTATCCTCTGAGTACAAAGGTATTAGATTTTATATCATCATCTTATTTCAAAGAACCTGAAAAGGTATTTCAGTTAGCTAAAGAACTTAAAAATGGTGCTATTATAAATACTTCTAAAGATGTTGTTAAGCTTTGTGGAGAAAGTATAGGTAGTATTCAGAAGTTTGTTATGCAGTTGCTAATGGATTGTCCTAAGACTGAAATGTTTATGAAGCGTAGTTATAAGAAAAGGGTAGGAGTGCTATATGACTTGTGTGAATCCTTTACTTCGAGAACAGCTTATAACTATATAAGAGCTACTGTAAAGGATATTTTGTATATTAAAATGTTATATCTTGAGGGTAGTATATATGATAAGGTAAGAGATTTACCTGAGTGTTTCGATGAAAAGAAACTATCTAAGTATAATTATCTTTTAAAAACTATATCTTGTGATTTAAGTTATGGAAAAATATTAAACTTGTATAATATGCTTTATGCAGATGGCAGATGGTTTTCACCTCAAGACGGAATATCTTTTTTATACAGGTACTATTTAGATTTATTACAGAAGAGTGAAGAACAATAAGGAGGCTATATAGTATGGAAATATTGGCAAGTTGCTCAGTTGAAGAGAGTTTACAGTACAAAGGTAAACTTCAGATAGAAAGTGAAGACGGTAAAGTAGATAAGGTAGTATTAAACATTGTAGTTGACGATGGTGATACTTCTATTTTAAAGAATTTAAATTCAAATATAAAGTGTGTTACTTTTAAAAACATTAGTAAGGATGATTTAAAGGGTATAGACATACCTGAGGGTAAAGTCTTTAATGAGGTAGAGTATGAGCCTTATATGATAGTACCAAGAATTGATGGTGTAACTACTCTTATCCGTTTACCAGATGGATATTCTGATATGAGAGAAGCCAAGAGCCTTTGCAGTAGAGGAGAAAATACAAGGGTAATAGGTGGTAATCTTTTAAATATTGAAGGGGTAAAGATTGGTAGATACGATTTGGGTAAAGATAAAGGTTCTCCTGTTTATAACGGTATCTATGACCAGTTTTTAGAAGTAGATTTAAAAGATTTAGGAAATATAAGTGAAAAGGTTAAAAAGGCGAGAAAAAAGTTAAGTTCTTCAGAGGGTAGCAAAAAATCAACAGGCTCTAAAAAAGTGAAGGTAGTAGCTAAAAAGAATAATATTAGTAAATCTTTCACTACATTATTTGGTAGTGAAGAGGAGGATTTCTAATGCGTATAGAGTTATTGATTATTTTCGGTGTGTTGATTGCTGTATTAGCTGTTATCTTTTGTATTAAGGTAGCTAAGAAGTTGGTAGGCAGGATTATAGTTATAATTGTTGCCATTTGTGTATTTATGGGTGGTGGCAGTATAATAAACTTAAACTGCTTAGCTAACGAGGCAAAAGATAAGGTACAACAGGTAGTTTCTGTTGTAGGTGATAGTTACATTAAAACTGAAGGAAGCAAGATTTTTATAAATATTGACAATACTTGGTATGATGTGTCAAAGGTATCGGTGGTAGGTGATATTGTTAATAGTTGTACATTAAAGTATGATGATAAAGAGATATATGTAGGAAACTCTGGGGTTTTTTATACAGTAAAAACTCTTGAGAAATTAGGCATTATTAACAAAGAAAATAATTAAGAATAACTGGAATTTTTTGCTATATTATGGTATAATATTTAAAAGTTAATATCAAGGAGGACTAAATGTATGAAATATTACAAATATCAGCAGAATAGGTCTTTTTCAAAAATATGGCAGTTGTTTCAGGGTTTGGATAAAATGACTCCTGAGCAAATAGAGAATATGTATGAGGGTAGTGATTATTCTCATACGCTTGATATTGTTAAAGCAGCTTTAAATGGTTCTATTCCACTCACAGATGAAGCTGTCAGAGAGTTTTCTTTACAGGCTTATGAATATAGATGTAAAGAAAATGATAAAAATGGTAGGTTTAATAGAGCCAAAGAGGTAGTAAATATTGTTGAGTTCGATAATTCGGATGATGACTTAAAAGTCGGTTATGGTGAAATCTCAGATAGAAAACTTAAGCCTAAGGAAGATGCTTTTGAAGAGTTAATGAATTCCAGAGCTTTTGAAGAAAATATTCGTCAGTTATACAATATTAGAACAAAGTACATAGTAGAATACGGTGTTGATTTGATAAGTGTACTTATTAGCTCGTTAAAGGGTATTCCTGAGGCAATTCTTGAAATTAAAAAGTTGCTTACAGTGGATGTAAATATCAAAGATTTGATTATTTCTCTTTGTGAAGATAGCAAAGATGGAGAGTTGTTAAGGGTATTGGAAAGTGGAAAATTTAGGTTAGCATAATAAAGGTTGGATTTGATATGAAATACTATAAATATGTTAGAGATGCTGATTCTCTGTTGGCTTATAAAGCTCATGTAGCTGTAATGAAGTGTAAGCCTTTAGCTATCTCAAAGTATCAGTCAAGGTGGGAAGATGCTTTAGATGATGCCTATTTCCATATTATGGAACATTATAACGAGGCTCAAGGTTCTTTAGAACATTATGCCTTGAGTGTAGTAAGTACTATCTTTTTAAATAAATATTCTAAAGAGGTAGGTTCTGATACTGTATTTGATATTGAATCTAATAAGGAGGCTGTTAAGTCAGATGAACTTGACAGTCCTTTTGACAGTATAGCACAGGAAGAGGATATTGAATATGGTAGTGTATTGAAGCAGTGTGTGCAATATCTTCTTCCTCTTTTTATTAAAGATTATGAACTATTTCATAGTAAAGACTGTTCTACTCGAAAGATGAGTTATACAGGGCTATTTGATAAATTTCCTGTAGAAGTGATTGCTCAAGTATTTAAAACATTAGGAGAAGAGTACTATGAAGAAGGTAAGTACATAAACAACTTATCTAAAGAATGTCATATGCGTAATTTTAGTGCTGATAGGTATAAAAGTAGCCTTGATAAAACAATTTCTTATAGCGGTAGAATAGGGGATATAGTAAAATGTAAATCTATAGGGGTAAAGAGAAAAAAGTATTTATATGACCTGAATATTTCAGATTTATGTAGTAAAATATACAATATGTTTTATGATATAGGCGGAGTAGGTAGCAGGTTGATATATGGTATAAATGTTTTTTGTTCTTTATCGGGTAATGTGTACTTCAGTAAGGATGACTTATTTGATTCCTTAGAGAGGGAAATAATTGGTTCAGTACTGGCTATGAGAACAAATTTAAAAGTATTACATTATGATAGGGGTAAAGAGATGATTTTTACTTCTACAAGAGATGATGAACCCAGTGTAGCTTTAACGATGTTTAAAACTAAGGTTTTAATACCTTTAACGAGATTGTTTATCGGAAAATTAGAGTAAAGGTGAGGTTGTTTAAATGTTAGTAGGTACTTTTAATTATAAAGGTCATAACTATGGTGTATCTGCTTATGATTATGGCGATAGTATGACTGCATACTTATCACCAGTATTAAAAGAGGACAGGAAATTTCTTGATGGTGGTATCAAAGGAGACGGTTTTTATTTACCACCTGATTGGGAAGAAATGTTCGTAAAAGTAGGTAGTGGTGCAGTTTATGCAAGTTGTTTTATTTACGAAGATACAGATGGTGAGGGTAATCCCATCAAATATAAAAATTCACTGAATGCTGATTTATTAAAGAAGTTTGGTAGTATTATTAGAGGTATGAAGTTAGCTTGTAATAATACTAACAAAGAAACTGATGATTTGTATGAAACCTTTAATCCCTCTAAAACCGTAAAGTACAATATCGGGGATAAAGGGTATGTGTCTTTGGAAATTAGGGTAATTAAAGAATTAAATTACCATAATGAAGATGAAGATGTATTTTTAAGTCTTTCGGAAGATTATACTTATAAGACTAAAATAGAACAGCTTACTAATGTAAACCATAAGTTTGCCTTAGATTTATCTGAGTTTGTTACAGATGATAAGCAATCTGATGATTGGAACTTTGATTCTGATGATAAAATCTTTAAGTTATCTGAAATTATTGAGGCTAATCCTACAAAGAGTTATGTTTGGCTTAAAGAAAGGAAATATGTTATTGTAAAATCTTTTGAACAGATGACTGCTATTTGTAAGAAGATTTGGGAACATAAAGGTATAGTAGCATTCGATACCGAGACCACTGGTCTTAATGTAAATGTAACAAGCCGACAGGGTATCGGTGATAGACTTGTAGGTATGGTATTCAGTATAGATGTAGGTGTAGCATACTATTTCCCAGTAAGGCATAAGAAGATACAAAATATCTGTAATAGTGGTAATGAAGAGTTCATTATTAATACTTATTTTAAGCCTATACTTGAAACCAAAGATATTTTATGTCATAATGGCTCATTCGACTGGAAGGTAATGTACACTTATGGTATCTTTATGAATCTTGTTCAGGATACTATGATTTTGTTTAAGGTAACTATGTGGAATGACCATAGAGATATGTCTATCGGTTTGAAATCTTTAACACATAGGGTATTAAATAGAGATAGTTTTGAGTTGAGTGACTTCGTACAAGGTAAATTCGGTAGTAACAATATTAAATTCTGGGACTTGGAAGAAGAGAGTGTAAAATATTATGCTTGCCCAGATACTGATAACCTTTTAGAATTGTATAAGTATTGTGTAGATACTAACTTACTTGCTAAGTATGGTGCTAAAAAGATTTATCAGATTGAGGTAGCTTTTTCGATTGTAATTGCTTACCAGGAGTATTATGGTCATTGCGTAGATATTAGTAAGATTGATGCCCTTGTAGAGGGTATTAAAACTTCTAAAGCTAATACTTATGCTAAGATGGTTGAAATCGTTGGTCACGATTTTAATCCTCGTAGTAATAAGGATTTACCTCAGGTTATTTTTAAAGAGTTAAATTATCCTATTTTGGAATATACTGATACTGGTAATCCATCTTGTGGTAAAAAGTTTCGTAAGAAACTTATGGAAGAGAAGAACCCCGACGGTAGTAGAAAGTATCCATTTATAGCATATTTAAATGAATACTTGGAAAACTCTACCCTTGAGTCAAATTTTGCAAAGAATATTGACAAATTTGCAACTGAAGATGGACTTATGTTCTCTGAAGTTCAGCAGTTCTTGGAGACTGGTAGAGTTTCTGTAAAGAATCCTAACTACCAGTCATACAGTGATGTCGTAAAGAAGTACATAATTCCAAGATATGGGTACTTTGCCTTAGATGCTGACTATTCTTCAGTAGAGGCTCGAATAATGGTTAGTATGGCAGGATGTAAGGATATGGTTGAGCGTATGAAAGACCCTGATACGGACTATCATACTATAAAGGCATCTCAGATGTTTGGAATACCTTATGAGTTGGTTTCACATAAACAAAGAAAAATGTCAAAGGGTGTAAATTTTGGCATATTATATGGCTTAGGTGATCCCAATCTTGGGGCTACATTATATGGGGAGCGTACTCCAGAAAATACTCGCAAAGCTAAGAAGCAAAAGGAACTTTACTTCCAAGGTATGGAAGAGCTTAAAGACTTTATCAATAAGTCGAAATCTCAGGGTACTACTCAATTTTATTCAACTACTGACTACGGTAGAAGAAGATACTATGACCCAAGAAGAGTTAGAAAGGATACTATTGAGCGTCAGTCCTGTAACGCAAGAATCCAAGGTACAGCAGCTGATATTTATAAACTTGCTATGGTAAGGTTATTACATCAGATTAGAAAACGGGATTGGTTAGGTAAGGTACTTATTTCTGCTTTTGTTCACGATGAATGTTTTCTTGAGGTAAGTAAATCTCTTGATCCTATCGTAGTATTAGGGGTATTGAGAAAGAGTATGATGCTTGACAAGGATGGTTGGTGTCCTTTGTTTATAGGTGCAGGTTTCGGAAGAAATTGGTACGAAGCTAAGAACACTGAAATTCCTATTCAGGTACAGGAGTCCTTAATCAATACTTATGGTACTAATGGTTTAGATTGGTGGGACGGTGACACTGATAGGCTTTGTAACTTTATAGTAGATGAAATCAATGATTATGGTAGAGATAGGGTAATAAAATACTTAAAAACTTGTGAAAAAGGTAAGGTATTACCCCCAGCTATAAACAGTTTGGCTCACGATGTTATTGATGCTATTATGGGTGGTGCAAAGATAGATGGTTGTGTTTGTACTGATATAGAGAGTAAAAGCGATGTACTTGAGAATCTTGAAGAGTTTGGTAAAGCTTTCGGTTGCGAAGATTTAGTTAAGAGTGCTGAAGTGTTGAAACCTGAACACAGTAATACAGAGGTAGTTACTGATACTGAAGAAGAAACAGATGACGATGGAGACGAAGAAGGGTATTCTTGGGAGGATACTATGCGAATGTATATAGGCTCTGTTGGTTGTTATTATAAGAGAGATGAAAATCAGACTTACTTCCGTTATGATGTAGATAATCCAGTGCTTATTAAATACTTATTTAACTTTGTTAAAAAGCACGAGGGTGATAGTGAATTATTCGCTGTTAAGAATGGCGAAATATTCTCAACGGGTATGAAGGTTAATAAATCGGTATATCCTGAGTTGGTTAAGATTTATGTGACTTTAGGTAAAAAGGTACTCAAATAAGTGATAAGGGTTTCTATAATTTATAGAAACCCTTTAATGATTAAAGAATGGAGAAAGCTATGAAAAAGTTTTTAGTATGTTTAATATTAGTTGGAATGGTTTTTGGTATGTGTAGTTGTTCTTTCAGAACAGGCAAGAAGGGTATGATTATTGATAAGGCAATGAATTATATACAAAAAAGCTATCCAGATGAAAAGTTCAAGGTAACAGGATTTGAAAACAACTGGATGAAAGAATATTATACAGTTAATATTAAATCTGCTGATGATATTGATGATTTTAAAGTACGCTTAGATGATAAAACTTTAGAAGTCACATATCAAGGGTATTATGCTCTTAAAACTGCTGATGAGTTAAGTAATTTTTTTAGCAATGCTGTTCCTGATAGGGATGATATGTTAGTGAAGGCTTATGTTTATGATAATAGTGGTTCTTACATTTTAGATAATCATAATTCATCTATAAATGATTTATTCAGTGAACCTACTGTCAAATACAGTGTACAGGTATTTTGTGAAAACCGATTAGGCGGTGGAATTACAAGTGCGGATAAATCTAATATATCTAATAAATTATCGAAGTTATACGATAAAGGTATAAAAGGTGATATACTCGTAGAATATTACAGTGTGGACAGTTTATATAATTTCAAGGTAAGGAAGATTATTTATAGTCCTTTCGATATTACAGAAAATGTAGATTATTTGGGAAATAGTTTAATATCAAAGGGTATCTCAGATAATACTGATCTTAAAGGGTGATTTTGTGAAAAAGAAGGTTGTATTAAGTATTCTAATATTACTGTTGTTGGTTTCAGTAGGTTTATTCGTATATCCAAGTATATCAAAGGATATTGAAGAGAAGAAAATCAATACTCAGATAGAAAATTTTGACACTCAAGTGGAAGAAGTTCAAGATAAGGGTTCTTATGAAGAAGCTTTAAAAGAAGGTAAGATAGATGAAGAAGGTTATAAAGTAGATAAAGAGGGTAACAGAATATCTAATACACCAATTCATTATAAGGTGGATTTAGATAGATTACTTAAAGATAGTCAAGCATATAATAAAAATGTAGAAAAGAATCAATATACTTTGTTGACTGAAGATACTTATGTTAAGTCAGCTTTAGACCTGACGAACTATGGAATATATGATGGTATTTATGGATATATATCAGCTCCAAGTATTGATATGAGTTTGCCTATTTATTTAGGGGCGAGTGAATATAATATGAGTAGTGGAGCTGGACATATGACAGGTACATCTCTACCGATAGGGGGTAAGAATACTAATTGTATTTTAACAGCCCACACAGGGTATATTGGTAGAACCTTTTTTGATAATTTAAGTAGTTTAAGTAAAGGAGATAGTGTGTATGTTAAAAACTATTTTGGTACTATACACTACAAGGTAGTAACTACTGAGGTACATAGTCCAAAAGATTCTTACAGGTGCTATATAGAAGAGGGTAAGGACTTGATTACTCTTATAACTTGTATCTCTGATGGTAATTGGGGTTTTAACAGATATTATGTAATATGTGAGAGGGTAGAAAAATAATTTAAGAAAATTTAAAATATTTTTAGGAAATGCTTGCAAAATGTAAAGAAGTGTGGTAAGATATAGTCAACAAAATAAAAAGTTGTTTCAAGTTTTAGTTTATTTACAAAAATTAAATAAAACTTATAGAAAAGATAAACTTTTTCTAAGAAGGACTTGAAAAAATTTCTTGTATTTGTTAAAATTAAGGTACAATAAAAGGTAATAATATGAAAACCTTTTAAATTTATTTAATGCTTAGGAGGCATAATTATGAAAAAGACAGTATTATCAATCATCTTTGCATCTCTTATTACAGCATCATCAGTTATGATGTTCTCAGGTTGTGGTAATAAGGAAACCGCAACTCCAGATGAAACAACTACAGTAGCTACTTCAGCTGAAATGACAACATCACCTACTACATCAACTGTTCCAACAACTGTACCTAAAACTATAGTACCAAAGGCAGTTAAAGATTTGGTAGACAAGGGTGAAATCAAGGTCGACAAAGACGGCAACATCACTGATAAGAATGGTAAGAAAGTTGAAGTAAAAGACGGCAAGGTAGAAGTAAAAACCGATGACGGTAAGACAGTTACAGTTAAGGTTGACGATGTAAAAACTGCAGTATCTAATAAAAACAACAGCAACAAGGGTAACACCGAAAAGAAAGAAGATACTAAGTCAAACACATCTTCAAAGAAAGACAACACTTCAAAGACAAATACATCTGATAACGACAAGAAGCCAGCTAAGCCAAGTAACTCTTCAAGTAATAATCAGAAGCCAGCTAAGCCAAGTAACTCTTCAAGTAATAACCAGAAGCCAGCTAAGCCAAGCACATCTTCAAATACTGAAACACCTACAGAAAAGCCAAAGCAGAAGGTATGGGTGGATGACTACAAAACAGTACACCACGAAGGTTACTGGGAAGTAGTAGGTACAAAGGAAGAGCCAGTTTACGGTTGGGTGAGCTATGATGTATGCAATGACTGCGGTAAACAGTTCTTCGATACTAACACTTTGTTAGATCATTTGGAGTGGGAAGTGTATAACAACAGTGGTAAAGGTTCATACCATACTGAAGAAGAATATGTACAGACAGGCACAAAAACAGTAGAGAAGAAGGAATGGGTAAAACCTTATGATGAAAAGGTTAAAGACGGCGGTCACTGGGAATACAAATAACATTTGATATTAACTACTTTAATCATGGTTTAATATTTTAAGGGGAGAGGACTCAATATTGAGTCCTCTTTTCTTTTGTATAGAAAATAATATTTCTATATAAGAAAGTATTCAATTTAATTATAATATATGGTATAATATAATAAAATAAAAGGAAAGGTGTGGTTGTACTTATGGTAATTTTATATATTTTTCTTGTAATGTTTTTTATTGTAGCTTTGGTAGCGACATATGAGAATCATTTATATAGTATAACTTATGGTAGGAATAGCTTTTTAGGTATCTTGGTAATTATTTCTTCCTTAGTAGCTATGGTGTTAATGTTTATAGCTATTAATGTATTTCAGTAATTTGTAAAATGGAAAACCAAGGGTATTAATAGTGTAAAAATAATTACTTATTTAAAAATAGAAAGGTTGTAGAGTATATGGATATTGGAGTACTACTATTTATCTGTTCAGTAGTAGTAGGTTTACTGGTTGTGATTTATATGTGGTACACTTTTTAATAGAAAAGTAATCATATTTAAAATAGAAAGGTTGTAGAGTATATGGGTATTGATGATTGTTTAATACTATTGTTTGATTATTTAATAGTAGTAGTAATTTCGTGTGTGTTAAATTTAAATGATTGGTATAAGAGGGGCAACCATAGTGTGGGTGGCAGTGTATTGGTGCTTGTAGGTGGAATACTATGTTTAGCGATTGTGCTTTATATGTTGTACACTTTTAAATAGTATCTTTAGAAAGTAATCATATTTAAAATAGAAAAGAGGTATTAAGATGACAATATGCAGTTTTGTAGGCGATGAGGGTTTAAAGAATATTTTTCATCTATCAGCTGAGGAAGCGGTAAAGCACCCTGACTACAATAAATACATAAGGGTATTATCAAAAGCAATCAAGGACGAAGAAATTTCTTTATCGACAGTAGAATCTCACCTGATAGGTATAGCAATGACTTCAACCCTAAGAAGAAAAATTATACAGGACTTAAAGGAGGTATTTTAATGAAAATCAGAGATATTAAAAAGGCAAGACTTGAACATAGAAGTGTTTACTGTATTGATAAAGACACTTCTGATGTATTAAGATGTAGTGTAGGTTTATTTGGTTCTTTCGATTCTCAATTCGATGTAGAGCTTACACCTGAATATAACGAGTCAACCAAAGAATGTACTCATAAAAGATGGTTTTGCATAGCACCAGAAAATGTTTATGCTACAGCTGAGGAGGCTTTTAAATCAGTAGGGTAAAATGAGAAATACTTGTAGGGGATGAAGTATAATGTTAATTGAGAACAAAAATATAGAGGATTTACTTGAATGTTTAAATCCGATGAGCAAATCAGAATTAGATAACCTTTTATCGGATACTCCTCAATCTTTTAAAGATTGTATATCTTATTTTTCAGATAAGATTAGAGCGGGAGATGTTAAAGCCAAGGATGTAAAGGACTTTTTATCAGAAAGGGTATCTAACTCTTATTTAGAGACGAAACTTTGGAATGGAATAGAAAAGAACATCTACCCATATATTTCAACAAATTACCTAAAAACTCTTACTAACTCCAAATTAGAAGATGCTTTTATATACTTGGAGAACAAGGCTATCTTAGAGGTAGGCTCCGAATATGAGAATAGTATTCTTGTTGATAACTTGAATATGGGTACTAAAAAGAGGCTTATTCAAACAGTAGATGCTATTTACATGATAAATGATATGATAATTATTAACAGATTTTCTAAGAAAAAATTTATAGAAGTAGCTAAAAAGGTATTCGGTTTTAAATGTGATGAATCAGAGATAATTTGGTATTGTTGTGACAAGATGAGAAATAAACTTGAAAGATTTTATCTACTTAAGGCAACATCAAACCTAAACAAGATTTCAAACACAATAGATGCAATGTATGATATAGTAGACGATTTCAGTTAATTACTATTAATCAAAATCAAAGATTGTTACAATTTTGTTACTGAATACATTTAATTGTATGCTAAAATATGGTAAAATAGATATACAATATAAAGTTGGAGGTACAAAATTATGGATAGAATTTATCAGATAATGTCTTTGATAGGTATAGGATTATGCTTGTTGGTTGCGTTAGGTTGTATAGTAGGTATAATCTTAGAGGTGATAGGGTATAGGGATTAAAAAAAATAAATTTTAAGAAAATTTAAAATTTAAATAAGAACATATTTTATTTTTCAAAGAATTATGTTAAACTAACAGTGCAATAAGAAATTATTGCTATGTTGTTCATTTTTCATTCCTTTTGTGAAACGGCATTTAGAGGGTACTCCTTTAAATGCCGTGGACTCAAACAAGTTATCCAGTTTTAATTTATATTTTTTCATCTCAAAAGACCAGCCTTTCTTTAAGAAGATTGAGAGGTTGGTCTTTTGTATTATAATAGGTGTATGATATGTTGTATATAGCGTATAGGATAGTAGGGTTGTGTATGCTCTTGATATTGATAGTAGTATGTGTTTTTGCAGGGTTTGCTATTAAGAAGCCAATTATAATGGCAGGGTATTATATAGTAATATCTGTAATACTATTCGTAGTATTATCAATTCTATTAGAGTGGGTATAATATTATTACTTACAAGATAGATTATTTTAAAATGAAATTAAAGGCTATAAAATCTTAGTGCTTGTCACTATTGAGAGGATGTTAAAAATGGTTAAGTATGTGGTAGTAGTAAAGGATACTTTAAATGATAAAGTTCATTACCTAAACCCAGTAGCTGATTATTTAGACCAATTAACTACTAATTTAGATGACGCTCCTAAGTTTTCAAGTGGAGAACTTGCTGAAGAAGCTTATAGGGTATTAAAAGATAGAATACCAATAGGTTGTCCAGTGGCAATATACGCTTTAGAAGGAGAAGACTTCAAATTACATAAAACTTTGTAGGGGTTGTTTAAATGTTGGTTTCAATTTTTATTAGTACACTAATTACATTAGGGGTAAGTGCTATTGCATTGGGTATAAGTGTTATATTTAATTGCACGCTCTGTTCTAAAATACTGTCAGTAGTGATGATGATATTATGCTTAATAATTATAGTATCTTTCGTGTTAATTATATTGCAGGGAGACATATTATGTCTGTAGTATTCACAATAGATAGTACAGGAGGATGTTTTAATGAGGAATAAATTTTTTATAGGTGAAGAGGTAACATTTCTCACCAGTATGGGTAGATGTTTTTCAATAGCATTACTCCCAGAGTTGGGTAAAACAGAATGCACGAGTATCAAAGCTAAAGTTGTAGAAGTCAATGTTACTATGTACAATAAAGGCTGTTTCAACACAGATTGTATGAGTGGTGATTGCCAGATTTCCTACTCAGTAGAGATAGAGGGTATTTCTAATAAGAGATTTCGTGTTTTCGAGTTCGAGTTGGAAAAGATTTCTGATGAAGAACAGGAAGATTATGATTATGAAATCGGTGAGGTGGTCACTGTAGGAGAAGGTCTTATCGGAAGAGTCGGTGGTATTCGTAAAAATGATAATGGTGAAGTAGAATATTACATTTTTTGTGAAGAGTCTGATATTAAATGGTATTCTGCAAACGAAATAAAGAAAGGGGGTATCAAGAGTGGAAATGCTTGAGTATGTTGTAGTAGTTAAAGATATAAGATTGGGTGTAGATTATTATTTAAATTCTAATGATAGTTGTAAAACTCATCTTACTACGGATTTAAATAAAGCATCAAGATTTTCTTGTGAAGAACTTGCTGTAAATATGTATAAACTTTTAAGAAATAGAATACCTAAAGCTTATTCAGTAGGGGTATATGCTATTGATGAAGGTTCTTTGGTATTAAAAAAGATTCTTTGTAAGAAGGTATAGTTATGTTATTAGTCATAGCCAAGAGGGGTAAAGATGTATATTTTCTTACTAAGTATGGATTCTTTTCAGGGTATGGATTAGCTTTAAAGTTTAACTCAGCAGAAGAGGCAGAAGGGTATTACAAGACAGTTAAACCTAAACCAGTAAGCTCATATACGGTAGGTATTTGTGAAGATGTAGGCAACAAGTCCTACTTAAAAGAAAGATACATAGAGAAGTTGTAAGTGAGGTAATTATGCAACCTAAGTTTTGTTTAGGAGAAAAGGTAAATATAAGGTTACCTAAAGGTACTAAAAGTGATAGTAAACAGGTAGAAGGCATTATTCATAGAATAGGAGTCGCTCAACCCGAGGATGGGTACTTTACACCATATGCAGTAAGTAGTTTTTGTATCTGCTATGAAGTGATATACCAAGGAGAAAGAGGGGTAGTACCTGAAGAAACCTTATCTAAATTGACCAATGAAGAATCCAAAAGGTATAAGTTTGGTCTTGGAGATGTAGCTGTTTTAAAAAAGAATGGTAAACAGTGCAGGGTAGCAGGTATAGCTAAAAACTATTATGGAGATATTATGTATTATGTAGTTTATAGGGATGAATTAGAAGATAATTTCTCAACTCAGAATACATTCAGTTTCGGGTGGTTTTTAGAGGGTGATTTAGAGGTGAAGAACAAACCTGCGGAGTAGGGTATTATAATTTAATTAACTATTGAGAGTTTACAGTATTAGTGTTTAAATATACTAATACTGTAATTTTTTATATAGAATAGATATTGTTATGTAGTTAATTTTTAAGGTGGTGATATAGACTTTATGTGTGAAATTTACCGTATTTCTATTGATTTATTGTAGAATAGTTATACTTTTTTAGATATGGCTATTAAATAGGTTGATTTTTATATGGTAAGTGATTATAATTATATTATAGTCAATACAATTAAATATATGAGTTTTAATTAGAAAGATTACTCTGTAAAAAGTAAAAATTGTCTTGAGCTTTCTTTAATTTACCGTATTTCTATTGATTTATTGTAGAATAGTTATACTTTTTTAGATATGGCTATTAAATAGGTTGATTTTTATATGGTAAGTGATTATAATTATATTATAGTCAATACAATTAAATATATGAGTTTTAATTAGAAAGATTACTCTGTAAAAAGTAAAAATTGTCTTGAGCTTTCTTTAATTTACCGTTTGATTATATTAAAGAAGGTGATGCCCATGGGTATTGGTATTAGAGATAGACCTAATAAATTCATTCGCTAATACTTTGACATATAACTTTATGTTATAAATATTTAGTAAAGGAGAAAGTCAAGACAATGAATAGTTTTAAGAAGGCTATTGCAGTTGTACTTTCGGCTGTAACGATGGCAACCACTTGGGTGGGAGCTATACCAGTTTTTGCTGATGAAGTATCATCGGGAGAGATGGGTACTGTGTATGTTAAACTTACTGACAATGGTTCAGTTAAAGTTACTGCACAGGACGATGAAACCTCTTATCGTTTAAAGGATAATGAGGTACAGTCAAAAGATAGCAACGGTGAGGTAGCCACAGTAAACTGTGATAATGCCGATTATGACTTTAAGGTAGAAAAGCCGATTGGTACTACCTTAGATGTTAAGGCTGTTGCAGACCTTGGATATAAGGTATCAGAATATTCAACTACGACTGACAGTGGTGATGTTTCAGAGGAGGATTTATCCAATGAGATTTCAACAAAGACTGATTCAGTAGTAGTAAGTGAAAAACCTCAGTATGTTACAGTATCTTTTGATGCCTTAACAGTATCAATTGATAAAGATGAGGAACTTAATGATTTAGACTTTTCTACTTGTAGATTACTTGTAGATAGCTCAGTAGAAGATGTTCTTAATGATGTAAGTGTACTCTCTACATACAACGGGGTATCACTTTTACAGTTCCTATCCGAGGATGCTACAAAGAGAGCTTATATAGCTTTATCTAAGGTAGCTGATTTTGTCAATGTAGATACCGCTGATTTTGAGGTATCTGATATTGCAAATGTTGAAAAAGATGAGATGACAGAGGGTATTAACCCTATTGGCGAATTATCTGAAGCAGATATAGAGGAAGTAAGTCAGAGCAATGTTATTGCTGTAATCGATACAGGTTCATCTGAAAGAGATAATGTCATTGAGCGTGTTTCAATGCTTGGTGATGATGTATCAGATGATAACGGTCACGGTGATGAGATGATTTCTAAAATCCTTTCTCAGGATAAAGATGCTAAGGTTATTTCCATCAAAGCTATGGACTCAAATGGTAGAGGTACAACTTCTTCGGTATATGCAGGTTTGCAGTATGCTATTGAGAAGAAGGTAGACATTATTAATATGTCTTTTGTGGGTATTGCTAATGAGGACAACTCTTCAATTAAGGATTTAATTGAAACAGCTATTAATCAGGGTATCACAGTAGTAGGAGCAGCAGGTAATAACGGTACTGATGCTTCATACTTTATTCCAGGATGTGTAGAAGGTGCTTACATTATTGGTGCAGCAAATAGTGATGGTACTCGCTTAGAGTCCTCTAACTATGGTAAGACTGTAGACTATAATGTGGTAGCAGGTTCAACATCTGAAGCAAGTGCTTTATTCACAGGGTATCTTTCGAAGCATAAAGCGATTGACGATGTTAACTCTAATAATCTTATTTACAGTACAGATTATAAAGGTAAAGTTGAAGAGCCTACAGAGCCTGTTACAGAAACTGTAACACAGCCGACTACAGAACCTACAACAAAACCGTTAACAACTCAGCCATCAACAATTCAGCCGTCAACTGAACCAACTACACAGCCAACGACAGGTAGTGAGAGTGTTTCAGATATTAAATCTTTACCAGTAGATACCTCTAAAAAGGTAGTAATAAAGTATTTATTTGTAGACAGCTCAGAGTTAAGTGGTAGTGAGAGCATTGACAGGGTAATGCTTGCAAACAATAATTCCTTATTGTATCAGTTAGAAGAATATGCTCCAGTATATAAAGCTAAAGATGGTACTTATAAAGTAATTGCAGATGCTCCATTTAGCAATGGTGCATCATCAAGTAAAGCTTTAGATGTTGATTTTGCAAAAGGTAATGTTAATGGTGAAGTAGTGACAAAAGGGGTATCGTATGATTATGATACCAATGTAGCTACAATTTCTGATGGTAATATGTCTATTAGCGACGGTGATTACGCTAATATGCAGGTTCAGGTTATGTTAGCTACTTCATTAGATACCTTATCTAAAGTAAATGTTACAGTAGAAACTGAGAAAGGTAAACTTCTTGACAAGCGTACAATTTCAGATAAGCCTTTTAATGGTTTAGCTTTAGATTTAGATACTTCTGTTTCTCTTTCTAAAGATGATTTGACTGTTTATGTAAACGGTGCTAAGTTTGATGAGTTTACTGTTGAAGATAACATTTTAAATGTTGATAAATACTTTGGTTTAGTATCTAACCTTAAAATTGTGGTAAACAAAAAGGTTAATTCTGAATTTAAGATATCTTCAAGAGATAGTTTTGGTAATGTTGTAGATGGTAGCTCTTATGATAATGATTTGTATTTAGCTGATGGTACTGATGTATCTTGGCTCAAAACAGGTGCAACTACTGAAATTGGAGTAAAGATTGGCAACAGCGGTTTTTGGCAGGGAGAAGATGGTCTACCTGTTGATAAAAACCCTATTGATGGTTCAGAAGAAACAGGTGTAGGTGGACAGAGCACGTTTATTGCTCAATTAGGTATAGCTACTTCTATAAAATTTAGTGGTCATACCTTAAATTTTCAGTTTTATAATATCAGTGGTAAATCTTATGGTGTTTGGAGTAATGTGGATCCAGGTCACGGTTCCTATAACCATGCTTTACCAGGAAACTGTTGGCATATAGGTACAGGTTGGTCTTTATCTGAAAATGATCCTGCTTTTAAATCTGCTACTCTAAAGGTTCTTTCCAAGGAAACTAATGAAGATGGTATTACCACTTTGGTATTTCGTATTGTAACCAAGAATGGTATGGCAGGCGGTGGAGCTGGTTTTAGCCAGGGTGTTGGTATCATTTTTACAATTAGAGTAAGAGACTCTAAGATTAAGCTCCAAATGGTAAAAGATAGCTCAGTAGCAGGTTTTAATACTCCTTACAGCAGAGCAGGTGCTAAATACTACATTTACACCAACCAGTCTTGTACTACTCATTTCGAGATCGATAAGAAAGATGCTTACATTACTATTGATAGGGATGGTTATGGAAAACTGGGTAGTGGCTCAGGTGTAAACAATGACTCAAATGATAAAGGTACACGATTCTGGGGTAAAGACTCAGGAGCTGATATTTCAAAAGGCACGTATTACGCTAAAGAAGTAGATGCTCCGACAAGTGGTAAGTACACTTGTGGTTCTAAGTTCCAGAAAGATGGGTACTATAAGTTTGTGAGTGTAGGTAAAAAGGATAGTAAAAATAAACCTATTTATAGAGCCCATTACTTTAATAAAAAAGGTACAGATGTGGGTACTCCTGAGGATGACCCTTTAATTCTTCTTCAGTTAAAGAAAATGTCAGCAACACCTGAATTTACTAATGGTAATTCTTGTTACTCTTTACAGGGTGCTGTATATAACATTTATTGGACTAAAAAAGATGCAGAAAAGGGTATTAACGTCCACGGTACAATGACTACCGATAAAGATGGTTATGCTACTTACTATGACTCCAATAGTGGTCATTTTGGTACTAACAACCATGATACAGATGCTGTTTATAAAGGTAAAGGCTCAGGTACTCCTGTAAGGGCAGCTCAGCGTGATACAAGCGAGTTCCAAGGTTGGTATATCAGAGAGGTAAAAGCACCAAAAGGCTATGCTCTTGATAAGACAGTATATCAGTTATCTGATAGTAGTATTACTAACAGTAAAGGTTTAAAAATCTATAGACCTAACGGAAACTCAAATGGTATCAAAGATAAGCCATTGAACGACCCGTTTATGATTAATATTCAAAAGCGTAACGCTGTCACAGGTGAAACTAAGAGACTTGAAAATGCAGTATTTAAACTTGAGTACTATGCGGAGTATTTAGATTTTACTAAATATGGTAAGAATTTTCAGGTAGATACCTCAGATCCAAAAGCTGAAATTCCAAAGTTCACTGCAAGTAAGCCAACAAGAACTTGGTATATTAAGACAGATGATAACGGTCATGCATCATTAAAAGGTGAGTATATACTTCATACATCTTCTTTTAATTCAGATGATGTTTACTATAATTTAGCAGGTAGTATTATAGTTCCTTTTGGTACTCTTAAAGTAACAGAGGTACAGGCTCCTGAGAAGTATGATATCACTCCAGTAGTTTATTACAGAACTCTTGATGATAACGGTGCAGACATTGTTGACCAAGTAGAACTCCCCGTAGATGAGACTCCAAAGGTAGAGATGGACACGGTAGCCTTAAATACTGATACAAAATCTCATAACGGTTTCACAAGTGCTAAGTCTTGTGTATCTGATACAATTACTTACAGTAAGTTAACAGGCGGTAAAGACTACACAATTAAGGGTATGCTCATCAAGAAGAGCGATGGTTCAAAAATCCCTCTCTTGAATGAAGACGGTACTATTCTTAAAGACTCAAAGGGTAATCAAGCCACTGAAAAAGTGGTAAATATGGTAGCTAAACCTAACGGATTAGGTCATCATACTATAAAGTATTATTTCAACTCTAATGGGTTAGAGAATGATTCAGTTGTAGCTTACGCATTCATTTATGACAAGGCAACAGGTGAATTACTTGGTAGTCACGAAGATATTAACGATGCTGACCAGACAGTATCATTCAGAGGTAGAGAACTTAGTATGATTACAGTAGCTACTGATATTGCTACTGACAGTGCTATATCCTATATCCCAGATGACTTATGGGGTAATATTTCTGATAAGGTATCTTATGTAGGTTTAGACAAAAACCGTACTTATAGATTAAAAACAGAAATCTATGAGATTGAAAACGGTAAAGTATCTAATACTCCTGTAGATATCCTTGTTTCGGGTATGACTTTTGCAAAAGCTATTTATACAACATTTCGACCATCATCTGATAGTGGTACTGTTGAGGTATCAAACATCAGGTTCAGATTTCCAGAAGGAAGAGTAGATTTAACTAATCGTAAGTTTGTAGTCTATGAGACATTGACTTATGATGATGGTTCTTCTATTATGAAGGATGGTAAGGTTGACCCAGGTAGTATTCATAAAGACCCAAAAGATACTAACCAGATTGTAACTTACTCTGATTTACCTATAGATACAACTGCTAAGGTAGCAAATGCATCAGGTGATGGTAAAGTAGGTTATATTTCAGGTAGGTTGTCTCAGACTATGATTGAAGAGACTGTTACCCTTGAAAACTTGAATGCTACTGATGAGTATCAGTTATCTCCATACTTAGTATTAAAGAGAACTGGTAAGGTTCTTGATAAAGCCAAAGTTTACTTAGTAGACGCAAAAGGTAAAAAGACTCTTATCACAAAGAGTGCTGAAGGTGATACTTTCGTACCTAATGGTGGCGGTTGGAGCTATGACAACGGTAGATTTAAGTTTACAGCTTTAGCTAAAACCCAGATGATTAAGCTTGCTTTTGATGTATCTGCTTATAAAGATACTCTTGTAGGTGAAGAGATAGTTGTATGTGAGGAAGTAGGCGGTACTCAGTTATTCGATGGTGATGAGTATTATTGTACCTACGGTGAACACAATGACTTAGATGATAAAGACCAGACAGTTAAATTCATTAGTTCAACTGTTAAGACTAAAGCATCTATGGCGTCTATGAATACCAAGTACGCATATGCATTGGGTAATGATACTGTCAAAGATACAGTGTCTTTGACTGGCTTAATTAAAGGTCAGATATATTCATTACAGGGGTATTTAGTTGATAAAGCTACATCTCAGCGTATAAATTCTCAGTTTACAAACAAGAATTTTGTTGCTACAGCAGAGTCTATGGAAGTAGAAATGAATTTGGGTATTGATACTTCAGAGCTTGCAGGTAAAGATATTGTAGTTTATGAGAATTTATACCATCGAGGTAGTTTGATTGCATCCCACGAGGATGTAAATGATACAGACCAGACTGTAACAATTCTTAATCCTACAATTAAAACGAGTGCATCTTCTAATAAATATTCTGTTCATCGAGATAATGTTTTACTTGGATCATCATCTAATATATATGATACTGTTAGTATGACTGGCTTAATTCCAGGTAAGACATACACAATAGAAGGTCAGGTTATTGAGAAGAGTTCAGAAGAACCTGTAGCTTTAAAGAATACTTCAGCAAAAACAAACGGTATTAACTTAGATGTTACTTTATCTGAGAATAACTTGTCTGCTACAACAACATTTACAGCAGTTGGGGAAAGTCAGGATATAGTATTTCGCTATATTATTGATTCTACTTACTATGCAGGTAAATCTGTTGTAGTAGTCGAAGATTTGTACTATGGTGATGACCTTATTGTAACTCACCGTGATTTAACTGATACAGACCAGACCCTAACTTATAAGAGTGAAGGTTCTCTCAAAGTCACCAAGGTAGATTCTACCACAGGTAAAGTTGTTAAGGATTCAGCTACCTTTAATCTGTATAAGGTAAATGATGATGGTACAGAGACCTTAGTAAACAATCATTTTTCTTCGATTGTAAGTCAACAGTTAGGTACTTATGTATATCGTTATGATGAATCATCTTCTTATTCTACAGATTTGTTAACTTACCCAGAAAGACATCACGGTATGTTGGTAGATCCTAATGATGTTGGTACAATGTCTATTACAGGTTTACCAAGTGGTAAGTACAAGTTAAGAGAGATTAAAGCACCAGCAAATTACATCATATCTAATCAAGAGGGTATTGATGTAGAGATTGTAAACGGTGAAGTTACTGAAGCTGTTGTAGAAAATGAACCTCGTAAAACATTTATGACTTTTGTAAAAACAGATGATAATGCTAATCCTGATTCAGCCAAGGCTCTCTCAGGAGCAGGATTTACTGTTTATGCAGATAAGGAGTGTAGTACGGTGGCACTTGATTTCTATGGTAACAAGATAAGTGAAGGTATTTCTGATGCAGATGGTAATGTATCTTTTGATAATATTCTGTATTACGAAAATAAAGATACTGTACTGTATATCAAAGAAACTACAACTCCTGAAGGGTATGTACCTCTTAACTATACTATTAAAGCTGTAATTGATACTACTGGTGTTGTAAAGTATTATGCTTTATCTGATTCAGGTGAAACAGAAATTACTGATACCATTCATAGAGTATTTGCAGGGGGTGCTTTGGAGTCTGATTATACAAGAATTATCAACCACAGAGGTTCAGTAATTCTTAATAAGAAGGATGAAAATGGTGATAACCTTGCAGGTTCTGAGTGGGAACTTCATAAGGTAACTAAGGCTGTAGCTGATGATGGTACTGTATCTTACACCAGTGATGAGGTAGTTTCAGTAGATGCTACTAAAACACAGGGCACTTACAGGGCAGAAGATTTACTGAAGGGTACTTCCGCATTAAAGACCTCAGATGAAGGTACATTAAGTATCGGTAATTTACCTTTGGGTGATTACTATTTAGTAGAAACTAAGGCTCCTGCAAATAAGATGCCTTACGGAGATAAGATTGAGTTCTCATTAACTGCTGATAAACCTGATATTGGTTTAACCGATGACGGTATTACAGTAATAGATAACAATCCTCTCTTACCTAAGACTGGTTCTTTCGGAGATATGGGTATCTATTGGATAGGCTTAGTTTCGTTGTTAATTTCGTTATCTATCTTTGCTCTTGCTTTTGCGAGAGCAAAGAAGATTAATATATTTTTAAAAAGGGGTTAAAAACCAATGAGAAAAATGTCAATCGCAAAATTTACTATGGCGATGGTACTTGCTATGATGATGGTTATTACATCCTTAGTAGGAGTATCAGCAGCAACATCCAAGACTTTACTTGATTCGTCTAAGAAAGTAGAGTTTTCCGTAACCTGTGATAAAGTAGGTTACACATTCAATGTTTATAAGGTAGCTGATCTTGTATCAAATTCAGCAAGTCCTTATGAAACGAAGTATAATTCACTTGTATCTTCGGTTAGCAGCGCAGAAGTAACAAAGGATATCAAAGATGGTAATTCAGTAGGCTTACTTGCAGCCTTAGATACTGATAAAATCGCAGATACCCTTAAGGTAGGTTCATTCGGACCGACATCTGCTACTAACACAACTGCTGAGTTCAGCAACCTTGATCAGGGTATTTACTATGTTAAGGCTGTTAACTACCCTGCAGGTGTAAAGGAAGTAAGAAACTCAATCTTTGCACTTCCTTATTATCCATCAAACGAAAAGGGTTGGACATATGAAATTGATTCAATTCCGCTTGCAACTAAGGTAGTTGATGAAGACATTACTACAAAGAAGACAATTACAAACTCAACTAAGGGTAATGAGAATTTCACTGATGTTTCATTAGGTGATACAGTAGATTTCGAAATTAAATCTACTGTAACTGGTGAAAAATCTCATGTAATTACAACACCTGCTGGTGATAAGTACACAGTTGAAGATTTCAAACTCAACAGCTACTATGTAACTGATGATATGTCAAAAGGTTTAACACTTTCAAAGAATTCATTCAAGGTAACACTTCAGGATGAAAACGGTAAGGTTGTAAAAACTCTTAGCGGTACAGGTGCTACTCCTGATTACACAGTAACTTATGAAACAGGTTTTGATGGTAGTGATATTACTAAGAACACTAAGTTCACAGTAGCATTATCAAAGGACTTCTTACAGAAGGATTTCTTCTATGAAGATAATGTATATTACACAAGTGTTACATATTCAGCTGTCCTGAATAAGGAAGCTGTTGTAGGACCAAAGGGTAACCCGAACACAGAGCCTAAAATCTCTTACTCAAATAAGAATGATGTAGTTCAGGAGCACGAGGGTAATACAGTATATGTTTACACATATGCTATTACTTCAACAAAGAATGACCCTGATAACAAGCCGTTAGCAGGTGCTACTTTTGAGCTTTATAAGACAAAGGCAGACGCTGAGGCTCAGAAGAATGCAATTGCTAAGGGTGTTTCAGATGCTCAGGGTAAGGTAGCTTATAAGAACTCTAAGAATGAAGTAATTCGTTTAACAAGCGGTACTTACTATGCAGTAGAGACAGTTGCTCCAGAAGGATACAACCTCTATGGTAAGGTAATTACAATTGACCTTTCAGCTACTTATAATGATACACTTACAGATGGCACATATGTAAAGACTTGCCAGGAAAATGGCACAGCAACATTTAGTGTTACAGATACTAAGCTTATGACTCCTAAAACTGGTGGTTTTGGAGATACGAGTATGTATATAGGTGCAATTGCAGTAGGCTCAGTAGCAGTACTTGGTCTTGCAATCTATGGTATTGTTGCTATGAGAAAAAAGAAGAGAGAAAACTAATCTTTAGTGAATAGGGTATCTCAAATTGAATAACTAAGAGGTAGGGTACAGTATGAAAAAATTCAAACCAATATTGATTATAAGTGTAATGCTTTTAGTGGTTGCGGTGGGATTTCTACTGTACCCTACTGTTAGTAATATAATAAATGATATTACTAACGAGAGCAGGGTATCTAATTATTCTAATGTAGTTAGTGCCTTATCTAATGATGAAGAATCTTCTTTATTAGAAGAGGCTGAAAATTACAATAAGTTGTTATATGATACTGAAGAAAGAGATTTTGAAGAAAGTGATGATAGTGATTACTATGATATTCTAAATGTTGATAACGGTATTATGTGTTCAGTAGATATACCAAAGATTAATGTTAACTTACCAGTTTATCACGGCATAGATGATGATGTATTAGATGAAGGTGTAGGTCATATGCCAGGAACCTCTTTTCCTATCGGTGGAGAAAATACTCACGCTGTTATTTCGGCTCACACGGCTTATCCAGGAAAAACCTTTTTTAATGACTTAACTAAGTTAGAGGTGGGGGATGAGTTCTATATCAATGTATTAAACAAAACCTTAAAGTATAAGGTATTTGAAGTAAACATTGTAGAGCCTGATGATACTTCTTTATTGGGTATTGACGAAGGAGAAGATTATGTTAGCCTTTTAACTTGTTATCCATACGCTGTAAATACTCACAGGTTGATAGTGACAGGTAAAAGGGTTACAATGAGTAGTGATGACGAGGTAGTTATTTCCTCGCAGAGTAGCAATGTTATTCCAAGAATGATTTTTGTTATATCTATTGTAGTAGGGGTACTGATAGTAATATTTGTGGTATGGTTTATAATAAGGCGAAAGCTTAAAAAATAAATATTAAGGACTTCTTAAAGGAGTCCTTTTTATTTTGTGATTGATTTGATAGAATTGTTTTCTTATAGAAAACTTTACGGTGGGAGTGCTGTGTAATGGGTATTTATGAAGGTTATGACGAAAATAAAAAAGTAGAAGAGGTAAAGGGTATTACTGATAAAGTTACCAATTATACTTTTACAAATATGGAATATCCTTGTATGATTTTTAAAAAAGGTTTTAAATTGGCAAAACACAAGGTACAAGTTATTAGTAATATGGTACGAAGTAATACTAAGGGTTGTGAAAAAGATATTTCTTTGTATTTCATAAATAATGACGAGGTATTCAAAATGGGTAATATTTGTGGTCAGCAGGTAGAAGCTTTAATTGATGTAGCAGGTAGGGAAAATCTGATTGCTTATGCTGATGAGGAAACCCAGTTATCGGGTAGTTTGATTTATACTCTTTGTAGGGTATAAATATTGGGTACTGATATAGTAATTTTCTTAAATTAAGAATTTTTGTTAAAATCTTAGATATGTAAATTGCCCTACATATGATTGTTAATTTTAGGTATCAAATATGCTAAGAAAGTAGTTTGATTTTTCTTAATTTTTTGTTATTTTTGTAGGTTTGATTTTCTGTAGAGTGAGAATTTTTAAATCTTGTATTTTATAAAATTTGTAGGAAGAGGGTATTGGATTATATGAAAACTTGTGTAGTGAGTGTATTTCCAGCTTGTGGTAGAAATTACACTTATTACAATCAGAATAAAATTCTGATTAGAAAAGATTTGTTTAAAGAGAAAAGTAGTTGTACAATTTTAAATTGTAACGACAGATATCCAAAAAGTATAAAAACTATAGAGAAAGCAATAGGTATTGTAGATTTTATATTTTCGAGCAAAATGATGTGTTATTGAAAACTTTGAAAAGTATGGGTATTCCTGTTGTAATGGTAGTTCCAAACAATTCTTCTATGATAGAAGAAAAAGAGAGGGTACTAATAAAGAATCAATGGCTCGGTAGAATAGTATCCAGCAGGTCAGACAGTGATGATTTAAACAGGATAATCAGGGTATTCTTAGATAACTATGAAGATTGGACAAACATACTCACAATAAGGGAAAATTACTCTCCAGCTGATATATTTAAGTTAAGTCAAGGGGAATATCTTGCAGATATACTTGAAAAGTTGTACTGGAAGAAAGAAAATAACGCTAATACTTCAATAACTTCTATTTAGGAATAGCTTGCATTATCCTCTAAAATATGGTAAAATATAACCATAAAATTAAACAGGAGGTAAAATTATGAAACAGTTATCTTTATCAACAAACAGAATGATTGAAAAGCCTTGGGATTATGTTGGTTTAACCTTACCGAATGGAGGTTACCTTGAGGACGAAAAAGAAGTATTGGCGTATGCATCATCAATAGGGCATGATGAATTTGTTAATTTTAACGATGAAGATGTAACTCCAAATAACATTGATTGGGTACTTGAAGAAGGTATTTTTACCGTCAAAGATGTGATGAACAACAGAGTACATAGTTTGACTTCAATTGTACCAAAAAACATACAAGATAAAGTAAAAAAAGGAGATATAATCAGGGTAATAAATCCTAATGATGATAACGATTGGGTTTTTTGTGTGGTTACATTTGTTTCAAGACCTTATCGTGTTCATATTAAAGGTAAAACTTTCATCTCACCGTTTCAGATGGGTATTTTGCTCGTAAAATCTGAAGAGGTAGATGGAAAAATTGAGTATTATGTATAAGAAGATTAAGTATGGTAGATGTATTATGTAGAAAAGATTTGTCAGAGTTTAGTAACGGTATGTATGTAGATGGCTGTGTGCTTATGCAGTCAATGCAGGTTTTACCTACTAAGAACGGAGGACAATATATTTCGGGTAATTTTCAGGCTAAAGGTCAGGTTGCCTACAAGGTGTGGTCGAATGATACAGCTTTTGGCAAGTTGTCAATTCATAAAGATGAGTATATCGGCAATGTGTGCAGGATTAGAGGTAAGATTGATAACTATGGGGGTATTCTTTCTGTTATCATCTCTGATTTGGATGTAGTTGACTTGAATGCAAGTTCTATAAACAAATCTGATTTTATGGAAGATGTTTATGATGTACTCCAGTGGAATGATACTCTTTTCAAGGTATTAAGAAAGTATTGTTCCGAAGAGGTAGTTGCCCTGTTTGAGGATATAATTGCCCCTTATAAAGAAAAGTTTCTTTGTGAATTTGCAGCGGTAAGTCACCACGATAACTGTAAAGGTGGTCTTTTGGCTCACACAACAAAGGTAGTAAGGCTTGCAACTCTTATCAAGATGTACCCAGAGATTATGAACAGGGTATCACCTGATTTGTTGTTTATTGCTTGTGCTTTACACGATATCGGTAAAATTATGGAGTATGATAACGGTGCAATGTCTGAAGAAGGTATGTCACTTTCTCATCATACTTTTGGTGTACTCATTTTAAGTGAAAATAAGAGTGAGATTGTAGAAAAGAAGGGTATTGAATTTTACAATCAACTTTTAGCAGTAGTAGAACAACATCACGGAGAGTATGGTGAGAGACCGAGAACGGTAGCCTCTTATGTTGTTTTCCTGCTTGATAATCTTGAGTCTAAGCTTACTTCTCTTAATTCAGTGTTGTCTGATTCGAATGGAAATATGGTTGTATATGATGGGTATAAATTAGTATAATATTAAGGTGGAATTGTAAAATGGATGCAAATGTTTTAAAAGCACTAAATGATGCCAATAATGATGGTTATAGACGACCATCACTAAATAACATAATTATTTACGGCAGGGTAAGATGTCTTATAGATAGACCCTCTTTCTTAGGAGAAGGGGTAAAATCTACTAATGGATATTTTGCCCTTTTAGATGCTTATGCTCTTAAGTGTTTGGGTGAAGATTATTTCAGAGAAGATACTTATGATGTAAACAGCATCTATTTTACAAAAGGTAGTGTACTTATTTATATAGACAGCCCATCTTGGGTAGGTAAAGATGTAAAAGTTTTTGGTAAGAGTAAGTATTATGGTGCTAATATAAGAAGACAGAAGTGCAAGTCTTTAACAGAGGGTATTTCTGCTTTTATGTTTGGAGCTCCTGAAAAGAATGGAAGGTGTTCTGTATATCCTTTAGTACCTAATGTACTTGTAGAGTTGAATGCTAAAGATGTGGATGCTCGAGGTACGGTATTAGAAGATTTTATCGTAACTATTGCAAACGATAACATCATTCCTTATCCTGAAACTTTAGAATGTATTATCCCTTATACAGGTGTAAACGATTATACCGAGCTTGTAGTATCTGAAAATGAGAGTAAGAATATTACAAGTGTAAGAAAGAATTTCGTAGCAACAAAGGAAAGGGTAGATATTTCTAAGATTGATATGCACTTAGTAAATCACTTAGAAGGTCAACCATTATCAGAATATTATGATGTTGTTAAGGAAGACTTCAAAAATAGTGCTGAGATGAGATATTTCTTTGTCAATAGTATGGTTGATGAATTAATTGAGTCTTTTAGGGATAATGGAGATTACCTCGAAGATGATTATTTCCGCAAGTTGTTTATTGAGAATGTAGTAAAATATCCTCAGAGAAAGCTTGGTGTCTACGGTAAGGAAAAGGTAAAAAACTATGTAGATATATTTATAGATAATTGTGAATATATGCCAAGTTCAGATTTAAGTGAAGTACAGAAATCTCAGATTGCTCGAGGTATGGATAAGCTTAAGAAGCTTGTATATGTTGATAACAATGTTCTCACAGGATATTCAGGAGAGGACGATATAGATGCTTTACCTGTTTTGCAGTCTGATATTCTTTTTACTTTAAATGTAATAGGTGTTTGCACAGGTATAGGCTTTTCGACTTTAAATGATTGTATTGATTACTGTATGAATAGGTATCATTTTGAAAAAGAAGTAGGGTTGTACGCTTTAATTGTTAATCCTTATCTTTTAGGATTATTGGGTACGGGATTATCTGTTGTAGATTGTGATATCATTTACAATTCTATTGGAGATGTCTACACACCTGATGAAAATACAGTAAACTTGTGCAATAAGTACAGGTCTTATTTACTGATGTTAGATACTTTAGATAATTGTGCTAATGGTATTTTCTACAAAGGTAGAAGAAACAAATATCAAAATACTTTCGTAAATAAAAGGGATTACAAAAGAGCTGATTGTAAGTACCCTAAAAAGGCTTTAAACAATATATTAAACTTTAATTTTATGAGTAGTCCAGAAGTAAAAGATTTGCTTTCGATTTTATTGGGTATTGATATTTATGTGGGTAATAGATTTAATTTATCTATAAAACATTGGTATGATGAAGATGTTTTTAATGAACTTATTGAGAAAGGTGTCATAAATACCTTAAACAATTATTGTGCTTTACAAAGAGATTTAGAGCGTGAGCTTTTGATTTATGAAATCTTTGAAAAGATGGGTAAAAAGGAAACAGGTATTAGTGATGAAACAATTGAAGAAGTAATAAAAAACTTTGAAGAGGAAAAGGGTTTTTCATTAGAACCTCTCCAGAAAGAGGGTATTAAACTTTGTAAGTTCCATGCAGGTGTTTTAAGCGGTTGTGCAGGTAGTGGTAAAACTACTACAAGTGATTGCTTAACAGAAGCTTTGAAAACTCTTGAGAATATATCAATCGTTTACTGTACACCAACAGGAAAGGCTTGTAGAAGACTTGCTGAAGTAGTTCATAGTACGGTAAAAACAATACATTCTCAGTTTAATGTTATGCTTGGTGGGGCATCCTATTTACAAGGGGTATTCAAAAGAAAACCTAAACCAGAAGGTGTTGATAGACAATCTGTTGTATATATCCTTGATGAGATGGCTATGTGTAGTACAGAGTTATTATACAATGTAGCTAAATCTGTAGAAGAAAATGATATGGTGTACTTTTTAGGTGATGTTAAGCAGTTGCCCCCGATAGGAAGAGGTTGTCCTTTTAAGGTCTTAATGAATTTATTACCTTGTGTAGAATTAGGGGTAAGTAAAAGAGCAGCGGAGGGTAGTTTAATTAACTACAATACATCTTTAATAAACTTTATGTCAACTCCGATTTGCAGAGAATTGAATTATGATAATAAAACTTTCATTGCTAAAGATTGTGATGATTTGTCTATTGTATCTACAGTTAGGTCTGTTTTTAACGGTTTTATGTCAGGTGAACTGACAGGTGTAAAGTATTCTGAAGATGATATACAGGTTATTTCGGGGTATCAAGCTAAAGAAAAAATATCTTCTACAAATAGGTTAAACGCTCCTTTACAGGCGGATTTAAGGAAATATGATAAAGTGCTTTACTATAGAGAATCAAAAAATCCTGAAGAAGAAAATAAGCCGTTTTATAAAGGTGATAGGGTTATTTATATCAACAGGAATTCTTATGATATATGTAGATATGTATTAAAACCTGATGGAACTTTTCATCAAACAATAACATTTGGTTGTGTAAATGGTGAGATGGGCAAAATAGTAGGGGTAATTCCTACTAATGATATAAAAATCTATTCGGTAAATTCTAACAGGGTATCTTTAGATTATGATATATACTCAGAGGTGAATGAATCTGAGTTTTCAGAGATGTTAAAGCGTTTCAAAGAAAAGGAAGAATCAATGCGTAATGATTCTGTTGTTCGAGGCGACAACTTGTATTTTGTGGTTATTAAGGTATATGACACAGATTTAAGAAAAGATGTGTATGTATTATTAAGAGCTACAGGTAGATTTGTAAATTCTGATTTTTGTTTATCAGGTTCAGACCTCGGTAATCTTAGTTTGGCTTATGCTTTGACTTGTCATAAGATGCAGGGTAGTCAGAATAAAGTAATTATAGCTGTTTTTGAATCAAGAGGTAATCCTGATTTTATAAATAGAAATATGATTAATACTATTATTACCCGAAGTCAGGAGGTAGTATGTTGCATAGGTTCAGTAACTGGTGAAGACTCTTTAATAAATAGGGGTAGATTATCAGTAAGTAACTTAGGTTCTCAAGATTTACTGTCTTGGTTGACTGGTGATGATAGTTGGATTGAAGGTTGATACTGATGAAATTTATAGAAAAAAGAAGGTTAAAAAAAGAAGAGAGAAACAAGAAAATGCTTGATGTTTATGGGATAGATGATATGTCTAATGAAGATTTTTTAAGCAAAAGAAAATCATTATTAGTTAAGTCTATTATAAGAATAATAATCGGAGTATTAGGAATTTGTGGGGTGATAGTGGTTTTAGCTATCTTTTGGAAGGATATATTTTACAGGTAGGTTGTTGATATGCAAACTTTGACTAAAGAAGAGTATGATGATTATTGTTCAAGGTATAAAAAAGTTTGGAAATATCTAAACGATGTATCTTATGAAGAAGATTCTATCATACAAAGTATTTGTGATTCAAGAGGGTATGATTTAGAAAGTAATATGCCAAATATGCTTAAGGAAATAGGTTTTGTCTTTATAGATGAAGATTTATTTGATGAAACTAAGTTATTAAAAATAAGCAGAGACTTGGGTATATACACTAATAAAGATACTTTCTTATTGAAAGGAAGATATATATTTCCTGTAAGGGATATGTTGGGAAATATAGTAGCTTTAATAGGTTGGTATCCTGATGATAAGAAATATATCACCACTCCAAGTAAATTTTTTAAAAAAGGGTGTATGCTGTTCGGTATGGAACAGTTTGAAAAAACTGGTATAGGAAAGGATTATATACTTGTTGAAGGTATATTTGATTGTATATCAGTTAGGTCTTTAGGGTTTAATTGCGTAGCTTTGATGGGTATTAAAGCTACAAATTATACCAAGGTTTTATATACTTTGTTTAAGGGTATTGTAGCAATACCAGATAATGACAAAGAGGGTAGAAAAGTAATAGCTAACGATGCTTGGAAGTTACCTGTTAACGGTAAATATTTCAAGTGGGTTGGTTCTTTAAAGGATATCGATGATATGATTAAGTACTATGATATGAAAGATATCCTAAAAGATGTATGGAAGGAAAAAGAAAGGGTAGTTACCCTTGAGTGCTGATTTATGGAGGTTATTGTATATGAAGGTTAAGAAGGTTGTTTTGGCATTAAGAAGTTTTGTAAAAACTCTGTATAGTGAAGGTCATGGGGAAATTTTTACTTTTGCAATATTAAATGATAAAGTACAGGTATCTGATTTTGATTTGGAAGCTAAAGATTTACCTAAGGCTAAATATCCATTGTCTTATGCTAAAGCTAAAGAATGCTTAAATATTGCTAAGAGAGAGTATAAAGATTGTGATGCTATAAATGTGCTTATTTGCGATGAAGTACCTGAGGAGGTATTTATGGTGGGTAAGGTACTCAAAGTTATGAATTTAAACATAGAACCATAAAAATTGTTGGAGGAATGTTAAATGTCAGAAATGGTCGAACTGAAGAAAGGTACTGCTTATTCAAAGATAGTAAGTATTGCTATGAAATTTGATAACAGGTTTTCAGATTGCTTTGTAGATGCCCCTATGCGAGTAGCGATTTCAACAGAATCGGGGGTAAATGATGAAGTTAATATTAAACTCTTAGCATCTACTATTGACGGTAATTTTGTATCATATGATATGTACTACAATACAAATAATGGCGAGTTATTTATGACTAATAAAACTATGAAACGAGCTTTCAACGATAGTATATCAAGGATAGATAACGCTACAAAGGCTATCAAGATGTTTTTGGTAGATTTGAATAATGCAGATATACCTTATGCAGTAAATAAAGTTATGCTTGATTTAAATGTACTTAACTATAACAAAGTTAAGATAGGTGAATCAAAAGTAGAAGAAGGTAGCATTGTAATGCATATTTGTACATACAATGACCAGGTAAAAGAAGATTTTGGTATTTGTGATGCTAAAAATGTAGTAGGTGACGATGCTATTGGCAGAGAGCTCATAAACTTCTAATTATTAGGGAGGTATCAGTATGAGTGATGTTATGGCATATCTTGCCGAGACCTATAAGATATGGATAGGGGTAATATCAGGGGTATTTATAGCTACATATATACTGATAAGTGTATTAGGATTAGTTAAAAGATATAAGTACTTTAAAGATGTACCATTAGCAGGGGTATTTCCTCTTTACCATATAAGATATTTATTTAGTAAAGGCAGAAAAGCCAAAGAGGATAAAATAGCAATGTCTAAGGAAGTAATAGAAGATATGTTTTGATTTTAAGAATATATACTTCCTGTGATGTAGCTGTTAGATTTGTATTTTATGTATGTATTTTAAACGGGGCGAAAAGGCTCTTTTAAAATATAATTTAATCGAATCTTTTTAAGAATTCAAAACCGAAACTTATTAAGAAACCGAAAAACTTAGTTAAAGGAGAAAAAACGATGTTAAAGAAACCAATTCCGATTAAATTATCTCAGGAGGCTAATGACTCAGTTCAGAAGCAGTTAGGTGTGCAGGTAGTTATGAAGTCTGCTCCGAAGTCAACAGACCCTAAACACTTTCCTGTGTTTGAGGTTCAGCCAGGTAAGAAGGTACTTGTGTATGTACCAAACCATGTAGTTGAGGGCGAAGATGGACCCGAACTCCGTATGGATAAACCACTTATTCATACTGTTCTCGATGGTAAGAGGTATCTCTCTTACCGTTGTATTCAGGGACTTACCCTCGAGGAAGATGGTAAAGTTATTTTTGATGGTACTTGTCCTCTTTGTGATGGTACAAGCGAACCTTGGGATTTAGCCAACATTCACATCAAGAATAAGTGCACCAAACTTGGTGTTGACCCTGAGGACAAGGATAACGAGACAGTAAAAGCTATTCGTTCAGCTGAGTTCTCAGCAAGGGTACTTAAGGAAGCTAATCGCTTTTTCACATTCCCTATCGTAGTTATTGCTACGAAGAATGATGATGGTAAGACTATTCTCTATGATGAGAATAAAAAGCCAATGCTCCAGACAATGTGGTATCATGTTTCTGAAAAGCAGTATGTAGATAAGTGGCTCTCTTGCTTTGAAGAGATGGAGGATGAACCTACTCATCCAGGTGGTCACTTCTTTACATTATCATTTACATATGATACGAAGGGTAAAGACCCCAACAAGAGAGATGCAGCTCGTAATCTGAAGGTAATTTCAAGAAATTACAATGGTTCAGAGAAGCTCAGACTTCTTCTTGATAAGTCAACTGAAGAGTGGACTCCTGAAAAGGCTCGTGAAACTGTAGTTTCAAACCAGATGTACAGTATTGATGACCTCAGAGTTGTCGCTGATGAAGTGCTTGCTCCTGTTAAGGATATGCTTGCTCTTATGGAAGCATCTGAAATGGGTGCATCTATTGAAGGCAGTAATGAAAACTTTAATCTTAAGGCTCCTGAAAAGAAAGCCCTTGAAGGTACTGTACCTCAGATGGATGAAACAGATGAAGATGAAGGTATCGACATCGACTAATTAAGTATTATAGGGTGGGCATAGGGTATAAATTCTATGCCCACTTTTTTATTATAAACAGCAAAGAGGGGAAGTAGTTATGTATAGTAAGATTACTAATATTGAAGTAACTAACTTTATGGTATATTCTCATGCAAAAATCAGTTTTGACAAGAAGGGTATTATAAATATAAAAGGATATAATAGCGGTGGTAAGTCTACAATGCTGAAAGCTATTGCAGTATGTCTTATGAATATGTACCCGAAGGCACAGACAAAGTTTATTCGTCACGGTGAAAAGTATTTCAGAATTGCAGTAAACTTTGATGATGGTATTACTATTATCAGAGATAAATATATTACAGGTCAGTCTTTATACGAGGTTTATGAAGACGGAGCATGTATCTTTACCACCAAAGAGGGTAATAGACTTACTAAGGTAGATAATATTCCAAAGGTTGTAGAAGATTATCTTGGTTTATGTGTTGTAAGTACTGGCTGTTTAAACTACCAGGTGAGACAGGATAAACTGTGGTTAATCGAAACAACGGGTAGTGAGAACTATAATAGCCTTAACGAAATTTTAAAGACAGAAGAGCTTTCAAGAGCTAATGCCTTGTTAAACAGTGATAAGAATGAAGTAAATGCAGGTATTGCAAATACTGAAGCAAGGCTACAGGAAACTAACTTATCTCTTCACGAATTAAACAGCTACACTGATGATTTACTCTCAGCTTTAGAGAATAGAGAGATGCTCTGTAAGGGATTGGTATCAAAATACAAAGAATTGAAAGATATTACTACTCTTATAGAGGAGTTAAATTCATTATCTAATATCCCTGAGGTATCTAAAATTGATATGAATAGATATTCGGGTATTTCAAGTATTGATGATACAGTAAAAGAAATTAAGGGTATTAGCTCATTGCCTGTATGTGAGAAGGTAAATGCAAAGAGAGTTACAAGTATCGATGCTCTTATGTCAACAATAAATACCCTAAAGGGTATGGACTTACCTTTACCAGAGGTAGACATTTTAGATACAGCTAAAGAAGATGGTTTAGTGGGAATAGTGTCTTTGCTTTCAGAAATCAAGGAGTGTTCTGTAGAAATCAAAGACATCAAGGCTAAGCAAACTAAGGTGTCTGCTAAACTTGATAAAACTGTAAAAGAAGCCGAGAAGCAGGGTATAAAGTTTGTAAAGTGTGATAACTGTGGTTCTTACATAGAGGTGTTATCCTGATATGTTAAATATTAGCAAGTTGTAGTAGATTTGTTTAAATGTGAGAAAGTTTATAACGAACTCGGTTTATAGGGTAGCTTATTTATAGCAGGGAGAGTGATTTAAACTATGAGGCTGAAAAGCTGTGATATACGAGGAAAGGTTTTAGTATTCGGTGATTTACACTTAAGCTCAAGCTTTAGTGGACAGCATAAAAATTACCAGTATGAGTGCTACTACAATATGGAAAGAATTATGGACTTGGTAGCTAAAGAGAAAGCCGATGCTGTAATTTTTCTCGGAGATTTGGTCGGGGTAAATGAAAAAAATATTAAAGACCGCCAGTTCTTAATGCGTACTCAGAACTTTTTCAAGGTATTAAATCAGGTTACAAAGGAAAATGTATATTCAGTAAAGGGTAATCACGATATTGGTGATTTTACTGATTTTGATTTCTTGGAAGGGTTAGGGTATATTAAAAATCCTGAGTATCTTAATTACTATGGTAGAAAGCCAGGAGCTAATAAAGATGATGGTCTTGAGATTAGATTTCATCTTGTAAACTATGGTGATGAGCATAAAACCTTAAACCTTACTGAAGATACTAATATTTGTACTAACATTGTATTAGGTCATTCAGACTTCTTTATAGAAGGGGTAACGAATTGGTATTCAGCAGGTAATGGTGTTGAATTGGCTCTGCTGAATAACTTTAAGGGTGTTCCATTTGTATTTAGCGGTCATATCCATATACCAAGTGATGAGATTTTATACACAAATCTTAGAGATGGTTCTTCTATTGGATTATTTTACTTAGGAAGTCCATCAAGGGTAGCTGATAGGTATGATGATTGTTGGTATCTTACTTTTGAATATTCTAAGTCTGAGGATGGAGAATATTCAACAGCTTATGATTCCAAGTTTATGGGCTTGGAACCAGCTGATAAAGTATTCTTTCCTAAAGAAGAATTTGTTGATGATGATAGTGAGGAAGCTGATAGAGCAAATGAGTCAGCTAAACTTACTGATATCGTTAAGGAGATTATGGATGGAAGAATTATGTCTGGTGACTTAAATCATCAGATTGATATAATCCCAGGGGTACGACCTGAGGTTAAAGCAATAGCTAAGGATTATCTTGAAAAAGCATCTAATATAGGAGGTAGTTTAAAATGAATGCAAATGAAATCAAGGTTTTAAATGATAAAATCGAGAGGATTCAGGTACAGCGTACTAAGGCTGAAACAAAGCGTGAGGTACTTATGTCAAGACTGGAGTCTGAAATCTCTAAGTATGAAAAAGAATATGGAGTATCTCTCAAGGGAGATACACTTAAGGATACTATTAAAGCTATCTCTGTAGAACAGAAGAAAGTATCCAAGGGTATCGAAGAAGAGTACAATCTCAAATCAAAAGTTGTAAGTGCTATTGAGAGTGGTAATATCGAAGAGGCTAATACCCTGTTGGGTATAGAGACTCCCATCAATGACTTTGATGTTGAAGATATTGAAGATACCGAAGATTTAGATGAAGTATCTCCAGTTGAAGATGCTACTAAAGATGTCCCTGAAGAAGATGACAATTTTGGTATCGACGAAGATGAGTTTAGCCTTGAGGATGACGATACAGAAGATGAAGATGTTTTCGGTTTAAGTGAGGCTGAAGAAGAATCATCTGAGAAAGTAAAAACTCCTATTGGTTCATCAGTAGATGATACTGTTAAGGAGCTTGACAATGATGACGATGATGAAGATATTTATTCAGGTCTTGACAATGTTGACTTCGATGATTTTGGTTTCGGTAGTATTTTAAACGGTACTGAACTTGATGTATAAGGAGAGGTAGTAAGGTTATGAGAATTAAGGTTGATTTTACTGAGTTTACCTCAGTACTTGGGTATATTCAGACAATTCTGTCTGATAAGTCTGTAGAAGACAAGATTAAGAATGTAATCTTTCTTGTAAAAGACGGGGTAGTAACTATGGTAGGTTACAACCAGGTTACATTTAGTAGAACTACCCTTGAAAAAGCAGAAGTCTATGATGTTCCTGAAGAAGGTTGGGAGTTTCAGATTAAAGCTAATGACTTGAATAAGATTACTTCCGCTTATTCAACTTTGTTTAAAACTAAGGTAGAAGAGGTCGATATCGAAGACGACAATGTTCGTACTAAGATTACGGTTCACGAAATTCCTATTGATGCTGAAAAGGATGCTAAGTTAGCTCAGGATAGTGTTTTTGAGGTAGAAAATGCTCCTATTTTAGCAAAGATTTTATCTGATGTTAAAACAGAATTCCCAGAGAACTATTCATCAATTCCATCTTCTGATTTACTTCTTTATATCGGAAGTTTGTTACCGCTGATGAATAATGATAGTTCTAATTCTACTGCAAGTAAGCTTAATTTTGCTGAAGATTATGTATTTACTCTTAATAGTAGTTGTTCTGCTTTCTTTCAGAACAAGTTATCTGATGAATTTAAGGGTATTACCCTAGGATACTCATCAGTCAGCTTTTTAAAGAAGTTATCTGAGGGTACTGATTTTGTATCAGTAGCCAGAGAAAAGGTTTACTTGTGTATTGAGAGTGGTAACACTCAGGCATTTATGAGGTATAAACCTATTAAAATTAACTATAAGACCTATGTACAGAGAAAGTCAAAAGAAAAGGGTATCGTAGTAGACAGACTTTATCTTAAAGATGTACTCAAGAGAATGGGTAGTATTTCTACTGATGGTAAGATGCTTATTGAGAGCTCAGAAAATCTTACGGTTATGAATGAAGTATTCCAGCAGGAAGTTCCTCTTGAGAGATGCAAAGATGGTACAGTAGGTATTAACTTTAAAATCTCAATTCCTATCTTGTCATCGCTTATTTTGGGTAGTGATGATGTATTTGCTCCTGAGTTATTTATATATCTTGTAGAAACCTCGAGAAGTTATATTCTGTATATTCAGGATAAGTCAGGTAGTTGGTTTGCGAGTACGCAGGCATCAAAGGTATAGTATTATGACAAGGGAAATAAGAAGTCCTTATGAGGGTACTAACGCATATGGAGTTTTCAGGAAAATTGTAAATGGTTTTCCTGAAAACTATTCTCTTTATACCCTGTACAGGGTAGGTAATAATTGGTACTGGATGAACAGTAAAGGTTATTTACATGTTTTAAAGGTAGAAGTGGAGGTAGCAGTAACTGACAGAAGGTTGTTCAGAATAGAAGATTGCTACATATCTAAGCTTAATATTATAGTAAATAAAGGGTGTTTGATTAATGGTTTGTACTATAGAGATACTATTTTAAGCAGGTTAAAACAAGGTATCAGCTTAGAGAACTTCATATCAAGTTTACAAAAATAAGGAGGGTATTAAAATGATAAATGTAGATACTATTATAGAAGAAGATTTCTACTCTACTTATATAGGTTCTATAAAAAAGAGTCTTGCGGATAAAAAGAGATTAGAGAAAAGAAAAGACAGTTTACAGAAGGAACTGTTAGAATCTCAGAATCTGTATGTAAATATGTTAGACGCACAGAAGTTGTTAAGTACAATTTCTGATGATAATACCTCTAAAACTCTTGATTTTATCACAGGAATGGTAAATAAGGTTCTTTTAGAGATGTTTACTACAGATACTCCTCACATAGTTCTTACTAAGAAGTTGTATGCAGGGTGTAAGCCTCATATCAATGTAGAATTGATTGACAGTAGCGGAAATACTCTTGATATGGCTTTACAGAGTGGTACAGGTATTTCTCAGGTAGTAAGTTTTATGTTTGCTATCTGTTTAATTGAAATTCGCAAGGGTAGAAGACTTCTTGTTATGGATGAGAGGTTGAATGGCTTACATAAGGAAGCTAAGCGTATTCTTAGTAAGGTTATTGAAATTTTTGCTGAGGGTGGTTTTCAGTTTATCTTTGTTGAGTATGGTTTGAACAATATCGGTAAGATTTATAATGTTGAAAAACGAGGAGATGAATCTCATATCGTAAGCCTTGAGAAAGGTCAGGAGTACACAGACGATATGGTATATATCGACGATGTTGATTTATCTTTACTCTCTGAGGGTGAGGAAGAATAAATAGGAATACATTGCAATTCTCGTAAAAATATGCTATCATAGTAATATAAAAAGGAGGTATTACTTATGGTAGTAAATTTTATTAAAGAGAATGCATTGCTTAAGATCATCAAAGAGTCAGATACTAAAAAGGATTTAGTAACAAGTCTAAATTCTAAGGGTATTACTTATATATGGGAAGGTAAAAACCACATTGGTGTATTCGTAGAAAGTAAAGGGTACAGCATTTATAAATTGGGGTACAAATCCTTATTTGATAGCTTTTGGTCAGGTTTGAATGTAAAATTTACTGAGTTGTCGAAAGGGTTTTACTCCTATTTGAAAAGTATATATGATATATGTGATTATGAGTTATCTGAGGACGAGGTGGGTATAGTAGCCGACTGTTATACAAGAGAGTTACCTACAAACCTTGTTGTAAACAGGCTTGTGTATTGTTAAAGAAAGGTAGTCTACATTGAGAATTGTAGGCTACCTTTATCTTGTGAGGTGTTTGAAGGTGAGTTATAAATGTAGTAAATGCCGTAATGATAGGCTAAAGAAGCTGTATAATGAGACCAAAACTTGCTATGGTTGTGGTGTTTATTATGATAAAAGAAAAGGTAGATTAGTAAGATGCTATATATCTAAAAGAGGTGCCAAAAGGTATTATAAACATACTTCTAATAGAATGATTAGAAGAAAGAGAGCAATGGGTAATAACGGTTATTTTAAAAAAGTTTATGATGTATGGTGGAATTTATATTAAAGAGACAGGTTAGGTTAATTACCTAACCTGTTTTTTTAGGAATACATTATAAAATTTTTAGGAATACATTGTAAAAATTTATGAAGTATGTTAAAATAAAAATACAAAATTAGAAAGGGTGATTTATATGAGTATAACTCGTGTAGGCGAAAAATCAAAAGCAAATAATGGTATGGAGATGAAGATTATAGGGTATCGTAGTAGTTCGGATATTGATGTCCAGTTCGAAGACGGTACTATAGTTAAGGGTAAGAGATACCAGCAGTTTAAAAGAGGTGAAATTGCAAACCCTAATGTAAAGAAGAAAACCTTAAGAGCAGACAGATTGGGTAATGAAGTAACTGCAAAAAACGGTCAGAAAATGAAAATTGTTGCTTACCGTAGTGCATACGATGTTGATGTGCAGTTTGAAGATGGCACAAAGGTTAATAATCGTTCTTATGCAAACTTTGAAAAAGGCAGCATAAGAAATCCAAATAAGTAAGGTGTTGAAAGGAAGTAAAAAGTATGGCTTTGATTGATGATTTAAGAGATAAAACCTACAAAGAAGCTGTAGATCTTTTGGAGAAATACGGCAAGGGTTGTATCGTTAGACCAACAGGATTCGGAAAGACAGGTATTCTTACAAGGTTAATCAATGATTATACCGCAGGTATCAAAGGCAAAGAACCAAGGGTATTATATTTGTACCCTAATGAGCCGATTAAGAATGCAGTGTTAAATTTCTACTACAAAAGCAAGGGTATGCGGATACCTACTACCAGAGAAATTCCAGGAGTACAGTTTATAACTTATACTAAGTTGGCAAGAATGGATAAACCTGAGGATATAGAGGGTTTTGATATTCTGTTAAGTTGTTTATGTCTGATGAATGTCATAAACTTGGAGGTACAAAGATTTCCAATAATATGAACAAGTTCAGGAATAAATATAAAGATGTAAAGTATGTAGGAGCTACAGCTACTCCAGATAGAATGGATTTATTTGATGAAGTATATGAGTTTTTTGATGATAAGGTTGTATCTTCTTATACTCTACACGATGCTTTTGTAGATGGGGTATTGCAGAGACCATATTACTGCTTTTGCTCTTATAGTCTTGAAGATGACTCTAAGTATCTCGAGAAAAGGGTAAAAGAAGAGTTTAAGTATGTAGAGGGTAACTGCGTAAGTGAATATAGAGAACTTATGGAAGCTACTGCAATTCAGATGGCAGAACTGCATAATATGCCTAAAATTATTAGAGATGTATGTTCTAAGTGTATTGAGCCAGATTCTTATATGAGAGGGGTAGTTTTCTTTGCAGACTATAACCATATTAATGCAAAAGAGAAGGTTGTGGTAAATTGGTTCAAAGAAGCTTTTCCTGATTACAGGGTAAATGTTATAAGAGTAACTGGTCAGAACAGGAAAACAAGAGAAAATGCTCAAATACTTGATTATCTTGTACCTAAAGATAAAACTATTGACATTATTACCAGTGTAGATATGCTGAATATGGGGTATCATGTAGATAACCTTAAGTTTGTAGGAATGTACAGAGGTACTCAGTCAGGGGTAGTATATGCTCAGCAGTTAGGTAGAATTCTGAATTCGGGTAGTATGGAGCAAGGGGTAGTTTTCGATTGGGTAGATAATATCCATAGGGAATCTATGTATGATGTTCTTGGTAGAGAAAGTAAAAAGGTTACTAAGGCTAAAGAGAAGTATGCTGAGCTAAAAGGAAAGTTGTCAGAAGCTAAGGGTAATGTAAAAGTTTTTTCTCCTGAAGAGCTTAAAGAGTACAAAATATTAGAGGGTAGATTTGAAAGACCCAATAAAGATTGGTGGGACGATAGTCCTAATAAATTGTTACCTGAGGATTTGATTGCCACTTCTCACGAGGCTACTTACAGAGAGTTAATAGCTAAGACAGTAGCTGAACCTATTGCAATGCGTGCAAGACAGGCTTGGAAGAATTGGTTAGATGCAGGTGGTGATATAGCAGACGGAACAGCTCAGGGTATTCTTGATAATGCTTTGCTACCTAATTTGCCTTTAGGACCTTATTGTGCAAGTAAAAGACTTACTATTGAAAAGGTGTTAAGCATTATTCTCGGTGAAGGAGATTATACAGGTATGGTAAAGAATTACACAGAGAAGTGTAAAAAGCAGGGTATAGTTTGGTAAGGATGTGAAAAAATGAGTGTTTTAAGGGACGATAGAGTGGGAGAAGTACGAAGGGCGAATAACGGTATGCTAATGAAAATATTAGCATACCGTTCCGTAAAAGATATTGATGTACAGTTTGAAGATGGTGTAATTGTATGCAATAAAAGATATAGTGCCTTTGACAAGGGTAATATAGGTCATCCTAAAGTTAAACTTTCTAAGGTATCTGACGAAGATATTAAAAGATATTTGGGTATGGAGAAAGTTATGAGTTGTGGTATGAAGGCAAAAATCATAGCTTATCGAAATACTTTGGATATAGATATACAGTTTGAAGATGGTACTGTGGTTGAACATAAAACAATACACTCTTTTAAAACAGGTTATATTAAGAATCCTAACATAGCTAATTATATGTCTAAGACAGGTAGGGTGGGCGATAGGGCAATAGCTAACAATGGTATGGGTATGACTATTATTAAATACATAAGTCGAGATAATATGACAGTAAGATTTGATGATGGTTTTATTAAAGAGGGTGTAAGTTATTCAAACTTTATTAATGGTAGAGTGGCTCATGATGGTATGTCAACGATGAATAAAATCTATTCTTCAAAGCATCTGCATGAGAGGAATAAGATGTTAAATGGTTTATGGGCAGAGATTATAGCTTATCGTTCTACAAAAGATATAGATGTGAGATTTGATAACGGTGTAGTAGTTAAGAATAGGTCTTATAACAGATTTAATAAAGGTTTGATAGCCTTGCCTTTAAATAGGTTAGGTCAAGTAATTGTAACATCTTGCGGTTTAAAGGCAGAGATAGTAGGGTATCGTTCAGTTGATGATTTGGATATATTGTATGAAGATGGGTGTAAAAGAGAGCATACCTCAATAAGAATATTTAATAGTGGTAATCATCCTTTGTTTGTAACCTCAGGTAGGGGTTTACATATAAGAAAAGGGCATTCGTTTTGTGGCTTTACTAATTTGTTGAAGTCTTTTGAGTACAATGGTGACAGCTATTTTATGTGTAAAGATGCTGATGGTAAAGGTCAGGTGCGTTCTCTCCATGATATGATGAAAGAAGCTGGGGTACATTCTAAATTTTAAAAAGGGGTTGAGAGTTATGAAAATAGACAGAGTAGGTGAAGTAAATAAAGCCAATAACGGTATGTTAATGAAGATAGTAGCCTATCGTTCATATGACAGTATAGATGTTCAGTTTGAGAATGGTATTGTAGTTAATAATAAATCCTACGGTGATTTTAAAAAAGGGAAAATAAATTTGCCTAAGGCTTTAGAGAGGGTAGGTGAAGTGAATAAAGCTAAAAATGGTATGTTAATGAAGATAATAGAATATAGAAATGCCAAGGATATAGATGTCCAATTTGAAGATGGTGTAGTAGTTAAGAGTAAGTCCTATAAGGATTTTAAAGGAGGGTGCATACCTCACCCAAAATTTTCAACAAAGGTGTGTAAAAATAGAGTGGGGGAAGTCCGAAGATCTAATAATGGTATGTTGATGAAAATAATAGCCTATCGAAGTGCTAATGATATAGATGTTCAGTTTGAAGATGGTAAAGTAGTTAAAAATAAAAGTTATGGTAATTTTAAAGCAGGTTATATATCTTGTTCTCAAACATTACCAAAGGATAGGGTAGGTGAGGTTAATAAAGCTACAAACGGGATGATGATGAGGATAATAGATTATAGAAGTGCTAATGATATAGATGTTCAGTTTGAAGATGGTAAAGTAGTTAAAAATAGTAGTTATGGTAATTTTAAAACGGGGCATATATCTCCTTATCGTCAAACTTTAATAAAGGGAAGAGTAGGTGAAGTTAATAAAGCCACAAATGGAATGTCGATGAAAATATTAGCTTATAGAAATACGGATGATATAGATGTTCAGTTTGAAGATGGTATGGTAGCAAGAAATAAAACATACTATAATTTTTTATCGGGAAAAATAGGTCATCCTCTTGGAAATACAGTAAAGAGAGTAGGTGATGTTAAAGTTGCAAATAATGGTTTGCGTATGAGGGTAATTTCTCATGAAACTGATAAGAATACAGATGTGCAATTTGAGGATGGAATTATAGTTACTAATAAAAGCTACCATAGTTTTACAAAAGGTCAAATAGCTCACCCAATGATAAGTAAATGGGGTACAAGTAAGAGTTTTTATGGTTTTACTGATATAAAAAAGTCTTTCGAATATAATGGTATGGTGTACTACTTGTGTAAGGACTTGCAAGGTAAGGGGCAGGTGTACACTCTACAGCAAATGATGGAATTAGCAGGTGTAGAACCTGTATTTTAAAAGTTAATGATTTATGGTAGAATTTGTATTAATTTTTTAAAAAAAGTTTTATGAAATTCTTGCAATTTATGTAGAGGTGTGGTAAAATATAGTTTAGATTTTAAATTTAGGAGATGATATAGTGCCAAGATTGTATTTAGGTGTTGAAGATATAAGAGCTTTGTTGACAGCTTACAATAAGTTAAATGATAGAGCATTGTCTTGTATTGGATTACCAGTTAAAGAGATTTATTACCAGTTAGGTTGTAAAAGGTATGAAGAGAGTGAATATGTTGCTGATATGAGTAACATTAAGTTAGGTTTTGATATGGGTGACGGTCATATTTCACTTGCTAATTTTTATGACTACGGTAATAAGTGTGTAAGGTTTGCTACTCATTACAGTAAAGATTTAAAAGAACATATGACTCATAGAAAGGGTATTTTAAAAGAGAGATACAGAAGGATGTATATGAATGCAATGAGTAGTGAGGTAGTTGAACTATCTAAGGTTATCAAGGGTATTTGTAAAAAATATGATATTACTCCAGTAGGTTTAACTTTTCTGTTTGAAAAGTTAGAACCTTATGGGTTAGAGAGTATACAGTATAATCAAGGTGTGTTCAGAGTAGCAGGTTAGGTTTAATTACCTAACCTGTTTTTTTATGAATTACTTGCTTTGCAATTTATGAATATATTCTAAAATTTAAAGATTTATGTTAAAATTATTATATAGTATAGAAAAGGTAATATTATGTGTATTTTTCATGTAGGTAAAAATTTAGGGTTAATCAGGGATTAAACCCCTATTTTAATAGAGAAAGGTGATATATTATGAAAGTTAAAAGATTGTTAACAAAGTTAGGTGTCATTGCTATTTGTTTAGTGATGGGTGCGTGTTCTGTTGTAGGTAGTAGTGCAGCCGAGGCAGGTAGCGAGGTTTCAAGTGTTGGCTCAGGGTATAGTGAGGGTACAGGTAGGAGAGACCTTACTTTAGAGACAACAGGTCAAAGGTTATCTTGCAAGAAAGGGTATAGATTCGAATTAACTAATGTAAAAGTAGTTAGAAATTTTACAATGCCTCAAATTAAGTTAGGCAAGGGTGAAACTTTTAAGTTTTACTTGTATAATACCTATATTAAAGATGTAGTAGGTTGTCCTGCTATGATAGGTATATATAAACCTACAGCAGTGGTAAAGAAGAAAGGCTTTGGGTACGATTATGTTTGGACTGGTGAATATAATAGAAGTAGTGTAATAACAGGTCTTTCTAATAAAACCAGAGTTGCTCCAACAGATGGGTATGCCACGGACAGATATACAGTATCAATAAAAGGTAGTAGTAATTGTAAGTATAGACTTGTTGCTTTTGATAATTATGTAAATTATGGGGCATATGGTAAACCTCAAGAGGCTACATTTTGGGGGTACAAGATTACTAATGCCAATACTTTATATAATCAATACCCTGTTGTAGCTGTAAGTGTTTATAATGCTCCAAAATCAGTTACGCTTAAAAGAAGTGATAATAAATCTTCCATAGCAGGTAAAACAATTACTCTCAAGAGAGGTAAAACCTTGAATGTGTATGAGAGCACACCATCAGGTACATATGCAAATGCAAAGAATGTCACTTATACTTCTTCAAATAAAGGGGTAGCTAAGGTTACCAAGGACGGTACATTCAAAAGTTCAGCAAAGATAAAAGCCATAAAGAAAGGCACAGCGACTATAACAGTAAGATTGTATAACGGTAAGACATCTTCTGTAAAAATAAGAGTAGTATAAGATTGTTTTAATTACCCTATGTAAGTATTTCCTGTTTTATTGAAGCAGGAAATACTTAAGGGTATTTACTCTAAATAGTGAGGTGGTAGAGTGTCAGTTGTAGAAGAAGTATCAAAGTCAAAACAGGGGTATAAAATGACTGTAATTAGCGGTTCAAAAGATGGTTTGGTATCAGTTAGGTTTGATGATGGTACTATTGTTAGAAACAAGCCGTACAAAGATTTTTTGGAAGGTAATATAGAAAAGCCTTTATGTAAAAAGATAGGTGAGGTGTCATATTCAAATAGCGGTGAAAAAATGGAGATTGTTTGTTATACAAATAATGAAAATATAGCTGTAAAGTTTGAAGATGGAACAGTAGTCTATGGAAGAACATACAATGCTTTCAAAAGAGGTGAAATCAAGAAGCCAAGAATAGAAAAGTATGGTAGAAACAATAAACATAATGAAAGAATAGGTATAGAATCCATAAACTTAAATGGTTTAAAAATTAAAATAGTTGAGTACCGTAATAGTAATGATATTGATGTAAAGACCGAGGACGGTAGGGTATTAAAACATCAGACTTTTAAAAAGTTTAAAGACGGTAAAATATATTAAGGGGTGTTTCAATTGGGTATATTAAAGGTTTTATGTTGGATTTTCTTATGTTTGATAGGCTTGGTAATTTCGATGTTTTATGTGTTCTTTGGGTATTTGTTAGTCAGATACTTAGTAGACACACATAAAGAGAAAAAATCTAAAAGGTTAAAAGAAAAGGGTGATTGATTTGATTGGAGATTTAAGATTTAGATATAGCTATCCTACCGTAGATATTTATGATGTATCAACAGGTATATTGATAGCAGAGATTGTAGGTATTTATGGCAATGAGTATGATAGTTATATACCAGTGGATTGGGCATATATCTATGAGTATGATTTGTTAAGGGTATATATCTAATATAGGAAGGGGGTGTGTTTATTTATGGATTTAAGGGATACTCGACCGTATTATGTAGTACATACTAAAGGAGACTGTAAAATTTATCGTTGTTCGAAAGATTTTGATTTCTTGACCAAAGACGGTATTCCTCACAGTGTATATAAGTGCTATACAATAGAGGAGGCTAAAGCCTGTAAAAGAGGTAATAATCCCTCTGATAAGGACGCTCGTTATATATTTGATGATACAAACAATTATCCTTATGCTTTTATAGATGGTTCTTTTAATCATGCTAAAAAGGTGTATGGTTGGGGTGGTTTTATAGACTATTGGGGTACGAGGTATATGATTAAGGGTAACGGTGATAATCCTGAGTATGCAAAGTATAAATCCACAATCGGGGAAGCATTAGGGGTAATGAATGTAGTGGATAAAGCCGTTGAGTTGGGTATCACTCATTTGGTAATATACTTTGATTTTGCTCCATTAGAAACTTGGTTATTTGAAGGGTGTAAAAGTGAAAATGAAGTAAGAAAGATATATAAAGACCATATAGAAAATGCGGTATCTGATGGGTTACATCTTATATTTAAAAAGGTAGAAGCTCATACAAAAGTAAGGGGTAACTGTATAGCTGATATGATAGCTAAGGATGCAGTAGGTGCGAAAAGGAAAAAGAAGTCTTTACCCTTTAGTTTTTTCAATGTAAGAAATACTGAAAGAGAATATGCTTTTATGCGTGTTTGATTTTATAAAATGTGAGTCTTTTAAAGGCTCACATTTTTTATGCTTAAATATGTAAAATTCGGGAATGCAGAATTTTTATCAAATTTTAAGATACTTAATTTTAGTTAAAGAACCTATCAAAAATCATATGTTAAATGTGTACAAGATTGAATAGAATATTTTAAAATAAGCTATCAAAATTTTGGTATGGTTTTCTCGTGGTTTATTTTTCTAAAGAAGTGTAATTTTTAAAATTGTGATAGATTGGTATTGTATGTATGGAAAAGAATAAAGGTAAAGGGTATTTAGAATTATAAACTATTAGAAATAAGAAAATATAAATTTAGATTTCAGAATGATAATTTTACATATAACATAGTAAATTTTAGAAAGGAGAAAGAAATGATTAGTAAAAGGAATTAGTTTTTAAGATTGTATTTATTTTATAATATAGTGTTAGAAGAATGTTGATTTACTTAATATTTTTAGTTATATTTTATGTTTGAGAGGAGAAGTATTTTATGAGTTACATCTATGATAAATTAAGAGATGCTTTAGGTGGTAAGATATTTAGGTCTGGTATAGTCTTTAAAAACTGGTCACCTAATGAGATTAGAGCTATCTACATTATGAGAGATTTTATTCTTGTTGCAGATTACCTTAAGCAACCTAAGATTATAAAATTAGATACTAATGAGGTAGCTATGGATTTATCAAATCCATCCAGAAGGGGTAATCTGAATAACCTGTTAGAGAGTCGTCATCTTTCTTGTATGGAAGAGATATATGTTGATTCTTGTTACCAGGGGTATAAGGATGTTATTGATTTGAATAGCTTTGTTCAAGGCTTATACAATCAAGCATCCCGACTGAGATATTATGGGTATGTCAGTGGTTTTTCAGTTGATGCTTTGCAGACTTTCTATTCCAGTGCCTTGATTAACGGTAGTATGGATATGACAGTGGCTAAGTCACTAAACAATTTTTCATACAATGACTTAAGTAACAAGGATTGGTATAAGAAGTATAACTTAAGACCTCAGTGGTATGATATTGACTCAGAGAAGGGTAGATTGCATACCTATTTTTCTAAATGTGAAAAACTTATAGGTGATAAAGAAACTGCTAAAGATGCTCAGATTAGTGAGTTGACTAAGATGAGTACAATTGTTGATATGTTTAACAAAGATAGGGAAAGAGCTCAAGATATTAAGCTTTTAATGTCTTTCATTACTTTTTGTAAGGGTTGTGAAGAGTTTTCTGCATCAGTAGCAAAATGTTTACAGAATAGTATGATAGAAAAATTAAAACCTATTAAGGGTTTATCTAAAGAGTTATTTTTGAAGGCTATGCGAACAAGTAATATAAAGATGGGGGGAGCTGAGAAGTATTTATTTGATTTATACCAAAAGGTAGAAGTTTTTGATTCAGATGATACAACTGAGGAATTGAAAAAAGGTATAGATGGTATATACCAATTAGGGTATAGATTAGATAGAGGCTTAGCTGATGCTTTAAATAAGAATAAAAAGAAAGAGTATTACATTTTATTCCTGTTAACCTCAGCAAGGGTAGATTTCCTACCAGAAGGATTATTTACTGCTAAGTTGGAGGAGAAATCTTTGTTAAATTGCAGTATGTGTAGTCCTGAAAAAATAGATGGTTTGATTAATTATGTATATAGTCTTTGTGGATTCTCTAAAGAAGACTATAAGAATAATATTGTAGTTGCGTAATGTCAAGGAGTGTTTTAGATGAAAGAGAAGGTAATCTCTTTAAGGGTAGGTAAATTGGCTGAGGGAAAGAAATCCTTATTACCTAATGTATTCTCAGCTTTATGTGGAAATAAGGCAGGTAAGATGAAATATGTGGGTATAGAGGGTATAAACCTTAGAGGTTTTGAGAAGAAACTCTTAGGTGCAGATACTGATTTATATTTAGATACTCTGATAGATGCTATATCCATTGTAGAAAATATGGGTATTAAAGATGCTGATTGTGCTTTATGTAGTAATGATAGCTTTAAAGTGGCGAAACTTTTTGGGGTACATTTAGCAACAAATCTGACTTCTGATGAGATTATTTCTAAATGGGCATCTGAAGAGATGGTAGATGACTTTGATGTATATAAAGAAGGTAATGATTCAGATACAGATTGGGATGAAGTTGACGAAGATTATAGTGATGCTGATGATATCTATGATGACGAAGAAGAGGATATGGGTGAAGAAGAGGTATATGAGGATTCAGATGAACCTGAGGTAAATGATGATGAGGCTGTTCTTAGGGAAGAGATAAAGAAAGTATTTAATTCTACTGTTATATCTCTTGTTTCTAAGGTAAAGAAGAGATATGATTTACTTTTTGAATCTGGGTATGACCTTGAAAGACCTTATTGTATTATAAGCGATAAGGGTAGTTTATTTGTAGATAGCGATAATGTATTAAAGATGCGTGAAAACCCCTCAAAGGATATAGATTTTAGTGCTATCTTAAATATATATGAGTTATTTGAAGGTAAGATTGGTTTTAACTTGAGTGATGCCAGGTCATCCAAGGTAATTGCTCAGGATTTATTAGAGGGGTATTTAAATGGAGGTAAGTTAGATTACTTCCCCTATAAGTTGTTGGAGTATGCTTATGGTAGAAATCCCTCAAGAGAAGAGAGTACACAATACAGTTATGCTACTTATAAAGGTCAAGGAGTAAGTACCAATTGGGGCAAGTTCGGTGATAAAGTAGTTGAAGATATTAGATTGACTGTTGAAGATGCAATTACTTCTTATTGTCTTGATGTACTTAAAACAGGTACTGAGAGAGAAAATATTAGAAGTATAATTAGAGATTCTCAGACTATTAAAAATATTCAAAATTATATTGAATATGTAGCTGATAGTTTAAGTGTTTGTATCATTGTAACAGAATATAAAAGTATAGATGGAAAGCCAGTAATGCTGAAAATGAGGGTATGTGACCCAAGAGGCAAAGTTACTAACGGTATGACTGGTGAAATTATCAATACTGCTTTTTCGGGTAATACAGGAGGTTCCTCAGGTGCTACTTTAAACAGTGGTTTAAACGAGTCAGATAGTATGACTTATAGGGTATTTGAGTTTGGTCACGAGTTTAATCACTCTTTAAGTAATGCTATGCCATTATTTGCTTATAAGGCTTTTGAAAAGTTAAGAGAGAAAGGTGAAAATGTTTCCTTTAAGGACTTGATTCTTGGTCAGAGTACAGATGGAACTATACTTAGAAATGGCACTCACGGCTTAGTTTTGGATAAAAAATTATTCCATTATATTAATGCAGGTAGTAGAAGTGGTAAGGGTGTTATGACTCTAAATATGATTGCAGGAGCCCTGTTAAGCGGTAAGGCTGTAATATACTTAGATAATAAGCCTGATATGGTATCTATGTTAGCTAAGTTATGTGGTGGAGAAGAAGGAGGAAATTATAGTGGACCTCCTTTCTTTGGTATTAACGGTTCTAATAATGTAGATGACAAGCAGAAACAGTTTACGCACGAAGATGCTTGGATTAGTAGAGACAATATTCCGATAGAGGCAGTAGCTTTATTTGGAGAACCTACTTGGAGCAAGTATGGTGAAATTTTTTATATGAGAGCCTATACTTTAGCGATGGGTATTATCCTTGCTCGAGGTCTTGATGGTGGTCACGGTAAGATGAATGACCCAGCATATGGTGGTAAAGAGGGTATCTTCTTAGTTTGTGATGAAACTAATGTGTTACAAGAGAAATTCAAGGTAATTGGTCAAATTATTGCTGATAAGATACCTTTACAGGCTAAGAAGTTTAAGTCTATGTCAGCGAGTTTAGAGTCTGTATATAATGAGGCTTATTCTGAAAATGCAAGAAAGGGTGCAGAGTTAAAGTTTTTCAATGCTAAGCGTGATTTTGAAGAAGCTTTCAATGCTCATAAGTTTTATGCATTAGCATACTTGAATACTTTATCTGACAACATTGCTTACATATATGATAAAAGCCTTGCAGGATTTTTACAGAAGGAGATGGAATGTTCTGATATTGTAATTATAGGTCAGAATTTAGAGCAGAAACCGATATCTAAAGATACTATTACTTCCGCTGTATCAAGTGGTAGATTATCGGGTGAAGGTTCAGGAGCTAACGGCTTAGGAGGTACTCAGATAGCAAAGGATGTAAAAGGTATGGCATCGATTCCTTTTGCTCACTTTGTGTTTAGTAGTTCTGATGCTTTAATAGGGTATAATTCTTTACATCCAGAATACCTTGCTCAAACTGAGCAGAATTCAAAGGCTTTTGGAAGACTTGATTTGGTAGCTAATAACTTTTGTTATATTCCTAATTTTAAGGTTAGTGCCAGTGAAGATGATGTGCCAGGAGCTCAGTTAACTAAGAATGTAGCTAATGCAAGTACAAGCGTGTATTTCAAGCCTTATCTTATTCTCAATGATGCATCTAAGGCTTATACAGACCAGATGTTTGATAGAGTAAGAAATGCAGGGTTAACTCCAGAAGATGTTGTGTATGAGTATCCTAATGCCGATGGTAGTGATATTAGTCCGTATGTAGGATTTCCAGAGTACATGAGCTTAATGGGGGTATCAGATATACCTGAGAGATTACAAAAAGGTGCTAACATAGCTAATATGGTAGTAAGAGATGTATTAGGGTATCAAGACGATGGTAGCGGAAGACCTTTATGGTTACAGTTTGTAACTGATATGCGACCTGAATGGATGCTCTCTGTTAGAGATATAGCTTGTATGTGTGGTGGTTTGACTTCTGACGCTAATATGACTAAAGGCAGAGATAATCCTATTACTAAAGAGTATTATGAATATATAGATTATGTTAATAAGCATAAAGAGCTTAACATAGATGATACTACTATGTCAAGTGAAGGAGCCTATTTTGAAGATGAGAATGGTGAAAGACAGTATGATATAAGTGGGTATGAGAGTGATGCTCGCAGAGATTTCTATGCTACTGATGATGGTAGCGATGAGGAGTTTGAAGAAGAGTCTTTTCAAGATAGAATGGCTCATAGTCTTGGTGATGATGAGACTATAGATGACTTTGAGGAAATTGATTTGTTTGATGATTCAGATAATTTCGATGAACCAGGAGCTGAAAATATTGGAGCTTTCGATGATTTTGAGGATGCTAATGCTGTTGGTGACACATATGGTAATCCTGTTTTAGATGAGAAAGATGCTTTAATAGCAACTCTCATTGATAGATTACAGCAGAATGGTATAGATGTATCGGATTTGGATGGGTATTCAATACCAGAGACAGGTAAAGGTGTAGATTGTGGGTATGATTGCCCTGATTATAAAGAAGAATTCTCAAGTCAAGATATAGGAAATATGGATTTCAGTAGTGAGGATGATGAAATAACTGCTACAACATATGCTAATCTTGTAAAACTGGTAACCAATAAGGTAATTGGTAATTTCGGTGGTTATGATAGAATAAACACCTTTAGGGTAATTGGTGGAGCTATTGCGATTAACGGTACTATTTTTAGAAGTAAGGTAAGTAAAGACTGTTTAGGTTTACTTCCTCTTGATATAAGAAGACAGATTTCTGCAGGAAATCTGGCAGATCTGTTTAACTATAGAGAGTTGTTTAATATGCCGAATTTGAGGGGTTTAGATTTTGATTCTGAGAGTTTTGTATATAATAGGGTATCGCCTTTACTTGGTTTTATTGATACAATTGGGGTAGATAACTATTTTGAGGCATTTAGTTCTTTACAGATACTCAAAATTGGAAACAGGAAGTTTACAAGACAGAATTACAAAATGGAAATTGGTGATGAAGATATCTTCAGTTATCAGAGTAAAGCTACAAAATATGCAAGGATGTGTGACAACAACTTGTCTAATCTTACTTCTAAATCTTGGAGTTTTACTAAAAATATGTTCAATAGTAAGAACCACGGCTTAGTAGCTAAAACTTTTGGGGTAATATTTGGTACTACAGCATCGTTAGCAACAGGTGCAGCATCTTTAGGAGCTAAAGCTGCAAAGGGTATATCCCATCAGGTAGATAGACACAATCAGCGTAAAACCTTTACTGAGAAAGCTAAAGATGGTTTTTCTGCTTTTAAGGGTGGTTTTAAAGATTTGTTTAATTGATGATAAAACGGCAAGAAAAGGTACTCTTTTAAGAGTACCTTTTTTAATTTATATTTTATTGGTGTGCTTTTTGCAGGGGAGGTGGTGAGATTGAAAAATCCATATGAAGTTTTGGGTGTATCTTCTTTAGATACCTTATCTGAAATTAAAGATAGATATAGAAAGCTATGTAAGAAGTATCATCCAGATTTAGCAGGAGCTGAATATACAGCTAAGTTTCAAGAAATAAATGATGCTTGGGAATATATAAAAACCCATACAAAGGATGATAAACCTAAGCAGTATTGGTCACACAAATCATTATTTACAGTTGAAAGGAAGTCTTTTTGATGAAGAAGTTAATTAAAAATGATATCGTAAATATGGACTGGAATGCAGATACATTTTACGAGAGCAGAGATTATGGTTTTGTAGCAGCCGTAAATGTATATGAAACCGATAAGGGTAGTGTTCCTGTTGTTTTTCAGGATAATAAAATCTTTCTTCTCTATGATGCTGATGAAGGGGATTTAGCATCTCTTGATGATATTAAAGCAGTGGTTAAAGATTGCTTTGATACAGGAGAAGATGTAGAAGACAGATATTGTGAGTCTTATATCGAGATGGGTATTGGCTCAGTGGACAACGAAGATGTAGCTTATAACTATGGTCTGACCGATGATGATATTGATGATATTAATCATCGTATTGCAGATTTAGCTCCTTATTGGGAGATTGATGAAATTCCTATGACTTAATCTGCAAAAAGAATTAACAAGATTATATTGTATTTTGTTATGATTTGTTGTAAACTATATATTGTAGTTAAAGGTATTTAAAAATATTTTTTTCTTTCCTTTCATTTTATTGTTTTTGAATATTCTTTAGCTATTAAAAGATAGGTGTGATGTGTCTCAGTCACTTAAATAAAAGAGTTATAAATAGCCTATTGTACAATATTTAGAAAGTCGGTAGATTTTTATGTAGTCTACCGACTTTCTTGTGCGTAAAAATAGAAAATTAGATTTAAGAAAATTCAATTAGAATTATAAAAAGTAATATTACATATAAAAAAGAAAAAATCAGTTCTTTAAGATATTTTTATCAGATATATAAAATACATTATTTAGTTTTTAGAAATAGTTGTTATTTGCTTGGTTTTTATTGTGTTGATAGTACATATTTCTTTTGGTGGAGAAGTATGTACTTTTATTTATAAATAAATGTACAAGACTATATTGTGTAGTTTTTATAAAGCAGTATAGGGTATAATGATGTCAAGTGGGTATTGTTGATTGTTTATCTGTTTTGTTGATTTTTAAAAATATGTTTATATCTTTCTAATGTAAATTGGAGTACTTATAGAATTTATATGACTTTATATGAAGTTATGTTGATTTTGAGAGTACTCTTTTTTATTTTGGTAAAATGGTTAAAATTTTTGGTTATATTAATACTCATAAAATTTAACTATAGTTTATTTTTAGAATTTTTCTTGCAGGTGCGGTTAATTTTGAATAAAAAAATTGTGGGTGGTGTTCTGGTTAGGTGCAGTGGTTAAAAAATTATGTATTTAAGTTACCCATTATTAAGAATATATTAGTTGATTTATAATTTAATTTTGTTATAGGATTAAGTTTCTATAATTTGTCAGATTACCTTGTATTTTTGTAAGAAAAATGGTAAAATAATATACATAAATAAGATGTGATTAGGTTATATTTTCACAGAATTATAAATAAGTTATTTAGATAGGTGAATTATTGCTTAGGAGTGATGATATGAATAATTTTTTTAAAGAAATGTTAAAGTGTAAGATGTTAATATACAATAAGAAGGATAGACTCTCCGCTGATGTATTTTTAAAAGTACAGACTTTTGTAGAGAGTGGTAGCTATTCTTCTTGTAAGAAGGCACCTTATATTGCTAAGATGTCTTTGCAAGGGTTTAGTCCTGTGTATATAGCACAGCATTATGGATTGTCCTCTGAGACAATAAGAGCAGAGAAAAGAAATATATCCAAAGAATTATGGAGTATTTTCCCTGAGGATTTTTTCGAGAAATTATCAAATTACTCTTTAAATAAAGAGTATGTTGATAGTTGTATCTACTCTATTGAAAATGCAGGTACTTCCTCTAACGAATTATTGTTGATGGGTATTTCCGCTGATATTTATTCTAAAAATACTAAGCCTTTGGGTGATTATGACATTTCTGACTTACAGGATGAGTTATATTTTCTTTTAAGGTATTCTAAATCCTTTTTTGAAAATGACTTATTGAGTGTTGATTTAAATAAACTTGCTTACATCTTATCTGTTATTGATGGAAAGGCAGGAAATCCCTCTATAAGAACCGATATACTTAAGAATTTTAAAGTTTAATATCAAGAAAGGAAGTTTAAAAATGATTAAATGTGAAAATCTGTTGGGTATAAATACTATTGATACATATTATGAATTTCTTTTTTGTATGGCATTAGCAGCTGAGTGTGGTAGACGACATACAGTATTGGATATGTCAACTATGCGAATTACTGATAAAAGTATGCTGTCAGATGATGATATAGCTTATATGCACTATTTAAGAAATGAAGGCTGTATTTTCGATGGTAGTAAACACAGCAAGGAAACGGTATTGGAATTACCTCGTTACTACTTTAATACTGAAGCCATCGCTGTTCTGGGTAGCAAGTTGTTTGAGGAGAAGGAAGATTCCTATTATTGGAGTACTTCTTATGCCTATAAACACTACAAGGGTTTTGTAGATGATGTATTGAATAAAAAGAAGTTGGGTACTACTATTTTACATTTAACTGCGTATATGCTGATTAGTATTCTTTTAGGGGAGAAACCTAAGAAACCTGTTATTTTCTATTTTAAAGACTATGAGGTTAAAACATCTCATATCTACATTACTCTTATTGCCTGTATAAATAAGCTTAGTGTGTTGAAAAATTTGGTAAAGGTTGAGTTTGATAAGAACTATATAGATATTATGGATGACTTGGACTTTAAAATTTTGTACGATACTGCTTTACACGCTAAGAGATTAAGAAAGTGGTCTTGTAAGGAAAAATTTGATGCTTTCAATCTTATGGGTTTTGAGAGAGGGAGTATAGCAGTAATTTATGAAAGAACAAGGATTAGTGAAAGCAATCCTATTGGTGTAGTAGGTAGAGCTTTTATTGTTAGGATAGATGATTATTCTGACGATGTAAATTCTGGTAAGGCAGGTTGGAAAGTTACAAAATTTGCTGTAAACAAAACCAAAGAAGAGTTAGAGGATGATTACTTTGGTATTGATGAAGATTACCGTAATCTTTTTAAAGATTTGTTAGACCCGAAGTTGGGTATTACAAAATCTTTTATAAGTTTTGACACTTTGGGTATCGGAACTCATTTTTTAGATGAAGAACTTATTTTAATGCCAATTGAGAAAGATGAAGAGGTTTCTAAAAAGGTGTCTGTAAATGGTAAGCAGGTAATTATGCCGATGAATGATGTAGATATTATCTACTGGATACTTAATCAGTATAATGTAGATTTTGATAAAGATTTATATAAAAGGTATTACAATGATGGTAAACCTCTTATGTGGGATACTTGTGATGGTAGCCAGGTACATAGCTTTGATTAGAAATAAGAAATATTTATTAGATGTACGAAAGTATGTATTACATATAGTATAGTTAATTTTAGATATATAAAATAATAAATTTACATATATCAAAAGACTAATTCAGATTTCAGAATTTGTAGGTGTTTATTTTAATGTATTAGGTGTAAATGTATCTTTGTATTAGTAGGGTATTTTCTGTTTACAGGGTTAATAAGGTTACCAAAGATGGGTATTTAGATGCCTATTAAAGTTTATAAGATGATTATGTAATTTCAGAAATAAGAAAGTTATTTTTAGTTATATAATTATTTATGTTGTAGTGTGATAGAAAATATTAGATTTATAAATTTATTGTAAGGTTGTGAGGTTTATGTCAAGTTCAGAAAGTATTTTTGATAAAGTAATGAATTTTTCTGCTGAAGAAAAGGTCGGTACTGTTAAGTTAAAACCCTCTGAGAGGTTGTTAAAGGACATAAAAAGTTATGGCTTTGATTTAACTCAACTTGAGCCTGTATTAAAAACTAAAGGTCATCAGTTGATTGTATCTTGTGCAGGTAGTGGTAAAACTACTGCATTGACTTTTAAAACTATCTATGATTTGAAATCAGGTAGAAGTACAGTGCTTAAAAATATGAATGGTAATAATATTCGTGTTCCTGATAAAATTTGGGTATCAACTTTTCTTAAATCTGGTGCAGAAGAGTTGAAAACCTCTTATAGAAAATGGTGTAATAGATTACATTGTGCTGATATGTCTCAGGCTATACAGTTTTGTACTCTACACGCAGAGTTTAAAAGAGCTTTAAATGCTCTTGGTTTGAAGACCGATATTATTTCTGATATTGATAATAAAAATCTCTTAAAGAAGGTATTAAAAACTTACGGAATTAGAAGTGTAAGGGGTACAGCTTTAAATGATGATGAGGTAAGTTCTTTGATTGGTGCTTTAACTCGTACACGAAATAGATTAGATGACAGTAGATATCTATCTGATATCTATGATGAGTTGGGTTTGGTGGACTCTGTTATTGATTGTATTTTAAAAGATTGGAAGTCTCAGCGTATTATAAAGGATAAGGTGGATTTTGAAGATTTACAGGAAATTCTTTATGATTACTGCTATAATAAAGCAGATGGAGATGTTATAAAATTTTTATCAGAGAGATTCAATTACATTTATATAGATGAATTTCAGGATACATCTCAAATTCAGTATGCTGTCTTGAAGGCTTATTGCTTTCAGGCGAAGCAGGTAGTTGCGATTGGAGATGACGACCAGACGATTTATAGTTGGCGAGGTAGTGATAATAGCATTATTACTGAAAAATTCTTAGAAGATTTTAATCCAGTGAAGAATGACCTGTCTGTCAACTTTAGATGTCCAAATATCGTGCTTTCTGCAATTAAGCCGAGTATTGAGAAGAATAAGTCCCGTTTTGAAAAGACTTTGTGTTCTGCTAATGATGGGGGTATAGTCAGATTAGTAGAGGCATCAGGGTATAAGCAGATGGCTTTAACTCTTGGTGATTTGGTATATGAAGATGTTAAGGCTGGAAGGTCAGTAGCTATACTTACAAGGGTAAATAGTGATGGTCTTTTACCAGCTATTTTCTTTGATAAGATGGGTATGTTTTCATATTCGGTATCGGGTAAGAATATGACATTGGATTGCTATATTGGTAAGCTTGTGATGTCATTAATTCATTTGTTTACAGATAGTTTTTCAGATTATGTGAAAAGAGCTTTATCCTATTTAACTTGGGATTCTTATGGTATTAGTAAATTATTGGATGTATGCAGGAATAATGGTACTGATATTTGGAATATATCAGAGGAGGATTTAAGATACTCTTGTTATGAAATTTCTGATAGGCTTATTTCTTGGAGGGAATTTCGTAAAGCTAATGGGGATATTCCAACAATGAAGTTTGTACTTCAGGACTATAGATACTCCGTTTTTACTAATGATACTCAGTTTAATGATGTAGTTAAATCTGTACTGGTAAGCATAGAAAGTCTGTTAGATTATTATTCTTATGATTCAGCTGAAGATTTTTTGTCTGAGTTAGATAGTATAAATGATAGACTGAGAGCAAGGGTAAAGTTATCTAATGCTAAGGTAAGGATAGCTACTGTACACGAATTTAAGGGTAAAGAAGCTGACAGCGTGTATATTTGGAATGACTCTGAGAATGTATTTCCCTACTTTAAATCTTGTAACAATGCAAGTGAATTAGAGGAGGAAAGAAGGATACACTATATTGCTTGTACAAGAGCAAAAAGTATTAGTACACTTCTCTATAAGAAGGGTAAGGAAGGTATGTTCGTTAAGGAGATGGATTTATCTAATGCCAAGAAAGTTGTCAAAGAAACATCTGGGGTTTTAAAGAAAACTATGGAAAAGAATATTGAAGAAGATAGTGCTTTAAGGGATTTTGAAAACTCTGTTTCAATAGATACTGGTGAGGTTTATGATGACTTAGATGTTGAAGTTGTAGAATGAAATTAATACAATAAACTAAGATTTTTAAGAAAGGTAAATGGTGAATACTATGAGAGCTTTTGGAACAAAAGAATATGGAAATGCAGATGGTTTTAAAATTATTTGTAATAGATGTGGAAGAGAAGCACGAATTGTTCCAACGCATCATTACAAGGAGCTTGGAAAGCTTGAAAAGATAACCCTTGAATTTAGATGTATTTGTGGAAACAAATATGGGGCAACCATTCATGATTAAATGTATGTTTTCTTAGATTGGAAAGGGAAGTAATAAGGATGAAGTTAGTAGATATAACCTGCCCATCTTGCGGTGCAAGCTTATCTTGTGATGAACATAGTTTAATAGTAGAGTGCAGTTATTGTGGTAAGGTGTTTTACCTTGATGATGAAGTACAGAGAGTTGAGCACTCCGTTAAAGATGCGGAGAAATTAGGGTACGATTTGGAAAAAGGCAAGTTAAAAGCTCAAAGAGAGGAAAAAGAATATCAAAATAAACAGCTTATAAAGAATAAATTTATAAAGATTTTATTGTGGGTTGTTTTCTTTCCAATAATGGTGGGATATAAGGTTATTTCTTCTAAAAAGTTAGATACTGAAACTAAAGTAATAATTATAGTTTTGCTGATAGGTTTAGTAAGTTATATAATGACAGGAGGTTTATGGCATTGAATTTCAAAGGTACAAACCTGATTTTGGATAATTTCAGAACAGTTTTAAGGGATTATTCTATTGATGTCCAAGATGTTGTCAGAAGTGCTATCCTTGATGATGTTGATGTTGCTGATTACATTGAAATCTGTAAAAGTAACCCCTACAGGTTAGACCAGATTAGGTTATGTAAAAAGGAAGGAGTAAATGATGAGGCTGTTTACTCTATTAAAAATGGTGATAGTATTTATAAATTAAGGCAGTTAATACAAAAAGGTACTGATATAGATGCTATATTACAGCAATTACACCAGGGTACTTTGAATGATTATAGCATTCATAAAATGATATCTTGGGTATTATCAGGGTATGACCTCAAGGGTATTAATCTTTCCATTATTCCAAACAGTTTATTTGAAGTGTTTGAACAAGGTTTTCAAAAAGGTTTTGATATGAGGGTTTATAATAATGGTAAAAATTACAACCCAGAATACTTAAGGTATTGTATGATAATCCAGTTTAATAAGAAAGATGTAAAGCCATTTGTAGATAAGATTTGGAAAGTTGATTGTATAAAACAGCTTGCAGTTTTATCAAAGGGTATTTCCACTGATAAGTGGGATACTTTCATCTCTAAGTTAAATTGTTCAATTTCTTCTGAGAAGTTGTCAGTACTTATTTCTTGCGTGAAGAATGGTATTGACATAGATAAATTAGTTTCAGATGATTGGTCTTGTGATGCAATAAGGGTGATTTTATTAGCTTTTAAAGATAATATGAATTATACTAAATTAGTTAATGTAGGACCTGATGTAGATACAGTGACTGCTTTGTATAATGAAATGAAGTTGTCAAAAATGAAAAAACTGGGTGGAAGATTAAGTGGCAGGTTAGATAGAAAATAATTTTGATTAAGATTGTATTTAAATTATATAAGAAATATGGTATAATATAAGTACAATAAAAGATACTTAGGAGGAAGTTTAAAATGATTTTCGTTAATATGTTAGATGAGCTGAAAGGCTCTTATGAAAGAAACAAGGGTAATTCTTTACCCTTGATGATAAATGTTGATACCAGTGAATCAAAAGTTTGTACATTAAGGAAAAATAATAATGTTTTGGAAGTATCAGAAGGTACTTCTGAAGATAATATTTTTGCTTTAATGGGGGATGACAAAGATTCACCTATCAAGGTAAAAGGAGCACCATCTCTTACATATAAGGATTTAAGAGATACAGCTGAGAATCCTCTTATCATGGTAGCAACAGACGGTATCAGGTTTTTTAACGATGTACCTACTTTTGTTAAGGTACTGTTTGTAAACGATGATTTCTTTCTTGTAATGCTTGTATATGGTGCTTGTGAGATGAAACTTGGTACATCATATGTTCCTCTACAGAGATGTAATTCAGATGACATCGAAAGAAAGGGTATTCATTCGGCTTATAGTACATCAGCATTTAAAGAAATGGTATATAACCGCACCAAGGGTAATTGGGATAAGTCATATGAGATGGTTTGTCCTGTTTATGTAAAGGTTAAGGGTGGTGATTCAACCTTTAGATGTTTACAGAATGACCCTAATTCTTATGGGGTATTTAATGCAAGTGCCATTGAGGAAAGATTGAAGTACGAAGAAGACCTTGCTGAACAAAAGAAAAAACAGCGTGAAGATGCTGAACTTGAGAGGGTAGAGAGGAAAAAGCGTTACGAAGAAAGCAAAAGGAGAAGAGAAGAGGAAGAAAGACTGAGTCGTATTGAAGAGAATAAGAGAAAAGCTGAAGAAGCTAAGGCAAAAAGAGGTTCAGCTAAGGCAAGAAAATTGAATGTACCTACTACTGATGAAAAGGGTAGAAATACAGCAGCTGAGGCTTTTCTTGCTTTTGTAAATGGAGGTAAGTAATATGAATGCAACTCAACTTGTAAAGGCAGTAGCCGTAGAAACAGGGGTATCTGAAGACCAAGTTTCTGTTGTTTTTAATTCGGTAATTAAAAATATCTTAAATGGTGTAGCTAATGACGGTAAAGTTTCAATATCAAGGTTTGGAACATTTAAGAGGGTAGTAACCAATGAGAGGCAGTGTTACAATCCTGTATTAAAGAAAAAGGTGGATGTACCATCCAGGGTTAAGATTAGGTTTATTCCTTCGGAATATACAAGGGGCAATATATAATTTACATATTTTATATGTTGTTTTCTCACCTCCAAGATTTTATAGGGTTTTGTGGGGAAGATTAAATTCTTCCCTACAAAATAATAAAATTATTTTAAGAAAGCATTTAAGTTTTGTTAGGTATATGTTAAAATGTAAATACAATATTCAAGTTATTGTATTTACATTTTAGTATATAGAATATTTTAAAAATGTTTTAAGAATGACTTGTAGCTATACTTGAAATATGGTAAAATATGTATATACTTAGAAAGATACAATATTTAAACTATTGTATTGCATTTCAGTATATGAGATATTTTAAAAATGTTTTAAGAATGACTTGTAGTTAGTTTTAAAATATGGTAAAATATGTATATACTTAGAACCTTGACAATTATAAATATTATAAGTGGCAGTAATACCTCAGTGAAGAGCGACTAATCATCGTGCTGAGAATATACTGAATGGAGTAACGGTATGTTGGGATACTTACATACTAAGACTTTACTATACATCGAGAGGTGTAAGGTAGGAGTTTCAAAGCGAAACAACCAAGGGTATATGTGCTGTAAGTAATTTTTTCATAAGGTACTTTTAAGATGACGTAGACATAATAGACAGCCCAGTGGGTGTTGAATCAAGGTAGCTGACAAGTGTGAGAGCTTGGGTAGCGATGTGAAAACTCAAATAAGTCTAAATTTTGCAGTTGAAGCTCAGAAATGAGTGTATAAGTCATTGATAAAGGTATGAGTAGCCCAAATCTGCAAAGAACTGTAAAAGAAAAAAGGTTTAGTTAACCTAAGAACAATTTCTGAATGATGGGTGAAAATGAAGGGTATCAATCCCTTGTACTCAGTGTACCCTAAAGGGTAGGTGTAAGAAGTTTATATGTGACGATGTATAGGCTCAGACTTACATCAGTACTGACTGATTAATGAACTGATTATATTATGGTATGCTGAATAAAAGGCAATTGCTGTTACTTATAATATTTATAATGGAGAGGGTAATTCCAATGGGCAATCTAAGGGTGAGTTTTTGATAGTCTTATCTCGCCCCAGAAAGACTATCCGAATTGATTTCTAATACCTGTAATATAGCTATTAGAATAGTTCGTTTTGTAAGCTCGGCTTATCCATAAGTCGAGCAGATATGTGTCGATAGTTCAATTGGTAGAAACTTACGCTTGAGCTAAGGGGTATTGGTTAAAATATTTCTTAGTAAGTATGGGATATAGGTTCGAGTCCTATGAGACACAATAGAAAAATAAGCTTGCAATATGCCGTTTACAAGCGTGGAGGTTTTGAGACAAAGCCAAAAGCGGTGGGTAGATTTATTCTTTAAATTTGTCTTAAACCTCTAAATCTATTAAGCCTTTTAAGATAAGTATTTAAAAGATTATCAAACACACACTTTGAATACCTTATTTTAATAAAAACTTATGAATATTGGCTGTATTCATTCTTACAACGAAGGAGTTTATGGTAGTAATTTGTAATATAATTCGAACCACTGGTGTAAATGTAAAAACACACCTTTGTTGTTTAAGAGAAAAGGAGAGTATATTATGTTAAATGTAAACAATGTACCTAAATATGCAAAATCAAGAAGATTTTGGGTAATTCGTGAAGTAGGTGAAGAGCATTGGTTTTACGGAGCTTTTGATGATGTTACAAGAGCTTTTAAAAGTGCCAAGGAAGTTGAAAATGCTTTGCTTATAGAAAATACAGAGTTAATTTAAAGAACCCATTGTATTTTGATAAGATTTGTAGTAAACTACAAGTAGTTAAATAAGCTGGTATGGTGGAATAGGCAGACACAAGGGACTTAAAATCCCTCGGTCATTGCGACCGTATCGGTTCAAGTCCGATTACCAGCACCATGAGGTGGGTATTAGAGTTACCCATCTTTACATCCAAAGGTAGTCCTCCAACTACATAAAGCATTTAAATGGGTGTGTTAGGTTTTCATAAAAAAACTCTCCTAAAAGAAGTCCTTGCAATTAGTGAGTGTTGCAAGGACAACCTGTAGATGTAGTTTAATGGTAAAATGTCAGTTTCCCATACTGAGGTTGTGGGTTCGATTCCCATCATCTGCTCCACTGGTGATTCACCAGTTTATTATAAGAAAACCAGCTTATATGTTGCAGGTAAATTTCTTATAAAAACCTACAGAAAGCAAGTCCTTGAATAAAGGTTGAGTAGGGTAAGATGCTTTAAAGTTATGCACCTTTAGCTTAAAGATAGCAACCGTGTAAAAACGGTAAAGACGGTAGGGTATCCATTATAGAAGGGGTTAATGGTACTCTTTATGGTGCTAATTATTCGAGTAAAGTTTCTTCAGTAATCTTGCTCGAATACAAACTGAAGTGACCAACCCCTATATAGGGGTTGGGTATATGGAGATGTAGTATAAGTAGTATCTTAGCTATGTTAAGGGTATGAGTGCAAGTCTCATCATCTTCACCACCCATCCAGAATGGGTTATTTTTAAAGAGTGCTTACTTTCGCTGTTTCTTTCTTTTTTGTACAAATTGATTACATAACATAACCGTTCAAATCTTTATAAAGTAAGCACTCAATTGAATATGCAGAAAGTAGTTTAATGGTAGAATACCCGCCTAAGAGGAGGAAGATGCAGGTTCGACTCCTGTGTTCTGCAGTGTAATGATAGGTAGCAAGTGTTATATACAAGCAATAAAGAGCTCGATTGTGGAGTATGACACTGTCATAGGTAACTAAGGTAGACTTGTGAGCAAGGTCAAGTACATCTGTTATCGAATGGTGTTAAATCCTGTGATGATATAGAACCTGCGAAACTATATGTTATCTGTCATTCGAGTGTATATTATAAGGCTACTGTTTAAGTAGCCTTTTTATTATGTATTAAACAAAATAGGAAGTGAAGTAAGTCATGCAAAGGTATAATTTTAGGGGTACAGCTATATGTGAAAGGTTGTTAAAGAGTTTTATAACATCTAATAGGAAGATTGTAGTATATTTTGACCCAGATGTAGATGGGATGATAGCAGGGTATTTTGTATGTAAGTATTTAGCTATGTATGGTAAGCCTTTTAGTTGGTATGTAAATACCAATAGAAGTCATAATTGGGACTTAGATTTAGAAAAGGTAAAGGATTGTAATATTGTAGCTGTAGATTTTATGATACCTAAACAGGTAATGCAGGATATTGTAGATAATGGTGTAAATATTGTAAGTATGGACCATCATGTGAATGGTGATTCTTTTATACATATTATGTCTAAAGGTGAAGGGGTTATTATAAATAATCAGTATCCTTTTGAAGATAGAGAAAGAGCTTACTTATCAGGAGCAGGTGTAGTTTTTGAAACATTGTCTAATTTAGATGGTAATTTTTATACTGATGAGAATAAAGCTTTAGTAGGTTTAACCTTATTATCTGATGTCTGTAATATAGAAAACGCTTTAGCTAAAGAATATTTAACTACTCTGTACTATCATAAATACAAAGGGTACATAAGGTATTTAATTGATGGTACTATGGGTGATAAGGATTGGGGTTTTGGTGTTCCAAGACTTGATAGAAAGTATGTTGAGTTTAAATTTTCCCCAGCTGTAAATGCTTGTTTACGCTTTAATAAAGAAACAGATGTTGTCAAGTTTTTTCTTTGTACTGCTAAGTTAGATTTAACTTACCGAGAAGAACAGAAAAAGCTTATAAAGAAGATGCTTAAGATAGTAGAAGTACGAGAGTTTGAAAAGCTAAGGGTAGTTTTTCTTAATGATTGGGATAAGAGTGTTTCTTATTATAGTGATGTGCTGTCAAATTTTATAGGTTTGATAGCATCTCGGTATCTTGATGGGAAAAAATCTGTATTAGCTTATTTAATAAGTAAAGATGTCTATGGCAAGAGGTATGTAAAAAGGGCAAGTTTTAGAGGTCATATAAACGGAGCAGATTACCTTAAGGAATCTAAGGGTATTATTGATGGCATAGGGCATCAATCTGCATTTGGTATATTAAATTTAAAACCAAGCAAGCAGTTATTTGAGAAAGTAAATATTGCGTGTAAAAAGGCTGAAGAAGGGTATATTAACGGCAATACGATAATACCTGTTACTAATTTGGCAATTTTTGCAGACAGAAAAGGTAGACGATGTGCTGAACATAATATGTACTGTTTGGCTCAGAATAATACATATGTAAGGTATATTGGTAGCAATGTAAAAGTAATATCAAATACTTCATCTTTTCAAAAGTATAAAGTAGATGGTATAGAAGTTAAATGCTTTGATTCTTCAATAGATTTTACTAATGGGGTAATATATCCTATTCTGGAGAGAGGTTTTATTTATTATTACTTACAAAAAGAAAATTGATTTAAGAATAACTTGAATAGATTTTTGATTTGTGGTAAAATAATATCAATAAAATATAGGAGGTCTTACAATGACTTTGGTAGATATTATTAAATCTTATAAGGATTCTAATGATTTCGGTAGTAAAAAAATGTTGCGTGAGTTAGAGGACTCTGTAAATAACTTAGGTTTTAATGCAAGTAATTGCGGTGAGGCTTTATACAATCAGTTCGGTGCAGATGAGGAAATAATTTGCTTTATCGATGGTTGGTGTAAGCTGTTGAAGAACAGACTTGGTGATGGCGATGATAGGTATCAGGACTCAGCCAGAAGATGTAAACTTTACTGCTATGTATCAGGGGGAAGTTCAAATCCCTATGCAGGGGGTGGAGATAACAAGGCAGGCAACATAAGAATGTTGCACCATACTCTGATTCAGAGATTATCTTCTGTATGGTTTAAGTACCTTGATATGTGTGGTAAAGATGCTAATCTACCTGAAAGATACTCTTACTTAAAAGGGGTAAGGGATGCTATGGTTGCTACTTTCGGTAGAGATTGGTATGATATGTTTTATATTTAATTTAGGTTGTAATAAATTAGGAGGTTAAGAAAATGATTACAGGAACAGCAAAACTGGTAGTTGACTTGGGTAATTCTGAAACCCGTGTTAAGACTATCTACGGAAAGACAGCAAAGGGTAATGTAAGAGAAAGGTTGAGTATTATTGATAACAGGTATAGTATTGTACCTGATGAAAAACTTGACCTTTACTTGAAAGGTGATACCTATTCAAGCGAAAGCTCTTATGTTTTTGAAAGAAATGGTATTTACTATTGCAATGGAGATGTTTGTAATATTGAGATGGCTCAGACTTCTTTCAGACCTACAGCTCTTGAAAAGAAGTATGAGTCTAAGGTTACTCTGTTTACGCTTATCAATGCATTCAGACAGGGTATTGAAGATGTTGCAATATTCTCAAATTGCGACAGTGATAATGTAGATGTAGATTGGGAGGTATATCTTCTTTTGCCACCAGAAGACCTTGAGGCAGGCTCTCAGGCTATTGCAAGTATGGTTAAGAGTATTGAAGATATTAACTTCTTAATGCCTGAGCTTTATAAGAAAATCAGCATCTCAAAGGTAAAGGTATTTCCAGAGGGTATGTGTGCTTTCTTCGGAGTTCTGTTCTCTTCAAAGGGTATTGTAAGAAAGGGATATGACTATCTTATGAATCCTGTAGAATCCACGGTAATATTTGATATCGGTGCAGGTACTACTGACATTGTTATGATTAGGGGTAGTCAGATTGTACAGAGTTCAAGATTTACTAAGGAAATCGGTGGTAACAATGTACATAGATTGGTACAGAGAAGCCTCAGAAGCAAGGGTATTTCACTTCCAGATGAAGTAGTTCGTGAAGGAGTAAATACAGGTTATGTTAAGAGTGGTTCTCGTTCTATTGATATCGCTGAAGAGATTGCATCTGCTAAGCAGGCGGTATCTAATCAGCTTGTAGACGCTGTACAGGAATTCTTTGAAAGTTCTATGATTAGTATTAGAACTATTTCAAATATTCTTGTATGCGGTGGCGGTGCTGAAGTATCTTCTAATAAGGAGATTAAGCCTATTTCTGATTATATTGTAAACTATATGAAGAGATTGTCGCCAGATATTAAGCTTGTAAAAATTCCAGAGGACGAAGAGGGTAATCCTGTTTCATCAAGATTGTTAAATATCAATGGAGCAGGTATTCTCGCAGAATAAGAGGAAAGGGTATTGTATGAAAAAAGTAGTTAAGTTTATGGTCATAGCATTTGTTTTGGTAGGTGTTATGATGGGTATGTTGAGTGGTTGTAATGCCAGTAAAGATGGTAAAGATGCACCATCCAGTTCAAAGGTAGTTTCAAACCAGGATGCAAAGGAGAATTCTCCTGAGAAAGTTTAAGTAGCTTTTATAAATGCTTTGATTTCTAAAGATTATAAAGCAGTATTAAAAGCTATTGATAAAGATGGGGATGACTCTTTCCTTACGGAAAACAGCATTGAGTTTTATCTTCCACGAAGCTCGTATTCAGATGTAGATGGTATTTCTCCTGATACTGTTGATGTAGCTTTTACAGGGTATAAGGATAAAACAAAAACGAAAGTAGAAGGTGTTGTGTCTGCGGTAAACAAGGATACAGGCACCTCCAAAGACTTTATAGTATCTTGTAGTATGAATAAGAATAACCAGTGGGTAGTCGACGGAGAGGAGTTCTACCATACAGATTTTTCTTTTATTACTGCGAGTGGTGTGACTATTGTTGCTAATGGTAAAGAAGTACCAGATAGTATGTTAGTTAGTAAAACAGGTGTAAACGATACTGAAAATGTATGCACTTTACCTTGTGTGGGTAAGGATGATATACATATTAAATTGTCTTGTGACAACTATACTTATGAAACTGATATTTCTCCAGCAATGAGCAATGGAGCAGAAAATGCTGATATTGTACTAAGTCCATTATCTGATGAGGATAGAAAGGCTTGTGAGAATTTTATTAAGACTTCTTTCAATGCCATGTATTCTGATTACCTTGATGGTGCAAAAGCATCAGATTTTAACAAGTATATTTCATCAGATGCTGACCCTGATATCTGTAATCAAATTTTAGATGGTTTTAAATCTATGTCAAATAAGGGTTCATCTGGCAATTCTAATTTTAAGCTGTCCAAATGTATTGTTTCAGATAAAACAAATTGGGTATCTGGTGATTCAGTATATGTAGACTTTAAGTATCAGCTGGATTGGGTATATAATCTCGCTAAATGGAATCAGAATACTAAAAGATTAAGTAATATTCTTCTTAAAAAGGAAGATGGCGAGTTTAAGATTTATGGTTTAACTGATTCAGGGTTATTTACTGAATGCAATAATTTCACACAGGAGTGGGAGTAAGTTAAATGAATTTGATATTGTTGATTATAGGAATTATTCTTGTTATATGTGCAGGTGCATTTTCCATAATTTCTTATAAAGAGGAAAGTGCGAAGCGTATTATCGGAGGTTTGCTGTTGATAGTTGGATTGGCTTTTGCAGTGGTATCTCAGAGTTTTGCAATTATTCCGACAGGGTACACAGGTGTAAAGACTACTTTTGGTCAGATAGATAATACTACTCTACAGAACGGTTTTAACTGGAAGACTCCTTTTATTCAGAGTATTGAGATGGTTGACAACAAACAGCAGGATATCTCATTTAACGATGATGAAATATGGAGTGAAACCAAAGAGAGAACAGCTATTTACTATAAAGGGGTAACTGTTACATATCAAATTAATCCTGAAAAGTCCTCTTGGATTTATGCCAATATTTCTAATTATAAAGATAGTTTGGTAACAAAGCCTTTAGTTAGTTCTGCTATTAAGGCATCGAGTAAAGATTTATCCGATGTAGATGCTACTAATCGTTCTATTATTGAACCTAAAGCTTTAAAGAATATACAGGATAGTCTTAACGATAAGTATGGTAAAGATGTTATCTATGTAAATAAAGTAACCATTAATAATGCCGACTTTGAAGAGTCTTATAATAAGGCTATTGCTGATAAACAAAAGGCTCAGCTTGCAGCAGAACAGCAGGAAATTGAGAATAACAAAGCTATTGCTAAGGCAAAGGCTGATGCTGAGGTAGCTGTAAAAGAGGCTCAGGGTAAAGCAGATGCCAATGAGATTTTGAGGAAATCTTTATCAGATGAGGTTCTTAGGGATAAGTACATTGAGAAATGGAATGGTCAGATGCCAAATGTAGTATCTGATGATAGTTCTGTTATGTATGGTATAGATTCATCAAGTAAATAATTTGGGTGAGGACTCACTGTAAATATGGTGAGTCCTCATACCCTATAAGGTATAATTATTAAAAGATTTATTAAGATGATTTAATAGGTGTTTTAATAATTATAGGTGGGAGGTTTTTCATATGCCTGTATTATCTGTATTATGTGCAGGGGTATCAACAACGGGTATAGAGTATATTACAGAGGCTGTAAATCAGGCTTTTGGTGAATGTTCTGTACAAGAGTTGCATAGAGATGATTTACGATTTAAAGTAAGATTGGGTACTAAAGATACATCTGTTGTATTGATTATATTAGATACTACTTCAATGGATGAGTGCAAGGATATTGAAAATGGTCTTTTTAGCTCAGATAAGTTTTATAAATATGTGGGTGATGGGCAGTTAGTATCTTATCTCAATGAGAAATATGATTTAAATATGGATTTTGTTGTGGAAGATCTAACTTCCGTTACACCAGATGGTGTGTCAGCCTCAAATTGTGATGAAGAGGTTATTGAGAGGTATAGAAGTCAAATAGCTGATAAAGATGGTATTATTAAAAACTTAACTTGTACCGTTAAGGAATTAGAGGGTATTATCTCAGAAGGTGGCTATTCTGTAGATACTTCAAAGGTTGAAGGAGTAGAAGCTGAAAATCTTGAATTAAGAGGAAAAGTATTAGACTTACAAAAAGTTGTGGATACTGTTAATCAAGAGGTAGAAAACTATAAGAAAAATGACTCTGCTTTAAAAGATGAGAATGCTAAGCTCACAGATAAAATAGGTGTTCTACAGGTTAAGAATGAAGATGTTATTAAAACGCTTGCTACTGAGAGAGAGCTATCTTCTCAAAAGTCAGCTGTTATTCGTGATAAAGAAAAAGATATCTTAAAGCTACAAGAAGAATTAAAGGGTATCAGAGTTACAGAGATAAACATAAACAATTTTAAATCGGAAATCTCAGATTTAAAAAGTAGATGTAAGAATCTTCAATTAGAAAATAAAAATCTTATTATAGATTTAGATTCTAAAGATTCAGAAATTAAAAGATTAGGTTTAGACTTAGAAAAGCGTGGAGAGTATGATGAAAAGGTATCAGAATACAAAAAGATGTTAAGCACGCTTGAAAAAGAAAAGTCTGATTTAGCTAAAGAACTGAATGATGTTAAAAGTGATTATAATTCTTTAGTAACTCAGAATAACGAGTTGAACGAAGATTTAGATACATATTCAGATAAACTTACTGCTTTAGAAGAAAAATGTGCTGAAACAGAAGGGTATTTATCTCAGGCAAATGTTGAAAAGATTAAATTGGAAGATAAACTCAAGGTTCTTGAGACTTCTACAAACAGAGATGCTGATGTAGAAGCAACCATAACCGAATTAAGTGAGTTAAAGAAAAAATATGCTGAGTTACAAACTAATATCTTTACTATCATAGGTACTAAGTCTTTACCTAAGTGTGGTATTAAAGCTCCGTTGATTAAGGGTATTCCATCTCATTATAGTAATGTGAAGTTTATATTTTCGGGTAGTTCTGAGAGTAGAAAAGGTACTTACAAATGCTTATATAATGAGTTAACAGGCTCTAAAGACAAGTATTTGATTTTAGATGTAACCTCTGAGACAGCTATTGATTATGTTTTCCAGATGAAGAAAATAGCTGATGGTATGAATTGGTTTACCTCAGGAGGGGGAGTACAGCAATATTTATCTTCTACTTGTTTACCTAATGTCAAGGTACTGATGCCAAAGATAGGGTATGTAAATGATAGTTTTTTCTTAATGGTAAATTGGGAAAAACGCTTGAAAGAATTAGAAGAATCAGGTTATAAAGTAATAGTTTACTGCGGTGATATTTCTAATTTAGTTGGCAGGGTTTTATTAGAATCCTTTTCTGAATTAGGTGATACTCTTGTATATGTACATGGAAATGCACTTGGTTCAAGAACTATCATAGCAAATGCTTTTGGTTTAACAGGTATTAAATTGTGTACAGTGTTATATTATGATTTTGATAAGAGTATATTTAAATTTTACAAAATGATGGAAAGTAAAGCTAATTGTAAAATTGTTTCTTATGCAAGGTCTTAAATAGGAGGTTGTGTATGCGTAGAACAAGTATAATGTTAGAGTTCTCAGATGATATTTATGATTCTTTAGTAGAGCCTTTAAAAAAGAATAGAACATTTTCTAAATTAGTAGTATCTTTAATCAATGGGTACATAGAGGACGGGTATATTCATGCATATGTAGATGATACTTTAAGTAATCTTAAAAAGGCAGCTGTTGACTCTTTTAATAGTTCTATTGATTCTATGTCAGAGTCTTTAAGCAATATGGGATTGTTTACAGATGAACTAAATTCCGTATCTTCAAGTGCAAAAACTAAGTTTACTGAGAAGTATAACGAAGCATCAAAAGGGGTAAAGCCTGAAAGTAGAGTTGATAGCAAGGGTGATATTGATAAAATCAACAAGCGTATTGATGATATGCAAGAGGATGTTAATGCCAAGTTAAGCACTCTTATTGATTTAATTAGTTCTTTGTCAACGGGTGGTGTTCCTGTTAAGAAAAATGTGGAAAATGTTATTCCAGATGTTTCCAATGTTAAGAGAGATGTGGAAAATGTTATTCCAGATGTTTCCAATGTTAAGAGAGATGTGGAAAATGT
>ERZ827512.56-NODE-56-length-178011-cov-45.262537_pt1 | contig 178011 bp, 170 predicted proteins | sample MGYA00519916_ERZ827512 | MGnify/ENA primary metagenome ERZ827512 (study PRJEB31778, sample SAMEA3449335) | human gut metagenome | biome: human gut; feature: human-associated habitat; material: faeces | place: United Kingdom | collected 2010/2012 ...
GTTGGTCGCGCTTTCATGCTCCTTCCGCGTGCAGCTTTTTGGGGCTTCGCCTAAGCCCTTGTTTGTTTCCCCGACTTTCCGTGAAGAACCTTTTTTCGTTATCCTTTGCGCACAATCCGGTTTTTCAGCGCCAGCAGCCGGAAATACGATTCACGCGGATTCTCATTCTCGTAGAGCATCGCGCCGTTGCCGGAGAAGCTCGGCTCGATAAAATCCCACCACGTCAGCGCCTGAATCTCCTTGCGCGACGCGGCGATGGTGTAGAACTGCTCCAGCCAGTCCGCCTGCGTGTGTTCGTTCCAGCCGCCGTGCCAAGTACCCTCGGACATTGCCATCTGCGACCAGCTGCTGCCCGCGTTTCCTTTCTGCCGGAAGCCGCCGTTGACGCCCATTTCGGTGATATGGATCGGCTTGCCCAGCGCAGCGAAGGCGTTCAGCAGCAAGTCCACCGCCACCAAATCCCTGCCGGGGAAATACAGCTGAATGCCCACCACGTCAAAGTCAATCCCCGCTTCGATGATGGCCTTGAAGTAGCTCAGCGGACTGCGCAGATGCTCCGGCAGCGCGCCGTAGCAGTTGTACCGCCCCGCGACGTACTCCGCGAACGGCAGGCAGACGTTGACAATCGACACCGCCTTGTCGTTTCCTTCGCGCAATGCGTCGGTCGTCGCGCGGGTTAGGTCAATCAGCTGTTCCTGCGTCAGCTCGAAGCAATTTGCCCAGTCGTGCGCTTCGTTCATGGCGTCCCAGTACTGAATCGTGTCGCGGTAGGTGCTGACGTGGTGGCGCGCGATGTTCGCGGCTTCCCGGCGCAGTTCCGGGTACGGCAGACCGAAGAGCCACTTCGGGTTCACGTCCTGATGCCCGAACCAGAGCGGGTGCCCCTTGGGGGTAATTCCCTTGTCCAGCAGAAACGACAGCGCATGATCCACATACGAATAGTCGTAGCAGTCCTTCTCCGGCACGGTCGTGCGCGGATAGAACGGAATCGTCGCGAAGTCGAACGCCTGCGCGAAAAACTTCGCATACCGGGAGGCATCCGACGTGTAGCGCGCGAAGTTGCAGCCAAGTTTGAGGTCGCTTCTCGGCGCGGCGAACGCCTTTGCACGGGCAGATTCCACCAGCGCCCCCTCCGCCGCGTAAATCGCGTTCGACAGCGCGTACAGGCGGTTGTCCGGCGTATCCTGCCCACGGTTCGCCAGATGCTGCAATTCAATCGCCGCGTCAAGATGCCCCTGCGTCGTCGGGGACAGCGTGATACCCGCCGCGTACTTCTGCGCATGGTGGATATAAGTGCGGACGGCCTCCGTCACGAAGTCCACAAATTCGCCCGTGTACCCCTCCCCCTGATTGTCCGCCATCACCCACAGATGCCCGTAGAGCGGCACCGCCATTTTGACGTGAATCATGTACGGTTCTTTTGTCACTTGCAGGCTGACGATACCCTCGCTGTCAATCGTCATGCGGCGCTCGTCCGGCTCAAAGTCCATGCCGGTCGCGTAGGTGCTTTTGAGCGTCTTATCGTCCATCGGCATTCCGCCGAGGCTGTCTAAACGGATTTTGACTGTCTTCATATTATACTCCTTCCTCAATTTTCACTGTGCGGAGGATTTTCCCGTCGCGGTTCGTCACCAGCCGGACGCCGCAAGGGGCAGAACCGACCGCAATTCGGTTTTTGTAGATAGTACCCGACCGACCGTCGGATTTTATTTCGTACACATCATCCCCGAACCGCTGCGCATAAGTATAGGACAGCCCCAAACCCAAGCTGAACCACACTTCGTCGCCGACCAGCGCAATCCCCCAGATATGCGCGATGTACTCCAGCGCCGCCAGCAGCGTCGGGCCGTAGGAATCCTGAAACGGCTCGTCGCTGTCGCGGGAGAGCACCTCATGCGACACCATGCCCACGCGGGATGGTTCGCCCGTGAAAGGATCGAACTGCTGCGTGAACACATACCCGCCGCGGATGATGGCATCCAGCAGCTTCCTGCCGAGCTTTGTCACAAGCGGTTCATACCCGTAGCGCTCCAAGGCGATAATCGCGCGCTGGTACGTCAGGCCCTCGCACTGCCCGCTCCAGTTGTTCTCCGGCGCATTGCGGAACAGCGGGTCGTTCACCGCAACGCTCGGCAGGGGCAGCGGCGTCCAGAATTCCTGCGTATTCAGCAGGTGCTGGCGCACAAACGCATCCGCCATCTCCTGATTGATGGAACCCCAGTACATGCAGCGCAGCGTGTTATGGCACAGCACGTCGATGGTCTTGCCGTGCTTGTCGCGGTCAAAGCAGGCGTGGCGCTTGTCATCCCACAAGCGTGCTTTCAAGTTCGCCGCAACCGCGTCCGCCTTTTCGCGCCATTCGCTTTCCCGCCCGTCGCCGCGCAGGCGGCTGATTTCCGCCAATGTATCGCGGCAGGCGTAGGAGAACGACGTCACGTCCATCGACGCCATCGGCACAACATCCGCATCTTCGGGCGGCGTGTCGGTCGTACAGTAGACAGGCGCGTGACCGTAGCGCAGGGCGTTGTCCTCCCCCGTATCGTAGACGCAGAAGGATTCAAGACATCCGTCGCCATCGGAATCGCGCTTCCTCCAGAGATACTGGTCGAACTTCTCCATGCAGTCCGCCAGCATATCCAGGTACGCCGGTTCTTTGCCGGAGAGATACCACATGTTCAGCGCGTGCAACGGGAAGCAGAAGCCCTGAAACTTGTTGAACTGCGGCTCAATCGTCCCGTCGGGATGGCACTGAATCGACCCAGCAATCCGCCCGTCTGCACGCTGGGTGCGCATGAACAGCAGCTGATTGTTCATGGCGGCGGTCATGTTGCGCTTCCAGTACATTTCACCGCCCATCGGCTGCGTTTCCAGCCAAATCTTCTCGTACCCGCCGCCCTCGACCAAGACGGTATCCGCGCCGAAGTCCTTCAAATTATGAAGGCATTTGCGCTCCGCCTCGTCAAAAAGCTTTTGCAGCGCCGCGTCATCGCAGGAAAAGGTCACCCCTGTTTGTGGAAGCATCGGCTTTCCTCCTGTCATTTTGCAGAAGCGGAAATGTCATTTTTGTCCCGCTTCCGACCTGTTTTCCATGTCCTATTCTACCTGAAAACGCCCAAATTTGAAATGCGCAATTTTTTCGCATATTCGCAAACCCTTGAAAAATCGGCATTTGCACGATATGCACAAAAATTTCGTCGATTTACAGGCGGCGTGCTGCATGGTATCATATTCGTAGTTGATTACGGGGCAGCGTTCCCGATGAACGGAGGGGTTTCATTGCAAAAGGCGGTAACAAAGACGGCAGCGACCAAACCGCATCAGCCATTGGGTGTTCGTGCTCGGCGGACAATTCACCGCGACTGGCAGCTGTGGGTTCTGCTGATTCCGGCGCTGGCTTTCTTCATTGTATTTTGCTACTTCCCGATGTACGGCGTCCAGATTGCCTTCAAAGACTTCAAGGTCGGCTTAGGCATTACCGCCAGTCCGTGGGCAAGTACAAAAGGGCAGCTTGACCTGTTCAAACACTTCCGCAATTTCTTCAGCATGTACTACTGCGGGCGCATGTTTGCAGACACATTGCTGCTGAACCTCTACGGACTGCTTTTCTCCTTCCCCATTCCGATTCTGCTCGCCATCATGCTTAACCAGCTGAACTCGAAGCGCTTCAAGGGCTTCACGCAGACGGCGATTTACGTTCCGCACTTCATCTCCACGGTCGTCCTGGCTGGTATGCTCTACCTGTTCTTCTCCCCCACCAACGGCATCGTCAACAAGGTGATAGAGGCCTGCGGGGGCAAGTCGATTTACTTCATGGTCGAGGAAAACTGGTTCCGCCCGCTGTTCATCGGTTCGGACATTTGGCAGAACGCCGGTTGGAATACCATCCTTTATATTGCCACGCTGACCTCCATCGACCCGCAGCTGTACGAAGCCGCGACCATCGACGGCGCGACCCGCTGGCAGAAGATTAAGAACATCGACATTCCGCACCTGATTCCGATTGCCGTCATGATGCTAATTCTCTCCTGCGGTTCGCTCCTGTCCTCCAACACGGACAAGGCGCTGCTGCTCCAGACCTCCGGCAACATCAAAACCTCGGATATCATCGGCGTGTACGTCTACAACACGGGCATCGGCAAGGCGCAGTACTCCTACACCTCCGCCATCGGTCTGTGCCTGAACGTCATCAACTTCGTCATCATCATTTCCGTCAACGCCATCTCCCGCAAGGCCAGCGACATCAGCCTGTTCTAAGAAAGGAGGGAAAGCAAAATGGCAAAGAAGGAAGCGGAAGTACACGGCATTCGCATCAAAGAGACGCGCGCCGACCGTACTTTCAACGTTCTCAACCTGATTTTCTGGATGATTGTGCTGTTTATCACGCTTTACCCCCTGTGGCTGGTGCTGATTGCGTCCGTCTCCGACCCGGATGCGGTGCTGGCGGGTGAAGTGCTCTTCTGGCCTAAGGGCTTCTCGCTCATGGGCTATGAGGCGGTTTTCCAGCACAGCGAGCTGTGGCAGAGCTACTTGAACTCCATCATTTACACGGTTCTCGGTTCGGCGCTGTCGGTGATTGTCTCCCTTGCAGCGGCGTATCATCACCAATCAGGACGCGACGCGCATCATCCGCCTTTCGCCGGAGGAGTTCCTGTTCTCCCGTACGGTCTTGGGCGAGGAATACACCATCTACTGCGGTGAAGCGCAGTTAATCGGCGCGATTGGGCGCGCGTGTACGGACAATCCCGTCGGCGTGTACTTTCTGACGGGTCACGGAGAGCTTTCTCAGGAGGACTGTTCCCTGCTGGCGCTGCAATTGCGCTCGAACGGCTTCGAGGTGCATTCGGGGGAAATCGCCCGCATTGCGCCCGCCGCGACGGACATTCTGCTGCTGCTTGCTCCCCGCAGTGACCTGACGGGCGACGAGGCGCAGACGCTTGCTGCTTTTCTGGATAACGGCGGGCGCGTGCTGGTCGCGTGCGGCGCCGATACCCCACTTTCCCGCCTGACGCAGCTGCAAGCCGTCTGCAGCCTGTACGGCTTGGGCTTCCAGTCCGGCTGGGTCGTGGAAAGCGCGGCGGAAAGCGACCGCTATGTTGATGCGCCGGAGTACCTCTCCCCCGTTGTCGCGGCGGATTACGAGATTACCGGGCGGATACTGCTGCCGCGCGCGTCTGCCCTGATTACGCCTGCACTTCGTCCCGGCGTGACCGTGACCCCCCTGCTGACCACCTCCGACCGCGCCGTGCTGCACCCGGATGCGTCCGGCAATGCGCTGGATAGTCAAGCCGGCGACGTGTCCGGGCAATTTCTGCTCGGCGCAATGGCGAAGAAGGGCAGCGGCACAGCGCTGTCTCTGCTGGCTTCCAGCGACATGCTCCGGGACAGCGCGGCCATCAGCGGCGCATCCGTCTTGGATGCCAGCGATAACCTTGCCCTGCTGACTGACCTCGTGACCGACATGGCGGACATTGACCAGACGGCGTCGCTCGACGCGGGCGTGAAGCGGCTTCCGGCGCAGCGCATCACCTTTGACAGCGAAAGCAGCCGCCAGCGCGTGACAATTCTCGCCCTGACCTTGATTCCCGGCGTACTGCTGCTGACGATGGCGGTTGTGCTGCTGAAAAGGAGGCGGCTGTAATGCGGCGCGGACTTCGCCTGCTGCTGATGGCGCTCGTCTGCGCGGCGCTCGGCGGCGTGTATGTGCTGCTTGGAAGCACGGTTGCCCCTGCGGAAGCGCCTGCGCCGGAATCCACCGACGCGCCGGGGTATTTCATGCTCTATGAGGATTCCGTGGCGGCGCTTAAGAGCATTACCGTGCAGCCTAAAGGTTCGCAGCGCTACACCGCCGTATCCGACATGGCGTTTGACCAGAATGGCAATCTGCTTGGCGTATACAATGCGCTGTCCCAGCCGTTTCTGGTATCGGGGCAGGAGGACTTCACGTTCAGCACCGCTGCGTGGCAGATGCTGCTTTTAACTGCGCAGCACATTCCAGCGACAGCGACCTATCCTGCGCTCGACCGCGACGCCTGCGGACTGACCGACCCTGACGCCGTCATCACCCTGACGCGCAAGGACGGCACGACCCGCGTCCTGCGCATCGGGCGCTTGACCTCCGACGGCGCAAGCTGCTATGTCGCCCTCGACGGCGACACAAACGTGTACCTCGTCCCCTACGACTTCCATGAGACGATGGTGCAGCCGCTAAACGCCCTGCACACGCTCCCCGGCGCAATTGACGAAAGCGCCTCCGCCGCCGTGCAGATTGCCTTGACCGGGACGGACGACGGGCAGCTCATTTTCACCAAATCAAGCGGCAAATTGATGGCGTGGTCGGCGACCTCGCCCATCGCCCACGCGGGCAGCACCGAGCGCATTGAGGCGTTCATCACGGGGCTGTGCGCGGTTTCAGCGGACGAGTACGTCACCACCGTGGCGGACGCCGCTGGTCTGGCTGTGTATGGGCTGGATGCGCCGCGCCGCCTGATTGCCGCGTTCCAAGACGGCACGATTCGCGACATCCACTTAGGCAGCGACGCGGGCGACGGCATGGTGTATGCCCGTATGGACAGAACCGGCGATATCTACCGCATCCGCCGCACGCAGCTAACTTTCGCGGAAAGCGCCGGGTTGAACACGCTGCTTGACCGCTTTGTATCGCCCGTGGTTGTCGCCACGCTGTCACAGATGCGCGTGACAACGGTTGACGGCGAAACGACCTTGCGCATCGAGTACGAAAATGGCGACGACAACATTGGTCAGCGCTGGTTCCGGGACGAAAACGCTGTCACGCGCGACGAATTTACCGATGCGTATTTGTCCATCATCGCCCTGCAGTTCGACCAGACTGCCCCGCAGGAAGCCGCAGGCACTTCCCTGCTGGCGGATGTCACCTTCACCCTGCGCGACGGAAGCACATCCACCGTCCGCTATGAAGCCTGCGACGCTTTTTACGCCTTGGTGACGACCGACGGCGGCGGACGCTTTCTGGTTCGCTTGACCGACGTTGAGAACATGCTAACAGTCCTGAAAGGAGAAAAATAACCCATGAGGCGCGAAGAAATCAACATCCGTGACCCCTTTGTGCTGACGCGGAACGGGCAGTATTACCTCTACGGTACGCGCGGCGCAACCTGCTGGGGCCCCGCGGACGGCTTCGATGTGTACGTCAGCCGCGATTTGGAGAATTGGGACGGCCCCTTCGAGTGCTTCCACAACGACGGCACATTCTGGGCGGATCGCAACTACTGGGCGCCCGAAGTGCACGAATACCATGGCAAGCTGTACATGCTGGCGAGCTTCAAGCGCGAAGATCTCTGCCGCGGCACGGCAATTTTGACCGCTGACGACCCGCTGGGGCCGTTCGTGCCGCACAGCGACGGGCGCGTGACCCCCTCCGATTGGGAGTGCCTTGACGGGACGCTTTACGTCAGCCCGGACGGCAAACCGTATCTCGTCTTTGCGCACGAGTGGGTGCAGGTCGGCGACGGCGAAATCTGCGCCATGCCCCTCTCCGATGACCTTTCCCGCGCCATCGGCGAACCGAAACTGCTCTTCCATGCGTCCGAAGCGGAATGGGCGCGGCTGGTGCATCACCGTTCCAGCGGGCGCGACGGCTATGTGACGGACGGCCCGTCGATGTGGCGGACGGCGGACGGCACGCTGCTGTGCCTGTGGGCAAGTTTCTCTGATGAGGGGTACACAGAGGGTGTTGCCATCAGCGACAATGGTGACATTACCGGGCATTTCACGCAGGTAGAGCCGCTTTTCCGGCGCGACGGCGGCCACGGCATGGTGTTCCGCACGCTGGATGGGCAGCTGTACCTGACGCTGCATTCCCCGAACGAGCATTTGAAGGAGCATCCGTGCTTCATCCCGCTGGAGGAAATTGCAGGTCGCCTGACGCCGAAATACACCCTGCCGGACTGGTTCGCACCGCTTCAAATCCGCCTGCACAAGATGGCGGATGAACTGACCGCGTCGCTGACGGGCTGGCACGGGTCAGACGCGACGTTCCGCCCGGAGGACTTCGGGCTTGTTCCCAGCGAAAAGGCGACCCGCGCGATTCAATCCGCCATCGACAAGGCGGGCGAACACGGCGGCACCGTCCGGCTGTCCGGCGGCGATTACGTCTCCGGCACGCTGATTCTGCGCAGCAATGTCCGCCTGATGGTCGATAGCGGCAGCCGGCTTCTCGCGTCCACCGACCTCGCGGATTACCCGGAGCAAATCGCCCGCCGCCTGACCGTGCAGGACACGAACATGGGCATGAACCAGTCGCTGATTTTCGCCGAAGGATGCGAGAACATCTGCATCTGCGGCGGCGAGCTGGACGGGCAGGGTACGCGCGCGAATTTCCCCGGTGACGAGACTTGCCACGGTACGCCTGGACGTCCGTTCCTGATGCGCATCATCGACTGCCGCAATGTGCATGTGCATGACATTACGCTACGCTCCGCCGCCTGCTGGATGGAAAATTACCTGAACTGCGACCGCGTGTTTTTGGAGCGCGTAACCGTCCGCAATCAGACGAACTACAACAACGACGGCATCGACATCGACGGCTGCCGCGACGTCATCATCCGCAGCTGCGACGTGGAATCCGGCGACGATGCGTGCTGCTTCAAGGGCGCAAGCGAGCGCAACACTGAGCGCGTCCTCATCGAAAACTGCCGCCTGTACAGCTGCTGCAACGCCTTGAAGGTCGGCACGGACACGCAGGGCGACTTCCGCGATGTGCTGGTGCGTAACTGCCAAATCGGCGGCGTGGAATACGACCCCAGCGGACTGAAACACCGCTGTTCCGATTCCGGCGTATCGCTCGAAATGGTGGACGGCGGGACGCTGGAAAACTTCCTCATTGAGAACATCACGATTGACCGCGCGTGGAGTCCCTTCTTCCTGCGGCTTGAAGACCGCGGGCGCGTCAAGCCCGGCGATCCGAAGCCTCCCGTCGGCACGCTGCGGCGGATTGCCATCAGCCACGTTCGCGGCGGCGACAACGGCGCGCGCGGATCGTACTTCATCGGCATCCCTGAAAAGGCGATTGAGGACGTGCTGCTGCATGACGTGGTAATCGCCCAGCACGCGAGCGAAAAGGCGGTGCTTGACGAGGGCGCCATCAGCGAACTGCGCGGCGTATACCCCGACGCGCACATGATTGACGACCTCGGCGACGCCCCCGCGCGCGGCTTGTGGGCGCGGCATGTGCACGGCCTGTCGCTGGCGGGTTACGACGTGATTCCGGATAAGAAGGATGCGCGCCCGTATCTGGTGGCAGAAACAGACGTGACGCTGGACAAAAACGCCTGTCTGTAAGTCGAAAAAAAACATGCTGCACCATTGGACTAAAGCGCGGGGACGCTATGGGGCAGCGTGACTTTCTGTTGAAGGAAGAGAAAATCGACAAGCTGCCCTGCGGGCGCAGAAGCACTTCTATGCGCAGCATTGCGGTACACACGGAAGTCAACAAACCGGACGAAGCATGTGCCTCGTCCGGTTCTTTTTATACTATTTCCAGATAAGAATGCGCCAAGATGCGCCGCGAATTTTTCATTCTGGCTAACGTGAATGAAACGCAGCGTAGCAGCGCTACGCTAAGTGGAATGAGCGGACGCCAGAAGGGAAAAGGCGCAAGCAGATGGCGCAGTTGAATCTGGAAATAGTATTACCTTTGGGTATTACTGCGGTTGCCTTATCCGAAACGCCCTCACATGTTCATATTCCGACAGCGGACCGAACAAATCCACCAGATTCACCCGTGCTGACATTCGCACCGTGTAGATGCTGGTGTACGCGCGCTCGTTCTTGCTGTTTTCGGAGTGAAAATCCACATTCAGCACATCGACGCTGTGCGCTGCAAAGAACGCTTTGATGTACCCTGTGGTTTCAACACGGTGGTCATACTGAATTTCCACCTGCCGAATTGTCGTCGCGGGGATAATCCGCTGGACGATGGTCAGCGTCAGCAGCACAAGCGTACATCCGCTGAGGGCGAGCGTGTAGCAGCCCATGCCGGCGACAAGTCCCAGACACCCGGCGCACCACAGCGACGCGGCCGTTGTCAGCCCCGCAATCTTCTTCCGGCTGGAAAAAATCGTCCCCGCACCGAGGAAGCCGATACCGCTGACCACCTGCGCGCTGATGCGCCCCATGCTGACCGCCACGCCGGTGTTAAGCACGTCGGTGTTAATGGCCAGCACGCGCGCTTCGACGTAGTTCTCCATCACGGCAATCAGCGCCGCACCGAGGCAGACGAGGATATGCGTTCGTGTACCCGCCGGTTTATTGCGGCGTTCGCGCTCATAGCCGATTGCCAAACCAATCAGGATAGCGAGCAGAATTCGCGCGCCTGCTTCCCACCATGCCATTGCATTTCACCTTCTTTCTCTCATAGAATTCTGTTTGTTTCTTTCTGGTGTTATATTCGCCATATAGCACAAAAGTTCCTGCTTTTTTGTGCAAAAAAGACTGCAGCGGATGAGCGCCGCAGCCTTCTTTGCTTTGCGTTTCGGTTTATTTCAAAAAGTCCTCAATCAGTCCGTGCAGAAAGCGGGCATAGTCCGCACTGACGGCGACGTTGATTTCCGGCAGGTTCGTCCAGACGTGGTGATGGCGGCGATCCATAATCGTCATGCCAAGGGTCAGGCCGTCCTGCGTCGATACGCCAACGCGGCCGCGCACGCTCTTGAGCAGCGTCGGGTCAGCCGTCGCCGCAACCGCCATGCAGTCAATGACCGCGCAGTAGGCTTGGAAGCCGCGCCCATGCACGAAGGAAATCGCCTGATGGAGGAATTTCGCTTCGGGCTTGTCGCTCGCCGCCAGCCGCGCAAGGTCTTCGTCCGTGAAGTCCACGGAGAAGTACGTCGCGACGTCCAGCCCAATCGCCGTCACCTTCAAACCGGATTCGTAGACCTGCTTCGTCGCTTCCGGGTCAACATAGACATTCCACTCACTTTGAGGCGTGTCGCCCGTGGCGTTGAGGAAGGACGCCTCATTCAGCCCGAATGCGCCGGAAATGGCAATCACTTCGACAATCTTATCCTTGATGTCCGGGGCAAGGCGCAGCGCCATGGCGATATTGGTCATTGGTGCCAGACAGACCAGTGTAATTTCGCCCGGCTGCTGACGGATGAGGTCAATAATCGCATTGACGGCGTGGGTCGGGTTCTCCGGCAGCTTCGAATCCGGCAGAAAGGATTCGCCCTGCCCGTCGCGCCCGTGGGTAAACGGGTCGTTCGGGATGTCGCGCACCAGCGGGCGTGAGCAGCCGCGGTAGACCGGGATGTCCTCGCGCCCCAGCATCCGCATGATGCGCCGCGCGTTGCGGTAGGTTATGTCCACGGGATAATTGCCGTTGACCGTCGTCACCGCTTGAATGTCGAGATTTGGGTTCTTAACTGCCATGATGATCGCAGAGGAGTCATCCATGCCGGGGTCGCAGTCCACAATAATCTTCCGCATATGCTTCACCCCTTACGCTTTGTCGCTGATGAGCTTGACGTAATACTTGCGCTTGCGTGGGCCGTCGAATTCAAGGAAAAAGATGCCCTGACTGCCACCCAGCACGAGCTTGCCGCCGTCGATAATCAGCGGAATGCTCACGCCCAGCAGGGAGCATTTCACATGACCCGCAGCATCGGTAGGCGTATCGTGCTGATGCTTAAAGTCGATGCGGGTAGGAATCAGGCGGCAGATCTCGTCCTGCAAATCCTCAAAGCCAGCCGGATCCCAGAAGGACGTAATCGTCAGCCCCGCCGTCGTATGCGGATTGAAGACGATGCACTCGCCGCTCTGGATGCCGCTCTCGGCAACGAACTGCTTGATGTCGTCGGTCAGGTTGATAACATCATTGGGTTTGGTTTCCAAATTGAAACACTTCAGCATTGTTGATTTCCCTCCTCAGTCGTCCACCATGACAATTTCGCTCTGCCGCACGCACGCCGCACCCTTGGAGAACGACCACGGGCCTTCGCAGCCGCGTCCGCTGCGTTCACCCAGCATCGTCATCAAATAGCCGAACACCAGACACGCCGGGACGAAATTGTAGAGGCTTTCCGCCAGCACATTCTTCGCCTTCGGGATGATGAACACCGCTGCCTGCTTTTCGTCCGGCATCTCGCGGTCGGTCACAATCGCCAGCGGGCGGCCCAGCTGCTTGGCGTAGCCGATGGTTTCCAGCGTGCGGGAATCCGCCTTGTTGTCCTCCGCCGCCCAAATCATCGTGCCGATTTTCTCCGGATGATTGACGAAGAAGTTCAGGTGCAGCCATTCCTCGGTGTTGATGTACATCGCCGGGCGGCCAATCGCCTCGAACACCTTCGCCTGACCGAAGAACGCGCAGGCGTACTCGAAGCCGCTGCCCGCGAAGTCGTAGCAGTCCATGTCCTTCCACTGCTGCGCGACGGCGAACGCGGTGTCGTCCATGGCGGGCAGGGCGGTTTCCAGCGCATCCGCCAGCGCCTTGATTTCCTTGCGGCGCGCGCTCGCAACGTCCATCGTGTAGCGTCCGCGCACTTCGCCGATGCGGATGGCCAGCAGGTACAGCGCCATCACGCAGACCATGTAGCTGCGCGTGCCGGGGGCGGACTCGAACTTGGGGATGTCCAGCTTCAGAATGCGCTCGGCGCTCTGCCCCAGCACGGATTCCTCATGCCCGGTGATGCCCAGCGTGAACGCGCCCGCCTTGCGGCAGCGGCGAACCGCCTCCCCTACGCGCGCCACCTGCCCGGAGTTCGACACGGCGATGACCAGTGGGCTTTGCGGCGCATAGCCAAGGTTCTTCTTCTCGTAGTCGCGCGCCAAATCAATCGTCGGCACGACTTCGGTGCGAATCTTCGCGTACTTCTCGAACGCGGGCTTCACCGCCAGCAGCGCGGCATAGCTGTCGCCGCAGCCGGTCAGCACAATGCGCTGGATATTGAAGATTTCCGGCGTGGAGAGGACGGTGCGCGTCTTCGGCTCCAGGTCGGCGTACTGCTGTCGCATCAGTTCCGGCAGGCTCATGACCTGGCGGCGAAGGGCGCTGTCGAAATCCATCTTGTTCATGCTTGATGACCTCCTTGAATCATATCAATCAGCAGATTTCCGATGTCGATGCTGTGTTTCAAGCCCGACATGATGACCTCATCCGGCATTTTTGCCGTGAAGTTATGCGTTTCATAGGTGAAATCGCCGTCGTACTGCGCCAGACGCAGGGCGTCGGTGATTTCCGTCCAGTCGCTCAGCCCAGAGAACGGCAGAATGTGGTCGTTCTTAATGGAATTGTAGTCGGAGATATGGGTGGCTTTCAGGCGCTTGCCGAGGTATTGCAAGGCTTTGCGCTGATCCTGATGGCAGATGGAGGCGTGTTCAACATCCCAGCAGCAGCCGACGTTGTCATACGGCAGGCTGTCCACGAGGTCGCCGAGTTCCTCCGCCGTCACGCAGTAGCGGCGCTTCGGCGCGATGTTCTCCTCCCACAGGTTCTCCACCGCGATGCCCACGCCGTACTTCCCGGCCAGCTCAATGCGCGGTTTCAGGTACTCGATGGTCTTGCGCTTGCTGTCGCGGACGGGAGTGACGCTGTCGAAATCAGTCGCGGCGTGGATGACGAGCCACTTGATGCCGAGGATGCGCCCGCCCTCGATGCCGCGGCGGATGAGTTCGTCGAGGAACTCCTTGTCGGGCGTGTTCGGGTCGCAGAAGTCATAGAAGTGCAGATGCCCCTGCGAGAACTCGATGCCCATCTCGTCGGCGATGTCCTTCGCCTGATGGATGAGCGTCTCCCACTGCGGCGTCTTGAACGGCGTATCGAACACGCTCAGGTCATGGAAATTCATGTCCAGCACGCGATACCCCGCCTGCCCCAGCGTCCGCACGCTGTCCAGAATGCTTGCTTTCGTCCCGTCCGGGCGATTGAAATACATACACGTTGATGTTGACAGCCGCATGGCTTTCTTTCCTTTCATCAGGGAGACCCAAGGGGCGCTGCCCCTTGACCCCGCAAGGGAGTTCCTCCCTTGACCCTTTTTCGCGATTGAGTTGGTGACTTCTTCAGGCAGTTTTCGCGTGTTTATGGAGGAACCCAAGGGGCGCTGCCCCTTGACCCCGCAAGAGGTTTTGCCTCTGGACTCCAGCAGGGGCGCTGCCCCTGCACCCTGCAAGGGAGTTCCTCCCTTGACCCTTTTTCGCGATTGAGTTGGTGACACTTTCAGGCTGTGTCCGCGTGTTTGTCCAACCTCATCCGTCACTGCGGCGACACCTTCCCCAAAGGGGAAGGCAAGGAGTGGGAGACGCCCCCCAACCTTCCCCTCTGGGGAAGGTGCCGAAGGCGGATGAGGTCGGTTCTGACGCAATACCACAAAACTAAGGCAATGATACTCCCTGCTTATTCTCCAATAAAGTGCTTCACCGCATCGAAGACCCCCGCCGAATGGCAGTACGGCGAAACATACGCCACCAGCGGCTTCACCTTCGCCAGCGCATTCTGTACCGTCGCCGTGTGCCCCGCCAGACGCAGCATCTGCAAATCATTCTCGTCGTCGCCAATCGCCAGCACATCCGACATCGGGATGTGCAGCCGCTTCGCCAGCTCCGCCACGCCAGCTGCTTTCGTGCAGCCGGGATGCACAATCTCCACTGCCTTGTCGCCATAGCGCGTGTAGCTGTACTGGTCGCCGAGACGGCGAATAAAGTCCTCCACATAGTCGATTTTATCCCCGGTTTTGTCGCTGTCCATGACGCAGATTTTCTCCATCTGCTTTCCGTCATAATCCGCCTGCGTCAGGGGTGCAACGTCATTGTATCGTCCAAAGGCCGCACGCTGCCGGAGAATATACGGCGTTTCGCGGCAGACCTTCTCATAGCCGTCTTCACTGTAAATGATGCTCATGCCCATGCTATCCGCCTTGCGGAGCATGGTTTCCAGCGGCTTCAGCGGCACTTTGCGGCGAAAAAGCACCCCATCCGGGGCAATGAGCGCCGCGCCGTTGGTCGCCACATAGGGTATGGACACCTGCATGTCCTGCGCATACCGTTCTGTCATGCCTTGCACGCGCCCTGTGGCGAACGTGAAAAGCACGTTTCTGTCTTTCAGCCAGCGCGCCATTTCGCGGGCTGTGTCGGTGAGCTGCTCGCTTGAATCAATGAGCGTACCGTCCAAATCGCTGACCACCAGTTTGACCATGATGCTTTCTCCTGCCCCATCGCCCCCGCCCATTTCTGAGCGGGGGGATGGGTTGATTTCCGTTGTGGGGTCCCTATCGTACCAAATTAGTCGTTCGCCAGATGGTAGTCATCCAGGCGTTCGTTGCATTCTTCCACAATGCGGTCGTGGCACTCGTCGAGGGTTTCCTCGCCGTTGGCGAACGCCAGCATGTGGGTCTTAATCACAGAGTCGATTTCCCAGTTGATGATGTCGAAGGGTTCCTGCACGTTGGGGTTGGACGCGTGGATGCAGTCGATGGCAACCTTGTACATCGGGTTTTCTTCAAACCACTTGTCCGCTTCGGGCAGGTCGTAGACGGTCTTGTTCACGGGGATGTAGCCCGTCGCCTGATGGAACTGGAACTGCTCTTCCGCGGAGACCATGAACTGCACGAACTCCCACGTCGCATCAACCTGCGCCGGGTCGTTGTCCGGGTCAAACATGACGACGCAAGAACCGCCAACCGCGATGCCACCCTTGTCGTCCGCGTTCACCTTCGGCAGCGCAGCGACGTTCCACTCGAACTTGTCGCCAACAAGGCTCTTAATCTTGCCGATGCGGGCGGTGGACATAATCGCCATGCCGAAGAGTTCCAGAGAGAATTCTTCGTTGATGTCGTCTTCGTAGGGCTTGTAGCCGCCGGTCGCAATGACCTTCTGCCATTCGGTCAGGAAGTTGCGCAGCGTGCCGTCTTCGCCGAAGGTGACCTTGGTCATGGGAGCGGTGCGGCCGCCCTCGTTGTCGCCGAAGAAGTTGTAGTCGCCCTGACCGCCGATCCAGTTCGCCAGCTGATAGCGGCGCACCGCGACGTTCAGGCCATAGCGAGTGACAGTGTCGCCGTCCTTGACCATGAGCTTCGAAATGTCATCCGCCATTTCCGCGATGGTCGTCGGGGGCGTGTTCGGGTCAAGACCCACTTCGCGGAACATGTCGCAGTTGTAGTACAGCATGATTGCGGAGCAGGAGAACGGCATACCAACAAGCTGGTTCTCGTAGGTGTAGGAGCGCAGCATGTTGGGCTCCAAGTCGTCGCGGCTGATGGAATTGCCTTCACGGTCAATCAGCGTTCCAACAGGCACGAGGCTGTCGTAGGTCACGGCGCTGGGGATGCCCGCGCCGGCGATCATGGCGACGTCCGGGAAGTTCGCGAAGTCAGACGCCTGCGCGAGGGTCTTGAGCTTCTCGGAGTTGTCGTTGCCCTGATAGACCGCCTTGACCACGATGCCCTTTTCAGCACCGACAGTCGCGTTGAAATGGTCGGCAATCGCTTCAACCGCAGCGCCGTTGACGCCGGTCAGCGTATGCCAGAATTCCACCGTGCGCACATCCTGATTTTCCGCCACAGCCGGAACGACCATAGCCGTCAGGACGAGTGCAAGCGCCATCACGAGAGAAATGATGCGTTTCATGGGGTAATCCTCCTTCTTTATCGTCAAGGCTTTTTGCCTTGGGATACTGGGTGATGCGATTCTTTGGCTGAATCGCTTAAAGCAGCGGGCGTTGCACGTTTTCATACTATTTCTTATAGTATCGCAGAGGATTTCGCCTCTGCGGAGGCGACCAAAGGGCATGAAAACAGACGAAGTCTGCGATCGCCCTTTGGAAACCTTCGGTGCGCACCCATGTTTATTGAGCTTTACCGGAAGCTTTTAGTTAGTGTGCTGTTCATTTTTCTAAGCAACGGATTCGCACAAGCCGCATGAAACTCCAAAAGTTGCGGCGCCGAAGGGGTCAAGGGGGCGAGCGGAAAGCCCCCTTGTCGCCTCCGCAGAGGCGAAACCCCTGCGAGCGGAAAGCCACAGGTGAAGGGATTCGCTCACCCCTTCACCGCCCCGCCCATGATGCCGCCGACAATCTGCCGCCGGAAGATGACGAACACCGCCAGCGTTGGCAGCAGAACAATCATGCTCGCCGCCATGACCGGACCGTAGGTCGAGCCTTCGGGGAAGTTCAGCATCGTCACACCGACCTGCACCGTGCGCATCAGGTTATCGTTCGTCACCAGCATCGGCCAGAGATAGGTGTTCCAAGTGCTGATGAAGGACGAAATGAAGATGGTGGTGATAATCGGCGTGGAGAGCGGCAGCAGAATGGTGCAGAAGAAGCGGATGTTCCCGCAGCCATCCACCTCACTGGCTTCCTTCAAGTCCTTGGAGAACGTCAGGTAATACTGCCGCATCATGAAGATGTTGTTCGCGGAGACGAAGAAGACAATCATCATGCCCATGTAGGTGTTGATCCACCCCAGCCGGGAAACTGTGTGGTAGTTCGACACCAGCACGATGTCGCTTGGAACCATCATCGTGCCCATGATGAGCATGAAAATGACATTGCGCCCGCGGAATTCAAAGAACGAGAGGGCAAACGCCGCCATCGACGCGGTAATGACGCGCACAACGCTCGACACGCCCGCCAGAATCAGCGAGTTGAGCATGAACCGCGGCAGCGTCGTCAGCGTCCATGCCATCTGGTAGTTGTCCGTAATCCAGCGCGAAGGGATAAACTTCGGCGGGATGGTCAGAATCTCTTCCCCCGGCATGAACGAGATAACCAGCGCGTAGAGAATCGGGCTGACAAGCAGAAGACCGATACCAATCGCGATGATTTGGTACAGCACGCTGCGGAAGCGCTTGCGAATCTTCAAAGACTGCGCCGTCGTCACGAGTAATGCACTCCCTTCTTCTCAAAGCGGAAGCTGATGAGCATCACCACGAAGGTCATCAGGAAAGCGATAATCGCCGCCGCATAGCCCTTGTTGTAGTTCAGGTTGTTGACCGACTGCTTGTACATGTAGGAAATCATGGTGTCGATATTAGCGGTGGTGTTCAGCGACGCGCCGCCGGTGAAAATCAGCACCAGCCCGGACATCATCATGCTCTTTGCCAGCGACGTGCAGATGAGGTAAAAAGTCGTTGGCGAAATCATGGGCAGGATGATGTTGACCGTGCGGTGGAAGGGGCGCGCGCCGTCGAGTTCGCAGGATTCGAGAATCTCCGGCGGAATGTTGCGCACCGCTGCCAGGAGGAAGATGAAGTTATAGCCGACATTCATCCACGTCGCGATGATGCTGATGGCGACCATCGCGTAGTGCTTGTCATTCAGCCAGTTGATTTTGACGCCGAGGATGTAGTTCAAAATGCCGATATTCGGATTGTAGGCGAGCTTGAAAATCATCGCGCTGACGGACATGGACATCGCCATCGTGACGGCAAACAGTGTCTCATACGCCACGGACATGGTGCGCTTTTTCGCCGCGACCAGCGCCAGCAGCAGCGCGATGAGGATGCTCACGGGCGAAGCGAGCAGAACGTAGATGAACGTGTTCTGAATCGCCGTCTGGAAGGAGCGGTCTTTGAGGACGCGTACATAGTTGTCAAAACCCGCGAACTGCTTGAAGACCCCCATCTTGTTGACAACAAAGAAGCTGGAGACGACGGTCTTGATAAACGGATAGTATGTAAAGACGAGGAAGAACACCAGCGCCGGCATCAGCCAGAGCCACGGCTCAATCCGCTTTTTGAAGGGTTTAGGCGCTTTCATCCGCCGGGGCTTGATGCTCCCCTGCTTCTTCGCCGTTTCCACTGCCATCACTCCTTTATCAGATCAGCCACATCGCTTTCCGATGCTACATGCCACTGGGGAATCAGCGCCAGAATTTCGTCCGCATCCTTGGCGAAATTGCAGGCATTCATTTCGCTGATTTTGTCCCGCCACACCTGCGGAACCGCGTCGATACCCGCCATCGCGCCGACCATCGCGCCCGCCATCGCGCCATTGGTATCGCAGTCGCCGCCAAAGTTGACGCAGTATTCCAGCGTTTTCTTCACGTTGCCCTTGCCCAGCAGGAACAGCGCAATCGCCGACGGAATGGAGTCCGCGGACAGGTCGCCGCCGCCGAACATGGCGTACAGGTCGTGCAGCGCCTGCTGGTCGTCCTTGGCCTTGCGCACAATGTCGCACGCGAGGGCAATGCGCATTCCGATGTCCGGCGAGGGAATGGAGAAGCCGTACTTCGCGCCCTCCGCCGCCGCTTCGATGGTTGCGTCCACAATCTTGTCGAGGTTCTCTTCGCCGCGCATCGCCTGCGCCACGCCCCACGCAATCGCCGTCGCCGCGGCGTTGCAGACGCGGGTGTTGTGCGTCGCAAGGTCAGTCAGGGCAACGTCACGCGCCAGCTCCTGCAGGGTGCTTCCGCGCAGACCGTGGATGATGCCCAGCGGTGCAATGCGCATGGACGACCCGTTGGTGTTGCCCCACTTGCCGGAGACGGTGATGTCCCCGCCCGCCGCGATGTTCTTCAGCGCGCGCTCGGTGCTCGGCCCCAGCGGGCTGGCGTACTTGTCCTTCACGCGATCCGCCCACGCGATAATTTCCTTCACCACGCTCATCGGCACGACCTTTTTGTCGCGAATGTAGGCGTTCATCAGTGCCATGGACTGCTCCGTGTCGTCGGTATATTCTCCGGCGAGCAGCCCGTCGTGGAAAATGTGTCCCTTTTCCGGCGGATAGAACGTGTCGATCCAGCCATATTTGCTCTTAATCTGCTCTGGGGTCAGGAAGGATGAGGGAACGCCCAGCGCATCGCCGCACGCCATCGCCCACAGGCAGCCCAGTGTCCGTTCCTTGCGCGTCAGTGCCATAAAATAATTCCTCCTTGCTCTTTACGAGCGTTTTCAGCGTGGGAAGAGGCGGATCCGTTCCTTTTCCACCGCGTGCTTGTCTACTTGTCATAAAGATAGCATAAGTTTCATATGCTGTCAAGTAGTTTTGACGTAAATTTTCGTTAAAACGGGGCAAAAACTTTCCAAAGCGGACATTTTCCGAACATTCGGCTTTTCTGGCGCATTCGACTGCCTGTTGTTTTTTTGCTGTCACATCACGGAATGGCGGATTGCCATCTTGACTTTTGGGCGAACTTGTCTTATTATCTATACAGGACATAAGATATACAATGTGGCAAGATACAGACACATTCAGGAGGGATTATCCCGTGCAGTTTTCTATCGACCGCAACTCCCCTGTTCCCGCGTATTACCAAATTCAGCTGGATTTGAGCGACCGCATCCAGCGTGGCGAATGGAACGACCGCAAGCAGCTGCCGTCAGAAAGCACGCTAGCGGAGCAGTACGCCGTCAGCCGCATTACGCTGCGTCAGGCACTGGCGGAATTGGAGAAGGATGGCATCATCAAGAAGTCGCGCGGCTGCGGCGCGAAGATTTGCGAAAAGCCCGCGCCGTTTGTCCACAAGATGGATTTCTATTCGATTGTCTCGACCCACGAGGGGCATGACGGCAAGCAGGTGACGTCGCAGGTACTGAACATCCGCCGCTTCGACACGCCGACAGAGGATGTCATTGAGCATTTGCAGCTTGAACCCGGCACGCCCGTGGTGTACATCAAGCGTCTGTTCCTCTTCGACGATAAGCCGCTGGCAGTCGGGCGTTCGTGGCTGTCCCTGGCGCGTTTCCCCGGTCTGGACGAAACAGGCTTGGGCGAAAAGGGACTGACCGCAACCCTGCGCAGCCGCTACAACACCATCATCCGCCGCTTCAACGACGCGATTGAGGCGGTTCGCCCCGCGCCGGACGAGCGCAACCTGCTCGACGTCTCCTACGACTGCCCGCTCCTGATGGTGCGCGGCCTCTCCTTTGACCAGCACAACGTCCCCGTCGAATATTCCACCACCTACTGGCTCGGCGACAAAGTCCGCTTCACCGTCTCCATGAACACGCAGGAGGTGGAGTGAGGGGGAGGCGCCAGAGGCTCTGCCTCTGGACTCCGGCAGGGCTCTGCCCTGCACCCGCGAAGGGTCTTCGACCCTCTCGACACCCTTTTCGCGATTGAGTTGAGCGCTTTTTCATGCTATGCTCGCGTGTTTATGCAGGGGTTTCGCGCCTGCGGGCGCGACCAGAGGGCTTTGCGATCGCCCTCTGGACTGCTTCGCATCCCCATCTAAGTTACTTGATTTTTAGCGCAGCTTTTTAGTTAGTGTGCCTTTTGTTCCTTTAGAAAAGAATTTGGGAACACCAAAAATGAAAGTTGCAATACAAGCCCAGTAACATGGGAGTGACCGCGCCGAAGGTTTCCAAAGGGCGATCGGAAAGCCCTTTGGTGCGCCCGCAGGCGCATCCCCCTGCCGCAAAAATCACCTATTTCAATAGAACAACACACCTCCAAAACAGGAAAAACCAGCGTGGCAATCTATCCCACGCTGGTTTTTCCTATATTCACTTGCAATGCACCTTGCACCAAAGCTCCTGAATCGGCGGAATCTGCTCCCGCATTCCGGGCGCAAGGCGGCTCCAGATAATCCCCTTTGATGGGCGCGGATACTCGTGCCGCGTCTCAATCAGGCGCGTCGGGGTCACGATGTAGTCAATCGCCGTGTCGTAATCCTCCACAGTCACGTCCACGTCCACCACCTGCACATCATGCCCCGCGCCGACAATCGCCGTCGTCTCGTCGCACAGCCCGACGGTCGAGAGCATCGCGTACTCAAGGTCGAAGTAGCCGTGCCCCTTGCCGAAGCGGATGCCGCTGGGCGTAATCGCGGAAGCGCCCGTCACCATCATGTCGATATGCCCAACGGCTTCTTTCAGCTGCGCCAGCGTCTGATGCTTCCAGTAGCGGGATACGCCATCCAGCAGCGACGCGATTTCCTCCTTGCCCTCCGGAATCTGACCGGGGCGAATGAGGAAGAAGCCGCGCGTAATGCCGTAGTTGGTCATCACGACAGTCTTTTTGTCGCGGAAAGCCTGTTCCCGCAGGGTTTCGAGGTTGTTGTCCGGCGTAATGAAAATCACGCGGGCGTTTTTGTACATATCCGTCGCGGTCAGCAGCGCCGTGCCCTTTTCGCTGCCCTCGTAGTCGCAAATGAACTCGGAAAACTGCCAGCTGAACTTGCTGTCCGGCTTGGCGACGCGCAACAGCTCCTCCCAGATCTGCACGCGTGCTTCCTTTGCGTCAAGCTTCTTCTCCATCATGCTACTCCTCCAGTTCGGAAATTCATTACCCGAAACAGTGTAGCGCGAAGAAACGCTTTTGTCAAGTATAACATATGCTGATTTGTAGACAGGTTTGTATCATTCCTGTTCTTTTTCCGCCTGATGCAGCGCACTCCTCCGGTACTGCATCGGACTTTGCCCGACGGCGACGGAAAATCGCGCGGAAAAATTGCTCGCATCCCCGAAACCAACTTCCCGCCCGATTTCGGATACGCTGCGGTCGGTCAGCGCCAGCAGCGCCTTCGCCTGCGTGATGCGGGTGCTGATGAGGTAGTTGTAAGGCGTCGTACCCATATAGCGGCGGAACAGGCGCAGGAAGTAGCTGCGGCTCATGTGCGCCTGACGCAGCAGATCATTCAGCGACAGCGGTTGATTGTACTTCTCGCGGATGGTCTGCGCCGCCTGCTGGATCACCTGCTGATTGCTCTCCGTCTGCTCCTGATTCAGCAGCCCCTGCGCGCACAGCGTCAGCAGCTGATGCAGCGCCAGCGACACTTGCAGCATACTGTCCACCGTGCCGCTCTCCAGCTCGGCGAAAATCGTCTTGAACTGTTCTTCCACTTTCTGGTCGGTTAGCGTAATCGGGGTCAGCTTTCCCTCCGGAATAAGCCATTCCGCCATTGCTGCCACGCCTGCGCCGTCCAGATGCACCCAATCGTGGTGCCAGCAGTGCTGACCGGGGGCAGTCGCGTACCGCTGGGGTTTGCGGCAGTCCATCAGCAGCGCCTGCCCCGCGCGCAGCAGCACCCGGTCGTCTCCCTGCTCAATCAGCCCCGCGCCGCGCAGGGTGTAGAAGAGCAGGTAGCTCTCCTTGTGCGTGCGGGCGGTCGAAAAATGCCCCTGCGCCAGATACTGCCCCGCCTCGGTGCATACATACGGCTGCCCCATTGCGGACGCGCCCGGCGTTGTCCGCAGCCAGATACTTTCCGGCAAGACATCCATCGTGTAGGTCAGCATGTGCATCCTCCCCATGCTCTTTTGTCCATATTATACACCAAATTTCGCTTGATTTCTACGGGTTCGGCATTTTTCGCAAAGTAGACTTTTCACAAAAAATCGGCTACCTTTGCGCATGGCAGAATTCGGCTTCCTGCGCTATAATGAAGGCAGTACATGGCGTACTGCCAAGGAGGTATCTCATGCAGCGCATTTTTCTGGCGATTGACATCGGCGCATCGTCCGGGCGGCACATCGTCGGCATCGAGGCGGACGGCGCGCTCCAAACAGACGAGGTTTACCGCTTCCCGAACGGGGTACAGCGCGAAAACGGGCATCTCATCTGGGACATCGAGGGCATTTTCCAGCACGTCAAGGCGGGCATCAAGGCAGCGTTTGCGAAGTATCCGCACATCGACAGCCTGTCCATCGACACTTGGGCGGTGGATTACGTCCTGCTGAAGGACGGCGCGGCGCTTCTCCCCTGCCACGCCTACCGCGACGAGCGCACGCAGGCGGTGATTGACGAGGTGCATCAGCATATGCCTTTCGCCAAGCTGTACCGCCGCACGGGCATTCAGTTCCAGCCCTTCAACAGCATTTACCAGCTCTACGAGGACGCGAAAACCGGGCGTTTGCAACAGGCGGACGACTTCCTGATGGTGCCGGAATACCTGCTGTACCGTCTCTGCGGCGTGAAGGCGCGCGAGTACACAAACGCGACCTCGACCGGGCTGGTCAGCGCCGCGACGAAGGAGTACGACCCGGAGATTCTGCGTGCCTTGTCCCTGCCAGAGCGCCTTTTCCCGCGCCTGACGCAGCCCGGCACGGTGCTTGGGCAATTGACGCCAGATGTTGCCCGCGAAGTCGGCGGACAGACCAGTGTCGTCCTCTGCGCGACGCACGACACCGCCAGCGCCGTCGAGGGCATCCCGATGGCGGAGAACGCCCCGTTCCTCTCCTCCGGCACATGGTCGCTGCTCGGTGCGAAGATTCCCGCCCCGATTACAACCCCCGAAAGCATGGCATGCAACTTCACGAACGAGGGCGGCGTGGGGTACATCCGCTATTTGAAGAACATCATGGGCTTGTGGATTGTGCAGTGCATCCAGAAGCAATTAGGCATTTCCTTCGCGGAAATGGTGAATCTGGCACGGACGAGCCATTACGAGCAGATTTTCAACGTCAACGACCCGCGTTTCAGCGCGCCGGAGGACATGGCGGCGGAAATTCGCGCTGCACTCTCTCCCGCCCCGGAAACCGACGCCGACCTCATCCGCAGCGTGTACGTCTCGCTGGCGCACAGCTACGGCGAAGCGATTCGCGAATTGGAGCGCCTGACGGGTCAAACGTGGGAGAAGCTGTACATTGCCGGCGGCGGCGCGAAGAATGCGCTGCTGAACGAGCTGACCGCGCAGTACACAGGCAAGGAAGTCGTCGCCCTGCCAATTGAAGCGACGGCGCTGGGGAATCTGAAAATCCAGCGCGAAATTCGCTGATTTTAGCATTTTTCATGCGGCAAACGCCATTTCCCAGAGAATAATGCTTTCATGCAGGGGATTTCGCTCCTGCGGGAGCGACAAGGGGGCTTTCCGCTCGCCCCCTTGTCCCCTTCGGGCGCACTCCCATGTTACTGGTCGGTTATGTTTATTGGCATTTAGTTAGTGGGAAAAAGGTACACAAACTAAAAAACCTTCCAATAAAAATCAAGCAACAACCGGAGGGCGTGCGAAGAAGTCCAGAGGGCGACCGCGGACTTTGTCCGTTTTCATTGCCCTCTGGAAGCCGCAAATATTACCACTAAGTTAGAAAAGTCAAGCAAGTCACCCGCAAAAACAAATCAAAAGGAGGATTCCCCATGAGCTACCAAGAAGCCAAGCAAAAATACGCTGCCATCGGCGTAGATACCGACGCTGCCATCGCGCGCCTCAAAACCGTGCCGATTTCCCTCCATTGCTGGCAGGGCGACGACGTTCGCGGCTTCGACACCGACCCCAGCAAGCCCTTGACCGGCGGCATCCAGACCACCGGCAATTACCCCGGCCGCGCCCGTACCCCTGAAGAGCTGATGGCGGACATCGACGTTGTTCTCTCCCTCTGCCCCGGCACGAAGAAAATCAACCTCCACGCCTCCTACGCCATCTTCGACGAAGAAAACCCGTGGGTTGACCGCGACAAGCTCGAACCCAAGCACTTCCGCAAGTGGGTGGATTTCTGCAAGGCGCGCGGGCTGGGCGCGGATTTCAATCCGACCTACTTCTCCCACCCCATGTGCGACCCGCTGACGCTCTCCAGCCCGAACGAGGAGACCCGCCGCTTCTGGATTAACCACGGCAAGGCGTGCATCCGCATCAGCCAGTACCTCGCCGAGGAGCTGGGTCAACCCTGCACGATGAATATCTGGACGGGCGACGGCTTCAAGGACGTCCCTGCCGACCGCAAGGGCCCGCGCGACCGCTACCGCGCCAGCATCGACGAAATTCTCTCTGAGCCGTATGACTTTCATCTCGTCAAGCCCTGCATCGAGAGCAAGGTGTTCGGCATCGGCGTGGAAGCCTACACCGTCGGCAGCGCGGAATTCGCCCTCACCTACGCCGCATACAACCGCGACAAGTGCATCCCGCTGATGGACAACGGCCACTATCACCCGACCGAGGTCGTCAGCGACAAGATTCCCGCGCTGCTGGCGTTCTTCCCCGAAATCGCCCTGCACGTCACCCGCCCGATTCGCTGGGACAGCGACCATGTGGTGCTGCTGGACGACGAGACGAAGGAAATCTGCAAGGAAATCGTGCGCTGCGGCGGGCTGGATGGGCGCGTCAACATCGCGCTGGACTACTTCGACGCCTCCATCAACCGCATTTCCGCGTGGACGGTCGGCTTCCGCAACGTGCAGAAGGCGCTTCTCTCCGCTCTGCTGACCCCGAACGACGCCCTGCGTGCCTTGCAGGACGAGCAGCGCTTCACCGAGCTGATGGTGCGTCAGGAAGCCCTGAAAACCATGCCCTTCGGCGACGTGTGGGACGAATACTGCCGTTCGTGCAACGTCCCCGTCGGCACGGATTGGTTCGAGACGGTGCAGAAGTACGAGCGCGACGTGCTTTCCAAGCGCGTGTAACCCCATCTCACAGGAAACATGTTCTTCAACAGTATATAGGAGGATAAACAATCATGAGCATTCTCGATTTGGACATCATCAAAGGCTACATCCGCATGTGCACCGACGGCTGGAATCAGGGCTGGCACGAGCGCAACGGCGGCAACCTCACCTACCGCATGAAGGACGAGGAAGTCGCGCAGTGCCGCCCCTACTTCCGCGCAACCCCCGGCGAATGGGTGAACATGGGCGTTCAGGCGGACAACCTCGCGGGCGAGTACTTCATCACCACCGGTTCGGGCAAGTACTTCCGCAACGTCGAACTCGACCCCGAACACAACATGGGCATCGTCGAAATCAACGACAAGGGCGACAGCTGGCGCATCGTCTGGGGGCTGGAAGGCGGCGCGCGCCCGACGAGCGAGTTCCCCAGCCACTTCATGAATCACTCCGTCCGCAAGGCAGCGACGAATGGCGCGAACCGCGTCATCTACCACTGCCACGCCACCAACGTGATTGCCATGACCTACATTCTGCCGCTGACCGACCGCGATTTCTCCCGCGCCCTGTGGCAGAGCGCGACGGAATGCCCGGTCGTATTCCCGGAAGGCGTCGGCGTCTGCCCGTGGATGGTTCCCGGCGGCGCGGCGATTGCCATGGCGACGTCCGAGCTGATGAAGCACTATCAGGCGGCTGTCTGGGCGCAGCATGGGCTGTTTGCCTCCGGCCCGGACTTTGACATCACGTTCGGTCTGGCGCACACCATCGAGAAGAGCGCTGAAATCTACATCAAGGTGCTGTCCGCGGGTCAGGGCAAAATCCGCCAGACCATCACGGACGACGACCTGCGCGCAATTGCGCATGATTTCGGCGTGACGATTAACGAGAAATTCCTTGACTAAGCTGATTTTTCCGGGACGCAGGGCATGTTCAAGTTCAGCGGAGGGAAACGGTGAATATCACGATTCGCAAAATGCAGCCCGGTGACGCGGACGCGCTGTACAGGCTGCTGTCTGACCCGGAAGTCATGCGGCATCTGGAGCCGCCGTTCGACCGGGAGAAAACAGAAACGTTTCTGCATCACGCGGGGCTGACTGAACCGCCGCTTGTGTATGCCGCCGAAGCCAGCGGGAATTTCATCGGCTATGTGATTTATCACGCGTACGATGCGGACAGCGTGGAAATCGGCTGGGTGCTGCTCCCGGAATATTGGGGGCGCGGCTATGCGTCGGCGCTGACCGATCGGCTGATTGACCGGGCGCGGCAGGAGCGGAAAAGCGTCGTGATTGAGTGCGCTCCGGCGCAGAAGGCTACAAAGCGGATTGCAAGCAAAAAAGGCTTCCGCGACTGCGGAATCTGCGACGGATTGGCGCTCTACCGGCTGCCATAAGAGAATACGCAAAAAGGCTCTGCCAACCCGGCAGAGTCTTTTCGTTTTTTGCGGTTCGTCGTTCGCCGTAAATCCGCCGAGCGAATTTTCCTTCACCTGAATGCACACATAGGTGATGCTGCTGTCCGCCGCGGCGGAGAACTGGCGCTTCGCTGCCGGAGCGACCTTCAGCCAATCACCCGCCGTCAGCGCGATTTCCTCGCCGTCGATAACCGCCTTGCCCTTGCCGGCGAGAATGCCGTAAATCTCCTCGTTCTGCTGATGGGCATGGACGAACGGAACGCCCGCACCCGCCGGAAGTTGGTTGATGCTGACCTCTGCGCCAGTCAGGCCGAGAATATCATGGAGTTCGGTGCGCGGGGTGCTGCCAACGTTCGTCTGCGTGTAGTTTGCCATAGGATTGAAGCCTCCCAAATGATGTTCTCGCAAGAGGTTTTGCTGATTCCCTTGCGTGATTCTATTGTAGTTGAATCGTGTTGGAAAAACAAGTAGGCACTTTTTTGTAACTATGCGGGAAGTTTCAATTATCAATTAGGAATGAGCAATTAGCAATTGGAAAAGGCAGCAAATCATAGTTCATTAAAAAGAGACTCTGCGCACAGCAGAGCCTCTTGGGGGGGATTGGCTTATTCGTCGTCGTCCACAACCTTGTCGGCGCTGGCGATAACCTTCTTCGCGACGTCGGCGGGTACTTCCTCGTAGCGCTCGAACGTCATCGTGAAGCGGCCCCATGCCTGCGTCATCGAGCGCAGGTCGGTCGCGTACTTGAACATCTCGCTCAGCGGGGCTTCGGCGATAATCTTCTGCCCGCCTTCGCACTGTTCCATGCCGATGATGCGGCCGCGGCGCTTGTTCATGTCGCCCATCACGTCGCCCATGTAGTCGTCCGGCACAATCACTTCGACGTGCATAATCGGCTCCAGCAGGACAGGGTTCGCGTCGGCGCAGCCCTTCTTGTAGGCGATACGCGCGGCGGTCTTGAACGCCATTTCGGAGGAGTCCACCGGGTGATAGCTGCCATCGTAGAGCTTCGCCTTCACGCTGACCATCGGATAGCCCGCCAGCACGCCGTGCACCATGCACTCGCGCAGCCCCTTCTCAACAGAGGGGATAAAGTTGCGCGGCACCACGCCGCCCACGACCGCGTCCTCGAACACGATGTCGGTCGAGCCATCCGTCACCGGGCTGAACTCAATCCACACGTCGCCGAACTGCCCGTGACCGCCGGTCTGCTTCTTGTGGCGCCCCTGCACCTTCACGGTCTTGCGAATCGTCTCGCGGTACGGAATCTTCGGGTCTTTCAGCACGCAGTTCGCGCCGAACTTGCTCGCCAGCTTGCTGCGGATAACATCAAGGTGCATTTCGCCCTGACCGGAGAGCAGCGTCTCCATCGTTTCGGGGTCTTTGCTCAGCGTGACGGACGGATCTTCCTCCATCAGGCGCTGGAGGCCGGAGAACACCTTGTCTTCCTCGCCCTGCTTGGCGGCGTAGACAGCCTTCGAAATGCAGGGCTTCGGGTACTCAATCGGCGGATAGATAACCGGGTTCGCGGGATCACAGAGCGTGTCGCCCGTGGACGTGTACTGCAGTTTCGCCATAGCGCCGATATCGCCCGCGTGCAGCGATTCCTTGACGACCTGCTTCTTGCCGCGCAGGATGTAGATGCCGCCGCACTTTTCGGTCTTGTCCTTGCCGGGGTTGTAGAGCGTCGTCTGCCCGCTGAGCATACCGGAGAAGATGCGGAACAGGGACAGCTTGCCGACGAACGGGTCAGCGATCGTCTTGTAGACGAACGCGGAGAAGGGCTGGTCATCCTTGCAGATGCGGGTGATGTCCTCGCCCGTGCGCGGGTCTTTGCCCGCCCAGTACAGACCGTTGTGCGCCGGGGACGGGAAATACTTCGCCATCAGGTCGAGCATACGCGCGATGCCCACGCCCGTTGCGGCGGACACGGCGACGACCGGCACAATCGAGCCGTCCTTCATGCCCTTGCGGAAGCCCGCCTTGATTTCCTCAAACGTCAATTCGCCCGTCTCGAAGTACTTTTCCATCAGCTCTTCGTCCGCCGCTGCCGCCTGCTCAATCAGGTAGGAGTAGCATTCCATCAGCTGACCCTTCATGTTTTCGGGCATCGGCACTTCGACGCTCTTCTTGTACGCGCCTTCATACGCCTTGCGGTCCAGCACGTTCACCACGCCGCGGAAGGTCGGACCTTTGCCCAGCGGCAGCAGAATCGGCACAACGCAGTTGCCGTACTTCGCGCGCAGCTGCGACGAAATCTTGTCGAAGTCCGCGTGATCGCGATCCATCTGGTTGATAATAAACATGCGCCCCAGACCATGCGCACCGGCGTAATCCCACGCCTTTTCCGCGCCGACGGACAGTCCGCCGACAGCATCGACGACGATAACGGCCGTCTCCACCACGCGCAGAGGGCCGATCATTTCGCCCACGAAGTCAAAATAGCCCGGTACGTCCACCACGTTGATAATCTTGCCGTTCCAATCCACAGGGGCGGTTGCGGCGCTGATGGAGCACTTCCGGCGCGTTTCTTCGGGGTCGAAGTCCGTCATGGTCGTGCCGTCTTCCACACGGCCCTGACGATCCACTAATCCGGCAGCGTAGAGCATGGCCTCGGTCAGCGTGGTCTTGCCCTCGCTGCCATGTCCTATGAGGGCGATGTTGCGAATGTTTGTCGTGATATAGTCTGCCATGATACTCTCCTCCGTTCAAATTCTTTCATGTTTTTATCCTATTTCCGGGCTGCCCTTCGGCTTTTTCCCGGATGTTGTTTTGATTATATCATGATTTTCGCCAAAAGAAAAGAGTGTTTTTTCGTCATTTTGCATCTTTGTACGATTTCAACAAAACAGTGCTGGTTTATCCGGGTTTTTATCGCCCAGAAACGCCATTTGTATAGTAAAACGCAACAAAAAAGCAGGGCGAATCGCTCCCCTTTCCGGGTTGATTCGTCCTGCTTACTTATGCTGTTTTCGGCTGACCTATGCCAAGTTTTTTTGATTATAACCAATGTAACTTAACCCCAAAAGTATGGGAGTGTTGAACCGAAGGTTTCCAAAGGGCGATCGCAGACTTCGTCTGTTCTCACTGCCCCCTCGTCGCCTCCGCAGAGGCGATTCCCCCTGCCCCGGCAAAATTCAAGCACGGAAATGCTGTTTACTCGAACAGATACCCCTCAATAACTTTGAGCGTGTTCAGCGCCCCATCCCGATGGCTGCGTTCATACCCGTGCGACGCATACACGCCCGCGCCAATCAGCCCGTGGCGAATGTCATACCCCGCCCGCAGGGTCGCTTCCACATCCGACCCGTAGTGCGGATACACATCCACAGCATAGTCCGCCCCTTCGCGTTTGGCGGCGGCAATCAGCTTCCGCACGACATCGTAGCTGTACGGCCCGCCGGAGTCCTTCGCGCAGATGGACACCTGCCGTTCGGTGCACTGCACGCCCTCGCCGACGCAGCCCATGTCCACCGAAATCGCCTCCGTCACGCCGTCCGGCACAGACGCCGAGCCGCCATGCCCGACTTCCTCATACACCGTGACGTGGACGTACACGCGGCGCTTCGGCGTCAAATTCTCGTCCTTCAAATACTGTGCGAACGCCTGCAAGATGCCGACAGACAGCTTGTCATCCAGGAAGCGGCTCTTGATGTACCCGCTTTCGGTGATGCGGCTGCGCGGGTCAAAGCAGACGAAATCGCCCACGTCGATGCCGAGCTTGCGAACATCCTCCGCCGAGCGGACGTCCTCGTCCAGCACGACCTCCACCGTGTCGAACGTGCGCGGCGTGGTGCTGTAATTGCCGTTGACGTGGACGGACGCGTCGCAGAGCTGCACCGTGCCATCAATAGCGCCGCTGAACTTCGTAATCACGCGCACATTCTCCGCTTCGGCGTTGTTGGCGTTCATGCCGCCGACGTTCGTGATGCGCAGGCGACCGTTGCCCTTAATCTGCGCGACCATGCCGCCGAGCGTGTCCGTGTGGGCTTCCAGCAGCAGCGCGTCCTGCGCGTCCTCGCCGCCCAAATCAATCAGCACGCCGCCCTTGCGGGTGATTTTCGCGTCGTACCCCATCTGGGCGAACTGCTCCTGCACATACTTCGCCGCATTCTCCGTATACCCCGACGGGCTGTCAATCCCCAGCAGCCGCACGGTATTTTCCAGCGCAAGCTGCGCGTACTTTTCCTGCATAATTGACCTCCTTCCGGGGCTTCGCCCCAGACCCCACCAGAGGCGCTGCCTCTGGACTCTGCAAGGGGCAGACGAAAAGGGACGAAGTCCCCCCCTTGACCCCTTTCGCGCGATTGAGTTGGTCACAACTGCATACAACTTCCGCGTGTTTATATGAGAACCTTACGCGTCCTTCTCCTGCCAGTCCACCAGCACCATGCGCATCAGCTTGCCGCCGAACACGTTGCCGAGCATAATCACGAGAATCATACCCATGCACTGCAAAATCTGCCAGAACGACAGGTTCGGAATCGCAATCGCCAGATACCCCATGTCCGCAATCGAGTGCTCAAAGCCGCAGACGATGAAGCCCACAATCGCGAACAGCACCGCCGCAATCCCGTGCAGGCTGTCCTTCGCCTTCTTGTAGCCGATAACCGCCAGATACATCAGCACGCCGCACATCAAGCCGTTCAGCAGCCACGAAACCGGGTTCATGCCGAGCTTGCCGAGCATCACCACCGCGGCAGTCGCGCCCAGCTTCGTCGCGCCATCGACGACATTCGACCAGCTGACGATGGCGGGAATCACCGTGCCCAGCCCGTTGAGCACAAACACCCACGCCAGCTTCTTCACCGGCGTTTTCAGCCCGCAGATGCCCGTGAACAGCGTGCCGCCGTTGGTGAGGATGAAGAACAGGCCAGCACAGAACAGCAGCGCGCCGACCAGTTTATTCACGCACGAGAGATAGACGGTGCAGCCGATGCCGATCATGATGCCGGAGAACAGGCTGGTGAGAAGAAATTGCTTTTGTTCCTTATTCATGCGAAGTGATTTCCTTTCATTGATGACAGTTCCCTGTCAATTCGTTGCCGTTCCCCAGCATACGACAGAAATCGGGTTCTGTCAAGGGAAAATGCGGATTATTCCGCCGATGTCTGAATCAAATCCTCCACCCGGCGCGCATCTCCCCCGGCTGCGAGGTACGCGTCAATCGCGACTTGCAGCTGCTCGTGGAATTCCTCCAGGCACAAGCCGTTGCGCCAGATGTAGCGCGCAACTTCCTTGCCCACATAGCGCAGGTGCCACGGCTCGTAGTTGATTTCGGTGATGTCCTGCTTGTCCTCCGGATAGCGGATGACGAATCCGTACTCATAGCAGTGTTCCGCCATCCACTGGCATTCCGGCGTGGACGCCATGTTCGAGTTCATGGACTTGTCCTTCCACGACCCCGGCACAACGTCGCAGCCCAAACCCGTTTGGTGGTCGCTCGCGCCGGGCTTGCTCACCCAGCCATCATCCTTGCCGTTGTTGCGTTCCAGCCGATTGTTATACATGGTTTTCTGCGTCTTGTAGGCGCGGTAGGCGCTCTTCAAGTACAGCTTGTAGCCTGCCTCCTCCGCGCCGGCAAACAGCTCCGCCAATGCTTCCGCGCATTCCGACTGCAAGTACATCGTTCCTGCGCCGGGGGCAGCCCGCAGCTTCATCTTCGTTTTCGACGACGGCTCATAGGTCGAGGAGAGCAGGCATTCCTTGTTTGCCAGCTTGATCAATTCCGGGTCGAGGTCGCACAGACTCAGGGCGAAATTCCATTCCAGCGGGTCAATACGCGGATCTTCAATAATCACGCCGGGAATGTCGCTGAGGTCGTACTCCTCGTTTTCCTCCGCCAGCGCAGGCATCGGCACGCTCCCCAGCAATAGTGCCGCGCACAGCGCCGCCGAAAGCTGCTTCTTCCACTGCTTCATTCGCCTGATTCCTCCACTTCCACTTCGCCCAGATACGTCCCTTCGACGATGCCCAGCAGCCGCTCGTTGCGCACAATTTGCAGGTACTCTTCCAACGGCATTTCCTGCTCGTGGATGCGCCGCGCGTTCTCCTTGCCGACATAGCGCACATGCCACGGCTCGTATTCGTAGCCGGTAATTTCTTCCCAACCCTTCTGGTAGCGGATGATGAACCCGTACTCCCAGCAGTGCTCTGCGACCCACTTGCCGCCCTTTGTCGCGCCGAAGCCGCCCGTCAGGTTCACCTTGTCCGACTTCTGCCCAACGTCCATCACCAGCCCGGTTTGATGCTCGCTCGCGCCGGGACGCGCAACGTACTCATCCGCCTTTTCGACGCTGCCGTGCACGCGCTCCAGCTTGTTATTGTAAATCGTCTCCTGCCGCGCATAGCTGCGGTAGCCGCTGACGGCTTTGAGCGTGATGCCAATATCCTTCTTGCACGCATCAAACATTTCTTCCAGCGCCAGCGCCGCCTCCTGCCGCATTTGGCGAATCTGCCCCGGCACATCCGCCGTCACCGTCTCCGGTTCATAGGCGCGGGACGCCAGCCACTGCCGATTCTGCAAAAACAAAAAGCCGTCCACATCGTTCTGCGGCGCGGCTGCGTCCAGCGACGAGGAAATCATCATCGTACCCGCCGTCGCCAAGGCGGCAAGCGTTTCCAGCAAAGAAGCCATAAGTACCTCCTTGGGCAATTTTTCGCGAAGAACTGCCCTTCTCTTCTATTATAGCTTCTTTTCCGCCACTTGCAAGCGGTCATGAGCAAAATTTACATGTTTGAGCGGCGAAAAAGCCGTCCACAATAGCCGTCGAGGAGGCGAAAAGCTATGAAGAAAACGCATTTGCTGTTGATGCTGGCGCTCTGCGCGACACTGCTTGCGTCCTGTTCCGCCGGCGAACCCGACGTGACCCAGACGCAGCCTGTTCCGTCCATCAGTCCGACAAATACGCCGGATGAAAACACGGTGCTGCCCGGTCTGGACGATGACATCATTCTGCCCGACGGCGGAAGGAATGATTCCACGACCCGCGAAGCCACCGGCGTGACCAGCATGGACAAGGCGCGGCGCGTCATCGAGCAGCTGGAAGAGGAACTCGAACGGCTCTCCGAAGTCAAGGAGGCGCACGTCATCATTGCGGGGCATAAAGCCGCCGTCGCGCTGACCTTCGACGACCAGTACAAGGCAGGCATTGACGACCGCTTCCGCAAGATTGTCCGCGAGCGCATCGACGGCGTGATTGGCGGCATCGACACCGTCGCCCTGACGACGGACAAAACCGTCATGGACGCGCTGGAAGCCTTGCAGGATCGTCTGGACAGCGTGAGCGACATGTCGTCCCTGCAAGCGGAGCTGGACAAGATTCTCGAAACGATGAACGCCGCGAGCCGTGCCAAAGCATAACGCGGCGGAGCAGCCGCCCCGAACGAAGCGTACCTTTTCCGTGTGGAATGCTATCGCGGAAAAGACACGTTTCCTTCTGATTTCGTCCGATGGCGGGCATTCCGCCTCGGCTTGCAACCATTTCCAGCGTAGCTTCGCCTCCTCCGGCGCATCCTAACCCTTGAAACCAGCGACAGGAGGTGAAAAAGCATGGCCAGCAAGAACAATAACCGCCAGATGGTTCCCGAAGCGCGTCAGGCGCTGGACGACATGAAGTTCGAGATTGCCCGCGAACTCGGCGTGGATGTCAAGGGCTACGGCGGCGACCTGACTGCCCGCGAAAACGGCGCAATCGGCGGTTCGATGACCAAGAAGCTCATCGAGCAGGCGCAGCGTCAGCTTTCCAGCAAGTAAGCGACAAGCATGTGAAGGAGGAGTCTCATCATGTATCAGAAGAATCAGAACCAGACGCAGGTGCCGAACCTGAACAACGCTTCCGTCCAGCATCCCTCGACCAGCCAGCCCGGCGGCATGGTGCCCGAAGCGCGTCAGGCGCTGGAGGACATGAAGTATGAGATTGCCGGCGAGCTGGGCATCAACTTGAAGCAGGGCTACAACGGCGACCTTCCCTCCCGTCAGGCGGGCTCCATCGGCGGCTACATGGTCAAGCGCCTGATTGAGCAGGCCGAGCGCCAGATGGCGAACAAGTAACTCCGGATTCGCGCGCGCTTCGCAGAGACAACCTGCGGGGTGCGCGTTTTACATTATTTCCAAATGGCATACACCTCCGGTCACTGCCAACATGGGCAAACCCCGAAAGTTTGGGAACCGAAGGGGTCAAGGGGGCGATCGGAAAGCCCCCTTGTCGCCTCCGCAGAGGCGAAATTCCCCTGCATAATCGCCTGCTTCCGCCGATACAATGGGGACAAACCCGCATTTTAGAGGAGGAACAGGCAATGCAAACAGGCAAACGGCTTTGGGCGCTGACATGCTGTATGCTGATGATTTTCCTGCCGACGGCACAGGCGGCACAGCCCCTGGAATCCGGCACGCCGATGACGCTGACGACCCCATCCGCGATTCTGGCGGAAACGGCGACCGGCACAGTGATTTTCGAGAAGAACGCCGACGAACGCCGGGAAGTCGCGTCCATCACGAAGCTGATGACGGCGCTGCTGGTGCTGGAGGGGCTCGACCGGGACGAAATCGCGCTGACGGACAGTGTGCAAATCAGTCCGCGTGCGGCGGCAATGAAGGGTTCGCAAGCCCTCTTAGATGCCAGCGCCGTCTATCCGCTGGAAGACCTGCTGCGCACGACCATCATGGCGTCCGCAAACGACTCCGCCGTCGCGCTGTCCGAATACATTGCCGGGAGCGAGGAGAATTTCGTTGACCGCATGAACCGCCGCGCCGCCGAACTCGGCATGACGAACACAAACTACGTCAACTGCACCGGTTATCCGCAGAGCGGGCAGTACACCACCGCGCGCGACGTGTGCCGATTATGCTGCGAAATTGCGAAGCACCCGCGCTACAACCAGTATGCGTCCGTCTGGATTGACAAGCTGACCCACCCCGGCGGGCGCGTGACCGACCTGACGAACACGAATCGGCTCGTGCGCTTCTACGAGGGCTGCGACGGCTACAAGACGGGTTCGACCGACGCGGCGAAATACTGTCTCGCGGCGACGGCGGAGAAGAACGGGATGCGCCTTGTCGCCATCGTGCTGGGGACGCCCGTGAGCCAGACGCGGTTCAACGAAGCGCGGCAGATGCTGGATTACGGCTTCGCGACATATCGCCGGGTGGTGATTGCGAACAAGGGCGATTTGCTGGGGCAAAATGTCGAGGTTCGCGGCGGCAGCGCGGAGAGCGTTCCGCTGGCGCTGGGAAGTGGGCTTTCGATGCTGCTGAAAAACGGGCAGCAGAGCGGCTTGTCGCTGTCCGTACAGCTGCCGGAGAGCGTCGATGCCCCGATTGCGCAGGGGGATGTCATCGGCTTGGTGGATGTGCTGCTGGACGGGCAGGTGATTGCGAAATTGAACTGCGTCGCCGCGGAGGATGTGCCGCGTCCGGGGTTCATCGAGGGGCTGCTGCGGATTCTTCGCAATTGGCGATGAAGACAAATGAGCAATGATTGAAAACAGGGGAACGCCCGCGCAGGACGCTCCCCCTGTTTTCATATAATCAATCCGCCGCTGACACACAGCACTTGCCCGGTAATAAACGACGCTTTCTCCGATGCCAGAAACAAGATGGCTTCGGCGCATTCTTCCGGTTCGCCGATGCGCCCCAGCGGGGTTTCGTCCGCCAGCGCCGCCAAATCATCGTCCGACAGTTCGGCATTCATGGGCGTGCGGATGACCCCCGGCGTGACGCAGTTGACGCGGATGCCGCTGGGGCCCACTTCCTTCGCCGTCGCCTTCGTCAGCCCAATCACGCCCGCTTTCGCCGCGGAGTACGCCGCCTCGCAGCTTGCGCCGACCTCGCCCCACATGCTGCTGACGTTGACAATTGCGCCGTGTCCGCGCGAAATCATCCCCGGCAGGACGGCGCGCTGCAAGTAGAACACGCTGTTCAAATCAGTTGCCAGCAGGTGATGCCATGTTGCGTCCGGCATGTCGGTCAGCAGTCCGCGATAAGCGATTCCGGCGCAGTTCACCAGCGCGTCGATGTGCTTGTAGTCCTTCAAAACCGCCGCGACGGTATTATTCACCTGCTCGGAATCCGCAATATCACAGGTGCGGAAGGCCACGTCCAGCCCCTTTCCGCGCAATTCGTCGGTAATCGCCTGCGCGCGTTCGGGGTGCGTCCGGCAGAGGAACACAACCGCCCAGCCATCCTTTGCGAACAGGCGGACGCACGCCTCGCCGATGCCGCTGCTGCCGCCGCTGATGAGGGCAATTCGCCGCATGGCTTATTCCTCCCCGATGCGGCGGATGGTTTCGTCCAGCAGGGCGCGGAACGTCCCCTTGACGCGCGCCGCCGTCTCGATGACCTCCTGCTCGTCCATCGGCTGATCGATGATGCCCGCCGCCATGTTGGTGATGCAGCTCACGCCCAGCACGCGGATGCCGCAGTGCCGCGCGACAATCGTCTCCGGCACGGTGGACATGCCGACCGCGTCCGCGCCGAGGATGCGCGCCATGCGGATTTCGGCGGGCGTTTCGTACGTCGGGCCGTTCATCCACATATACACGCCTTCCTGTAGGGGGATGCCGAGGGCTTTCGCCGCCTGACGGCATTTTTCCATCAGCTGCACGTCATAAGCGTGGGTCATGTCGGGGAAGCGTGTGCCGAATTCGGCGAGGTTCTTGCCCGTCAGCGGGTTATGGCCGGACATGTTGATGAAGTCGGTCAGCATCATCAGGCAGCCCTGCGCAAAGTTCAGGTTGACCCCGCCCGCCGCGTTGGTGACAACGAGCGTTTTCACGCCAAGGAGCGCCATCACGCGCACGGGCATGGTGACATCCTGCAAGTCATACCCCTCATAATAGTGGAAGCGCCCCTGCATCATGCACACGCGCTGCCCGTGGAGGGTGCCCGTCCACCAGCGTCCGGCGTGACCGGGTGCGGTAGACACGGGGAAGCCGGGTATGTCCTTGTAGTCGATGTACTTTGCGTCCTGGAGGGCATCGACGTAGTCGCCGAGCCCCGAACCGAGGATAACGCCGATTTCAGCCTCTCCGACGCGCTGGCGGATGGTTTCGGCAGCGGCTTGGAAACGCTGCATGAGGGTGGTGTTTGTCATGGTGATGATTCCTTTCGCTGATGTGGATTTTCTTGTAGTCCTGCTTGACTTTTCTAACTTACTGGTAATATCCATGCTTCCAGAGGGCAATGAAAACGGACGAAGTCCGCGGTCGCCCTCTGGACTCCTTCGCATCGCCCTCCGGTTGTTACTTGTCTTTTATTGGAAGGTTTTCGTTTGTGTACCGGGATGCCTTATTCCGCATTGCTCATTACTTCAATTTATCCGCAAACGATGTCGCCCCGAACCGATCCGGCAGCCCCAGCCACTCCGCGCACGTCGCGCCAATATCCGCATAGGTCTTCCGAACCCCCAAGTCCGTCAAGCCCTTCATGCCCTTATGATACACCAGCAGCGGGATATGCTCGCGCGTATGATCCGTCCCCTTGAACGTCGGGTCGCACCCATGATCCGCCGTAATCACCAGCAGATCCTCATCCCCCAGCAGGTCGATAATCTCCGGCAGCTTGCTGTCAAAATACGCCAGCGCATCGGCAAACCCCTGCGGGTCGCGGCGGTGGCCGTAGAGCATGTCCGTATCCACCAGATTCGTGAAGCACAGCCCGTTAAACGGCTTGCGCATGTAGTCCAGCCACGCCTCGATGCACGCGGGATTCCCAGCGGCGTGGTTCGAGCCGGTCAAGCCGCGCAGGGCGAAAATGTCCTCAATTTTGCCCACGCCGTAGGATTCCATGCCCGCATCCTTCACAGCATCAAGCAGCGTGCGGCTGAACGGCTCCACGGAAAAGTCGCGGCGGCCGCTGGTGCGCTGGAACGCGCCTGCTTTTTCCCCCACGAACGGGCGGGCAATCACGCGCCCGACGCACAAATCACCCGTGAGCATCTCGCGGGCAATGCGGCACATCTCGTACAGCTCCTCGCGGGAGAAAATCGCCTCGTTGCAGGCAATCTGGAACACGCTGTCGGCGGACGTGTAGACAATCGGCGTGCGCTTCGCCAGATGCTCCTCGCCCAGTTCGTCCAGAATCGCCGTGCCGGACGCGGGCTTGTTGCCGATGACCTTATGCCCGATGCGCTGCTCGAACGCGGCGATAAAATCCGCCGGGAAGCCGTTGGGGAACGTCGGGAAAGGCTTAGCGAGCGTCACGCCCGCAATCTCCCAGTGTCCCGTCGTCGTGTCCTTGCCCTTGCTGGCTTCGCGGCACATGCCGAACGCGCCGACGGCGTTTTCATCCGCCGGATAATGCGCGCCCGCAATCTGCCCAAGCCCCATATGCGCCATGTTCGGCAGCGACGGATGGCAGGCATCCACCGTGTGACCGATTGTGCACGCGCCCACGTCGCCATAATCCGCCGCATCCGGCAGCTCACCGACACCGCAGGCATCCAAAACCGTCAGAAAAATGCGTTTCATTTTGATTCGCCCCTATCCATTGCAATTAAGGCACCACCGCACAATTCGGCGGCGCGTCTGTCGATGTCTTTTCCGCCATCTGCGGCATGCAAATTCCTCGATTTACCGCCAGTAAACCTTCGAAATTTGCATTTGCATCTGACGAAAAATCCATTCGCCAGCCGACCACCTCATTTGTGCGGTGTTACCTTAGGATTCCCTATCGCTATTATACACCAGAAATTCCGCTTTGAAAAGGCTTGTTTTTGGGCGAAAAATCGTGTATCATGGCAGATGAGGTGAATCATATGCTCCGCACTTTTGATGATATTTACGAAACCATACCGTGGGACGCGGTGGATGCCGTCGTCTTCGACGTTGGACAGGTACTGCTGTCCTATAACCCGCAGGAAATTTTGGATGAGCATGTGCCGGATCGCCCCGACCTGCACCCGTTTTTGCTGGAAAAGATTTTCCGTTCCCCCTACTGGCTCATGCGCGACCACGGGCTGATGACCCGCGACGAGGCCATTGAGGCCATGATCGGGCGCGACGAGCCGCTCCGCCCGTACATCACGCGCGTGATGCACAACTGGGTGGATTTGAAGGAAGTGCTGCCGGAGGGGCTGAAAACGCTGCAAAGCTGCAAGGCGCATGGCAAGAAGGTCTACGTCCTCTCGAATTATGCCGACGATGCCTTTGCGGTTGTCGAGCACAAGTACGACTTTTTTAACCTCTTCGACGCGAAATTCGTCTCCGGGCGCTTGAAGCTGATGAAGCCCAGCGAGCAGATTTTCCAGTACGTCATTTCCGCCACGGGGCATGAGCCGTCGCGCGTGCTGTTTCTGGATGACACGCCGGGGAACGTCGAGGGCGCGCTCTTCTGCGGCTGGCAGTCGCTGTGTGTGTTGCATCCCGGCAAGCTGACGGAATTTTTCGGCTTGGAATAACGCAAAGCCTTGAATTTTCCGCATTTTCCTCTTGACATCCCCCCGCGAACGTGGTATCATTACCGTTGAGCCGCACGGGAGAGGTCTGTCACAATGCGCATCTGCGCAACCTCAGATTCCGGCGAGTATATAATAGGAGGTGCTTATTGTCATGTACGCAATCATCAGCGCTGGCAACAAGCAGTACAAGGTTTCTCAGGGTGAAACCATCTACATCGACAAGGTGAATCAGGCAGATGGCTCTGCTATCTCCTTCGACGCCATCATGGTCGTCAATGAAGGCGATGTCAAGGTCGGCACGCCCACTGTCGCGGGTGTGACGGTTGAAGGCAAGATCGTCGGTCAGGTCAAGGGCGAGAAGATTAAGATCTACAAGTACAAGTCCAAGAAGAACTACCATCGTCGTGCCGGCCATCGTCAGCCCTACACGAAGGTGGAAATCACCGCCATCAACGCCTAATGACGCGCGCTGTGCTTTTTGAGGACGCTGCCGGACACATCACGGGTGTTTCCGTCAAGGGACATTCCGGCTATGCGGAGGAAGGCAGCGACATCGTCTGCGCGGGCATTTCCACGCTGCTCATCACCATCGACCAAGCGCTTTGCAGCCTGGTGGGGCTTTCCCCCATCGAACACGGCGGTGAAGATGGCTTCGCGGAGGTGCTGCTGCCGCCGGGAATCACCGATAAGCAGATGGAACAGGCGCAGCTGCTGTTTGGGGCGCTTCGCATCGGTTTTTCCGCCATTGCGGAGCAGTACCCCGCGTATTTTCGGCTCACGACCCGCAAGGTTCATTGAGCCACGACCTTGATAGATAAATTGGAGGGTATTACCATGATGAAGTTGAATCTTCAGCTGTTCGCTCATAAGAAAGGTATGGGTTCTACCCGTAACGGCCGCGACAGCGAATCCAAGCGCCTTGGCCCGAAGCGTGCCGACGGTCAGTTCTCTCAGGCTGGCAACATTCTCGTTCGTCAGCGCGGCACCAAGATTCATCCCGGTCAGAACGTGGGCATCGGCAAGGACGACACCCTGTTCGCGCTGGTGAGCGGCGTTGTCCGCTTCGAGCGTCTGGGCCGCGACAAGAAGCAGGTTTCCGTCTATCCTGTGGCGGAATAATCGCTTTCCCATCCGCTTTGAAACGCCTGATCGCCGCAGTGATGCGTCGGTCGGGCGTTTTCTGTTAGAGGATTTCAGACACAGTTCGCGCGCGAATTACTCCGCATTCCGAATTCCGCATTCCGAATTTCTTTCAGGAGGTTTCCATGCGTTTCTTCCGTACTTCCCCTGAAAAACTCCCGGCGGCTGAATCCGAGATGATTTTCTCCAAACAGGACTTGAAGCAGCTGCTTTTGCCGCTCTTGGCGGAGCAGTTTCTCGTCGTGCTGATTGGCATGATGGATACCATCATGGTGTCCTACTGCGGCATGAAGGCGATGAGCGGCGTTTCGCTGGTGGACGGCATCAACGTGCTGCTGATTGGCGTGTTCTCCGCCTTGGCGACGGGCGGCGCAGTGCTGGTCAGCCAGTATCTGGGGAAGAAGCGCCCAGATGCCGCGAAAACCGCCGCAAAGATGCTGTTCTACGTCGTTTTGCTCGTTTCGCTGGCGATTATGGCGATTTGCCTGATTTTCCGCAAACCGCTGCTGCTGACCCTCTTCGGCAATGTCGAGGATGAGGTGATGGCAGCAAGTCAGGCGTACTTCCTCATGTCGGCGCTCTCCTACCCCGTCATGGCGATTTACAATGCCTACTGCGCGCTCCTGCGCTGCATCGGCAATCCGCGCGCGACGATGTTCTCCTCCTTCATCATGAACATCGTCAACCTCGTCGGCAACGCCGTGACCATCTACCTGCTGGGCTGGGGCGTGGTCGGCGCGGGGCTGGCGACGCTGATTTCGCGCTCCGTCGGCGCGTACATCACGCAGCGTGCCCTCCGCGACCCGCACTGCCGGATTCCGTATCCGGGCATGTTCCCCTTCGAATGGCATCCGAGCGAGGTCAAGAAGATTCTGAGCGTCGGCATTCCCAGCGGCTTTGAGAACGGGCTGTTCCAGCTCGGCAAGCTGCTGCTTTTGCGGATGATTGCGGGCTTCGGCACCATCAGCACCGCGGCGAACACCGTCGGCAACACGCTCGGTTCATTCCAGTGCCTGCCCGGAAACGCCATCGGGCTGGCGATGATTGCGGTCGTTGGGCAGTGCTGCGGCGCGCACGCCTACGATCAGGCGAAATTCTACACCAAGAAACTCATGCAGATTGTCTACCTCTGCATGGGCACGCTGAACATCCTGATGCTGCTTTGCAACCCGATTATTACCCTGCCGTTCAACCTTTCGCCGGAAGCGACGGTGCTTGCGCGGCAGATTGTGGCGCTGCACGGCGCGGGCTGCGTGATTTTCTGGCCGATGTCCTTCACGATGCCGAACGCGCTCCGTGCGGCGGGCGACGCGAAGTACACGATGACGGTCGCGGTCTTCTCGATGGCGGTTTTTCGCATCGGCTTCGGCGTTTTCCTCGCGACGACGATGGGCATGGGCGTCATCGGCGTGTGGATTGCCATGCAGATTGACTGGGTGTTCCGCATCATCTGTTTCCTGATTCGCTGGCACAGCGGCAAGTGGCAGACGAAGACGCTGGTGTAAAGAAAAGCGCGGTACGCTTTCCCCGGATTGGGGGGCGTACCGCGTTTTTTGTGGTGTTGACTTTTGGGGACTTTCAGAGTTGATTTCTTTACCTTACTGGTATAAAGCGCAGCTTCCAGAGGGCAAAGAAAACGAACGAAGTTCGCGATCGCCCTCTGGACTCCTTCGGCGGTCGCCTCCCATGTTACTGGACTTTTTTGGAAGTTTTTTTTAGTTACTGGCAGGGACGCTTCGCTGCCTGCGCCCTTGTTGGCGGCTTCCTTGAAATCGAGCGCCCGAAAAACAATTGGGGCGTTGCCCCAAACCCCACAAGGGACGCTGTCCCTTGACCCTGCAAGGGGCAGACGAAAAGGGACGAAGTCCCCCCTTGACCCCTTCGCGCGATTGGGTTGAGCGCTCTTCCATACTTTACCCGCGTGTTAATCCGTCAGGCGTTCCTTCGTCTCGCGTCCCTCACGCAATAATTTTCTCATTCCTTCCCTATCCTCATCCCGAAGCGCGTCCCGATACTCCGTCACCCGCTGCACCAAGTCCTCCACCACCGGCAGCAGCGCCTCTCGATTATCAAAGAACAGCTCCGTCCACATATCCTCGTTCAGCCGTGCCACGCGCGTCATATCCGCGAAGCTCCCTGCCGAGAACCCGCGGTGCTTATCCGCCAGCGGGCACTTCACATACGCGCTCGACACGACATGCGCCAGCTGCGACGTATACGCAATCATCTCGTCATGCGTCTTCGGCGTCGTGAACTGCACACGCAGGAAGCCCAGTTTCATGAAAAAGTCGCGGGCGCGCTGCAAAACCGCCGGGTCGTCGTCGCCGTGACCGCACAGAATCATCGACGCATGGTCGAACAGATCGTCGCGGGCGTACTTGAAGCCGCTGTACTCGCGCCCCGCCATCGGGTGTCCGCCGATGAAATGCCACGCATACCGCTGCGATACGGGAAACAGTGCATCGCAAATCACCTGCTTCACGCCGCCGCAGTCAATCACAAGGCTGTCGGGCTTAAAGTCCGCCGCATGCGTGGTCACATAGTCGATAATCCCCTGCGGGTACAGGCAAATCAGCACAACGTCGCACTGCGGCAGCGTCTCCGCCGTCAGTTCGCCGTCAATCGCCTCCATCAGGAACGCGCGGCGCATCGTGTCCGCATTCTTGTCCGTGCCATAAACCGTGTACGGCGTGTGGAGCTTGATGGTTTTCGCGAGTGAGCCGCCAATCAGCCCCAAGCCGACAATACCTACATTCTGCATGAAAAAAATCCTCCGTTCTTCTGCACTCCCGTTTCAAGGAATGCGCTGCAACGGAGGATTTCGACGTATCATGCGTTTTTTCCTGCTGATTTACGCCTGAACCGTGGCTTTCTGCTGCTTTTTCTGCTTCTTCGCCGGCTGCTCGCCAACTTTCGGGACGTGGTATTCGCACTTTTCGTCAAAGCGGACGGATTCCGGCGGCTTCTCCAGTTCTTCCGGATGATTGAGCAGATACGACATCGTGCCGAAGAACGCCGCGTAGTGCGCGCCGGAGCAGACGCGCTCATCCGCCGTGATGCCGATGGGCAGGAAGCGCTTCATGCGCGCCTCGCCCTTCTCCACCACGGCAACCTTCTCCACGGTACCCATGCCGAAGAACAGCGTAACCGAACCAAAGTTGTAGATGTGGTGGTTGACGTGATGCAGGCCGATGGAAGCGTTGTTGGTGATATACATGCTGGTATGGAAGGGCAGCTCGTCCAGCAGTGCGCCGGGGCATAGCCCGTAGCGATCAAGCAGGCGAACCAGCGCGACGATGCCCGTCGCCAGACCCGGCACGACCAGCACCGCTTTCGCCAGCTTATCCGCAAAGTTCTTCTTGTCCTCGCCGCGGTTAGCGTTGATGACCTTTTCCATGCGGTCGCGCACGTCGTAGATGGTGTCGGTCAGGTCGTACTTCACCTTCACCGCCGTCTCGCCCATTTCGGCGTTCTGCGGGTTCTTGAGCATCGTGAAGGACACGGCGCACATGTTCCGCGCGAAGAACTGCTTATTGAGGATGAAGCGGTTGATTTCCGGGTGCTGGGACACAGTGCGGACGAACGCGGCGGTAATAATCTGCATGAACGTGATTTTCTCGCCCTTCGCCGCCTGCGCCGCAATGTAGCGCGTCAGCAGCTCATAGTCCACGCGGTGCTGCAGAAAAACCTGCGCGTCGCAGCGCATGGGCATCAGGTACGGCGTAATGCCGACGATGGGGTCAATGGACGACACGCGCCGTCCGTCGGGTCGAAATCCGAACATGGTACTTTCCTCTCTCTCTTGTCCTCGGCTGTCCATCGGAATGAATGAAAAATGAATGATTTCAGCCGCAATTTTATTGTATGGATTTTGGGCGATTTGTCAATAGGGCATCGGCGGATGATTTCGGATGTGCGCAAAAAGGCACTGCCGCGCTGCAGCAGTGCCCATTGCTTTGCCTTTTGACTGGGATTTTTACCAAGTCGCCTTCATGGCCTGTTCCACGCACTTCTGGTGATCTGCATCCACGCGGTCTGTACCGTGGGTCTTGCTGCCGTAGAAGTGCAGACAGAACTGCCCATCGAAGTTGTTGTCCAGAATTGTGTTTGTGCCGTGGGGTTCGGAGTAAATCGACGCGGCATACACATGCCCGTTGTACTTCACCAGCACTGCGCGGCGGCGCCAGCTGAACGTGCCGCCGTTGATTTTCTTGAGAATCGCGGTATCTTCCGCCGTCAGCGGCTCGGCGTCCATGTGGTTGCCGCCGCTCTGCCGGCGCGCGGAGAAAATCAGCCCCGTGCTGACGTCCTTAATCTGGAATACAGCGCCGTTCGGGATGACGTACTTGCCACCATTGAACCAGTCGAGGCGTTCGGTGGTAATCTTGCCGCTGCTGGCGCTCGCCACGGCGGATTCAATCTTCTTGAGCGTCGCGCTGCCTGCCACGCCGTCCGCCGTCAGTCCGTACTTCCTCTGGAATGCCTTGACGGCGCTCTCGGTCGTCGCGCCGAACGAACCGTCGACATACGCCGTGTAGAAGCCCAGCTTCTTCAGGTTGGTCTGCAGCGTCTTGACTGCCGTGCCGGTTGCGCCCTTGCGGAGCGAATCGTCATCGGTGCTGGTATTGCTGTCCGCGTTCTTGTAGGCGGTGTCGAGCTTTTTGAGCGTTTCGCTGCCCGCCACGCCATCCGCCGTCAGGTTATACTTCTTCTGAAACGCCTTGACCGCCGCAACCGTCGTATCGCCATAGCTGCCATCAACATAGGCGTTGTAGAAGCCGAGCTTTTTCAGCTTCGTCTGCAAATTCTTGACCGCGCTGCCGGTTGCGCCTTTGCGGAGCGAGCCGTCGTCCTTGTCACTGTCCGCGTTTTTGTACGCGCTGTCGAGCTTTTTGAGCGTTTCACTGCCCGCCACGCCATCCGCCGTCAGGTTATACTTCTTCTGAAACGCCTTGACCGCCGCAACCGTCGTATCGCCATAGCTGCCATCAACATAGGCGTTGTAGAAGCCGAGCTTTTTCAGCTTCGTCTGCAAATTCTTGACCGCGCTGCCGGTTGCGCCTTTGCGGAGCGAGCCGTCGTCCTTGTCACTGTCCGCGTTTTTGTACGCGCTGTCGAGCTTTTTGAGCGTTTCGCTGCCCGCTACGCCATCCGCCGTCAGGTTATACTTCTTCTGGAACGCCTTGACCGCCGCGTATGTGCCCGAACCAAACGTGCTGTCCACCGTGCCGTCGTAATAGCCCAGCTTCTTCAGCTTCGTCTGCAAGTCCTTGACGGCGCTGCCGCTGTCGCCCATGCGGAGCGAATCATCGTCCTTGTCGCTGTTCGCGTTCTTGTACGCGCTGTCGAGCTTTTTGAGCGTTTCGCTGCCCGCCACGCCGTCCGCCGTCAGGTTATACTTCTTCTGGAACGCGCGAACCGCCGTGTATGTGCCCGAACCAAACGTGCTGTCCACCGTGCCGTCGTAATAGCCCAGCTTCTTCAGCTTCGTCTGCAAGTCCTTGACGGCGCTGCCGCTGTCGCCCATGCGGAGCGAATCATCGTCCTTGTCGCTGTCCGCGTTCTTGTACGCGCTGTCCAGCTTTTTGAGCGTCTCTTTGCCTGCAATGCCATCCGCCGTCAGGTTATACTTCTTCTGGAACGCCTTGACCGCCGCGACGGTCGTGTCGCCATAATCGCCATCGACATAAGCATCATAATAGCCGAGTTTTTTCAGCTTTGTCTGCAAATCCTTGACGGCGCTGCCAGTGCTCCCCTTTTCCAGCCGCGTCGTGCTGCTGGAAGAACTGGAACTGCTGGCCGTCTTGGTCACGCTGACATACGTTTTATAGACATAGCCGGTGTATTTCCCGTAAGTCACTTTATACCAGCTGCCGCTTTTGCCGAGAACCTCCAGCTTCGTGCCTTTGGGCAGGGTTTGCAGGGCATCGCTGGTCGAGGATGCTTTTTCGCGCAGAATGAGTTTGCGCGCAGTGACCGTCGCCGTATCCGCCAAGGCGGAGGAACAGCCCAGCAGCATCAGCGCCACCGCGCCGGACAGAAGCCGCCGCAGACCGGAATTCATCATGGGGAAATCACTCCTTTCCGTACAGCCTGATTTTATTACAAAATTGTTTCATTGTCAAGAGGCTTTTTCCCTGTGAATTGTAAATTCTGCGGCGTTTTCGCGGATTTTCCCCTGTTTGATTCGGCAATTATCTGCCCGTTTTCAATATCTTTTTTTGTTTTCCCATGAACATGTTTCCGATATTTGATAAAATGTTACGTTTTTGTTGAGCGTACAGCGCCTTTTTGTGCCGATTTCCCTCTGCCGAACTGTCCGAGCGTCATTTTGCTGTTCGCCTTGATGAATCGGCGGAATTGTGATATAATGAAAATTGGTGCTTTGTCACCGTTGCGATTTTGATATACTTCCTTCATTATAAGAGGAGTTTTTTCATGGCAAATCAAGCAAATCACTATGATGCAGGCAATATTCAGGTGCTGGAAGGGCTGGAAGCGGTTCGGATGCGACCGGGCATGTATATCGGCACCACCTCGACGCGCGGTCTGCATCACCTGCTCTGGGAGATTGTGGATAACGCGATTGACGAGGCGTCGAACGGCTTTGCGGATGAGGTGCGCGTAACGCTGCACACGGACGGCTCCGCGTCGGTGTACGACAACGGGCGCGGTATGCCTGTGGATGAGCACCCGACCATGCACGTCAGCGGCGCGGAGGTCATTTTCACCGTGCTGCACGCGGGCGGCAAGTTCAACAACGAGAATTACAGCTATTCCGGCGGTCTGCACGGCGTGGGCGCGTCGGTCGTCAACGCGCTGAGCAAGTGGCTGACCGTGGACATCTACCGCGATTTCAGCCACTATGCCATGCGCTTCACAAGTCAGTTCGACGAGAAGAAAGGCAAGGTCATCGCGGGCAAGCCGGACGCGCCCTTGGCAAAAGTCGGCAACACACGCAAGAAGGGCACACTCGTGCGTTTTCTTCCCGATGACGCGATTTTCGAGGACGTGCGCTTCAATTACGACACGGTGTTCCGCCGCTTGCAGGAGTTGGCATACCTGAACCGGGGCTTGAAAATCGTCTTTCTCGACGAGCGTGTGAGCGACCCTGCCCGCCGCGAAACGACCTTCCACTACGAGGGCGGCATCATCGACTATGTGCGGTATTTGAACGACGGCAAAACCGTCCTGCACGATCAGCCGATTTACCTCGAAGGGCAGAAGGATTCCGTCATCTGCCGCGTCGCCATTCAGTACACCGACGGCTATACCGAGAGCCTTTTTTCCTATGTCAACAACATCCCCACGGGTGAAGGCGGAACGCACGAAACGGGCTTCAAGGCGGCATTCACGAAGATGTTCAACGACTACGCCCGCCGCAACGGCTTCCTGAAGGAAAAGGACAGCAACCTGACGGGCGAGGACTTCCGCGAAGGCTTGAGCTGCGTGCTGACGACGATGGTCAAGAATCCGCAGTTCGAGGGGCAGACAAAAGGTCGTCTGGGCAACAGCGAAGTGCGCCCCGCGGTGGAGGGCATCATCACCCAGCAGCTGACGGACTGGCTGGAGAACCTCAAGAATCAGGAGATTGCCCAGCAGATTGTGCAGAAGGCGATTCGCGCCGCGCAGGTGCGGGAAGCCGCGCGCAAGACCCGCGACAACGCCCGCAAAGCAAATCAGCTTGACGCCGCGCCGCTGGTCGGCAAACTCAGCGCCTGCCGCGGCAAAAAGGCGGAGGACAATGAGCTGTTCATCGTCGAGGGCGATTCCGCTGGCGGCAGCGCCAAGCAGGGGCGCGACAGCCGCTATCAGGCGATTCTCCCCCTGCGCGGCAAGCCCCTCAATGCCGAAAAGAAGCGGCTGGATCAGGTGCTGAGCAATGAGGAGTTCCGCTCGCTGATTACCGCGCTCGGCACGTCCATCGACGAGAATTTCAACCTTGCCAACCTCAAATACAACAAAGTCATCATCCTCTCCGATGCCGATCAGGACGGCGCGCACATCCGCGCCATTCTGCTCACTTTCTTCTTCCGTTACATGAAAGAGCTTGTCACCGGCGGTCACGTTTATATCGGAATGCCGCCGCTGTACAAGGTTCAAAAGGGCAGCAAAGTCCTCTATGCCTACGACGACAAGGAGCTGGCGAAGTGCATCAAGGAAGCGGGCAAAGGCTACACGCTTCAGCGCTACAAAGGCTTGGGCGAAATGAACCCCGAACAGCTCTGGGCGACGACGATGGATCCTTCCCAGCGCAAACTGATGCAAGTGACGATTGAGGACGCAGCGCTGGCTGACCGCCGCATTACCATCCTGATGGGCGATAAGGTCGAGCCGCGCCGCGACTACATCATCGAGAACGCCGACTTCAACAAGCCGGATAATTTCGAGCTGCCGGAAGGTCAGCGAGGGGAAGGAAAGTAAGTTATGGCAAAGAAAACAAGCGATAACCGCCCGATTCCCAAGGACGACCCGTCGCGCATCCTGCAAACGACCGTCGAGGACGTAATGCACCAGTCCATGATTCCCTACGCGGAGCATGTCATTCTGGAACGCGCCCTGCCGCGCGTCGAGGATGGCTTAAAACCCGTGCAGCGCCGCATTCTCTATACCATGATGGAACTGGGCACGACGCCCGACAAGCCGCACCGCAAGTGCGCCCGCATCGTCGGCGACTGCTTGGGCAAATATCACCCGCACGGCGATTCCTCCGTGTACGACGCGCTGGTGCGCATGGCGCAGGACTTCTCCATGCGTGGGCCGATGGTCGATGGGCACGGCAATTTCGGCTCCATCGACGGCGACAGCGCTGCCGCCATGCGTTACACCGAGGCGCGCATGACGCCCCTCGCGCTGGAAATGCTGCGTGACATTGAGAAGGACACTGTGCCGTTCCGCCTGAATTTCGACGACACGCTCAAAGAGCCGGACATGCTGCCCGCGCGCTTTCCGAATCTGCTCGTCAACGGCGCAAGCGGCATCGCGGTAGGGCTGGCGACGAACATTCCCCCGCACAATCTGGGCGAAAGCATCCGCGCGGCAATTGCTGTGATGGAGAATCCGGACATTCCGCTGGATGAGCTGATGAAAATCATCCCCGGCCCGGACTTCCCCACCGGCGGCGTGCTGGTGAAAAACGAGGAAATCCGCAGAGGCTATGAGACCGGACGCTCGAAGCTGTCCCTGCGCGCGCGCGTGCATGTGGAGGACGGCGTGAACGGGCGCAAGCTGCTTGTCATCACGGAAATCCCCTACATGGTCAACAAAGCCGCGATGCTGGAGAAGATCTTGAAGCTGTCGGAAGAAAAGAAGGGGCAGCTGCAAAACATCTACGACATCCGCGACGAATCCGACCGCGAGGGAATGCGCGCCGTCATCGAGCTGAAGAAGGACGCCGACCCGGACAAGGTGCTGAAAGTGCTCTACAAGTATTCGGACTTGCAGGTCACCTTCGGCGTGAACATGGTCGCCATCGCCGAGGGCAAGCCCGTGCAGATGGGGCTGAAAACGATGCTGGGGCACTTCATCCGCCATCAAAAAAACGTCATCACCCGCCGCACGGAGTACGACCTGAAGCAGGCGAAAGCCCGCGCGCACATTTTGCAGGGGCTGATGATTGCGGTGGACAACCTCGATGAGGTCATCGCGCTGATTCGCTCCTCGAAGAACCCGAAGGAAGCGAAAGCCCGCCTGATGGAGCGCTTCGAGCTTTCCGACGCGCAGGCGCAGGCAATCTTGGACATGCGCCTGCAGCGCTTGACGAATCTGGAAATCATCGCCCTGCGCAAGGAGTACGAGGACATTCTGAAGCTCATCGACCGCTTGGAGGGCATCCTGCACAGCGAGAAAAAGCTCTTGGCGGTCATCCGCAAGGAATTGCAGGAGATTGCCGAGGAATTCGCCGACGAGCGCCGCACAACCATCGAAAAAGCGGACGAATCCCCGCTGGAAGTTGAGGAAGAAGCCGCCGCGCCGGAAGAGGTCATCGTGGCGTTCACGGGCGCGGGGCAGTTGAAGCGCATTAATCCCGCGCTCTACAAGAAAACGCCGCTCCCAACCCGCGCGGAGGACGACAAGGAGTTCGCCGACTTCCTGTTCATGGCCAAAACAGACGAGACGCTGCTCATCTTCACCGACCACGGCAACTGCTATCCCCTGCCGGTCGCGTCGCTGAACGAAGTCAAGCCCAAGGATCGCGGGCAGCTGCTTTCAGGCGTGCTGGCCGGGCTGGAGGACGACGAGAAGGCGCTGTGGATGACGTGCATCCGCATGGCGGACGTCGGGCACCTGCCGGACATTCTCTTCATCACCCGGCAGGGCATGGTGAAACGCACCGCCGCCGCGGATTATGACGTGCGCAGCAAGAAGTTTGCCGCCGTGAACGTGAAGGACGGCGACCGTCTGCTGACAGTTCTCCCCGCCGCCAGTCGCGACGACCTGCTGTTGTTCACCCGCAGCGGTCTGTGCATCCGCTTCTCGCTCGACAGCGTACCGGTGCAGGGGCGCGTCGCCGCCGGGGTGCGCTGTATGCAGGTGGAGGACGGCGACGAGGTCATCTGGTGCGGGCAGCTGCAAGACAGCGACCAAATCGTGCTGCTGACCGACCGCGGCTACGCCAAACGCCTGCTCTCCGTCGATTTTGAGAAGCAGAACCGCAACGGCAAGGGCGTGAAGTCGTTCTATTTCAACAAAAATGGCAGCAACGGCAAACAGCTTGCGGGCGTGGTGCGGTTGGAGAAGGACGAGCACCTGATTCGCGTGCAGCAGGCGAAATCCCCCGCGACGCTGATGGAAAGGGACAACGTGCGCCTGCAAGGCAAGCAGGATCGCGGAACGCCGCTGGTTATCGCAGTGATGGACGACGTGGTGACGGGGGCGGAGCTGTTGGAATAACAGCAGCCGCATGGCGCCGAAAAAGGGGTCAAGGGGCAATGCCCCTTGCGGGGTTAAGGGGCGGCGCCCCTTATGGGGCTTGGGGCAACGCCCCAACTGTTGCTCCGTTAAACCTACTCAAAGAGGAAAAACAAGTCCGGCAACTTCGCCGCAGGCAGCGAAGCGTCCCTGCGCACAAACTAAAAAACTTCCAATAAAAATCAAGTAGCATCCGGAGGCGAACGCCGAAGGAGTCCAGAGGGCGATCGCAGACTTCGTCTGTTTTTATGCCCTCTGGAAGCATGGAAGTTACCACGATGGAAATGAAGTCAACTATGCCTATCCGCATAAGCATCCAACTGCTTCATAGTTGGCTTTTCCCCTTGCAACAAGCGCCAAAACGTGATATGATGAGGACGAATGACGGAGGTGAACGCGTATGAATTCGCGCAACTCTTTTTCCTCGCTGACCATTACGCAGCTGGTGATTCACCTCACCGGTGCCCTGCTGGAACTCTATGCCGATGACACGCAGGAAATCCAAGTCATGGCATCCGGTGACGACCACGATATGAAGGCGGTTTCGCTCGCCCAGAACGGCGATACGCTGACGCTGGAGCAGTCCGCCGCCGCACTCTCGCCCTTGCCGCTCAGCGCCCGCTGGCTGCAAGTGACCGTCCGCATTCCGCGCACGTGGAAGGGGCGGGTCGAGATTCGCACGACGTCCGGCAGCGTGCATGTCCGCGGTTTGCAGGTCAGTGACCTGTCCGTGGAGTCTCTCTCCGGCTTCGTGATGCTCTCCGACTTGAGTAGCCTGAGCCTGAAGGTCAAGAACGGCAGCGGCGACATTGCCGGCAGCGACTTGTCCGGGCAGGATTGCAGCCTGTTCACGACGACGGGGATGCTCTGTCTGGAGCGCCTTGCGTTTCTGAACATCTCGCTGTCCTCGGTCAGCCGGGGCGCAATGCTCTCTTTTGCGGAGATGTTTTCCACCTTCAAGGGCGGCTCGGTCGCAGGCGGCATCAGTCTGGAAATTCCCGGCGCGCAGTGTGACGCCATTCTTCGCTCGGTGTCCGGGCGGCTGCTGACGGACGGCGTATCCATCGTCAATGGCGCACCGTCTGTCCGCGTGACGACGGCTTCGGGCAACCTGACCATCCGGCGGATTTCCCCGGAGAAACTGACAGAAAACGAATAATTAGGAGGACGATTTTTATGGCACGACAGAACTTTGGCTTCGGCGGCGGCGCGAACATGCAGCAGCTCATGCGTCAGGCGCAGAAGATGCAGCAGGCGATGACGGACGCGCAGGAAAAGCTGGATGCGCAGGAGTACGAAGCGCAGTCCGGCGGCGGCGTGGTAAGCGTGAAGGTGAACGGCAAGCGCGAGCTGCTGTCCCTGACGATTGACCCCAAGGTCGTTGACCCGGACGACGTGGAAATGCTGCAGGACCTTGTGATGGCGGCGGTGAACGAAGCGCTGCGCAAGGGCGAAGCAAACCGCGAAGAGACGATGAACAAGATGGCGCCCGGCATGGGCGGTATGGGCGGTCTGTTCTGATGCCCGGACAAATCGAACCGATTGAGCGGATGGTGTCGGAGCTGTCTCGGCTGCCCGGCATCGGTCACAAGACGGCGGCTCGGCTGGCGTACCATATCGTCGGGATGCCGCTGGAGGATGTTCACGCGCTGGCAGCAGCGCTGTGGCAGGGGCGCAAGGCGATTCGCTACTGCGACGTGTGCGGCAATTTTTCCTCCGCTGAAAAGTGCGCCGTGTGCGCGGATGAAAACCGCCATAACGGGCAAATCTGCGTCGTGCGCGACCCGCGCGATGTGGCCGCCATGGAGCGGATGCACGATTACCACGGGCTGTACCACGTCCTGCACGGCACGCTGTCGCCGATGGACGGTATCGGGCCGGATGATATTCACATCAAGGAACTGATGACGCGCCTGCAGACCGAGCCGGTCAGCGAAGTGATTCTGGCGACGAACCCCGACATTGAGGGTGAAGCAACCGCAACCTACATTGCGCGTCTCATTAAGCCCATGGGCATCAAGTGCACCCGCATTGCCCACGGTGTCCCCGTCGGCAGCGACCTTGAATACGCCGACGAAGTGACGCTCTCAAAGGCGATGGAGGGACGAAGGGAGCTGTGAGGGGAACCACCAGAGGCTCTGCCTCTGGACTCCGCAAGGGACTTCGTCCCTTGACCCTTCCGCGCGATTGAGTTGAGCGCATTTTCATGCTACGCCCGCGTGTTTATCCAAGAAACGGATAAAATCAACCGCAAATAACCCCAAAAGCAGCGGCGCCGAAGGTTTCCAAAGGGCGATCGCAAACCTCGTTTGTTTTCATGCCCTTTGGTCGCGCCCGCAGGCGCGATTCCCCCTGCTGCGCAAAAGAATGCTTTTTTTCGGCAGAATGCTATTTCCCAGCATTCTGCCAATTTTCTCATGAAACGAGGAATCTGCCGATGTTTCTTGCCGATACCCATTCCGATACCCTCTTCAGCCTTGGCGTTGGCAAACGCACCTTCGCCCAGACCGATATTACCCCCGACCGCCTGAGACAGGGCGGCGTCAGCCTCCAAACCCTCGCCCTGTGGAGCGGTCCGAAAGGTCCGAACGGTGACTATGAAGCCGTCGCTGACGCCGAATACGCCGCTATCCGCCACTTCACCGACGCGGGCATCCGGCAGGTCGATGACCCGGAGGATGTCAAGCCCGGCGAAAACACCTTCATGCTCTCCTTCGAGGGCTGCGAGGTATTCCAGAAGAGCGACGAGATGGTGGCTTTCTGGCGGCAGCGCGGCATCCGCATCGGCGCGCTGGTGTGGAATCACCCGAACGCTTTCGCCACCCCTGCCGCCGTGGACGCGGAAACGCACATGACCCCCGAAGGCATCCGCATTGCCCGCGTGATGCAGCGTCAGGGCATCAGTGTGGACGTGTCCCACCTGAACGAAGCCGGATTCTGGGACTTGTTCGCCAAGGGTGAGCGTCCGCCGATGGCGAGCCACAGCTGCTGCCGCGCCCTCTGCGACCATGTACGCAACCTGACCGACGACCAGATTCGCGCCATGATTCAGTATGGCGGCTACATCGGCGTGAATTTCTACCCGCGTTTTCTGTCTGCGGACTGCAAAGCGGACAGTGTGACGATTGCCCAGCACATCGACCATATCTGCCAGCTTGGCGGCTCGGATATTGTTGGATTCGGCAGCGATTTCGACGGCATCGAGGTGTCGCCTGACGACGTGCGGAATCCGGCGGAGCTGCCGAATCTGCTGGCGGCACTGCGCAATTACGGCTACAACGACGAATCAATCGAGAGAATCTGCGGCGGGAATTTGAAGGCGTACTTTGCACGTTTGAAGTAACTGAAAAGACCGTCACGGAAGCGCACTCAAGCCGGGCAGCCAAAAAGGGTCAAGGGACAATGTCCCTTGCAGGGTGCAGGGACAGCGTCCCTGCTGGGGCTTGGGGCAACGCCCCAACTCCCGCTCGTGCCGCCCGCTATGCCAAACGCGCTCAAGTATGCCCCCTTAGTCGCAGGCAGCGAAGCGTCCCTGCGCACTAACTCCCGCGTCCGCAGACGCGGAATCCCCTTGCCCCTCATAATACTATTTTCAAATTCACCTGCACCATCTGCTTGCGCCTTTTCATTTGGAAATAGTATAAATTCTCCCCTGTCCGGGCATCCTACCCGTGCAGGGGCTTTTTTGTCCCCCATGGAGGAACATTCGCATGATTGACCTGCGCCGCATCACCCGCACTTTCCCCGCGCAAGAGCGAAAATCGCCGCCGCTGCCTGTGCTGTCCGACATTACGCTGCGCATTCCGCCGGGGCAGTATGCTGCCATGGTTGGGGCAAGCGGGTCAGGGAAATCGACACTGATGAACATCCTTGGCTGCCTTGATCGTCCAACTTCTGGGGTATATCGTCTGCACGGGCGGGACGTTTCAGCCTTGCCGCCTGACGAATTGGCGAAGGTGCGCGGCGAGGAAATCGGGTTCGTGTTTCAGGGTTTTCAGCTGATTCCGCGGTTGACAGCCATCGAAAACGTAATGCTCCCGCTGATGCTGCAAGGCGTCAGTGAGTCGGAACGCCGCGCCCGTGCGGAGCAGCTGCTCCTGCGGGTTGGGCTGCATTCGCGGATGCACCACCTGCCCGCGGCGCTCTCCGGCGGTCAGCAGCAGCGTGTCGCCATCGCCCGCGCACTCATCCGCCGTCCCGCGCTCATCCTCGCCGACGAGCCGACCGGCAGCCTTGACCCCGACGCGACGCAGGAAATCCTTTCCCTGCTGGAGGATCTGCACCGCGCTGGGCAGACAATTCTGCTCATCACCCACAACCCGACCGTCGCTGCGCGCGCTGAACGCCGGCTTACCCTGCAAGGCGGGAAGATTTTCGAAGAAGGATGACTTTTGCCGTGTTCGCTTGCGTCTCCCGCGCCCGTGTGGTACAATAGACGCGAGGTGAACAACTTGGCGAAAACACTGTATTGCAAGAAGTGCAACATGGACGTGCCGGAGGGCGAAGCGTGTCCCGTATGCGGCAAAACGCCGCCCGCCAGCTCTATGCGCGTCGCGTGGATGTACGCCCGGCAGCGCGCACTGGACTGGATGAGCTGGAACGCTGTGATGCGCATTGCCGTACCGGTGCTGGCCGCGGCGACTGCGCTGGGGCTGGTGCTGGAGCTGCTGCTTGGCGGCGGCGCGGGCGTTCGGCAATTATTGAACAGCGGCTTTTTATGGGTCATGGGAATGCTGCTCCTCTTCGTCGCGGCGGTCACGCTCCTCGTTTTCGCGCTCGGCGGGGCGGACGAGCTGTACTGCGTGGTGGACAGCCGCGGCTTCCATGTGCGGACGGCGCTGCCGGGGGCAAATCGCGTGAAGCTGTGGATGCACGGCAAATCCGCCGCTTTGATGGACACGGCGGACACAAACGGGCGCGTCATCCTCAGCGAAAAAGACCTCGCGTGGAAGGACATTGCCCGCGTGCAGCTATGGACGGACAAGCGGCTGATGCTGCTGTATTCGCCGTGCTGGTGGATGAAGCTGTCCGTGCCGATTCTGCTGGCGAAGTGGAACGACGTGCTGACGATGGTGGACGAGAAGTTAGGCAAGAAGAAGGCGGTGGAGCTGCCGGAGGACTGGGCGCATCAGCTGCCGCCGCAGCGCGTGCAGGAGAAGAAGCCGCGCAAAACCGCCATCGAAACCGACGTGATTCCGCCGCAGACGACGCTGCCGGAGGACGAGGAGGACTATCGCCCGCTGGATGAAGTGCTGGAAGAGCTGCGCGGAAAATAAAGAAAATCCATGCTTCAGGCTGTTTAGAAGCATGGATTTTTTATTATGATTTCGTAAATATCTGCCGGATGAACCGCGCCGCTAATTCCGGCCATACCGTCGCTTCCGGCACGATTTTGCGCGCCTCTTCGCCGGGGATGTTCGTCACCTGATTGCCCAGCGCCATCCCGTGTCCGCCGCGCGGGAAGACGTGGACTTCCGCCGGAACGCCCGCTTTGTGCAGCGCCATTGCCATCAGGAGCGTATTTTCCACGGGCACTGCGCCGTCCGTCCATGTGTGCCAGAGGAACGTCGGCGGCGTGTCAGGCGTGACGAGGTTTTCCAGCGAATGCGGCTGATGGGCGGCAATGTCGTCCGTCCCCGTGAGGCTGCGGAAACTGCCGCGGTGTGCAAACTCCCCTGCCGTGATGACGGGGTACGAGAGAATCAAGGCGTTCGGGCGAACGTCGGCGGGGGTGAGGTGCAGTTCCTGCCACCAATGCGCTTCCTGCCAATGCACACCGAGCAGTCCGGCGGCATGAGCGCCCGCCGAAAAACCGCAGAGGGCGATTTGATTCGGGTCTGCGTGCCAGTTATCGGCGTTTTGGCGGATGGCGGCGACGGCGCTGGCGATGTCCTGCATCGGCGCGGGGAAAACCGCCGGGGCAACGCGGTAACGAACGACGACGGCATTCATGCCCATTGCGGCGAAGGTCAATGCAATGGGTTCGCTCTCGCGGGTGGAAAGGTGCGTGTATCCGCCGCCGGGGGCAATGACGATGGTCGGGCGGCGGACGGCGGGGTCAGCGACCAAATCGGGGATGTAGACTGTCATCTGACAGTGTGGGAGATTGATTGTATCGCAATACATGATTGATTTCCTCCTTGCGCAGGGGATTTCGCGCCTGCGGGCGCGACAAGGGGGCAATGAAAACAGACGAAGTCTGCGATCGCCCCCTTGACCCCTTCGGCGCGTCTCCAACTTCATACTTTTGGGGTATTGTTTCTTTTTGAACCGAAGGTTCATTGGATAAACACGCGGACACTGTATGAGCGTGTCACCAACTCAATCGCGAGAAGGGTGTCGAGAGGGTCGAAGACCCTTCGTGGGTGCAGGGCAAAGCCCTGTTGGGGTCTAAGGGGCAACGCCCCTTGGTTCACCTCTTCTTCTTCTCCGTCTTCAAGAACACACACAACACCAGCATCGCAATCGGGAAAATCATGCCAACGGTTAAGCCGGATTGCAGACCACCGAGCGCGCCGGAAAACAGACCCACCGTCGTCGGGCCGGCGGAACAGCCGAGATCGCCGGCGAGCGCCATCAGCGCGTACATGGCAGTACCCGCGCCCGGAAGCGCAAGCGCCGCCAGCGAGAACGTGCCCGGCCAGAAGATGCCCACCGAGAAGCCGCACAGCGCACAGCCCAGCAGTGCCGCCAGCGCATTGCCGCTCTGCGACGCCACAATGTAGCACACAATGCACAGGATGCTGGACGCAATCATGGCGGTTTTCAGCGGCAGTTTATCCGCAAATTTGCCATACAGGGCGCGCGCCGTACCCATCGTGACGGCGAACGCGCACGGACCGAGCAAATCGCCCATCGTCTTGGTGATGTGCAGCCCGTCCTCCGCGAATGTACTCGCCCACTGCGACATTGCCTGCTCCGATGCACCCGCGCAGACCATCATCACCATCAGCAGCCAGAATACCCGGCTCGTCAGCATCCGCTTCATCGGCATCTGCTGCGCTTCTTCCGGCACAATCGGGTACAGCGGCACGAAAGAGAAGTACACCGCGTTCGCAATCGGCACAATCATCCACAGAAGCGTCAGCACGCGCCAATTCGCCGTGCCGAACGCGACGAAGAACAGCGTCGAAAGCAGCACCAGCGCCACATGCCCCCAGCAGTAAAAGGAGTGCAGCAAGCTCATGGCGGCGCTCTTGCCCTCCGTCGGGCAAGCCTCGACAATCGGGCTGATGAGCACCTCAATCATCCCGCCGCCGATGGCGTACAGCACAACCGCAATCATCAGCCCCGTCATGGGCGGCAGGATGCCGGGCAGAATCGCCATGCCGGACAAGCCCAATACCGCCAGCACATGCGCCGCAACGATGCTGACGCGGTAGCCGATGCGGTCAACGATCTTGGCGCTGAGCAGGTCAACGAGCAGCTGCACGGCGAAATTCACCGTCGTCATCATCGTTATCTGTTCCAGCGTCAGCGAAAATTCGGACATGAATGTGACGAACAGCAGCGGCGCGAGGTTATTGACAATCGCCTGCGTGATGTAGCCCAGATAGCTGGCGGCGATGGTATGGCGATAGGTCAGGCGGGACATGGGTGCAAGCTCCTTTGCGAAATTCACTGTCATGATGATAGCACGGAAAGGATTGCTTGTGAAGGGCGGTTTTTTCGACAAAAATTTGCACGCTTGGAGGGGCAGTTTTCACAATCACGCAGGATTTTGCCGTCCGATGGCGAATTGTCTTGTGATGCCGTTTTTCGGCAGGAAAGGACTTGCCATGAATACGCGCAAAAATACGCTCTATAATGTTGCTTACCGCGTCTTTTCGATGCTGCTGCCGCTGGTGACCGCGCCGTACCTCTCGCGCGTCGTCGGTACGGAGGGCGTCGGGCTGTACGGCTATTCTTGGGCGATCAGCTATGTGTTTGTGCTGATTGGCCTGCTGGGGCTGGAAAACTACGGCCCGCGCGAAATCGCCCGCGTCCGCGACGACCGCGACGCCCTCAACCGGACTTTCTCCGCCATCTGGAAGATGCAGCGCCTTGTCGCCGGGGTGACGCTGCTCGTCTGGCTGGTGTACGTCTTTTTCATCGCGGGCGAGGAGAAAATCATCTCCCTGAACCTGACGATGATGAGCGTCAGCTGCCTGGTCAACCTCGACTGGTGCTTAATGGGGCTGGATGAGTTCAAGCCCATTGCCCTGCGCAACACGGCGGTCAAGCTGCTTGCGGCAGCGGCGGTGTTCCTCTTCGTGCGCAAGCCGGAGGATTTGTGGGTGTACGCCTTCGTGTGGTCGCTCTCGACGCTGCTTGGCTGCCTTAGCTGCATGTTCAGCCTGCGCGGCAAGGTCACGCCGGTGAAGGTGACATGGAAGGAAGCGCTGAAGCATCTTGCCCCGTGCGCGCTTTTGTCGATTTCGGTCATCGCCGTGAGCGTCTACCGGCAGATGGACAAGGTGATGATCGGCGCGCTGGCGGACATGGCGCAAACCGGGCTGTACGAGAACGCGGAGAAAATCATCCTCTGCCTGTCCGGTTTCATTTCCGCCATCGGCACGGTGATGCTGCCCAAGGTCAGCCGCATGACGCGGATGAAGCAGATGGATGCGGTCAAGCGGCACATCCGTCTGAGCATGGAACTGGTGATGTGCATGGTGTGCGCAATGGCGTTTGGGCTGGCGGCGGTGGCGGTGAACTTCGCGCCCCTGTTCTACGGGGACGATTTCGCATATTCCGGCACGCTGATGATGCCCCTCGCATTTACGCTCCTGTCAATTGGCTTTGCGAACGTCATCCGCACGCAGTGGGTACTGCCGCAGGGGCGCGACACGATTTTCGTCCACAGTGTGCTGACGGGCGCGGTCATCAACCTGATTGCGAATTTTGTGCTGATTCCGCCGTTCGGGGCAATGGGCGCGGCGGCGGCGACGGTGCTGGCGGAGATTTCTGTTCCTGCGGTGCAGTTTGTGTATCTGCGCAAGGAACTGCCGTATGCGCAGTACCTGAAAACGACGGGCGTTTACTGCCTGTTCGGGCTGGTGATGGCGGGCGTGGTCGCGCTGCTGGGGTACGTTCTTCCGCTGTACGGCTGGAGGAAACTCGCGGTTCAGGTCATTGGCGGTGCGGCGGTGTATGGCGCGCTGTGCCTGACATACTGGAAATTGGCAAAGCGCAGCGACATTTTCCGCCTGATGCGGAGAAAATAAATCCGCCGTTTGCCTCATAAATTTTCCGCGTTCGGTGCATCCTGTTTCCAGCACAACGACTGGAGGGATGACCATGAACGCAAAGTGCAAGAAATTCCTGACGATGCTGCTGCTCGTGTGCGTAAGCATTGGGGCGGCGGGCTGCTCGGCGTACAGCAATCAGCGGTACTACGAGCGGGCGCAGCTGATGATGGGCAGCGGCGAGTACGCGGAGGCGGCGGAGCTGTTCCATCAGCTGGGCGAATACGAGGATTCGGCGGAGTACGCGCTGTACGCCGCGGCGCTGGATGCTCTGCAACGCGGCAAAATCGAATTGGCGCGGGCGAATCTGCTGGAAATCGCGCCATTCAAGAGTGCCGACCGGTATCTGCGCTATCTGGATGCGCTGGACGCGGAAAACGAAGGCGAACTCGATTCCGCGCTGGACATCTACGTCTCGCTGGGCAGCTTTGAGGACTGCGCAGAACGAGCGCAGACGCTGGAAGCCGCGATTCCGGAGCAAGCCATCCGGCAGGGGCGGCAGCTGATGAGCCAAGGCGACTACGAGGGCGCGCGCGACCTGTTCCTCTCGCTGAACGGCTACGGGCAGTCCCGCGCACTTTCGGATGCCTGCACGGCAGCGATAGCGCGCAGGGCGTACTTGGCGGCGGAGGATTTGCTGGGCGCTGGCGACTATCTGGGCGCGATGAACGCCTTCGCCGCCATGGGCGACACGCTGGACGCGGCGCACCGGGCGGAGGAATGCCGCTTACTGCTGCTGAAGCAGGCAGAAGAAGCGTTTCAGGCGGTGACGCTGGAAACGGCGGATGCGCTGGATGAACAGCTCGAATCGCTTTCGGCGGACGCGGCGTTTGCGGAAATTCGGCAGGCGCTGGCGGAGAAGTTCGGCGTGAACCTCTCCCTGCTGCGTGCGGCGCGGAGCGAACATCCGTATGTGCTGCTGGGGACGTATCCGATGGGTGAAAGCGGCGCGGAGAGCGACGTGCTGTGGCAGGTGCTGCGCGTGGATGGCGACCAATTGGTGCTGCTGTGCTGCTCGGTGATTGACGCATCGAGCGTCGCGACGACGAGCGACCTGCCGATGGCGGACACCCCAGACGCCGCGGAGATTTCCCTGCCGTCCGCCGCGGACTTAGCGACGCTGACCGACCTGACCTGCGCCGCGACCCCCTACGCCGCCGCGCAGGGCGCTTCCGCCGTCTACTGGCTTCGCGACACGCTGGAAAGCGGCATCCACCCCGTCATCAGCGAAACGGGTGCATTGACCCTCCCCGCCGACACCGAAGTTCCCGGCATCCGCCCCTTAGCGCTGCTTGACCTGACGGCTTACGTTTTCACGGCAGGCGACGGTACGGAGGAGAACCCGTACAGATAAGGAGACCCAAGGGGCGTTGCCCCTTGACCCCAGCAGGGACGCTGTCCCTGCACCCTGCAAGGGAGTTCCTCCCTTGACCCTTTCGCGCGATTCAGTCGAGCGCACTTCCATGCTGTGCCCGCGTGTTTATCCAATGAACCTACGGTTCATTAAGTAACAATACCCCAAAAGTATGGAAGTGGCGACCCGAAGGGGTCAAGGGGGCGATCGCAGACTTCGTCTGTTTTCATTGCCCACTTGTCGCCTCCGCAGAGGCGAAACCCCTGCAACACAATCGCGCAATCCGCTTAGAATAATAAACATCCGCACAATCAAGGGCGACGCTTCTCACACAGCGCCGCCCCTTTCTTATACTATTTCCAGATGAAAATGCGCCAAGATGCGCCGCGAATTTTTCATTCTGGCTAACGTGAATGAAACGCAGCGTAGCAGCGCTACGCTAAGTGGAATGAACGGACGCCAGAAGGGAAAAGGCGCAAGCAGATGGCGCAGGTGAATCTGGAAATAGTATTATACCTCCACCACCCCCGTGGCGACCCGCTCCACAAACACCTTGTCGTGTTCCACCAGCAGCATCGTCGGCTGATACTGCTGAATCAGCGTCTCCAACTGCACCCGGCTGAACACGTCGATGTAGTTCAGCGGCTCATCCCACACAAACACATGCGCCGGCTCGCACAGCGACCGCGCCAGCAGGATTTTCTTCCGCTGTCCTTGGCTCATTTCCTGCAAGTCGTGGTCAAACAACTCGCGTGGGCAGTCCATGTTCCGCAGAATCGCCTTGAAGAGCGTTTCGTCCACCTGCGCGTCGCGGATAAAGTCGCGCAAACTGCCGCGCAAATCATCCACCCGCTGCCGCACGGACGAGAACGTCACGCCCGACGCAATGCGGATATTCCCCGTCAGCGCATCACTTTCGCCCAGAATCCCTTTGAGGATGCTGGATTTTCCGCACCCGTTCGCGCCGATAAGCGCCAGCCGCTCGCCCTGACGCAGCGTAAACCGCACGTTTTCGCAGACTGTCCGATTCCCGTAGCGAACCGCGCCGTTTTCCACCGAAATCAGCACGTCTTTCGGATGCGGCAGCGTCGTCATGCGCAGCGTACCGACCTGCTCGACGTTTTTCAGCAGCGTCTGCTTTTCCTCGATGGCGCGTTCCTGCCGCACCAGCGATGCTTTCGACCGCTTCATCATCCGCTCCGACGCCGCGCCGAGGAAGCCGCGGTCTACTTTCCCATAAAAGGACTTGTCCGCGTGGCGCTTGTTTTCTTCCGCGCGGTTGAGGAAGGCACGGTCGTGGCTGACGAGCAGGAAGCCGTCTTTGCGGCGCAGGTAGTCCGCCAGCATCGCACGACCGGGTGCGTCGAGGGAATTGGTGGGTTCGTCGATGAGCGGATAGGCGTCCTCGCGGGCGAATAGTGCCGAGAGCATCACGCGGGTCTGTTCGCCGCCGGAGAGCGTATCAAACGGGCGGTTGAGCGCCTCTTCCGGCACGTTGAGAAGGGACAATTCGCGCATTAAGCGCCAGTCCTCGCACGTCGACGCGGCGGTTTGGGCAATTTGCCATGCGGTTTGCGTGCCATCCGCGACGGGGTACGGGAACAGCACAGGCATCAGCGGGCAGTCGATTTTCCCTTTGCCCTGCAAATCGCCGGACAGCAGGCGCAGGAGGGTGGTTTTTCCGCGTCCGTTGCGGGCGATAAGTCCCGTGCGCCACGACGTGTCGAGAGACAGGGACAAATCCGCAAAGACGGCCTCCGGTGCGCCGTCGTAGGTGAATGATAGATGTTCAATTTTCAGCTGCAAAATGAATTTCCTCCGCTTTGGTCAGCAGGGAGGACAGACCGACAAGACGAATCATGCAATTTTTCTGTACAGCAAAAGCTGACCCGCTATGCGGTGATTTCTGCCATCACGAACAAACCGCTTGCTTGCGGTTCATTGTTTCCCTGCTCAGTCAACAGGTGCAGAAATCACAGACGCATATGCGGATCAGCCTCCTTCGCGCGTTGCTGTTTATCAGAATACCATTTTTCGGCGCACTTGTCAAGGTGGAAAAACGGTGGTATAATAGTAAGGAAGTTGATTTTTGTCGGAGGATGTGCCATGAGTTTCACCCACCTGCATCTGCACACGGAATATTCCCTGCTGGACGGCGCGTGCCGCATTCCAAAGCTCGTCGAGCGCATCAAGGCGCTTGGCATGACCGCCTGTGCCATCACCGACCACGGCGTGATGTACGGCTGCATCGACTTCTATTCCGCCATGAAGGATGCGGGCATCAAGCCCATCATCGGCTGTGAGGTCTACGTCTGCCGCGACCGGCTGGACAAATCCGCCGCGAACCGCGAGTACAGCCACCTCATCCTCCTGTGCGAAAACAACACCGGCTATCAAAACCTGATGAAACTGGTCAGCGAGGGCTTCCTGACCGGCTATTATTATCGCCCGCGCATTGACTACAACCTGATTCGCCAGCACAGCGAAGGGCTGATTTGCCTCTCCGCGTGCCTGTCCGGCGACCTGCCGAAGCTGCTGCTGCAAGGGCGCTACGACGACGCGGAAGCATATGTGCGCGAAATGCAGGATATTTTCGGTGAGAAGAACTTCTATGTTGAAATCATGGATCACGGCATCCGCGAGGAGAAAATCGTCATGCCGCGCCTGATTTCGCTTGCCCGCGAAATGAATGTGCCGCTGGTGGCGACGAACGACTGCCACTACTTGGAGGAAAAGGACGCAGACGCGCAGGAAGTGCTGCTGTGCATCCAGACGGGCAAGACGCTTGATGACGCGAACCGGATGCGCATGGACACGCGCCAGCTCTATGTTAAGAGCGAAGATGAAATGCGCACGCTGTTCGCCTCCTGCCCGGATGCGATTGACCGCACGCAGGAGATTGCCGACCGCTGCAATGTGGAATTCGAGTTCGGCGTGACGCGTCTGCCGCATTATCCCGTGCCGGAGGGCGAAACCGCGCTGTCGATGCTCACGCGCCTGACGCATGAGGGCTTGCGCGAGCGCTATCCCGACGCAAAGGAGACTGACGAGCCGTGGCAGCGGTTGAATTATGAGCTGAACGTCATCTCGTCGATGGGGTATGTCGATTACTTCCTGATCGTCTGGGACTTCATCCGCTATGCCAAGAGTCAGGGCATCATGGTCGGGCCGGGACGCGGCAGCGGCGCAGGGTCGATCGTCGCGTACTCGCTGGGCATCACGATGCTGGATCCGCTGAAATATCAGCTGCTGTTTGAACGCTTCCTGAACCCGGAGCGCGTCACCATGCCCGATATCGACGTGGACTTCTGCTACGAGCGCCGGCAGGAGGTCATCGACTATGTGGCGCGCAAGTACGGCGCAGACCATGTGAGCCAGATTATCACCTTCGGCACCTTGCAAGCGAAGGGCTGCATCCGCGACGTCGGGCGTGTCTTAGGCATGAGCTATCAGGACACGGACGCGGTCGCGAAGGCGATTCCCTTCGACCTCGGCATGACGCTGGAAAAAGCGTTGACGCTCTCGCCGCTTCTCAAAACCATGTACGACGAACAGCCGGAAGTGCATCGGCTGATTGACACTGCCATGACGCTGGAGGGTATGCCACGCCACGCCTCCACCCACGCGGCAGGCGTGCTGATTACGGGCAAGCCGGTGATGGAATACGTCCCCTTGCAGCGCAACGACGAGGTCATCACGACGCAGTACCCGATGGGGACGATTGAGCGCCTCGGCTTGCTGAAGATGGACTTTCTGGGCTTGCGGACGCTGACCGTCATCCGCGATACGCTGGATATGCTGCGCGAGCAAGGCATCGACATGAAGCCGGAGGACATTCCGCGCGACGACCCGGCGGTGTACGAGATGATTTCCGCCGGCGACACGGACGGCGTGTTCCAGCTCGAAGGCGGCGGAATGCGCACCTTCCTGACGAACATGAAGCCCACCTGCTTTGAGGACATTATCGCCGCGATTTCACTCTACCGTCCCGGCCCGATGGAGTCCATCCCGCGCTATATTCAGGGCAAGCAGAACCCGTCGAGCATCCACTACGAGACGGAGAAGCTGCGCCCGATTCTGGACGTCACCTACGGCTGCATGGTCTATCAGGAGCAGGTGATGCAGATTGTGCGCGATTTGGCAGGGTACAGCTACGGCCGAAGCGACCTTGTCCGCCGCGCGATGGCGAAGAAGAAGCACAAGGTGATGGCGCAGGAGCGCGAATACTTCATCCACGGCAAGCTGAACGACGACGGGACAATTGACGTGCCGGGCTGCATGCGCAACGGCGTGCCGGAGGAAGTCGCGTCACACCTTTACGACGAGATGACCGCGTTCGCGTCCTACGCTTTCAACAAATCCCATGCCGCCGCGTATGCCGTCGTCTGCATCGAGACGGCGTGGCTCAAGCGCTATCATCCCGTGCCGTTTATGGCGGCGATTCTCAACAGCGTATACGGCAATCCGGCGAAAATCGCGGCATACATTCAGTACTGCCGTTCGCGCGGCATTGCGATTCTGCCGCCGGACGTGAACCGTTCGCAGTGGAAATTCACCGTCGCCAAAGCCCCGGACGGGCAGCTGGGGATTCTCTTCGGCTTGGGCGCGGTCAAGACGGTCGGGCAGGGCGCGGTGGATGCGATTATCCGTGAGCGCAAGCACGGCGCGTACCGCGACATCTTCGACTTCTGCCGCCGCATCGACACGAGCGAATGCAACAAGCGCGTCGTCGAGAGCCTCATCAAGGCGGGCGCGTTCGACGGCATGGGCGGCAATCGTCCGCAGCTGCTGGCAGTGTTTGAATCCGCCATGGATGCGAACTCGTCCCTGCGCAAGCAGACGGTAGACGGGCAGATCAGCCTGTTCGACATGGCATTCGGCGGTGCGCCGCTGGTTCAGGAGAATCACACGCTGCCGAATCTGCCGGATTATCCCCTGCGGCAGCGGCTGGCGCTGGAGAAGGAGATTGCGGGGGTGTACATCACCGGTCATCCGCTGGATGATTACCGTGACGTGCTGGGCAAGCTGCCGTTCTCCACCGCCGATTTGGATGGGCTGGAGGAGCGCGAGGACCATGGCTTGTCCCTCGACGGGCAGATCGTCGACATGGGCGGCATTCTGACCGAAGTGAAGGGCAAGGCGACGAAAAAAGGCGCGTACATGGGCTTCATCACGCTGGAAGACCTGACGGGGCAGATTGAGTGCCTTGTGTTCCCGAAGGTGTACGAGCGCTATCAGGGCATGATGGCGGTGGATGATTTGGTGGTGCTGCACGGGCGGCTGTCCATCCGCGAGGAGGAAGCGCCGAAGCTGCTGGTGGAGAAGCTGATTCCGCTGGAGGCGTGGCATCCGGAGGAATCCGCTCCCGCCGCGCCGATGGGGCAGAGCACCGCGCGCCCCGTGCCGCCGCCGAAGCGCCACGCATCCGAAGCGCCGAAGCTGACTGATGCGCAGGCAGCGGCGAAAGCCCCCCGGAAGCTGTACCTGCGCCTGAATCGCCCGCAGATGGACGCGGCGTCATCGACTTTGTCGCTGTATCCGGGTTCTGTGCCGGTGTATCTGCATCTGCCGGCGGAGAAGATGACGCTCCTTGCGCCGAAAACCGGCTGGTGCGACGCAAGCGACGGGTGTTTGAATCGGCTGAACGCGCTGCTGGGTGCGGAAAATGTGAAATTGTTGGAAAGCAGGTGATTGCATGAGTGAACAGCAGAAAAAGGGGCGTCTTGGCGAGGTGATTCGCTTCGTCGTGACGGGCGGCGTGTGCTTTCTGATTGAGCAGGCAGTTTTGTCGCTGCTCAAGGAGATTTTCGGGCTGGATGTAAATATCGGCACGCCGATTGCGTTCTTGGTGTCGGTGGTGGCGAACTATCTGCTGTGCGTCAAGTGGGTATTCCCCGGCGCGGACGGAAGCGGCGGCAAAACGAAAGCGGGCTTTGTGCTCACAAGCGGCATCGGTTTCTTCCTGAACTGGGGCATCATGGCGCTCCTGACCGCGCTTTTCGGGCAGGACGGCATTCTGCTGACGCTCTTCGGTATCCAGCTGAAAGTCTACCACCTGAACAAGGCGATTGCGACCCTGCTGGTGATGGTCTGGAACTACTTCACAAAGCGGCTGATATTGAAGAAGAAGTGACGCAAGGGGCGTTGCCCCTTGACCCCACCAAAGGGTCTTCGACCCTCTGGACTCCCTTCCGCGCGATTGAGTTGGTGACAACTGCATACAGTGCCCGCGTGTTTATCCAGCGAACCTTCGGTTCAAAGAAGAAACAATACCCCAAAAGTATGAGAGTGGCGACCGAAGGGGTCAAGGGGGCGATCGCAGACTTCGTCTGCTTTCATTGCCCCCTTGTCGCGCCCGCAGGCGCGATTTCCCCTGCCACAACACCCAAATTTCAAGGAGAATCAAATCCCCCATGAAACCAGTAATTTTCTTCGATTGGGACGGAACCCTCGCCGACAGCATGAACCTCTGCGTCGCCGAAATCCGCCAAGCCCTTATCACCATGCGCCTCCCCGACCTGCCCGACGACGTCCTCCGCCAGTGCAACGGCCCAACGTTCGAGCAGTCCCTGGACATTCTGCGCATCCCCCATGACCGCGCGCAGGAGTACATGACCACGCGCCTGACCGCCGAATTAGCCCTCGTACCGACGGTCAACCGCCTCTTCCCCGGCGTGCGCGAGATGCTCCAAACGCTCCGGGAATATGCGGATTTGTGCATCGTCAGCAACGGCGAGCATGACTATATCGCGCTGTGCCTGCAAGTGTTCGGGCTGACGGACGTGTTTGTCCGCACGGCGACATCCGTGCCGGGGCGCACGAAGGGCGAAAATCTCCGTGCACTGCTGGACGACCTGCGCCCGGAACGCGCCGTGATGGTGGGCGACCGGCTGGGCGACATCCGCGCGGGTCAGGAGAACGGCCTGCCGACGATTGCGGCATGTTACGGCTACGGGAACGACGCGGAGTACAATCAGGCATCCCTCCGCGCCGAAAGCGTGGCAGACTTGACCCGGCAGCTGGTGGATTTCTGCCGGACGGGGCACTGCTGAATCAGCAAAGGAGGCATTCGCATGACAAACACCTGCAGGCACGACTTTCAATTCTGCTACAAAGGCAATCGCGGCATTGCCCTCCGCTGCTTCCGCTGCGGAAAACCCGCAGAATTTCGGACACGGTTTTGCATTTGGCGCTGGCTGATGTTCTGTATCGTCACACCGCTGTTTTATGTCGAGTTTATGAGCCGCGAGCCTCTTCCTCGCCTTCTGTCTCTCGGCGCGATTATCCTGCTGCTGTTGTTCGGCTTTCCGACGTTTCATGCGCTGATTTTCCGCAGGAACATCCGCTTGCAGGATAAATACCTCCTGCCCTGTTCCGGCACGACAGACGATTGATGCACAAAAATCCCGCCCCCTCGTTTGCAGGGAGCGGGTTTTCATTATTGCGCTGTCACTTCGCGGCTGGGCTGATACGGGTTGAAATCCGCCGGATCAACGTTTGTGCACACTTCAATCGTCTCGCCGTCAGTCAGCAGGACGATGTTGCCGAAGCGGTTGTTGTACACATGGTCGCGGGTCAGATTCTGTTCTGCGCTGTACGCCGCAATAAAGTTCCATATTTCCCACACCGACGCTGCGCCGGGAATCAGCACATAAGTCGGCGAAAGCACCCGCATCAGCACCACGCCGATCTCATAGGTGTTTGTTTTATCATCCAGAATCCCATGATGGGGAAATTTCAGCACATCTATGTTGCGAACGAGGTCTTGATACTTGCGGTTGATGTTGCCGCTGGCGGCGTAATCGCCGGTAAACAGCATCCGCTTCTGCCCATAAATCAGCACAAAATTCAGCGAATCCATGTTCTGATTGCCGTTGTTCTTCACCGTTTCCGGCCCGACGCAGTTCACCGTCAGCCATCCGCCAATGGTCAGCTCATCGCCGTCCTTCATCTGCTGGTAGATTGCGCCGTTCGCCAAGGGCGCGTAGTCCGGATTCACCTCCGCCGACGCGCCATATACTACGGTCGATCCACCCCCCCAGCGTTCCAAAATATAGTTGACATTCATGCAGTGGTCAAGATGCCAGTGCGTGACGATGTACACATCCACATGCGTCACGCCCACCGCTTCCAGATACTGCGGGAACAGGCGCTCCGGCTTGTTCGGCCACGCCTCGCCGCCGTCAATCAGCACGGTTGTGTTTCCGAAGCGGATCAAATAGCCGTCGGCGCAGCCAAGATTGACCTGATGCAGCTCCAGCATGGGCAATGTCTGCTCCGCTTCCGTCTTTTCCTCCGCCGAGGCAAAGGGCAGCAGCAATGTCAGCAGCAAAAGCGCCGCCAGCAGTTGTTTCTTCATCGCCGCGATCTTTATGCCAGCGGGCGGATGAGGATGAGGGGGGTCAGTTCGCCGCCCTGCCCGGAGGGGTTATCCTTCATCGCGTCCTGAATCTGGTCGTCCGTCAGCGGGAAATCATCGCACTTGCCCAGCTGATTCTGGTCAATATCATTCGCGTCCATGATGACAATCGGAATGCCGCATTCCTTTTCGATTTCGTTGGACAGCTCGACGGGGTGTTCGGGGTTAATCAGCGCGAGGGTCTTGTAGCGGTCGAAGCTGGAGCGGAAGTAGAATCCGTCGATGCCCGCGACGCCATGGCCGCAGATTTTATAGAACAAGCCCTTGACCCCGAACGGGCGCGTAACGGCGCTGACGAAGCCCGCCAGCAGCACGCGCGGCAGACCCACCATGTCGATGACGAGTTGCAGCTTGTACGGCTCGTGCATCCCCACGCCGGTGGAGTTGATGCCCGCGAATTTCGCCATATGCTTGGCGAAGAAGCCGAGCTTCATGTCCTCCATGCGGCGGACGTTGCCGGTGCACATCGCCATCACCTTCGCAGTGATGGAAAGCACGTCGCCCGGCTGTGCCAGCGGCAGCACATACTTCTTCACCAGCTCCGCCGCGCTTTCCCCCACCTCGACGAAGTGCGTCTGGATGGCATAGCGCTGGTAACGGCGGCCGTCCCTGCCCGTCAGGATGCCGCGCTCAAAATATACGATACCGTCTTTTTCCCGGCGCTGCTGCGCCAGATTACGGGATTCCGATGCCATGTTGTTTTCCTCCTCGCTCTCCGACGCAAATGCCGTCGGTGTTGCGGTAATTTCGGTTCACGCGTCTATTTTACAACGCTTTCCCAGTTCTGTCAAATTTCCAGCAGGGGATTTTGCCGATTTCGGGCAGAAAATGCAAGGAAAATACCCGCCTTGTCAAATTCCATTGAATGTGCTATGATACACGATGGCTTGGAGCTTCCTCGCCATACAGATAAAAGGATGCGATTTTATGGCAAAAGCCATCAAGACAAACGTGCTGCGTCACCTGGACGCGCTGAAAATCCCCTACGAAACCCGCGAGTATACCGTCGATGACGACAATTTCGACGGCAAGCTCGTCGCCGAGAAGGTCGATTTGCCCGCAGAGATGATTTACAAGACGCTCGTGCTTGTCGGCGACACCTTGCCGCACCTTGTCTGCGTCATCCCCGTGGAACTGGAACTCGACCTGAAGGCCGTCGCACGCGCCGCCGGGTGCAAGAGCGTCCACATGCTGCCGCTGAAGGATTTGCTGCCGCTGACCGGCTACCTGCGCGGCGGATGCAGCCCCATCGGCATGAAGAAAGCGTTCCCCACCTTCGTGGACAGCGCGGCGCAGCATTTGGAGCGTGTCAGCGTCAGTGCGGGCGTGCGCGGGTGCCAGGTGATTCTGGCGGTGGACGCGCTCGTCGCCTGCACAAAAGCGAAGTTCGCCGACCTGTGCCGGGGCTAAAGTGACGCACAGCTGACAAGATGATGAATTTTACAACTTCCGCGCCCGGAAATCATTGTTTCTTGACGGGAAATGGTGTATAATAAGGAAGTTGATTTTCTTGCACGGGGGTATTCTGCCCCATCACGCGCATTTATACTCCGAAAGGATGTTGATTTTTTCCATGGCACAGCCGCCTTTGCGTCCCCAAGACGCTGTGATGCTTATTCCTTCCCTTGAGCCGGATGACCGCCTGCCCGCATACGTCCGCCGCCTGCTGGACAAAGGTTTCCAGCATGTTGTGATTGTCGATGACGGCAGCAGCGCTGCCTATCAGCCGATTTTTGCCGAACTGGACGCGATGGATGGCGTGTCCGTCACGCACCACGAGTTAAACCGCGGCAAGGGCTGCGCGCTCAAGACTGGCTATGCGTACATTCAGGCGCATTTCCCGGCGGCGAGCGGCGTCATCACCGCCGATGCAGACGGTCAGCACACAGTCGAAGACTGCTGGCATCTGGCAGAGGTGCTGACGGAGGGCAAGCGCGCCCTGTACCTGGGCAGCCGCAACTTCAACCTCGACCACGTTCCGCCAAAATCGCGCCACGGCAACAAAATCACGAGCGCGATTTTCCGCCTGCTCTACGGCGTGTATCTGCCGGACACACAGACGGGGCTTCGCGCCTTCCGCATGGCGGATTTGCCGTTCATGCTGGACGTGCCGGGCGAGCGCTTTGAGTACGAGATGCAGGTGCTGATTGCCTGCGCGCGCGCGAAGCTGCCGATGATTCCGATTGAAATCGAAACGGTGTACGAAAACGAGAACGCCGGAACGCACTTCCACCCGATTCGCGACAGCTACCGCATTTACAAGGTGATTCTCGGAAACTTCCTGCTCTATGCCAGCTCGTCGGTGATCTGCTTTTTGGTGGACAACGGCGTGGCGAACCTGCTGCGATTCGCGCTGCTGCCCCTGCTGGGGCTGAGGGGCGACACGGCGATTCAGATTTCCGGCTATCTGGCGCGTCTGGTGTCCTCGCCGCTGAATTTCGTCCTGAACCGCAATTTCGTCTTCAAGTTCAAGCAGGACACGGGCAAAACGGCGCTCAAATACGCCCTGCTTTGCATCGTCACCATTACGCTTTCCAACCTTGGCGTGTCGCTGCTGGATCACCTGCATATTTTCATCGGCGGTTTCGCGTTCATCCCGAAAATTTTGATGGACACGCTGCTGTATCTGGTGAACTACCGTATCCAGAACAAGTGGATTTTCGCCAAATCCGCCGAAAATCAGGAGGGCTGACATGCGCAAGCACTTATCCGAAATTCTGCTGACGCTCTTGACGGTCGCGCTGCTTGTCGGCTTTGCCTTCGCCGTTCCGCATCCCGCGATTACGGACGATGCGCTCGAAGCCTACATGAACGACGGCGCGGCTGCAGACGATGACTACGACTTCCTATTTGAGTGACCCAAGGGGCGCTGCCCCTTGACCCTTTCGCGCGATTGAGTTGGTGACGCTCTCATACAACTTCCGCGTGTTGATTGGGGGAACCCCAGAGGCGCTGCCTCTGGACTCCGCAAGGGACTTCGTCCCTTGACCCTTTCGCGCGATTGAGTTGGTGACGCTCTCATACAACTTCCGCGTGTTGATTGGGGGAACCCCAGAGGCGCTGCCTCTGGACTCCGCAAGGGACTTCGTCCCTTGACCCTTTCGCGCGATTGAGTTGGTGACGCTCTCATGCTGTGTCCGCGTGTTTATCTGAGAAACCGAAGGAGGAATTTCTATGCGCAAAGTTTTGGCGCTGCTGCTGTCTCTGCTGATGCTCACCCCGGCGCTGGCGGAAGAAACCGTCATTACGCCCCTGCCGATGGGCTTGACCGACACTGGCTACACGCCCGATCCGAACGCCTTTATCGCGGCGGACGAGGAAAACGGCGTGCTGCAAGGCTATCAGGATGATTCCATCACTGTCACGCTCTGGCGGGAAACCGTCGGGGATGCGACCTACAACGTCGCGCGCGTGAAGATTGCCGACCCGTCGCAGTTCCGCACGGGGCTGAATCACCCCAAGGCGCGGACGGACAACAAGATTTCCGCGATTGCCGAAAAGCACAACGCTGTCGTGGCGATTGGCGGCGACTACTTTGGCAAGGATGACTACGGCTACGTTGTGCGCATGAACGAGGTGTTCCGCAAGAAGCCGTCGAAGCAGCGCGATATGCTGCTGGTGGATAACAACGGTGACTTCCACATCATCCTCCAGTCCGACGCGGACGAACTGAAGGCGCTGCTTTCCTCTGACACGCTGACGTTCCCGAACGTATTCAACTTCGGTCCGGCGCTGGTCGTCGACGGCAATGTCTGCGAAATCCCGGACTACTACAAGAACAAGTACAACGTCTTTGCGGATGAACCGCGCTGCGCCATCGGGCAAATCGGCGAATTGGAGTATCTGCTGGTGGTCGTTGACGGCCGCCGCAAGGATTCCGACGGCTGCACCTGCGCGGAACTGGCGGATTTCATGGCGAAGCAGGGCTGCACGATGGCGTACAACCTCGACGGCGGCAACAGCGCGCTGATGTGGTTCGGCGGCGAAAATTACTCCGAGAAAACCGTCAAGGCGGAGCGCTCCGTCTCCGACATCATCTATTTCGCCACGGCAATTGACGCCGCGAATACGGAGGAATAACATGCTGACTCCCTATGGGCTGACGGCGGCGGGCGCAATGCTGCTCCTGCTGCTGCTGACGGGACTCTCCTGCCGCAGGAAGGGCATTCCCTACCGCACGTTCATCACCTTCGGCGCATTGTCGCTGCCGCTGGCATTCCTGCTTTCGCGGCTGACGTTCACGCTGTCGAACATCCCGCTCTATGTCAACACGCTCAGCAATCCCCTGCTGATGCTGCACTTCTGGGACGGCGGCGCGTCGCTGCTGGGCGCATTGCTCGGCGTGCTGCTGGCAGGCTGGCTGACGGGGCGAATCCGCCGCGAATCCGTCGGGCGGCTGATGGACGCGATTGCGTTCGGCGCGCCGCTGGCAATTGCGGTGGAGCGCATCGGCGAAGGGTGCTTCGACGAAATCATGGGCATGGGCAAGGGCATTGAGACGGAATGGCTGGCTTTCCTCGGCAACCTGACTGGCGGCAATCATCCGGTGTTTCTCTACGAAGCAGCCGCGATGGTCGTGCTGTTCGCGGTCGTGCTGCTTGCCCAGCGGAAAAAGCACCCCGTAGGCGACACGATGGCGCTGTTCCTGCTGCTCTACGGCTGCGTGCAGGTCGTGCTGGAATCGCTCCGCAACGATTCGCACATGCTGCTGATTCACTTCGTCCGCGTCAATCAGGTGGGCGCGCTGCTGCTGGCGGTTGCGGTCATCATCCGCTGGACGGTGACGGCAGTTCGCGAGAAAACCTGTACGGGAATGAAAGCCGGATGGCTCTGGACGCTGATTGTCATCGGCATCGGTCAGGGCATCTGCATGGAGTTTGCTGTAGACCGCTTGGGTGAGCCGCTGCTCTCCTATGGGATGATGGCGCTGGCGCTGGTACTCATCGCGTGGTGCGGGCTGCGCTTCCGCCGGATGGCAAACAAGGTCTGAAAGGAAGGATTCTGCAATGGAAAAGCACAAGATTGACCGAATCAACGAATTGGCGCGCAAAAAAAAGTCCGACGGTCTGACCGACGAGGAAGCGGCTGAACACGCTGCCCTGCGTCAGGAATACATCGCCGGATTCCGCGAAAATATGCGTCAGGTGCTGGAAAACACATACGTCCAGCGCCCGGACGGTACGAAAACGAAACTACAAAAAAAGACCCCAACAAAATAATTATACCACACTCGGTCGGCGAAAGTCAACAACAAAACTTTTCGCTGACCCCTTGTATTTCCGGCACTTTTCGTGTATAATGAAGGTGCAAAGAGAGAGAAGAGCCGCTGGCAGGCGGCAGCACAAGGCATCGCGGTGAGCGCGACCGCCGGAACAGGAAAGGAGGCGTTTCCAATGAACCAGGATGAACAGCAGCTGTCGGGCGTGTTGCGTCAGACGGTCATAGAAGTGTCTTCCTGTTTCCGCACCGCATCATGAGTGACAGTCCTCTTTGACTGATGCGCCCCTGAGTGAGAGCGCCGTAAGGATGGGTACACGGATATGGACGACATGCAGAAGGATTTTTCTCCGGCAGCGGATGCGGACAGCATCGACGACATGGCGGATGACATGATCGAAATGACCGATGAGGAAGGCAACACGACCCTCTTCAAGATTCTGGACTATTTCTTCTATAACGGCGACGAGTACGCCATTCTGACCGACTCCATCGACGAGGACACGACCGGCGCAGACCGCGTGGACTGCTACGTGATGAAGATCGTGCCCACGACGGACGAATCCGGCGAAGAGCTGGAAGAGTTCGTTCCCGTGGAGGATCAGAAGCTGGAAGCCAAACTGATGGAAATTGCCACATTGAAGCTCAATGATGACGAACAGGCGGACGACGAGGACTGATTTCTTCCTCTCCTCTCCCGCTTCCCTCCATACAGAGCGACCGACATTTCGTTTCTTCGGTGCTGGACTCGATGAACATTTCGGAACCAACTCGACCGATCATTCGTTTCATAGGACAGAACTTGTTCGACGTTTGGAACTGAATCCGACCGACGCACTTTCGGAATTTCCCCGACCGACTACACGGAATCTCGTTCTTTGGCTAACAAACCCGACCGACCAACGCGGACGATTCAGCAATGAATCGTCCGTTTTTTTGCGCTTTTCGCCGGAAAAGGCGAATGTTTACCACTGACTTTTTCCAAACCGCCTGTGATTTATGTGGATAACCTTGTGGATTGATGTGGATAAGTCGTGGATTTCCTGCGACAGCCATGCAATCCAGCTGAATTTTTCCTGCATCATCCTGTGTCCTTTGGGAGTTTCTCGTCCGTTATGCACACAGAATTCACAAGGTCAGCATTTTTTGCCCGATTCTGTGGATAAGTCTGCTGATATTGTCCGTTTTCTTTTGTTATGCACAAGGTTGTGCACAATGTTCGACATTTCTCGACGCGCGTGCCAAAGAAGCCCCCTCACCAATTCTGTTGATGAGAGGGGGCTGATTATGTGTTTATGCTGTTCTCTTGTGCCGCTTTTGCTTCCGGAATTGTCGTGTCCTTCGGCACAGTGCCGGAAAACACCGTTTCCTGCGCGTCGCTTGTGACCTGAATGTCGCCGCCGTAGTGCCGCAGCGTTTCCCGGACGATGAACAGCCCCATGCCATGACCGTCTGACTTCGTCGTCACGCCCGGCTCGAAAATGCGCTGCTGGTCGTCGGGCGGAATCGACGTGCCCGTGTTCGCAACGGAAAAGACGTACTCCTTGAGGTTCTCGGTCAAGGTAATGGTCAGATGCTTTTTTCCATCGGGCAAATCCGCCATGGCATCAATGGCGTTGTCAATCAGGTTTGACAGCACCTTGCACATCTCCCAGCCGGAAACAGGCAGTTCCTTCCATGTGGACGTAATGTTCAGCGTCACCTGCACGCCCGCCTTTTCGCACGCGGCAAGTTTCACCTGCAAGAGCGCGTTAATCGGCGCGCTGGCGGTTTTCAGCACGCGGCTGACAGCGGTGATGCGCCCGTACACCTTCTCGATGTAGCTGTTCGCCTCGCCGTACTCCTCCATCTCCATCAAGCTGTACACCACCTGCAGGTGGTTGAGGAAGTCATGTCGCTGGGCGCGGAGGGTGTTGTTCAGTTTTTCCATGGCGTCGATGGTGTCATCCATCGCGTCCAGCTGACTCAGCAGGCGCCGGGTAGACATAGCCTCGCGGATGTCCATCACCGCGCCCCAGATAATCACCGCCGCCGCAACGCCGACAAGCAGCCGCATCATGCGCGGGCTGAAGTCGTACTGCGGCGAGATTACCACCAGCGTCATCACGCCCAGAATCAGCAAAATCTCCAGACTGTTGATGATGATGGCGTAGTTCGTCGCCTTCTTGACGGAAATATTCTCCTGAAACCGCGTCAAACGCTTCATTTGCGTCCCTCCCGGATTTCCTGATTCTTCCGAATTGTCGCCTCATGCCCCATGTCCGATGGGAAATAGTACTTTTTCCCCTGCAATTCCACGGGCATATAATTCTGGCGGACGTAGTGTCCGGGATAGTCGTGCGGATACTTGTAGCCGTCGCCGCTGCCAATTCGGTCGTGCCCGGCGTAGTGCGTGTCGCGCAGGTGGACGGGCACAGCGCCGTAACCGCCCTTTTCCGCGTCCGCCATCGCCGCATCGATCGCAACGCACACGCTGTTGCTCTTCGGGCTTTCGCAGATGGCAATAATCGCCTGTGCGAGCGGCAGGCGCGCTTCCGGCATTCCAACGAATTCCACCGCGCGCGCCGCGGCTTCCGCTTGCAGCATCGCAATTGGGTTCGCCAGCCCAACATCCTCGCTGGCATGGGCAATAATCCGGCGCGCAATGAGTTTCGGGTCAACGCCGGCATAAATCAGCCGTGCGAACCACGCCAGCGCCGCGTCACTGTCCGAGCCGCGCAGGGACTTGCAGAACGCGCTGAGCATGTCATAATACAAACTTTCGTCGCAGCGAATCATGGGCTTCTGGATGGATTCCTCCGCGACAGCAAGGGTGATGTGGATAACGCCCTGTGCGTCGGCGGGTGTCGTGAGCACAGCAAGCTCTACCGCACCGAGCGCCGCGCGGGTATCACCGCCCGCGATTCGCGCGATATGGCGCAGCGCGTCGTCATCGGCGGTGATTTTCATCTGCCCATAGCCGCGCTCCGGGTCGTCGATGGCGCGGCGCATGGCGGTCAGCACGTCACGTTCCGTCAGCGGTTCAAACTGGAATACGCGGCAGCGGCTGACAATAGCGGGCGTCATGGACACCATCGGGTTTTCCGTCGTCGAGCCGATAAAGCGGATGATCCCCCGCTCAATGGCGGGCAGGATGCTGTCGCTCTGCGCCTTTGACCAGCGGTGGCATTCATCCAGCAGCAGATAAGTGGACTGCCCGTAAGCGCGGCGCTCCTGCGCGTCGGCAATCACCTTGCGCACGTCCGCCACGCCGCTGGTGACCGCGTTGAGCTGCACAAACGCGGACTTGGTGCTATTGGCGATAATCGACGCGAGGGTCGTTTTGCCGCAGCCGGGCGGCCCGAAAAAGATGGAGGAAGTCAGCCGATCTGCCTCAATCGCGCGGCGCAGCAGCCGCCCCTCCCCCAGCAGATGACGCTGCCCGATAAACTCCGCGAGCGTCCGCGGGCGCATCCGATCCGCCAGCGGCGCCTCCTGTCCGGAAAAAAGATCCGTCATTGTTTCACCTCAACAGCAAATACGCTCCCGCTCCCAGCAGCAGCAACTGCACCACCAGCAGAATCGGGAAGCCATAGCGAAAATACCAATGCCTCGTTTTATGATGGAAGCAGAACATCCCCAGCGTTCCGCCGAGGCTGCCGAACAGCACCACCGGCAGAAACAGTGTCCTTTCCGCAATCCGCCACGCCCCGCGTTTGGCGCGCCGCTTATCTATCCCCATAAGCGAAAACGCGAGGGTATTGACCGCCAGCAGGTACACCCAAATCAGATTCAACAACCAATTCTCCATAATTGCAACCTCCCCAGAGGCTCTGCCTCTGGACTCCGCAAGGGAGTTCCTCCCTTGACCCTTCCGCGCGATTGGGTTGGTGACTTCTCCATACTGCTTCCGCGTGTTTATGCAGGGATTTCGCGCCTGCGGGCGCGACCAGAGGGCTTTGCGATCGCCCTCTGGACTGCTTCGCATCCCCATTGAAGTTTGTTGAACTGTATCGCGGCTGATTTCAGTTAGTGTGCCTTTCTGCCACCAAGCAACGGTACACCATTCGTTCCCCAAGCTGCAATACAAGCCCAGAAACACGAGAGGGTGCATCCGAAGGTTTCCAAAGGGCGCTCACAGACTTCGTCTGTTTCCACTGCCCTTTGGTCGCGTCCGCAGACGCGATTCCCCCTGCGTGAAAGCAATCAATTTCAATAGAAAAATCAAGCCAGAACACGCACACCGAGGGATTCCGTCAGGGGACAAACTTCCCTTGCGCCACCGCCGTGATTCCCCCGTGCGCCGCGCTGTACACCCACCGATGTGCCCCGCGCAGCGCCAGTTCCGCGTGGCATAGCGCAATGCCGCCGTCCAGCAGGGCGCGGTCGCTGATGGTCAGCACAAACGCACCGGGCAGCACTTCCATCCGCCACGGCTGCATGTTCATTGCCGACGGCGCGATTTGCACCAGCTTCGCCGCATCCAGCATCATGCCATCCGCGGGAACGGCGTTCATCAGCTTGTCGAGCGGCTTCCGGCGGCGATTCTCCGGCGCCTGAAGCGGCTTCTCCGGCACACCGACCGCAATCACCGCGAGTGCCGTCTCATTCTCCTGCATCGGCAGGCGAATCTGCTTGCGGCGGTATGTGCCGCTCACCCAGCACGTCCCCAGTCCCAACGCCGTCGCTTCCAGCACGAACGCTTCGCCCAGAATCCCGGCATTCACGCGGCAGAGCGCTTCCGTCCCGCAGGCGATGACCACTGCCGCCATTTTGCAGCCTGTGATGCGCCCCATGCCCAGAATCGTGCCGGTAAACAGCGATTCGTCCACCGGTGTCAGCACCAGGCGCGCACCGGGCAGTGCGCACCGACCGACGACGTAGGACAGCGCCGCGAACGCCGCCGTGTCGGGCGCACCCGCAAAGCTCCGGCAGGATGTGCGCACCAATGCCGCTTGACGCAGTTTCTCCTTCTGCATGGGCGAAAAGAGCGTCTCCAGCGTCGTCATTCCCCCACCTCCAATGGTGTCGGGCGCAGATGGCGGCAGACCTCGCCCACGCGCTCATGCAGCACCAAATCCGCCTGATTGTCCAGCGGGGTTGCGTCGCGGTTGATAAGAACGATGTGCCGCCCGCGGAAGAACCGCAGCAGCGACGCCGCCGGATACACCGTCAGGCTCGTTCCTGCGACGATAAGCAGTTCCGCCTGCTGCAATTGGCGCACCGCCGCGCGAACTGTCGCATCATCAAGCCCTTCCTCGTACAGCACAACGTCCGGCTTGATGATGCCGCCGCAGGGGCATTTCGGCACGCCTTCACTGTCCCGGATGTACTCCGGCGGAAAAAAGCGCGCACACTTCAGGCAATAATTCCGGTGGATGCTGCCGTGCAGTTCCAGCACCGTTTTGCTGCCTGCCTTCTGGTGCAAGCCGTCGATATTCTGCGTGATGACCGCCGTCAAACGTCCGCCGGCTTCCAGCTGCGCCAGAAAGCGATGCGCGTCGTTCGGCTGCGCGTCCAAGGGGAGCATTTTCGCGCGGTAGAAGCGGAAAAACTCCTCCGGATGGCGCGCAAAAAAGGTGTGGGACAGAATTTCCTCTGGCGGATAGGCGAACTGCTGATGATACAATCCGTCCTGCGAGCGGAAATCGGGAATGCCGCTCTCCGTCGAAACACCCGCGCCGCCGAAAAACACGATGCGGCGGCTCTCGTCAATCCACTGCTGCAATTCTTCGTACATCGTTGGTTTTTCCTCCCCTGTTATGCTGTTTCTGCGATAAACTGCACTAATCATGCAGAGGGTTTCGCCTCTGCGGAGGCGACAAGGGGGCTGAAATCTTCCAGACGCGCAAAGGCACCAAGGAAATCATCCGTCAGTTCCAGCATTTCGCCGAGTTCATCCAGCAGCTTCCGGCTTTTCGTCAACCGCTGGCGCTGCACAAGCTCCGCCGTAATTCCCTGATGCGACAAATAATGGCGGTCGTCCAGAAAGCTCGCATAGTTCAGCGCCGTCATCGCGCGGCGATTCGTGTCCTGCATATCAATCGTTGGCATGGCAAACTCCTTTGCTCGCAGCAGGAAAGTAATCATTTTCAGTATAGCACACCCCGCCGCGTCATGCAAGACAAACGGGCAAGAAATCGCTGTTTGTCGCGGCTAATCATCTTCCTCTTCACATCAGAAAGGAAATATGCTATAATATAATCGGTAGATTCTTCACAATCGAAGGAGGCATATGATGGATGTCAAGAAGCTGCTTGCTGACGTAACGGCGCTGCCGGGTGTCAGCGGGCATGAGGCGCAGGTCAGCGCGTACTTTGCCGAACAATTCCGTCCGCTGGTGGACGAGGTGACGGTGGACGCGATGTACAGCGTGATTGCGCACAAAAAGGGCAACGGACCGAAAATTATGCTGTGCGCCCATCTGGACGAAATCGCCCTGATGGTGACGCATATTGAGGATGACGGCAGCCTGCGCTTGGGCAATGTCGGCGGGGTTGACCCGCGCATTCTCCCCGCGAGCCGCGTGTGGGTGCATGGGCGCGAGAAGCTGTTCGGTACCATCGGCGCGCTGCCGCCGCACCTGATGAGCGCCGCCGACCGCGCGAACAACTACACGCTGGACAACCTGCATGTGGACATTGGCATGAGCGCCGAACGCGCGAAGGAACTCGTTCGCATCGGCGATTTGGTGACTTTCGACGGGCCTGCCCGCGAATTGCTCAACGATCAGTTCGCATCGAAAACGCTGGATGACCGCTCCTGCGTGGCGATTCTGCTGCGCGCAGCGGAAATGCTGCAAAAGCTGGTCTGCGACGCGGATGTGTATTTCGTCTGCTCGTCGCAGGAGGAAGTCGGCGGGCGCGGCGCAATGACCTCCGCTTTCGCAATTGACCCGGATTTGTCTGTCGTGCTGGACGTCGATTTTGCTGAAACGCCGACTTGTCCGCCGCGCTCTGCCCTGCCGATTGATGCCATGATTGTCACGCACGGACCGTTTGTGCAGCCGAAGCTCAATCAGCGGCTCATCGACTGCGCAAAAAAGCACCATGTGAAGCTGAACGCGAACGTCGCACGCCGCTCCACCGGCACGGACGCGGACGAAATCGGCTTGTCCCGCGCGGGTGTGCCGAGCGTGCTGCTCAGCCTGCCGGAGAAGTACATGCACACGTCGGTGGAAACGATTGACCTGAACACGCTGGAAGAGGGCGCGCGTCTGCTGGCGAATTTCGTCGCGGAACTCGACGGAAGCTGGGAGGATGACCTATGGATTTGAAGACACTGACGGAAATCAACGCTCCCTCCGGGCATGAGCAGGCGATTCGCCGCTTTCTGCTGGATGAGCTGAAAAAGCTGGGCTTTGCGCCCGTCCTCGACCGCATGGGCAACGTCGTTGTCGTGAAGGAAGGCACGGGCGACGCGCCCCGCAAGCGCGTGATGGTCAGCGCGCATATGGACGAAGTGGGGCTGATTGTCACCTCCGCCACGGAGGATGGCTACCTGCGCATTGCCGCGGCAGGCGGCATCGACCCGCGCGTGCTGGTTTCCAAGCGCGTCACCGTCGGGGAGGACAAGCTGCCCGGCGTCATCGGCGCTGTGCCGATTCACCTGCAATCCGCCGCCGAGCGCAAGCATGTGCTTTCGATGGACGAGCTGCTGGTGGACATTGGCGCGAAGAACAAGGACGAAGCCGAGTGCAAAGCCCCGATGGGGACGTACATCTCCTTCGATACACCCTATGTGGAATACGGCGACGGCTTCGCGTGCGGCAAGGCATTCGACGACCGCGTCGGCTGCCTGTCGCTGCTGCGTCTGCTGCAGGAAGAACTGCCGGTTGACCTCGTGGCTTGCTTTGTGTCCGAAGAGGAAGTCGGCTGCCGCGGCGCGAAGGGGGCAGCGTTCCAGCAGGAACCCGACATTGGCATTGTGCTGGAAGGCACGACGTGCAACGACCTCGGCGACGTACCGGAGACTGCGCACGTCTGCGAAGCCGGACAGGGTGTCGCGGTGTCGTTCATGGATGGCGCGTCAATTGCGAACCGGGCGCTGTTCCGCAAGGCGCTGGACGTAGCGAAGCAGGAGAACATTCCGCATCAGGTGAAGCACAGCGTATCCGGCGGCAACGACGGCGGCGCGATTCAGCGCGCGCGGGAGGGTGTGCCGGTGGTGGTGCTGAGCGTACCGTGCCGGTATATTCACTCGCCGTCGTCGGTGGTGAAGCTGTCGGATGTGGAGAGCCAGTTTGCGCTGGTGAAGGCGCTGGTGAAGGCACTGTAAGCGCGGGCGACCTCATCCGACTTCGCTTCGCTCAGCCACCTTCCCCAGAGGGGAAGGTTTTGGATGTGCGCAATCTTCCTTGCCTTCCCCCTTGGGGAAGGTGTCGCCGCAGCGACGGATGAGGTTGGAGCAGCACGCGCAAACTGTTTGAAAGTGTCAGCAACTCAATCGCGAAAATGGGTCAAGGGTCGAAGACCCTTGCAGGGTCAAGGGACAGCGTCCCTTGTGGGGTCAAGGGGCAACGCCCCTTGTGCCTCCCTCAAGTAAAGGAGAATAATTATGTTGGAATTGTTGAAGAAGGTGCTCAAACCGGTCGCGCCGTCGGGACTGGAAGAGCCGGTAGCGGCGGTCATCCGGGAAGAGGTTGCGCCGTATGTGGACAGCATCGAGACGGATGCGCTGGGCAATCTGATTTGCGTGAAGAACGGCACGGAGGCGAATCCGGAGAAAATCATGCTGTCCGCGCACATGGATCATATCGGCTACATCGTCACGGGCATTGAGAAAGAGGGCTTCCTGCGCATGACGAACGTCGGCGGCATCAGCCCGACCATGAGCCTGACGCGGCATGTGTCGTTCCCGAATGGCGTGCAGGGTGTTGTGGTGTCCGAAGTGAGCAAGGACACGGCGATGAAGGACTTGTTTGTGGACATCGGCGCGCAGGACAAGGCGGACGCCGAGACGATGGTGCAGATTGGCGACGTGTGCGTGTACGCGAACGACTGCTTCCAGCTGGGCGCGAACCGCGTCGCAAGCCCCGCAATGGACGACCGCGCGGCGTGCGCACTGCTGATTCGCTTCCTGCAAACCGTTGGCGCGACGAAGCAGACCATCATTGCCGTTTTCTCCGTGCAGGAGGAAGTCGGCTGCCGCGGCGCGAAGGTGGCGTCGTTCGCGAAAGCGCCGGACAAGGGCATCGCCATTGACGTGACCGCGTGGGGCGACACCCCCGGCACGAAGCAGCCGGACATTAAGCTCGGCGAGGGCATTGCCGTGAAGGTGATGGATCGCGGGAGCATCTCGAATCCGGATTTGCGGGAAGCGCTGCTGGCGGCGGGTGCGCAGGCGGGTGTGAAAACCCAGCGCGAGGTGCTGCCGTTCGGCGGGACGGATGCGTCCGCGATGCAGACCAGCCGCGGCGGGATTCCGGTGTGCACGCTGTCGATTCCGTGCCGCTATGTGCATTCGGCGTGCGAAGTGGTTGACCTTCGCGATGTCGAGGGTGGCGTTGCTCTGTTGAAGAAGTATTTTGAAGCGTAATTGCTTCTGAATCCGCAGGGGATTTCGCGTCTGCGGACGCGACCAGAGGGCCGTGAAAACAGATGAAGTCTGCGATTGCCCTCTGGACTCCTTCGGTTTCTCCACCCATGTTTCTTGGGCGTTAAAGCAGCTTTTTTAGTTAGTGGACTAATTGTTGCATCACGTTGGAAGGGAGTTCCTTCATGACCGCATTCCTTGGCGTTTTGTATCTGCTTGTGTTTCTCGCGGCAGGGTGCACATGCGTGCGATTCCTGCTGCCGCAGAAGTCGCTGCTCACGCGCGTGTGGCTCGGTGTCAGCTTGGGGCTGCTGCTGATGATGTGGCTGCCGGCGCTGATTGCGTTCGCGGTGGATTTCACATGGACGGCGCATTTGCTGGCGCTGATTCCGCTGGCAGGGCTGACGGCGGGGTGCTTCTTTTTGCGCGACCCTTCGCCGGTGAAAAAGTGGGATGCGCGGGAAAAGCAGCTGGCCGGGCAAATGCTGATGGTCGTGCTTCCGCTGACGCTGCTGTCGGGGTATCTGCAATACACGCACTGCCTACGCGTCGGAAGTGACGGCGGCTGGTGGGTCGGGCAGAGCACTTACGGCGATTTGCCGATGCACATGTCGTTCATCACGTCACTGAAAAACGCGGCTTTTCCGCCGGATTATGCGCTCTTTCCCGGTCAGCGGCTGTCATATCCCTTCCTGACGGACAGCCTGTCTACGTCGCTGTACCTGATGGGCTTCTCGCTGGAATGGGCGATTGTCGTACCGGGTACATTGATGATGGCACTGTGCTTCACGGGCGTGATGGTGCTGGCGCGGGAGATGACCGCGGGGAAAAAGACGATTATCCTCGCGACGCTGCTGTTTTTCTTGAACGGCGGTCTGGGCTTCCTGTACAATTTCGACCTTGCGGGCGGCACTGTGAACAATCCGTTCGGCACGGTCATCGAGCGAATCCGCGAAATTCTTGACGGGTACTATGCCACACCGACGAATCAGCCCACGCCGTACAACCTGCGCTGGTCAAACGTGATTGCCGACCTGATGGTTCCGCAGCGGACGCTCCTCGGCGGATGGTGCATGGCGCTGCCGTGCTTTTATCTGCTGTTTACGTCCTTTGCGCCGGAAAAGCGTCCAGCGTTTGCGCAGCGGATTCGGCAAACAGGACTGCTGGCGGTCTGGGCAGGTGCGCTGCCGCTGATTCACACGCACTCGTTCCTCGCGCTGGGGCTTTGCTCGCTGGGCATGATGGTGTACGACCTGATTCACGACAAAGAGCGCTGGTCGCAATTGCAGTGGTATCTGGCGTATGGCGTAATCGCCGTGGTGCTGAGCGCGCCGCAGTTGATTTGCTTCACGTTCGAGCAGGTGTTCCAAGGCACGGGCAGTGGGAACAGCTTCCTGCAAATTTGGCTCAACTGGGTCAACGGGTATGAATCAAACGGTGAATTTGCGTTTCGCGACCTGTACTTCTGGTTCTACCTGAAGAACATCGGTCTGCCGTTCCTGATGCTGATTCTGGCGCTGTTCGAGCGGAATCCGAAGCATCGACGGCTGTTCGCGGGCGCGCTGCCGATTATCCTTGCGGTGGAGCTGGTGCGCTTTCAGCCGAACATCTACGACAACAACAAGTTGATGTATCTGGCGTGGCTGCTTTGCTGCATGATAGTGGCGGACTGGTGCCGTGATGTCTGGCATCGGCTGAAAGGGATGCGCGGGCGCGGGGCGCTGGCGGTTGTGACGGCGATTGCGGTGTTCCTGTCCGCGGGGCTGACGCTCTGGCGCGAGTGCGTCAGCAACTATCAGGCGTTTTCCGCGTCGGCGGTGGAAGCGGGGGAATTTGCCCGCGACAACACGCCGGAGCATTCCACCTACATGACCGGGACGCAGCACCTGAACCCGATTGCGTCCATCGCCGGGCAGAACATCGTCTGCGGGCCGGATTTGTGGCTGTACTACCACGGGCTGGACACGAGTGAGCGCAAGATGGACATTGCGGCTTTCTACACTGACCCGGAGGAAAACCTCGACCTGCTGGAGAAGTACGACGTGGACTACATCTACGTCAGCAGCTATGAACGGAGCAGCTATGCGGTGGATACGGATACGCTCGACCGCCTGTTCACGCGCGTATTCAGCAACTGGGAAGCGACGATTTACGCCGTGCATCCCTCATCGGAAACGGAGGACATGGGCAATGGAGCGTCTGCTGCGCTTCGCGGTGGAGCATGACCGGGTGATACGCCTGATGTTCATGCGGGATGGGCGGCTGTTTCAGGTCAATGCGCACATTGTGAGCTACGACGACAAGCAGGTGTCGTTCGTGACGACCCGTTCGCCGCGGACGCAGGTCATCAGCCGCGAGGAGCTGCTTGCGGTGGATTTCCGCCGCGGGGATGATGGGCAAACTGTGTAATCCTGTGGCGCAGGATTGCATTCGGCGCAGGGGGTTCGCCTCTGCGGAGGCGACCAAAGGGCAATGAAAACAGACGAACGTCTGCGATCACCCTTTGGAAACCTTCGGTGCGCACTCCCATGTTTCTTGAGCTTTACCGAAAGTTTTTAGTTAGTGTTCTTTGGGGTCATCAAAATAAAACAACTAACATAACCAAACTGTAACTTCCGAAGGCGGGCGAAGCAGTCCAGAGGGCGACCGCAAAGCCCTCTGGTCGCGCCCGCAGGCGCGAAACCCCTGCATCAAACAAAAACAAGTTGCTTATACATCATCACCAGCATACACCATGCTGAAAGCAAGGAAAGGAGCGAAGGATGGAGCAAGAGGAAAAGAAGTCCTCGACATTGACCGGCGTCGATTTGTCCCAGACAGCATCGCTGCTGCTTCCATGGACGCATGACCCGTGGGGCAAGCTGCGCCCGCCGCTGTCCGAGGAAGCGCTGTGCATGAGCGCCGAACTCGCCAGCGCCGCGTATGGCATGGCGATTGAGCCGTGGGTCGAAGCCGGCTGGCGCGACGTGACCATTCAGGTGGATGGCGAACTGACTGCCCTGCCGCCGAACAATCCCTTGAGCGCCGAGTGGCGGAAATACTGGGTGCGCGCGCGCCTGAAACCCGTCAGTGCTCTGGGACAGATGCTGGGTGCGCTGCGATTGAGCAGCAGCAATAACACCACCGGCAAGGCGGTCGTGATGCTCCATCCCGCGCTGGACGGACGCTACGTCGTCGCGATTGGGTTCATGGGAACGGGTTCGCGCTTCTACGACTGGTTCAGCAATTTCCGCATGACAACGCAGGACGGGATGCACCGCGGCTTTCTGGAGCTCGCGCGGCAGTTCGAGGCGAATGAGGAGAAAATTTCTTTTCCGGAAACAGCGGAAGAGCTGGGGCTGGAAAAGCTCACCCTACGCGACATTCTGCAGAACATGCGCAGCCCGAACAGCCGCTTCGTCCTCTGGGTCTGCGGGCACAGCCAGGGCGCGGCAATGATGCAGGTGTACGCGCACCTGAAGATGAACGAGACGGGCATCTCCGCGCGCAACCTTATCGGCTACGGCTTCGCGTCCCCCACGGTGATGGCGGGGAGGGCGGTTCGCGACCCATCCGCCTATCCGCTGTATAACATCCTCAACAGCGACGACCTTGTCCCCCACTGCGGCGCGGCGGTGCACCTCGGCATGTGCCTGAAATATCAGGCGACGGAGGATCTGCGCAAAAGCTGCTACAACTGGAAGCGCGACGAGAAATCCGTGCAGGCACGGCTGGCAATTCGCCCTGTTCTCTGGAAGATGGTCGATACCCCGACGTGCATCATCGGCGGCATGGCGCTGCTGATGGCGCTGGGGCGCGTCAGCGGGGCGGACTTCCTCAAAATGCTGGGACTGGGCGGCTTCCTGCCGCTTGACCGCGCGCTGGAAAAGGCGGATGCGGAGGATTTTGTCCGCGGGCTGAACCAGAAGGCAGCGGCGGCATACGAGTCCGTGACCGGGCATCCAATCGACATGGGGCAGGTGTCGGACGAGGCGAACGCCATGCAGCGCATCATCGACCACTTCGGGCTGCTTTCGTTCATCGACGCGGCAAAAGCGATGATGACCTGCCCACACTACATGATGGCGCACCCCGAAGAGGGGTACATCGGCACATATTTCTATATCGTCATGAACGGAATTCAGGATTTTGTGCCGTTCATCTGGCGTTCGGGCGATCCGCCGCGCCGGATGACCGCGGAGCAGCTGCCGCATGACATGGTGACACAGGACATGCCGGGGCTGTACAACCGCCGCCTGCAAAAAACCGACCGGCGCAAGCACCTGCCGATTACGCGGCGTGACCCGCGTCCGGGCGGCGACACGCGCCATCACCTGCCTCTGCTGACGGCAGGGACGGTGCAGCCGAACGAGAAGATCTACCCGGTAGAAGACATTGAACTTCGATAACCCACAATCATAAGAAAAGAGGCTTTTCCCATGTCCGATTACCGCATTGAAACCAAGTGTGTTCAGGCAGGCTACACGCCCGGCAACGGCGAGCCGCGCCAGATTCCGATTATCCAGTCCACCACCTTCAAATACGCCACGAGCGAGGACATGGGCAAGCTCTTTGACCTCGAAGCGTCCGGCTATTTCTATTCCCGCCTGCAAAACCCGACGTGCGACCACGTTGCGGCGAAAATCGCGGCGCTGGAAGGCGGCAGCGCAGCTATGCTGACCGGCTCCGGTCAGGCGGCGAACTTTATGGCGCTGTTCAATATCTGCGAGGCAGGCAGCCACATCGTCGCGTCGTCCTCCATCTACGGCGGCACGTTCAACCTAATTGCCGTGACGCTGAAGAAGATGGGAATTGCGTCCACCTTCGTCTCCCCCAACGCGACGGACGACGAACTTGACCGCGCCTTCCGCCCGAACACGCGCGCCATGTTCGGCGAAACGATTGCCAATCCCGCGCTGACCGTGCTGGACATTGAGAAATTCGCTCAGGCGGCGCATCGGCACGGCGTTCCGCTGATTGTGGACAACACCTTCCCCACGCCCGTCAACTGCCAGCCGATTCGCTGGGGCGCGGACATTGTGACCCACTCGACGACAAAGTACATGGACGGCCACGGCGCTGCGCTCGGCGGCGTCATCGTGGACAGCGGCAATTTCGACTGGATGGCGCACGCGGAGAAGTATCCGGGGCTCTGCACGCCCGACGAAAGCTACCACGGCATCACCTATGCCGAGAAATTCGGCAATGCGGGGGCATACATCACCAAATGCACCAGCCAGCTCATGCGCGATTTGGGCTGCGTGCAGTCCCCGCAGAATGCGTTCATCCTCAATCTGGGTTTGGAGAGCCTGCATGTGCGGATGCCGCGCCACTGCGAGAACGCGATGGCGGTCGCGCAGTTCCTCGAAAAACAGCCGCAGGTGGCATCCGTCAGCTATCCGCACCTGCCGTCCAGCCCGTACTACGCCCGTGCGATGAAGTACATGCCGAACGGCGGCTGCGGGGTGGTGTCGTTCGTCTTGAAGGGCGGACGTCCCGCTGCGGAGGCATTCATGAAGCGGTTGACTTTGGCGGCGATTGAGACGCACGTCGCTGACGCGCGGACGTGCTGCCTGAATCCGGCGACCTCCACCCATCGGCAGATGACCGAGGAGCAGCTGGCAGTTGCGGGCATTCCGGCGGGCATGGTGCGCATCAGCGTCGGACTGGAGAGCAAGGACGACCTGATTGCCGACCTTGCGCAGGCGTTGTCCGGCATCGAAGCATGAGCGCGTACATCAATCGGTATTTCCTGCTGATGGCGGTGTTTTTGCCCCTATGGTGCATCATTCGCCGCCCTTGGAAGCACTGGAGCCTGCACGAAGGCTGCCTGATGGCGTTCGCAGCGCTGCTGTTTTCGCTGCTGTGTCTGGTGCTGCGCGGCACATGGGCTGCGCCGGGGGATATGCTGGCGTCCGCGCTGCATCGGCTGCGGACGGGCGAGGGCATTCAGCTGCGGCTGTTCCGCACCATTACGCGGCAGCTGCGGTACGCCCGGCGGGAGGAAATGCTCATTAACATCTGGGGAAACATCCTGCTCTTCATCCCCTACGGCTTCTTCCTGCCGCTGCTGTGGAAGCAGTATCGCCATCCGCTGCAACTTTCGCTGATGTGCCTGCTGCTGCCCTTGAGCATCGAAACGTGCCAGTTGTTCATCCGCCGCATGACGGATGTGGATGACCTGCTGCTGAATTTCGCGGGCGGGATGATTGGCGGCGGGTTGTTCGCGCTGGTGCATATGGTATTCCCCAAATTCACTGATAAGGCGCTCGTGCGCGGATAAGCAAACGAAAACGTCCCCTTCCGGCAATGGAACGGGACGTTTTTACTATTTGGGGATATGTGCCGCGAATTTTTCGTGCTGGCTAACGTAAGTGGAATGCAGCGGGCAACAATTCTCGCATTGCCTTACCTCCCACTCCTTTCCCTTAAATTATGCCATAAAATAAGGGAAACGTCAACCGATTAAGGGAAAAAGCCCTGATACTATTTCCGAATCAAAAGGGTGCCGGTGAATTTGGAAATCGTATCATATCATCCCCGAAATACTTGACGAAGCCTGATACGATACGAACATTTTTCACACACAGTTTACCAAACATAAAAAGGTGTATTTTCTCAATCCGTATAACGGATATGGTTTTCTTTGCACCACTCTTCAGCTGCTGAACTTAAATGTGCCAACTCATATCTATACCAATCTGTATCAAGGAATTCTTTTTCAATCGCAATTAGGAACTCACGATCCATATCCTTTGCAGATAATTGAGATAAAAATTTAACCGTCTTTCGAGATAAATAAACCTGCGCATATTTCATCTCCAATGCCGGAATATCTACACGAAAGCAAGGAACATAGTGTCCATAGCATTGAGCAATGACGCTCGGCAGCGAATGAACATCGCAGTCAAATACACTCCCCAATTTTTCAGCATCAATCATTTGAGACTTTTTTTTGTCAAACCACCAAAGATCATGGTCTGTTTTGCAATATGGAAACCATCGTCCATAGTGCGCAATTTCCTTTATGCTAACCATTGTTTTTACCTCCAATTTCAATAAGTAATTGTACCACCATACCAAATATGAAAAGTATGCGTACTACCGATATTCTACCATCAACGTTTCTTCACTGTCAACCATGCCGATAATACTACTTCCAGAAAGCGAAAACGGCGAAAAAAACGTCCCCTTCCGCCATTGGAAAGGGACGCTTTCGTTATTTCTGCTTCTTATGATACCCGCAGTCGCAGTACGGTCCGCCGGATGCCAGCGTGTATTCGCGCACAAAGTCCGACGTTTCACCTGCTTCCGCCATCGTGTAATCCAGTCGGCACATGGCAGGCGTGAGGTCATACAGCCCCAGCTCCTTCGTCAGCACACAGATGCCGCACTTATAGAACCGCGCCTCGTAGCCGCTGCCGTCCGCGTAGGGCAGATAGTCCATGTTCCACGAGTAGGGGTTTCGGTCGGCAGCGCGGAACTTCTCCGCCTGTTTCATCCCCGCAATGTCCTTGTCAGAGAACTTGTTCTTCCCGCTCTTGCGGCAGAACCAGCGCATCGCGGGCGTCATCATGGACTTCGCGTAGTAATCCGTCAGCGTCTGCACAGTCGGGCGCTTGGGCATATGCAGCACATACGCGCAGAGCATCGCGCAGTTGACGAGGTTCATCTGGAAGCGGTCGCTCGGCTCAAAATCCGGCACACGCGCGATAATCCGCCGATACTCCTGCTTCGCTGCCTTCTCCGTTGCCCTGGCGGATTCCGCCGACTGCCCCAGCACCGCCGTCAGTTGATGCGTAAACGAGCGATGGAACAGCATCCACATGCCCATCGGCATTCCTGCATACTTCATGAGCTTGCCTCCCCTTGCTTTCGCGAATGAGTTTGTTGCGTCAAACTTATTGTAGCGCATTTAGGGGCGGTTGGCAAGGGGAATTGCAAAATTTTTGTCAGAACAGCGAGTTGCCATCGGCACAGTAATATTCACAAAAGCCGCAGCCAATGACCGCCGCCAGCCCCAGCAGGAAGCGCAAGCCGACGGGTATGGATTTGACAGCATCCACAACGCCTTGCAGCTGCTGCCAAGTGGATTCTTTTATCTCCAATACTTTCGCAAGCATGATGTCGCTCACGAATTTTGTATCCACAGACAATTGAAGCTGCTCCAAAAAGGTTGATTCACCAAACCAGCCGACGACGCCCTCCACCATACCTTGAATGCACAGTGCGCCGCCTACCATGCCCACAAACGAAGCAATCGCCCCCAAACATGGTTTATAGCCGCACGGCAGCGTTGTGATAGAAGACACCGTGAGTACCATATTCAGCACTGGATAGTATATAATTGCAAGAAGTACAATGATAATCGGTAGAAGCAGCAGAAGCCAAAGTTCTTCACCCTTGAGCGGATCAATAATCAATCCAACAACCAATGCAATTGTCATCACTGCTAATGTCAGCAGCGCAGGCATAAATGGAAACCATGCATTGCCCATTTTCTTTGCGGAAAACCAATTCACAAGCGCACCAACGACAAATAGCGTCGGCAAAATCCACCAAAGCGTCTCATGTTGCAGCAGTGTCATAACAATAGCGGCAGGCGCAAGCATCCACGTCATGGCATATTGTGCCATAATGAATAAGAATACAAGTCCAAACAGCCCGCAGCAGAAAACGCCAAATCCTGTCCCAGCCGCCACCGGCACCAGTTCAATCAGAATGTACATCCTCTATTTCCTCCCCTATCCGCCTAATAAATTCGCTCCGGGGGCAAAACGTGCTGCCTTGCGCCCGGAGCGTTGTCTTTGGTATGCGGAATTTTATTGCAGGTCGCGGTAACGGTAGTACGTCACTTCGTAGCTGTCCTGCTCATAGCTGACCGTTTCGTTCCACCAGTAGTTTTCATAGCGCTGATGTCCATCCGCCGTTCCGTTCTTAGAAAGTGGCTCATAGCTGCTCATGTATTCCCAATTTCCAGTACCCGGCTTATAGTTGGAACCCGTATACTCAGCATAGGAATAGTACCATTTGTTGTAACCTGTGTTATAGTAGTGCCAGCGGGAGTAATGGTACACAGGAATCGAGTACGTTTCCGTCTCCACCTTCGTTTCCACCTGACGGGTAGAACTGCTGCTGACCGGAGTGGTAGACCACTGCGTCCATGCAGACCACTGCGGCGGCGGGGTCGGCGTCGTTGTAATCGTAGGCGTAGGTCCTTTCGTAATCGGCGGCGTCGTCACAGGCGGATTCGTCACCGGCCGCTTCGTAACGGGCGGCTTCGTCGTCGTGGTACTTGTGTTGTTCGAGGCGGAATTGCTGCTGATGAGCGCCGTTTTCTCATTCGAGGACAGCTGCCGCCCTTCCTTGGTCGTCGCGGCGACATAGTAGGTATAATTGTAGTTCGCGTTTGCCGACGTGTCCTTGTAGGATAGCGCCGAACCGCTGTAAATCAGCTGGAAGTTCTTGTCGTAATTGGTGCGGCGGCGATAGAGGCTGTAATTCGTCGCGCCGCTGACAGTCGTCCACTCCAAGCTAACCGCCTTGCCGCTGACGTTGGCATACAGCGTCGGCGGATAGACCGTCACGGTCGTGTTCGCGTTATTCGGCGCAGACGTAGGCGCCGCTGTCGGGGCAGGTGTCGCCGCCGCGGAGGTCTGCCGACTCCACGCCAGCGCATACAGAATGCGGTTCTGCGCGTCCATGAAGTTCAGGCACTGCTGATACTGCGCCGCCGCTTCCGCGTAGTTCCCTTCGTTTTCCGCCACACGCCCATTCAAGTATGCCGCCCATTCCGCAACGCTGGGAATGTTGACGCCGTTCGCGCGGAGGTTCGTCAGGCGCTCATCAAAGCTCGTGTTGATGACAAGCGCGTCGATATACATCGGAATCAGCGTGTAGTTATTAGCCGACGCGTCCGCAAGCCCCAGCGTGTAGTAATAGAAGGCGTTGCTGCCCTCGTAATTGCCAAGTTTCTGGAAATCTTCCGCCAGCGTCGTGATGTTCACCGAATCATCCTGCAGGTTCATCAAGTAACGTTCCAGCCGCGAAAGCGCGTCCTGATACCGCTCCGCAATCGTCCCCTGCGTTTCCGCAAAGACGACGCCCGTCAGCACCAAAGCCAGCGCCACCATAGCCGCTACCAAGCGTGAGAATCTTTTCATTTTCTTTTCCTCCTTTTTCCTTCCGCCCATTTTGCGATTTTTCTCTGCCGTGCTCTGCTTCCCACAGACTGCACTCCGGACGCATAGCGGTGCAGGCTGCGTCCGGAGCGTGTCTTTTGTGGGGCGGAAAGCAAACCGCAATAAGTGGAAGGGGACGGGCTTTCCGCGGCAGGCGTCGCGTAACCGGTGTATTCGATGCCTGTCCCGAATTTCTTCGGCATTTTTAGCATACCACGAAGCGCGGTTGCATGGTAGTCCACTTTTTCGCGATTTTCCGCCACTTTTCCAAAAACGACAAACACCCCCGCACCACGTTCGGCGCGGGAGTGCAAGGAAACATCAGAAATTACGGGACATATCGTACTTAGAATAGAACTCTTTGCGGAAATCAAGGAAGCAGTCGTTGGCAATGGCTTCGCGAATCTGCTCCATCAGGTGAATCAGGAAGCGCAGGTTGTGAATCGACGCAAGCCGTCCGCCGGTGATTTCGCCCGCCTTGAGCAGGTGGCGCACATACGCGCGGGAGAAATGCTGGCAGGCGTAGCAGTCGCATTCGGCGTCAATCGGGCCGAAATCGTGCGCGTACTGCGCGTTCTTGACGACGACGCGCCCCTTGCTCGTCAGCACCGTGCCATTGCGAGCGATTCGCGTCGCCAGCACGCAGTCGAACATATCCACGCCGCGCAGCACGCCTTCCAGCAGGCAGTCCGGCGTACCGACGCCCATCAAGTAGCGCGGCTTGTTGACCGGCATGTACGGCGCGATTTCATCCAGCATCTCGTACATCACGGGCTTGGGTTCACCGACAGACAATCCGCCGATGCCATAGCCGATGAAGTCCATATCCGCCAGCGTCTTGGCGCTCTCAATGCGCAAATCCTTGTAGAACGCGCCCTGCACGATGCCGAACAGCGCCTGATCTTCCTTCGTGTGGTGCTTCTTGCAGCGCTCCGCCCAGCGATGGGTGCGCTCCATGTTGATTTTCGCGGTGTTGTAATCGCAGGGGTACGGGCTGCACACGTCAAACGCCATGCAAATATCCGACCCTAACTTCTGCTGGATATCCATCGACTCTTCCGGCCCGATGAAGTGGCGCGAGCCGTCCAGATGGCTCTGGAACGTCACGCCCTCCTCCTTAATCGTGCGGATGCCGGCAAGCGAAAATACTTGGAATCCGCCGCTGTCGGTCAGAATCGGCTTGTGCCAGTCCATGAAGTTGTGCAGGCCGCCCGCCTCCTGCACGAGGTCTTCGCCGGGGCGCAGGTGCAGGTGGTAGGTGTTCGACAGCAGAATCTGCGTGCCGATTTCCTCCATCTCGCGGGGCGTCATGGCTTTCACGCACGCTGCCGTGCCGACGGGCATGTAAATCGGCGTTTGAATGTCGCCGTGCGGCGTGTGCAGCACGCCCAGCCGCGCGCCAGACTGCTTGCAAATGTGCTTGAGTTCATAGGAAAAAGGTTGTGTCACGGCTCAATTCCTCCGTTGTCCGGGATGTCGGGGTTCAAAATCGCTTCGGCAGAGTTGTTGAAGCGGATGGCCATGTCGGTCAGTTCTTCAGCATAGCAGTTCCAGATGGAGCCGCACGGAAGGTTCTGGAAGGTCATAATTTCCTTGCGCGTCGGATGCTCGAACACCAGCCGGTAGCCCCACAGGGCAATCTGCTGCCCCGCAATGCCGCGCCCGTACTTATTGTCGCCCCACAGCGGCGCGCCCATGTTCGCCATCTGCACGCGGATTTGGTGATTCCGCCCCGTTTGCAGTCGGATGGCACACAGCGCCGTGCCGTTCTTGCGCGCAAGGCACTCGCCGGACAGCATCGCCAGCTGCGCGCCCTTCTCGTCCGCGTCGCAGATTTCGACCTTGTTGAGGTACTCGTTCTTTTTCAGGTAGTCGATGCAGGTGAAGCGGTCTTTGACGCGCCCCTCGACGACGCAGAGGTACTCGCGCCCCATCTCGTGCTCACGCATCTGCGCAGACAGCCGGGACGCCGCCTTGCTCGTGCGCGCAAAGACCATCAGCCCGCCAACCGGGCGATCCAGCCGATGCACCAGCCCCAGATACACCGCGCCGGGCTTGTTGTACTTGATTTTGATGTACTCCTTCAGCTGCGAAAGGATGTCGGTGTCGCCCGTTTTGTCCGCCTGCGAGAGCATATTCGGCGGCTTGACAGCGACGATGACGTGGTTATCTTCATACTGCACGTCGATATTCGCCAGCTGATGCAGCGGGAATTCACTCATTCTGCCGACCACCTTCCGCTTGCGCCGCAGGGCAGCACACCGCCCGTCGTCACCGGCAGGCAAAGCTCCTGCGCGTCGATAATGCCCCCATGGCGGCTGCTGACGCACTTCATCAGCATATTGCTGAGGACGCTGGCCTGAAAGCCCGTCGTGTAGCTGTTGATGAGGAAGAACAACGGCTTGTCGGACAGCACCTTCGCGCTCGTATCAACCAGCCCGAACAGCTCGTTTTCCAGCTTCCACACCTCGCCCGACGGCCCGCGCCCGTAGCTCGGCGGATCCATCAGGATGCCGTCGTAGGTGTTGCCGCGGCGGATTTCCCGCTGCACAAACCGCAGCGCGTCCTCGACAATCCAGCGGCTCCTTTCCTCCGGCAGCTTCGATAACTCGCGGTTCTCCTTGCCCCACTGAATCATGCCCTTCGCGGCATCGACGTGGGTGACGTGCGCGCCCGCCGCCATGCAGGCCAGCGTCGCGCCGCCGGTGTAGCCGAACAGGTTCAATACGCGGATGTCCTTGCGCCCGCTATTGCGGATGAGGTCGCCCATCCACACCCAGTTCGCCGCCTGTTCCGGGAAAAGCCCCGTGTGCTTGAATCCCGTCGGGCGGACGTAAAACCGCAAATCTTGATGCTGAATCGTCCAGCGCTCCGGCAGGCGGGTCAGAAACTCCCACTCGCCGCCGCCCTTCTCCGAGCGGTGATAATGCGCCTGCGCCTGTTTCCACAGCGCCGGGTCTGCCTTGGGCCAAATCGTCTGCGGATCAGGCCGCCGCAAAATGACATTCCCCCACCGTTCGAGCTTCTCCCCGTCGCCCGTATCCAGCACCTCATAATCTTCCCATGTATTCGCTAAAAACATAATAACTCCTTTTAAGCGGCGCAAGGGGCTTCGCCCCTGACCCCACCAGAGGCGCTGCCTCTGGACTCCGCAAGGAACTTCGTCCCTTGACCCTTTCGCGCGATTCAGTCGGTAACACTTTCAGGCTATGCCCGCGTGTTTATGAGGGAACCCAAGGGGCGTTGCCCCTTGACCCTTTCGCGCGATTCAGTTGGTGACACTTTCAGGCTACGCCCGCGTGTTTATGCGGGGATTTCGCGTCTGCGGACGCGACCAGAGGGCTTTGCGGTCGCCCTCTGGACTGCTTCGCATCCCCATCTAAGTTACTTGATTTTCACCGAAACTACTATATAGTTAGTGTTCCTTTCGTTTCCCTCAAGCACCAAGAAAGCTCAAGAAACATGGTGGTGCACCCCGAAGGTTTCCAAAGGGCGATCGGAAAGCCCTTTGGTCGCCTCCGCAGAGGCGAAATCCCCTGCTGCATAATGACAAAGAAGCAATTGTCAAAACTCTTCATCATCGACTAATCTTGAAAGGACATCCCCATTGAGCTGCACCAGCCGCCGCACAACCTCCTGCACATACAGCCTGTCCAGCCCTTCCAGCGCCGGGTCAACCTCCACCGCTTCCCGCAGCGCCGACCAGTCCCCCGTCGCCGCCAAGGCAGCTAAGCGGTTCGTCTCGTCGATGTCCATCATGATTTCCGCCAGCGGCGCAGGCACGCGAATCCCCTGCGGCTGCACCAAGCCGTCCGCCAAATGCAGGTCACTTTCGATAATCGCGTTCGGCGGCAGCTGCGGCAGTTCCCCGCGATTTTGATGCGCAACCGCCGGAATCACCGCCGTTTCCTTGCGCAGAATCGCCAGCGCAAGGCGAACAGGGCGCGTCGGCGGCGTATCCTTCAATAACATCAGCTGCGCCGTCATCCCGTCGGGTGTCTTTGCCCCCTCGTGACCAATCGTGTTCATGTGGGCAATGCGCTCTTTGCGCTTCTCGATGCTTTCGCCGAACGCCGGGTTCTCTTCGGGAATGTAGTCCTCCTCCGCCGCCAGGAACTCCGCGTGGCGCACCACGTCACCCACGGCAATCGCGTCGTACCAGCCCAGCCAGCGATGCGTCAGGCGGCCGAGCTTGTCCTCCTCCGCCATCTGCCGAAGCGCGGGAATCAAATCAACATTCTTGCCCTTTTCGCGCAGGGACACGAGGAACGAGAAGCCCGGCAGACCCGCCGTGACCGCCTCGACCGCATCCTCCTTGCGAAAGAGCGCCTTTGCCAGCCGCGGCACGGTGTTTCCGCGATAGGCGGCATCATCCAACCCATACGCCTGAAAACCCGCGCCGAGGAACAGCTGCGTCGTGCGGGCAACGGGCTGTCCCAGCGTCACGACAATCGCTTTCGGGCAGGCGGAGCGCATATTGCGGCACAAATCCAGCACCACTTCGCCCTGACGGAGCGTATGCAGCAGCCCCTCAATGCCGCCGTGGACGCGCGCCTGATCGCTCAGACCGGGGTCATCCTCCTTCACGCCGCCAAGGGCCTCCTGATCCTGCCGGAAGCGCGTCGCCGCCATGCAGTCGCCCGCATAAACGACGCAGTCCGCGCCCATGAGGACTTCCTGCCGATTGCCGGAGACGATGACCTGCGCCTTGCGGCCGCTGGCGTAGACGATGGCCTCGGCATAGTGCTGGAGGACGTCGCGCATGGCGGCGTTTTTCTCCTCCACCGCGAGAATGCCATCCTCTTTGCCGGCGTAGAGGAAATCGACGAGCAGGAAGGGCAGGTGCATCGGAATATCCTGCCCGATGAAGGCGAACTTAAAAGGCATGGTACAGCCCCGCTTTCTGGATACTTTGACATTCTATCTTACCATGAAACACGCCAAAAGTAAAGCCCGGAACGATGGTGTTGCGCATCGTTCCGGGGGAAAGGAACTTCGTTTCTTTGGGTGAATTGCTTGCTGATTCTAATCGGCTGGACACCTTCTCCCAGCGATTTGGTGATTGTATCTTTTTACGGATAAACACGCGCAAGCTGTCTGAAAGTGTCACCAACTGAATCGCGAGATGGGTGTCGAGAGGGTCGAAGACCCTTCGCGGGTGCAGGGCAGAGCCCTGCCGGAGTCCAGAGGCAGAGCCTCTGGCGCCTCCCCTTACTTGTGCACCCGCACGCCCAGCTTGCAGTCCTGACCGTTGATCGACCAGTCGCGGACGATGAACGTGTCGTCCATCGGGGCGCGCTCGACGACTTCCGCCAGCGTGCCGCGCTTGAGCATATCGACGCCGCTCTCAATGGCGCTCGCCAGCACGTCGCCGCACTCATAGCGCACATCCACGCGGTCGGTCACGTCGAAATCGGACTCCTTGCGCATCGTCTGCACCTTGCTGACGACCTCGCGGACATAGCCCTCCGCAATCAGCTCCGGCGTCAGGTTCGTGTCCAGCACAACCGTCACGCCCTTATCTTCCTGCGCGACAAAGCCCGATTTCTGCATCGGCGAAGTCAGCACATCGTCCTTGCCCAGCGTGACCGTCGTACCGTCAATGTCAAACGACACGGTTTCGCCGCGCTCGAACGCATCGACGACATCGTTGCCATCCATCGTCTGCAGGTGCTGACCAATCTTGCCCAGCAGCTTGCCGTACTTCGGGCCAAGGGTGCGCATCTGGGGTTTCAGCTGATACGTCGTGAACTCGCGCGCAGACTCGGTGAACACAACTTCTTTCACATTCAGTTCATCCTCGCACAGCGCCTGATAGCTTTCGGAGAAGGACGCGCCCTTGACGTAGAGCTTCGCGGCGGTTTGACGGGTCTTGATGTTCGCCAGATTGCGGCACGCGCGACCCAGCTGCACCACTTCCACCAGCGCGTCCATCTGCGCTTCCATATCCGCGTCGATGGCGCTTTCGTCCGCCGTCGGGAAGTCGCACAGATGCACGGATTCCGGCGCGCCCGGCACGTTGTTGACCACCAGATTCTGATAGATTTCCTCGCTCAGGAACGGAATGAACGGCGCGCAGACCTTACTCAGCGTCACCAGCACATGGTACAGCGTGGTGAACGCGGCGTCCTTGTCCTTCACATCGCCCTTGCCCCAGAAGCGTTCGCGGCCGCGGCGGACGTACCAGTTGCTCAGCTCGTCCACGAAGTCCTGAATCGCCAGGGCGGGCTCGGTCACGCGGTAGTTCCACAGGTCGTCATCGACGCGCTTGATGAGCGTGTTCAGCTTGGAGAGAATCCACTTGTCCATCAGGCTGAGCTGCTCGTTCTTGAGGTCATGCGCGGTCGGGTCGAAGTTGTCGATATCCGCATACATGGCGAAGAAGGCATACACGTTCTGCAAGGTGGCAAGGAACTTGTTCTGCCCCTCGCGAACCGCCTTTTCGGAGTAGCGGCTGGGCAGCCACGGCGCGGAGGTGGTGTAGAAATACCAGCGGAGCGCGTCAGCGCCGAACTTGTTCAGCTCATCAAACGGGCTGACGACGTTGCCCAGATGCTTGGACATCTTGCGCCCCTGCTCGTCCTGCACATGGCCCAGCACGATGCAGTTTTCAAACGGCGCACGGTCAAACAGCAGCGTCGAAATGGCTTCGAGGGTGTAGAACCAGCCGCGCGTCTGGTCGATGGCTTCGGAGATGAAGTTCGCCGGGAAGTTCTGCTGGAACTCCTCCTGATGCTCAAAGGGATAGTGCCACTGCGCAAAGGGCATCGAGCCAGAATCGTACCAGCAGTCGATAACCGCCTTGTCGCGCACCATTTCGCCGCCGCACTTTTCGCAGCGGAGCTTTACGGCGTCGATGAAGGGGCGGTGAAGTTCAAGGTCTGCGCCGGGATCTTCAATCGCCATTTCGCGCAGTTCCGCGCGGGAGCCGACGACGTGCATATTGCCGCAGGAGCACTTCCACACCGGCAGGGGCGTGCCCCAGTAGCGCTCGCGGGACAGACCCCAGTCGTGGACGTTCTCCAGCCAAGTGCCCATGCGCCCTTCCTTGATGTTTTCCGGCATCCAGTTGATGGTGCGGTTGTTGCGCACAAGGTTATCCTTCAGCGCCGTCATGCGGATGAACCACGTCGGGCGGGCGTAGTACAGCAGGGGCGTATCGCAGCGCCAGCAGAAGGGATAATCATGCGTGAACTGCGGCGCGCTGAACAGCAGCCCGCGCTCCTGCAAATCCGCCAGCACCAGCGGGTCGGCCTTCTTGACGAACACGCCCGGCCACTTCGTTTCCGCCGTCATGCAGCCCTGTGGATCAACAAAGTTGACGAACGGCACGTCGTTCTCGCGGCAGACACGGTTGTCGTCCTCGCCGAACGCCGGGGCAATGTGGACGATGCCCGTGCCGTCGGTCATGGTGACGTAGTTGTCGCAGATGACGAACCACGCCTTCTTGTCGAGCTTGCCGACGGCGAAGTCGAACAGCGGCACATACTCCATACCCTTGAGCGCTGTGCCGGGCATTTCCGCCAGCACCTCAAAGCTCTGCTCCGGGAACACCGTCTCCATCAGCGCCTTCGCCATGATGTACACGCGGCCGTCCTCCGCCTTAAAGCGGCAGTAGGTGTCGGTCGGGTTCACGCACAGCGCCATGTTCGACGGCAGCGTCCACGGGGTGGTCGTCCACGCCAGCAGGTAGGTGTTTTCCTCGCCCTTGACCGGGAAGCGGACGTACGCGGACGTTTCCTTGACCGTCTTGTAGCCCTGCGCGACCTCGTGGGAGGACAGCGCCGTGCCGCAGCGCGGGCAGTACGGGACAATCTTGTGTCCCTGATACAGCAGCCCCTTCTTCCAGATTTCCTTCAGGCTCCACCATTCGGATTCGATGTAGTCATTCTCATAGGTGATATACGGATGCTCCATGTCCACCCAGTAGCCGACCTGATCGCTCATGACCTCCCAGTCATGCAGGTACTTCCAGACGGACTTCTTGCATTCCTTGATGAACGGCTCGATGCCGTACTGTTCAATCTGCGGCTTGCCGTCCAGACCCAGCGTCTTTTCGACTTCCAGCTCAACGGGCAGGCCGTGGGTATCCCAGCCTGCTTTGCGCAGGACGCTGTACCCCTTCATCGTCCAGTAGCGCGGAATCAGATCTTTGATGACGCGCGTTTCGATATGACCGATATGCGGGCGGCCGTTGGCGGTCGGCGGGCCGTCGAAGAACGTCAGCCGCTTTGCGCCGTCGCGGAAATGGAACGAACGACGAACGATGTCCTTGTCTTTCCACAGCTGGGCGATTTCTTTCTCGCGCGCCGGGAAGTTCAAATCCTTGGCAACCTTGTTGTACATACCATGCACCTCATTCTTGTTGTCTCTGCTGCGGCGCAAACAAAAAAGTCCGCCCCAGCATGAAAATGCACTGGGACGGACGAAAATGCTTTTTGCAATTCATCCGCGGTACCACCCAACTTGACAGGCACGATGCCTATCCGCTCTGTGCAGGCGCACGCACCTGCTTTCTCGATAACGGGAGAACCCGTCTTTCCCTACCCGCTCCGCCGGACTTGCGTCCATTCCGCCCGCATCGCTTCGGAAAAGCGCGCTCCGGGGTGATTTGCCATCAGGCAGTCTTGACCGGGCTCACACCCTCCCCGGCTCGCTTTCCAAGGCTTGTCCTGCGCCGTCCCCATCCTTGCGCATTCCCATTCATTATAGCCGCATTTTCCCCTTTTTGCAAGGGGGATTTGCAAATTTTCCAAGGAGGCACCAGAGGCTCTGCCTCTGGACTCCGCAAGGGAGTTCCTCCCTTGACCCTTTCGCGCGATTGAGTTGAGCTTTCTTCCATAATATATGCGCGTGCTGCGCGGGGATTTCGTGCCTGCGGGCGCGACCAGAGGGCTTTGCGGTCGCCCTCTGGACTGCTTCGCGTCCCCTTCTAAGTTTATGGACTGTTAGCGCAGCTTTTTTAGTTAGTGTGCCCACCGTTCCCAAAGTTACGGCATAAACCAACCGCAAGTAACCCCAAAAGTAGCGGTGCTGAAGGTTTCCAAAGGGCGATCGCAGACTTCATCTGTTTTCATTGTCCTTTGGTGCGCCTGCGGGCGCAGCCCCCTGCAGCAACCAAAATCCATCCGCAAAGAAACGAAAAACCCCCGCGGCACACACCGCAGGGGGACACATTTCACTTGCTGGAAGCTGCCGCCTTCTCTGGATACAACCGCTTCTGCAGCTTGCGGATGCAGGTAAAATAGCACGGGATCAGGAACAAATCCGCCAGTATCCACGCAACAGGGTTCGCAAAGCACGCGGCATCGTACCCCAGCGACGGGACAAGCAGCATCGCCACCACCGCGCGGCCGACAAGCTCCATCAGGCCTGCAATCATTGCAATCATGGTGTAGCCCAAGCCTTGAATGGAGAAGCGCACAATGTTCACAAACAGAAGCGGAATATACAGCACACTGTTGATAATCAGGAACTGCTGCGCCATGTCGATGACCAGCTGGCGGTCGGCGCTGTCCTGACTGATGAACAGACCCACCAGCGGCTTGCCGAAGAAGTAAATCACCACAAACGCGAGGACGCAGTAGACACAGCCGATGATGGAGGATGCTTTCAAGCCCTGATTGATGCGGTCGAGTCTCTTCGCGCCGACGTTCTGCCCGGCGAAAGTCGCCATCGTCGAGGCGAGCGCATCAAACACGCAGCAGAAGAACATGCTCAGCTTGCCGCCCGCCGTGACCGCCGCAACCGCAATCGTGCCGATGCCGTTAACGGCATAAGTCACCGTCAGAGAGCCAATCGCCGTGATGGAATACTGCAGACCGAACGGGATGCCCATTGCCAGCAGGCGGCGGACAAACGGCGTACGGATGCGCTTGTCCTCCGGCTGCATTTTGAGGATGGTGAATCGCTTGCGGATGACCAGCAGACACCAGAGGCCGCTGATGAGCTGGCTGATGACGGTCGCCCATGCCGCACCCTCCACGCCCATGTGGAACGCAAGGATGAACGTGTAGTCCAGCACGATGTTGAGCAGCGCGGCAATCGTGATGGCGATAACAGGCGTTTTGCTGTCGCCCAGCGAGCGCATCACGCCGCCGCACATATTGTACAGCACCGTAACCGGAATCGCGAAGAAAACCGGCTGGATATAGGCGACCGACAACGGCAGAATGTCCTCCGGCGTGTTCAGCATCCGCAGGAGCTGCGGCGCGAAGACGCCGGTTAGCAGCCCCATCAGCACAGAAATCACCGCGCACAGGTACACGGAGTGCATCACATAGCGGCGCATTTCCGTCTCGTCCTTCGCGCCGAACGCCTGCGCAATCGGAATCGCGAAGCCGGAGCAGATGCCCATGCAGAAGCCGTTGATGAGGAAGTTCAGCGATCCGGTATCGCCCACCGCCGCCAGCGCCTCCGTGCCCAGCACGCCGCCGACAACCATGGTATCCATGAAGCTGTACAGCTGCTGGAACAGGAAGCCGCCCAGCAGCGGCAGGGAGAATGTCAGAATCAGTTTCAGAGGCGAGCCCTGCGTCATGTCACGGGTCACGTTTTTCTGCGCCATGTGGATGTCCTTTCGTTGATGCAGGATGGGGGGGGAAAATCACGTTTCATTGTCCCCGATTGGGAACGCCTATTTATAGCACGTTTTTCGTCGGTTTTCAAGGGGTTTTGACAGGAATTTTTACGTCTTTTTTCCCCGTGTTTTTCGGACGAAAAGACGCCATTTTTCACGGCTGAAAGCGTTCGTGTAACCGCTATGGTGTAACCTATGTGACGGAATCTAAAAATTCAATCGTATGCTATTGACATCATGCGATTGATTTGCTATAATCACCCCTGCTTCCAATGAAAACATCAGCAAGGAGGTGTCCTATGGACAAGGAATTGGCAGGATTCGGCTGGTACATCAAGCGCATTGACAACGCCCTCGCCCGCGAAGCCTGTCGGAATGTCCAATCCCACAACCTGACGATGCAGCAAAGTCATCTGCTTTTCGTGCTGTCCGACGCGGAGAATCACACACGGACGCTCAAGGAGTTAGAGAGCATTTTCGGCTGCGCGCAGTCCACGCTGGCGGGGCTGGTGACGCGGCTGGAGAAGAAAGGGCTGGTTGAAGGCTTCACCGACCCGCGCGACCGGCGCATCAAGCATGTTCGCCTGACAGAAAGCGGCGCGGAAATGCGGCAGACGTGCCACAAGGACATTCTGCAATCCGAAAAGCGAATGTCCGCCGGAATGACGGAGGAAGAAAAGCAGCTGTTCCTGCAATGTCTGCAAAAGGTCTATGAAAATCTGAAGGACGACATGGACGAAACAGAGCATTGCCACAACAATTACCATAATAATGAAGGAAAGGAATGATTTCATGCTGAAAACACTGGCTGCGCAAATTAAGCAGTACAAGAAATCAACGATTCTCACGCCGATTTTTGCCGCGCTGGAAGTCGTCATGGAAGTGCTGATTCCCATGGCGATGGCGCGCTTGGTGAAGTATGGCATTGAGGGCGGCGACACCGGCGCGATTTACCGCTATGGCTTCCTGATGATGGCGATGGCCATGCTGTCGCTGGTTTTCGGCTCCGTCTGCGCACACACAGCGTCCCACGCCTCCACCGGCTTTGCCGCGAACCTGCGCGATGGCATGTACCGCAACATCCAGCGCTTCTCGTTCGCCAACATCGACAAATACTCCACCGCCGGTCTGGTCACGCGCATGACCACCGACGTGACCAACGTTCAAAATGCCTTCCAGATGATTACGCGCATTGCGGTTCGTTCGCCGCTGACGCTGATTTTCTCGATGATCGCGGCATTCGTCATCAACCCGGAGCTGGCGGTCGTGTTCCTGATTCCGCTGGTGCTGCTGGGCGTTGTGCTGGGGCTGATTATCAAGCGCGCGACGCACCTGTTCGATCAGGTGTTCAAGAAGTACGACGACCTGAACGCCTCCGTGCAGGAGAACGTCTCCGGCATCCGCGTCGTCAAAGCGTTTGTGCGCGAGGACTTCGAGGACAAGAAGTTCGGCAAAGCAGCGACGAACGTCTACAACCTGTTCGTCAAGGCGGAACGCATCATCGCTTTCAACAGCCCCGTCATGATGCTGACCATCTACGGCTCGGTGATGGCGCTGAGCTGGCTGGGCGCGTCGCTGGTCACGGGCGGTTCGCTCGATGTGGGCGACCTGACCGCCATGTTCACCTACGTCATGAACATGCTGATGAACCTGATGATGCTGTCGATGATTTTCGTCATGCTGACCATGTCCGCGGCGTCTGCCCGCCGTATCGTGGAAGTGCTGAACGAGGAGCCTTCGCTGTCGAACCCCGAACAGCCGCTGGAAACGGTCAAGGACGGTTCTATCGACTTCAACCACGTCATGTTCAAGTACCATGCTGACGGCCATGGCGACCCCATCCTGAACGATGTTGATTTGCACATCAAGTCCGGCGAGACGGTGGGCATCATCGGCGGCACGGGCTGCGGCAAATCGACGCTCGTCAGCCTGATTTCCCGCCTATACGACGCAACCGAGGGCTCGGTGGAAGTCGGCGGCGTGGACGTGCGCAAGTACGACATGGAAGCCCTGCGCAATCAGGTTGCTGTGGTGCTGCAGAAGAACGTGCTGTTCTCCGGCTCGATTCTGGAAAACCTGCGCTGGGGCAATGAAAACGCCACGCTGGAGGAATGCAAAGAGGTCTGCGCACAGGCTTGCGCGGACGAGTTCATCGACCGGATGCCTGATGGGTACGACACGCACATCGAGCAGGGCGGCACGAACGTCTCCGGCGGACAGAAGCAGCGCCTTTGCATCGCCCGCGCATTGCTCAAAAAGCCGCGCGTGCTGATTCTGGACGACTCCACCTCCGCCGTTGACACCGCGACGGACGCCAAAATCCGCCGCGCGTTTGCCCAGCGCATCCCCGGCACGACGAAAATCATCATTGCGCAGCGCATTTCCTCCGTGCAGGACGCTGACCGCATTATCGTGATGGACAACGGCCGCGTGGAAGCATTCGACACGCATGAAAACCTGCTGAAGAAGTCCGACCTGTACCGCGAGATTTATGAGACGCAGACCTCCGGCGGCGGCGACTTCGACAGCCCCGACCAGATGAAGGGTGGTGACGCGCAATGATGGGAGGCCCTCGCCGCAGAGGCGCTCCGATGCCCCGCATGTCCATCAAGGGGCAGGGACACATCCTCAAGCGCCTGATGAAAATCGTTTTTGAAAACTATCTGTGGCAGTTCATTGCCGTCATCGTCTGCATTGTGGTGACGGCGTATGCCACCATTCAGTCCAGCACGTTCACGCGGGATCTGGTGGATGTGTACATCGCCGGCATTCAAAAAGGCACCAAGACCATGGGCGATTTGGCGAATGCCATGATTCCGCTGGGCTTCGTCCTCGCACTGGGCGTTGCCGCCAGTTACATCCGCCAGCGCCTGATGGTCAGCGTCGGCCAGGGCACGATGCTCAAAATCCGCACGGACTTGTTCACGCACATGGAGTCCCTGCCGATCCGCTACTTCGACACGCACTCGCACGGCGACATCATGTCCATCTACACCAACGACGTGGACACCCTGCGCCAGCTCATCAGCCAGAGCATCCCGGAGATCATCAACAGCGCGATTTCCGTCGTCATGGTGTTCTTCGCCATGCTGAACAATTCGTGGATTATGACGATTCTCTCGCTCATCCTGCTGACGTTCCAGATGCTGGCGTCCGCCAAACTCGCGAAACTGTCTGGCAAGCACTTTGTCGCGCAGCAGGCGAATTTGGGCCGCGTCAACGGCTTCATTGAGGAAATGATGACCGGGCAGAAAGTCGTCAAGGTGTTCTGCCACGAGGAAAAGGCGATTGAGCAGTTTGGCGACCTGAACGAGCAGCTGCGCACATCATCCCACGAAGCGAACCGCTGGGCGAACACCCTTGGCCCTATCAACAACAACTTGGGACACATCTCCTACGTTATCTGCGCGATGGTGGGTTCGGCGCTGTCCATCGCAACGGGCGGCACGCTGATGTCCACGGGGCGTCTGGTGGCGTTTCTGACGCTGAACCGCAGCTTCTCCCAGCCGATTTCGCAGATTACCCAGCAGCTCAACTCCATCATCATGGCTTTGGCGGGCGCTGAGCGCGTGTTCAACCTGCTGGATGAAGCGCCGGAAGCCGACAATGGCTATGTGGAGCTGGTGAACGCGAAGGAAGCGCCCGACGGCACGATTACCGAGACGACCGAGCGCACCGGGCTGTGGGCATGGAAGCATCCGCACACGGCGGACGGCAGCGTCAGCTATCGCAAGCTGTCCGGCGGCGTGACGTTTGATCACGTTGATTTCGGCTACACGCCCGAAAAGACGGTGCTGCACGACATCACCATGTACGCCATGCCGGGACAGAAGATTGCCTTCGTCGGCGGCACGGGCGCGGGCAAAACCACCATCACGAACCTGATTAACCGCTTCTACGACATTCAGGACGGCAAAATCCGCTACGACGACATCAACATCAACAAGATTCGCAAGGCGGATTTGCGCCGCAGCCTCGGCATGGTGCTGCAGGACACGCACCTGTTCACCGGCACGGTGCTGGACAACATCCGCTACGGGCGTTTGGACGCAACGGACGCGGCGTGCATTGAAGCCGCGAAGCTCGCCAACGCGGACGAGTTCATCCGCAAGCTGCCCGACGGCTACAATACGATGCTGACGGGCGACGGCGCGAACCTCTCGCAGGGGCAGCGGCAATTGCTGTCCATCGCCCGCGCCGCGGTTGCCGACCCGCCCGCGCTGATTCTGGACGAAGCGACATCCTCCATCGACACGCGCACCGAAACGCTGGTGCAGCGCGGCATGGACGCTCTGATGAAGGGGCGCACGACATTCGTGATTGCGCACCGCCTGTCCACGGTCAAGAACAGTGACTGCATCATGGTCCTGGAGCAGGGCCGCATCATCGAGCGCGGCACGCATGACCAGCTGATTGCGCAGAAGGGCCGATACTACACGCTGTACACCGGGAACGCGATTGGGGAATAATTGAGGATATAGAAAGCGCGCCTGCTTCCGAATGAAAGGGAGCAGGCGCGTAATTTATGCAGTTATTCAGCATCTTCCAGCATGGACAGCCAGTAAGCACCCGGCAGCGGAATCGTGTACAAGCCGCCATCCGTCACCAACAGATAGCAGTCATCCCACACCATCCCCTTGCGGACTTTCTCGGCATAGAACGGCAGTTTCGCAACGGCGGTCACTTCCACCTGCGCGTTGTCATCCGCGCTCAGCTTCCACGCGGTGTTGTCGTGCGCGAAGTAGAACGTCTGATTCTCTGCATCCACCGCATAGCCGCGGTAAGCATCATGCGTCACATATGCTCCGCGCTGAATGTCGTAGTCCTTCACTGCTTCAAGGTCGGCTTCGCCCGTGAAATCCAGCGAATCCGGCAGATACGCCATTGTTTCGAGATTCACGGAAAACAGCTTCGCGCCGCTGTAAAAATACAGTGCCTTTTCTTCCGCGCCTTCCACCGCGCTGGTGTCCAGAATGCCGTCCGCCCAGAGGTAGCCGTAGGAATCGGCATCTTCGCTCGTCTGCACGTCCACCATGCCGCCCTTGCCCGTCTCCTTGTCGAAATGGACGACGCAGTGCTCGCCATCATCGGTGCAGGCGACGATGAACAGCCCAAAATCATCGTGATAGTATGCCTCTTCGTAATCAATGTCGTACAGACCGGGCGCAATCGGGAACTCCTTCCACTTCACACCCCACGCAGACGCATAGTCCAGCGGCTTGCTGACAAAATCCAGCTGGAAACCGTCCGTACCGTCACTCTTGAGGAAGTACAGCAAGCCCTCATTGCCGCTGAACAGCACCAGCCGATAATCCGCCACGATAATGGACACTTCGTCATAATAGCCGATGCTCCGAAGCGTTTCGGACTGGATGATTTCGTTGAGGTCGAGAACGGGGTTCGCGTAGGACAGGCAATCATCCACCCGCATCAGGTAATGTCCGCTGATGTAATAGAGGTCGTATCCGAAAACCGCCGCGTCCCGGATATCCGTGCGTTGCTGGCTGACGCTCGCTTCACCCCAGCAGGTGGATTCGTAGCCGTCGTCGGTGTCCGTGTCGCTTTCGGCAAATGCAGAGGTGAGGCAAAGCATCAGGCAGAGGAAAAGGGCAAGGAATTTCCATTGGTGTTTCATCATACTCTTCCCTTCTTGATGGTTATTGTGCCGCAAGCACCATCAGGTCATCTTCTTCGTTCGGCTCGTCGTCCAGCGCGTACTGCGGCTTATTGCAAACGGTGCACTTGCCATTCTGGAAATTATGGTCTTTGTAAGTGCCGGTCGTCTCACCGCAATGCCGGCATGTGGCAAGCTGGGTGCAAGTGGCAGGAAAATACGAATGCGTTTTCTTGTTGCCTTCTGTTTTTTTGCATCTCGTGCAAGTAGCAGGCGCATTACAAGTGGCTTCCGTAAAGTTATGTCCCAAGGGAGTGGCATCATCAATTCCGCACAATGCGCAAATTGCCGGACTTTCACACGTTGCTCCCTGATAATGGTGCATACCAGCTTTACGCTTTACAACAATTACATCACAATCTTTTCTGTCACACGGCTGGTCAATGCAACCAACTTCTGGCTTTTTATGACCAAGCGGCTTACTCCCCTTTTTAGTCGTATCACACCATTGGCACCGTTCTGCTTTTGTACAGGTCGCAGCCAAATAAACATGATCGACACGCGCCACAGTAACTTTGGTTGTTGCATTGCAACCGTCATTCGTACACTGAAGTAATTTCAGTCCTGTAACCTTACATGTTGGAAGTCGTAACCACTTTCCGCTATCCCAATTATGGGAATCAGCCATCGCAGAGATGCCACCGCACATCAGGGAAACCACTGCCATCAAAATCGCTATCAGCTTTTTCACACTCATTCTCCTTTTAATATCGTGTTTTGTTGTCTTATTTATAGCCCACCAAACACTACACTCTCAATAAGCATCCCTCCAACTTCCATATTGTGCACTACAAGAAGTATTGCAAAATTGTACCTGAGCGCAAGCACCCATATTGCAATTTTGCGCATTCTACATATTATGGCACACGCGACATGTCACAAACATACAACGTGTTTCCATATGTCATATAATAGTAATTCTCTTTCCAGAAAAATCCGTATGCTGCATGATATGCTTCTTCCGGCAGTCGGTCAAAGCCACGCGCAGTTGTCTCTCCATCTGTATACCATGCAATGTCATCATGGAGGAAGAAGAAGCGGCGATTTTCCGCATCCCACGCAATCGCGGTACAGCTGGGATTATGGAAATATACCCCTAAATCCAAATCATACTCTGCTTTATCTTCCAATCCGAGGTTCGCAAATGTAAAAACCGTCTGTTCTGGTTCAAATGTTTCGGGATTATAGACCAAAACTGCCCTTTCATCTACATAGTAGCTTGTTTCTCTGTCTACAAATTCCCAATGTCCATCATTCCGAAGCATCAGGAATTTAGATGCCCATTCCGGATTTTCTTGCCATGAAATAATATATGTTGCGCGGTTGCTTTCCTGCACCATTTTCCCTTTACCAGTTTTTAATGAAAAGCAGAAAAATCCATGTTTTGTATTTTTCGATGTTCCATATATGCCGTGCATATAAATATTGTCGTCAATCTTTGCGATTCTGCCTGTTCCATAAAAAGGTTTGAAAACCCGCTCGCTTCCGTCGGTACTCTCCCGGTCTACGCCTTCAACATCATCAAAATCAAGTTCCGCACATAATACTGGGGTTGCTTCACCATCCACAAAATCAATCCGAAAAACCTTCTGCATCCCCTGCGCAAAGATATACAGCGCATCTCCATCCGTGAACAGGTACGCCGTTAAAACGATATGCCCATAATAGTTATCCTCTGCATAATAACGCTGTTCATCCTCCGGAAGCAGTTTCTTTAAGTGCATAACCTCTTCCGGCTTTGATTCCGGGTCATGACATTTTAACAGCAGACGTCCATAGACAAAGTATAATTCATCTTTGTAAACTTGTGTAGAAAGTACCCGTATTGACCCATCCTCTTCTTCCCACTGCTGGAACTCATCCCCCCATTTCCAAAACTCCTCCGCCGCGAGCGCGCTTCCGGCGTTCAGCAGCGTCAGCAGAATCAGCATCAGGGCGGTCAGCCGTTTCCATCGGGTCGTCATCGTGTTTCGCTCCTTCCGTGTCTCGTCGGGCGCGTCCGAACCAGCTTTCGGGCGCTTTCACCTATTAAGACGCTGCAAAGGGGCAAAACGGGACATCATTCTGCAAAAATTTTTTTCACGCTCTGCGCCACCAGCACCGCTTCGTCCGCCGGCAGCCCGATGCTCGTCACGCGCAGCATCCGCTTCCCCTCCGCCCAGATGATGCTCACCTCGTGCGTGTCCTCGGTCTGGCGGTCAATCAGGTAGCCCGGCACGCTGTGCAGATAAATCGTCAGCACCCGCGCATCCGCCGCGCGGACGTTCCAGCCGTCAAGGTTGTCCTGCTCCTCAAAGCGCAGGGAGCGCGTCTCGTCGGCATAGTAGGCTTCGCTGTGCACCTGGTCGCCGCGTGTCGTTTCGCAGCGCACCAGCGGCAGGCTGTCCGGCAGGAACGTCGGGAAGAACAGCCCCTCCCAGCCGTCCGGCACGTCTATGCGCGGCACGTTCGCGGTCTGCTCCTCCTTCGCGGGTTTCATGCCGACGTGCGCCATGCCCGTTTCGGGGTTGATGGACAGCACCAATTGGAGGATTTGCTCGCGGAACGCCTCAGAATTCGCCAGCGCAATCGGGAACGCAATCCCGACCGCCACAATCAGGCACGCCGCGACGCGCACCACGCGGTCAAGCATATGCAGGACAGTCCGGCGCTTCTGCCGCTTCGCCTTGCGGTCGATTTTCGCCATTGCCCGCGCAAACGCCGCGTCCGCCAGCTTCTCTTCGTCCGCCGTCAGCGGCTGTTCGTCCTGCCAAAGTCCACTGCGGATGAGGGCGTCAATCTGCTCATCCGACACATGCTGATTCTTTTCGTTCATGCTGCTTCCTCCTCTCAAAACAGTTTCTCGCGCAGTCTGCCCCGCGCGCGGTGGAGATACTGCCGGATGCTGCCCGGCGACAAGCCCGTTTCGGCGGCGATTTCCGCGTCCGTGCGGTTTTCCAGCACTTTCAGGCGCAGCACCTGCTGCTCTTTCTCCGGCAGCTCCGCGATTGCCCTGCGTACTGCCGCCATCGTCTCCCGCATCAGCACCTTCTCTTCCAGCGCCGTCGGGTCGGGATAAAGCGCGAGCGCCTCGTCCCCGTCGCGCAGGAACCGCCCGCGCTGCCGCTGCTTGCGCCGCAGTTCGTCCATCGCGGTGTTTCGCACAACTGCCAGCACATACGCGCGTTCCTGCTCTTCCGTCAGCGTGCGCAGCAGGTCGATTTTCTCCATCAGCGCCACGAGGCTGTCCGACACAATGTCCTCCACCGCCGCGCTGTCAGCGGCATAGCACTTCGCCAAGCGAATCATGCTGATGCGGTGGCGCTGATAGCACGCCGCGAGGAACTGCCGCTCGTCATCCGCCTGAGCCACCCGCATCCCGCCTTTCGGATGTTGTTTCTCTTGCATCTGCTTCCAGTATAGCATACACATATCGGATTCCGCAAGATTCAGACAAATTTTTTCCGAAAGAAAGGCAAATTTGTGCTTGACGAAACCTATAGGAATAATGTATAATGCCGTCATTCTTCCTCCTGACTTTATCGGGAGGAAAGACACGAAAAGGAGGCGCTGGTTATGCGCATTGCCAAGTCCGTCGCTGAACTGATCGGCCGCACGCCGATGCTTGAACTCACTCACTTTGAGCAGACGCACTGTCTGAACGCGCATCTGCTGGCGAAGGTCGAATCCTTCAACCCCGGCGGCAGTGTGAAAGACCGCATTGCGCTGGGCATGGTGGAGGCCGCGGAAAAGGCAGGCAAGCTGCTCCCCGGCGGCACGATTATTGAGCCCACCAGCGGCAACACCGGCATCGGGCTGGCGATGGTCGCCGCCGCGCGCGGATATACCGCCATCATCGTCATGCCGGACAGCATGAGCGTCGAGCGCCGTCAGCTGATGCTGGCATATGGCGCGAAGCTCGTCCTCACCCCCGGCAAGCTCGGCATGAAGGGCGCGGTTGACAAGGCGAATGAACTCGCCGCCGAAACCCCGAACGCGATTGTCGTCGGGCAGTTCGTCAACCCGGCGAACCCCGCCACCCACCGCGCCACGACTGGCCCGGAAATCTGGGCGGACACGGACGGTCAGGTGGATGTGCTCGTCGCGGGCATCGGCACGGGCGGCACGCTGACCGGCATCGGCAGCTACCTGCGTGAGAAGAACCCGAACGTGCGCATCGTCGCGGTAGAGCCGTTCTCCTCGCCCCTGCTGTCGAAGGGGATTGCCGGACCGCACGGCTTGATGGGCATCGGCGCGAATTTCGTGCCGGATGTGCTGAGCCGCGATTTGATTGACGAGATTATCACCGTCAAGGAGGACGACGCTTATCGCACGGGGCGCGAGCTGGCGGCGCACGAGGGTGTGCTGGCGGGCATCACGTCCGGTGCGGCGGTCTGGGCGGCATCGCAAGTGGCGGCGCGGCCGGAATTCGCGGGCAAGAACATCGTCGTCATCCTGCCCGACACAGGCGAGCGGTATTTGTCCACGAAGATGTTCGCTATCAACGAGTGAATCTCCTGCCTTCCCGAAAAATTGCTTTCGGGAAGGCAGTTTTTTTGGTTCTTCACGGAATCTTGGGGAGAAGAACAGCTTGGGGGCGCGTCTGCGGACGCGCAAAGTTACTGGCAGGGACGCTTCGCTGCCTGCACCTTTGTTGAGTGCCTTTGAGGTGCTGGTCGCCCGCGGAACAGTTGAGGCGTTGCCCCAAACCCCACAAGGGACAGACGAGAAGGGACGAAGTCCCCCCTTGACCCTGCAAGGGGAAATTTTTTCCTTGACCCCTTTCGCGCGATTGAGTTGGTCGCGCTTTCATACTTCTTCCGCGTGCGGCTTTTTTCCGCATTCCGCATTCCGAATTCCACATTATTTCCCTCTCCGCTTTGCAGGATTTTCCCCCTTTCCCCGCGAACTCTATACTATACTATCCCCATCATCAGGAAAGGCAGGTCATGTCGATGATCTCACGCTATATTTTCGGTACTCCCCTCCCCACCATGGCGGTCATCCGCGAAATTGCGCCGTCGGGCGGCGAAATTCCCCACTTCACCGTCACCAAAACGGACGGCAGCGTCTCTTTCACTACCATACTGGGCGACGATGACCTCATCTTCGGGCTGGGCGAGAATGTCCGCGGCATCAACAAGCGCGGGCATCTTTATCGCGCGTGGAACATGGACGATTTCAGCCACACGGAGAACAAGGGCGGCATTTATTCCAGCCACAATCTGCTGCTGTTCAGCGGCGAGCAAGGTGTTTTCGGCGCGTATTTCGACGATCCCGGCGCAGTCACATTTGATTTGGGGTATTCTGACGGCGACAAGGCGGTCATTACATCCGAAAACGGCAATTTGTCGGTGTATCTGATTGAAAGCACCACGCTGACAGGGCTGGTGCGCGAGTTCCGCCACCTCATCGGACGCAGCTACATTCCGCCGAAGTGGGCGATGGGCTACATCCAGAGCCGCTGGGGGTACGCAAGCGAAGACGATTTGAACTTCATCGTATCCGAACACCGCAAGCGGCACATCCCGCTGGACAACGTGTGCATGGACATTGACTACATGGAGGATTTCAAGGACTTCACCTGGAATCCGGTGCATTTCCCGGATTTGAAAGCCGCCAATGCGCGCATGAAGGACGAGCACATCCACCTTGTACCGATTATTGACGCGGGCATCAAGCAGCTCACTGGCGACCCGATTTACGACGAGGGTGTGCAGAAGGATTACTTCGTCAAGAAGGCGGATGGCAGCCTGTTTGTGGGCGCGGTTTGGCCGGGGCGCGCGTGCTTCCCGGATTTCCTGCGCGAGGACGTGCGGCAATGGTTCGGCGCGAAGTACCATAAGCTGATGGATACGGGCATCGAGGGCTTCTGGAACGACATGAACGAACCGGCGCTGTTTTACAGCACGGACAGTCTCGAAAACGCGTTCGAGACGGCGGAAAAAATGCGGCACGAGAATCTGGGCATTGACGGCGCGTTCAAATTGAAAGCCGCGTTCGTCAACATTGCCAACAACGCCGAGGATTACCGCCGCTTCTACCACACGGTGGATGGTCAGCCCGTACGCCACGACAAAGTGCACAACCTCTACGGCGCGATGATGACAAAATCCGCCGCCGAAGGCTTCCGCAGCTACAATCCCGACCGGCGCTATCTGCTGTTCAGCCGCTCCTCCTTCATCGGCGCGCACCGCGACGGCGGCGTGTGGCAGGGTGACAACAGCAGCTGGTGGTCGCATCTGCTGCTGAACCTGAAAATGATGCCGTCGCTGAACATGTGCGGCTTCCTGTACACGGGCGCAGACTTGGGCGGCTTCTCCTGCAACACGACGGAGGATCTGCTCCTGCGCTGGCTGGCGCTGGGCGTCTTCACCCCGCTGATGCGCAACCACACTGCGCAGCACACGCGCGATCAGGAAATTTTCCGCTTCCGCAACTGGGAGGATATGCGCAATGTCGTGTCCGTCCGCTATGCGCTGCTCCCCTACCTGTACAGCATGCTGGTCAAGTGCGCCTGCCGGGACGAGATGATGTTCCGCCCGCTGGCATTCGATTATCCGCAGGACAAGACCGCCATCCGCGTGGAAGATCAGCTGATGCTGGGCGACGAATGCATGATTGCCCCCGTGGTTGAGCAGAACGCGCGCGGCCGCCATGTTTATCTGCCGGAGGACATGCTGCTGGTGCGCTTCCGCTCCGGCGACGATTACACCGTGCAAACAATGCAGAAGGGGCATCACTGGCTGGATGTGCCAATGAACGAAGTGCCGCTGTTCATCCGCCGCGGGCATGTGATTCCGCTGTGCCGCAGCGCGGAATACGTCGATGCGCTGGACACGACGAAGCTGTCGCTGGTCGGCTGGCTGGAGGTCGGCTGTGCCATCACGCTGTACGAGGATGACGGCGAAAGCACGGATATCGACCTGAACGAGGGCTTGCAGCTCATCAACGTAAGCATCGACAAGGGCGTCGCGACGGCAAAATGCGCGGGCAAGACGATTGACGCGAGCAAAGTCGTCGTGTGGGAGAGATAACGATGAAGATTCTCAATTTCGGGTCGCTGAATCTGGATAACGTTTACCAAGTGCCGCACTTTCTGCAGGCGGGCGAGACAATGGCAGCGCTGTCCGAGGCGGTGCATCCCGGCGGGAAAGGGCTGAATCAGTCGCTGGCGCTGGCACGGGCGGGCGCGGAGGTGTATCATGCGGGCGTCGTCGGCAACGGCAGCGAGCTGCTGACAAATCTGCTGAAAGAAAACGGCGTACACGATGACTACCTGCTGCACTGCGACTGCACGCAGGGCAGCACAATGATTCAGGTCAGCCCCAAGGGCGAAAACTGCATCCTGCTCTTCGGGCAGTCCAACCACGCCATCACGAAGGCGCAGGTGGAAGAGACGATTGCCGCGTTTGCCCCCGGCGATTATCTGGTGCTGCAGAACGAGGTGTCCTGTCTGCCGGAGATGGTGGAAGCGGGGGCAAAGCGCGGCTTGCATGTCGTCTTGAATCCGTCGCCGTTTGACGATTCGCTGCGGTCGCTGGATTACAACCAAATTCGCTGGATTTTCATCAACGAGGTCGAAGGGCATCAGATGACAGGCGAAACCGCGCCGGACGCGATCCTGTCTGCCTTGCGGGCGAAGTACCCCGCGCTGTGCGTTGTGCTGACGCTTGGGAGTGCCGGGTCGATTTGCTGCACGCCGGAGAAAACGGTTCATCAGCCAATTTTCCGCGTTCAGGCGGTGGACACGACGGCGGCGGGCGACACGTTCACGGGGTACTTCCTCGCGGCGCTCACGCAAGGGCTTCCGCTGGAAACGTGCATGGCGCGGGCTGCAGCAGCATCGGCCATCAGCGTGACACGGCAGGGGGCGGCGCCGTCGATTCCGAGGGCGGAGGAAGTGGATGCGATGCTGCGCAGGGCTTGACGCTTCCTTTGAAAATGTACTTTATACTATTTCCAGATAAGAATGCGCCAAGATGCGCCGCGAATTTTTCATTCTGGCTAACGTGAATGAAACGCAGCGTAGCAGCGCTACGCTAAGTGGAATGAGCGGACGCCAGAAGGGAAAAGGCGCAAGCAGATGGCGCAGGTGAATCTGGAAATAGTATTAGGTTCGCATAACCGCATACAAAAGCCCGGATTGCCGCAGTTTTTTGTCCGCGACAATCCGGGTTTTCTATTTTTTCTGCCAAATGCCTTGACTCTGACGCTGCGTCATGGTTTATACTGTTCACGCAAGGAGGGAATCAGCATGATGACGGTTCATGAAGTAAGCAGACGCACAGGGGTGAGCGTCCGCACATTGCAGTATTATGACAAGATGGGTCTGCTGCCCCCGACGGCGCGCACAGAAGCGGGCTATCGGCTGTATGACGATGCGGCACTGGAACGCTTACAGCAGATTCTGCTGTTTCGCGCGCTGGCGTTTTCACTCAAAGAGATTCAGGCGATTCTGCAAAGCCCGAACTTTGACAGGAATCGGGCGTTAGACCAGCAAATCCATCTGCTCACGCTGAAAAGGGCGCATATCGACAACCTGATTACCTTCGCTCGCGGACTAAAAGAAATGGGAGGAACAAACATGGACTTTTCTGCATTTGATACGGCACACATGGATGAATACGCCGCGCAAGCCAAAGCGCAGTGGCAGCACACGCCCGCCTATCAGGAGTACGCGAAAAAAAGCAAAGGGCGCTCCAAAGAGGCGGCGGCGGCGCTGGCGAACGGCATGATGCTGATTTTCGCGGATTTCGGCAAATGCAAGTCTGCTGACCCTGCATCCCCCGAAGCGCAAGCCTTGGTGAAGCGTCTGCAAGCGTACATCTCGGAAAACTACTATCACTGCACGCCGGAAATGCTGAACGCACTCGGCGCGATGTACAGGGCAGGCGGCTCATTCACCAAAAACATTGACAACGCGGGCGGCGAAGGCACTGCCGAATTTGCCGCGCGCGCCATTGATGCCTATTGCAGGTAATACGATTTCCAAATTCACCCGCGCCATCTGTTTGCGCCTTTTCCGTTGGAAATAGTATAAATCATAGATTCAGCAGCACATTCACCCGGAACACGCCGTTTTCCGTCTCGACGGTCATCTGCCCGTGGTACTTCTTCGCGACTGTCTCCACGCTCAGCAGCCCTGTGCCGAAGCCGGGGTGGCTGGTGGAGAGTAACTTGCCTTCACGGCGGGAAAGCTGCCCATCATAGCGATTCTCAACAATCAGCCCCATCATGGCGGGCGACAACATGTGGCAAATCACGCTGACGCGTCGCATTGCTTCGGGCAGACGTTCACTGGCGCGCAGGGCGTTCTCCAGCAGATTGCCCAGCACCATGCACAAATCCGCCTCGCGCATCGGCAGTTTCTCCGGCAGATTCAGCTGCCAGACAAGCGGGATGTTTTTCTGCGCCGCCGTCGCTGCGTAGTAGCCTGCAATTGCGTCCAGCGCACCATTAGCGCAGAAGGTCGCGTGCGCGTCAACGAATTCGCTCTCATACTCCTTCAAATATGCGCGCAGCTCCTCCATTTTGCCGCTCTCCGTCAGCCCGGCAATAACGTGCAGATGCTGCCGGAAATCGTGGCGGAGGCGGCGAGTTTGTGCCATGTACTCCCGCAATTGTGCATAGCGGCGCGATTCCAATTCCAGCATCTGGTTTTCCTGAATCAGCGTCAGATTGCGCACGCTCTCCTGTGCCATGCGGTAAAACTGGTAGAGCAGCAGAAGCATCGCCATCATCGCCATCAGCAATGCCACAATGGAAACGCGCTGCATCCGGTTAACCAGCACCGTCGCCGGGTCTTGCGGCATGATGAAGATGATGAACGCGATGCAAATAGCGGGGATGGGGCTGACAACGCGCCACACGCGTTCCACCTGATATTCGCGCAGCAGCCATCTCAGCCACGGCACAGCCACCAGCGCGTAGACAATTGCCAGTAAACTTTCGATGCCGAGATTCAGCAGTACCGTGGACAGCAGGTAGATTGGCTGAACGTTCGTTACCTCGCGCCGCGCGTTCAGGCAGACGGACAGCATGAGTGCCACCGCCGCCACGGTGGCGGGGCTCAAAAAGAGAAGGATGCTTTGTGACACTGAAACATTTGGTTTCAATGCACGGCGGAAGAGCACGAACGCCAGCGCCATGAAGGGCAGCAGCAACGTGTTTGTTACCCAGCCCTGCCAGCAGCAGACAGCCGCGCCGCTCGCGCATGTCAGCAGGATGAACAGCATCGCCTGACACGCCGTTCGTTTGGGCGAAAGCAGCTGCTCCCAGACCGACATCAGCACCATGACCGCCGCCGGCAGCATAGACAAGAATTCCAGAAAGTAGCGGATGTACTGTGAAATTTCGATGGTCGTCTCCTCCCCTCCTGCGCGGATTTCGTCAGATTTCGCGCCGCATATGGCGGAACTGGTACTGCGTGAACGTTGCGAACAAGCGCCCCTTGTCTTTCTGGCGGACAGGGAACTGCGTGCCGTCGAGCATCTGGATGCAGTCATTCTCGAACCGCAGAACGGCGCTCATGTTGATGATGATGCCGCGGTTGCAGACCAAAAACCGCGGATCGGCGCAAAGCTCCTTTTCCACCTGCGCGAAGATTCCCGTTGCGCGGCATTCGCCCTCGTCGCTCATGATGCGGACGAAGTGGTTCTGCGCCAGCGCGTAATACACCTTGCTGTACGGCAGACGCATGAGTTTGCGGGCGAAACGCACCTCGATTTCCGGTTCGGGGTGCTGCAGGATGCGCAGCAGGTCATCCAGCAGCTGACGAATGCGCGCTTGCTCGAACGGTTTGAGCAGATAATCGAACGGATGCACCGGGAAAGACTGCCAGACGTACTCCTTCGAGGATGTGACGAAAACAATCGGCAGCGTCGGCGCCTGTTCGCGGAGTTTCCGTGCGGTGTCGATGCCGTTCGTGCCCTCCATGCAAATGTCGAGGAAGAGGGCATCCAGCTGCTCCGGGCTGATAGCGCTAAGCAGTGCGTCGCCGCTTTCGTAGCGGATGATGTTCGTCTGTCCCTCGGCGGTCAGCGCCTGTTGAAGGCGCTCGGCGTCCTGCGGGAGATCATCGACGATGGCGATTCGCAGCAACATGCAAGGACTCCTTTCTATCTTGATGATACCACAGCGGCGGATTTTTTGCATCCCCCATTGGCGCAGGAAAATGTGCGATTGAGGAAGAATTAGGGGGGATTGGGCTGTGTGCGGACAATGTTATTTTGTCGGATGACTGGTACTGGGCAGATGCGGGGTGAAGTATGTAGCGATCAGCAGACACAAAAAAATCTGCATCCACCTATTTTTCGGACGGCGACACCGCTTCTTTTGCGCGGCAGTGTTTTTCCCGCTTTTCGCCCACCTGTTCACTATTTTTATGATTTTTCCACATCCGCCATCCGAATCCGTATAGAAAAAAAGCCTTGAACGTTCTCACTCTCAAGGCTTTGAAACTAAAGACCTATTTTGATACGAAATGCACACCTTGTCACCTTTCCGTTAAAATGCTTGGAAATCGTTAAATGGTGCACACCGTATTTGCAGAAGATGCTGCATACTTCTAATCCAGACATTCCGAATCACCGGCTTCTTCGTTTCCAAGATATACTTTGTATGGTTTCCCTTGATAATAATTCATAATCTGTCGTCTTAATTTCGAAGGATACAAGGGCTGCAAATTAAGCGTAGAAATATCCAGCCATCCTATGCCAACTTGATTCGTATCTCCATGAAGAACAGCACCCGGTATGTTATCAATATATTCACAAGAAAAAACCAAATCGACACGATGAAAGTTTTCGCCATGAACACCTTCCACTACAAAAAGCAATTCTTTGCACTCTATAGCAATACCTAATTCCTCTGATACTTCACGGCAAACAGCTTCATTTAGCGTTTCTTCTGCTTCTTGACCACCGCCAGGCATAATATACCATTCTTCACCAGCATCTCTGATTTTGATAGCGGCCATTTTCCCGTCTTTGATGATAAGTGCTTTTGCAGAGTTTCGAATCCTCCCCATAATATTTTCCTCCGTAATGCTTAAAAGAAAAACTGGACACCCGTTTGTATACACAAATGTATCAAAACTGGTGTCCAGTTATGTCTCTCCTGACATTATTTGGGTCATCCACCAAAAACCAAAACTACAACCGGTTTTTGGGGTGGTTTTTGGCAGATTCCAAATATTCTGAGGTACATTAGAGCCGGAAAACCGTCTATATTATAGCTCATTAGATGATGCAACAGCAAGTCTATACATAAAAAAAACACTGGCCCCGGGGTTCTATCCCCCAGAGCCGTTTTTTTCACCCTTCGATGGCCGGGCCGCCTTTGAATTCAAATCTCATTGTTCCGTCCGGCTTGATCCATAGCCGATCCACCGTATTCAGCCAGAGTGTTTCGTCGAACCCGGTGATCCGGCCCTCGTCCTGGATTACGCCGATATAATGCCGGATGCCGTTCAGCTTGGCAATCAATTCCGCGCGCTGGCGCTCCAGTTCGTGAATCTCGTTCTGGATGGAATCGTGCCGGGCCATTAGTTCCTCGAATTTCTGTCGGTTCTCATCCTGATCCAGCGCCACGCGGGCATTGGTGGCGATGTTCTGTGCAATCAATTCGGCCACCACATCCAGCTCGGCGTTCAATGTCGCCAGGCGGGCATCGATGCCGCTCACGTCACAGCGCGTGGTCATTGTATCCATGCAGATCCGGATGATTTCATCTTTCCGTTCAATGACCTGGTTGAAGGCGGTCACGAAAGCGTCCTCAATGGTTTCTGTATGGAGAACCGGCGCGGTACAATTCGTCCTGCCGAGGTGCCGATTGTTGCAGCGCCAGGATTGCTTGCCCCGGCGCATTTTGCTTCCGTACCGCGCGCCGCATTCCGCGCAGTAGATTTTGCCGGAAAGCGTGTAAGGCGTATAGGTGCGCTGGCCCGGCTCGGCCCGCTTTTTCATCTCTATCTGTACGGCGTCGAACATGGCCCGGTCGATGATCGCTGGGTGGCTGTGCTCGACGTAGTATTGCGGCACTTCGCCCTCGTTCACCTTGTAGGCCTTCGTAAGGAAATCCGTGCAGAATGTCTTTTGCAGCAGGGCGTCCCCTTTGTATTTTTCGTTGGTAAGAATGCTCATGACAGTATTGGCCCGCCAGGTGGTTTTGCCGCCCGGTGTCAGAATCCCGCGCGCCGTCAAATCACGGGCGATGTACGAGGGAGCCTTGCCTTCGAGAAAGGCCCGGTAGATATACCGCACGGTCTCGGCCTGTTCGGGATCGATCTCGGGCATACCATCCGGCCCCTTTCGGTATCCGAGAAACGCGCCGTAAGGAATAATGGGCTTGCCCTCGGCGAAGCGCTTTCTCATTCCCCATGTCACGTTCTCGGAAATACTCCGGCTTTCCTCTTGGGCCAGGCTGCTCATGATCGTAATGAGCAGCTCGCCCTTGGAATCCAGGGTGAAGATGTTTTCCTTCTCGAAATACACCTCAACCCCTGCGGCCTTGAGCTTTCGTACCGTCGTAAGGGTATCGACCGTATTCCGGGCGAAGCGGCTGACGGATTTTGTAAGGATCAGATCGATCTTCCCAGCCATGGCCGCGTTTATCATGGCATTGAATCCGTCGCGGTGCTTGGTGCTGGTTCCCGTGATGCCCTCGTCCGTGAACATTCCGGCGAATAGCCAGCCCTCATGTTCCTGGATGTATTGGGTATAATGCGTGACCTGATGCTCGTAGCTGGTCTGCTGTTCTTCATCGTCCGTGGATACTCGGGCATACGCGGCAACCCGGCGTTTCGTTTCCGCCTTGATCGGCGTCGCCGTATACCGATCCCTCGTCGCCGGGATCGTCTTTATGACCTTGTGCACTACCGCTTCACTCATGGGAACCCCTCCTTTTCCTATCTGCAGCCCTTGCCCGCATTTCCGGCGTCCATGAATTGGCGCGGGATGGTTCCTGCCAGGTAATTTCTTCGGTTGTACCGTCGCAGAAGGTGAAGATCAATTTCCGCTCGTCGCATACCGTGATGTGATCGACCTGATCTTCAAATGTGGCGGGATCGAATGCAGGAAGGCCAAGCGCCCGGGCCGCACATTCTTCGAGAATGCTTTCCCTCACCTGCCGGGCCGCGCATTTATCACGGCCATAGGTCATGAAGGTGGCGCATGACCAGGCGATGATGCCCGAATTACAGCGCCGCCGGTAATTCTTCCCGCAATGGGCGCAGACCAATTTCTTCGAGAAGGGATATGTGATATGCCGCCCATGCCCGGCAGGCAATGCCGCAGCCCGGCGCTTAATATCCGCTTGCACAGCATCAAAGATCTCGCGCGGGATGATGGCCTCGTGATTGTCCTGAATGAAATACTGCGGCAGCTCGCCCTCGTTTTTCTTGTCCTTCTTTTCCAGATGATCCACGCGGAAATGCTTTTGCAGCAGCAGGTCGCCGACATACTTTTCATTCCGGAGAATCTTCGTGATACTGCCTTCCACCCATTCGCCGCCAAACTTGGCCGGAATGCCGCGCGCATTCAATTCCTTGCAGATGGCCAAGCGGCCATAGCCAAGGCGGCGGAGGGCAAAGATCAGCTTGACCGTTTCGGCCTCATCCGGGATAATCGTGATCCGCCCGTGATCCATATGATACCCCATGATCTTTGTAGTGGAAGGAATGCCCGCCTTGAATTTTTCCCGAATGCGCCACTTGCAATTTTCGGATACGGAGCGGCTTTCCTCCTGGGCGTAAGAAGCGAGGAGGGAAAGCATCAGCTCTCCGTCCCCGCTGGTGGAATGCATATTCTCTTTCTCGAAGAAAACGTCAATCCCGAGGCCTTTCAGCTCGCGGGTGGCTTCCAGGAGCGTGATAGTATTGCGGGCGAACCGGCTCACGGATTTCGTGATGATCTTGTCGATCTTCCCGGCGCGGCAATCCATGAGCAGGCGCTGGAATTCGGGTCGATCCGCCCGGGTGCCGGTGCAGGCATTGTCGGCATAGACCCCGGCGTAAATCCAGAGGGGATTCCGCTGGATGTATTCGCTATAATAACTCACCTGCGCGGATAGCGAGTGGAACATCGTTTCTTTGTCCATGGAGACGCGGGCATAGGCAGCCACACGCTCGCGCTTTGGAATCTTTGGCTTTTTCGCGTTGATTTTTCGGATGGTGCGTTCCATCGAATTACCTCCCTTCCTGTTCTGACTGTCTTATAGGAAGGGTGGCGATTTTGCAAGGCTTTTCATGTCGAAAGGAAGGCATAAATTTCGCTGCGTATTTTGTCTCAAGCGCGCAGTAATCATCGTCATTTATGAGGCCCCGGCCCAGCATTCCGTCCAGGAAAGCAATTGCGGCAAAATAGTGGAGGTCGCCGGAATTCGTCCTATCCATAGGATCAGGCCCTCCTTCCATAGCGCCCGGCCAGGTAGCAATCCCGGCAGCAGTAGACCTTGTGGCTGGATGGGTAGCTGTAGAAAGGCTGGCCGCAATGCGCACAGGTTTTCCGGACGGCATTTTGCGCGTTCAGAATCCGGTGCGAGTAATTCCAGGCATAGCGGCAGGTGTCGGAGCAAAAGCGCTGCTTGCCCCGGGGATTCATATTGCACCCGCAAAGCGCACAGACGGGCTTGGATTCGCCCTTCTTCGGGAGGCCGTGGGTATGCGCGTAGGATTTGAGCGTATTGCGGGAAACGCCGAGAATCTTCTCCATTTCCGAGTAGGTCTTCCCGGCCCGGCGCAAGGATTCAAAACGATCAACAGAGAAATTGGGCATAGCCCCTCCTTCTTGAAATTATCTTTTAAGTGTAACCGTGTACAGACCACGGGAAAAAGAAAACCGGCTGTACCGCATGGAGCGATACAACCGGTGAGGCTCAGATCACCTTGGAATAATTGCCGGAAACCCAGCCGACCTGGTTGCCGATTACGACGGCGTTCCAGCCGTTCTCGGCGGTGGCGACGTATTCCATCTTGGAGCCGATGGAACGGGACGTGATGCGGTCATACTGCGTCCCATTGCCCCGGCGAATGTTTACGGAATTGCCGGTGATTTCCACCTGCTTGACCGGATTCTCCGGCGCGGGCTTGGTGCCGGGATCGACGGCGGGTGCGGTGCCGGAATCCGTACCGCCATCCTTCGGAGCCAGCGCGGCGGCGAGCGCCTCATGGGTCTTGGCATCGTACTGGCCGGACTGATCCAGACCGGCCTTGGCCTGGAAAGCCTTGACGGCCTTTTCGGTGGCGGAACCGAAATCCCCGTCCGCGCCGTAGGAACCAAGGTCATAGCCGAGGGACGCCAGCGCCTTCTGCATGGCGACCACATCGGTACCCATGGAGCCCTTGGAAAGCACACGCCCGCCCAGCGGCATTTCGCCGTCGCCGTAGGCCGCGCGCTCCTTCGCCGCGTTCGCGCCATCGGAAAGCACGACCACGGTATGCCCCTGGGTGCGGGTTACGAGGATGTCGCCGCGCAGCAGATTCGCGCTCTGCTTGCAATGAGCATCGTCGGTGAATTTGTCGAACGCGCCGGTAGCCATCAGGACGCTGGGCTCGGTGGGCGTCCGGAAATTGCCCACGGGGATTCCGGCGTAGTTGACGCAGACGCGGACGAGGGCGGAGCAATCCGTTTCCACATCCTTTGTCACCTTGGAAACGTCGAAGCCGTACTGCTTGGCCTCATTGTACAGAGTGTCGCGCTGGTACTGATCATAACCCACGTGCTTGTTGTCGCAGGCCCACTGCATACAGCAGGCGATTTTCTCCCGGGCCTCGGCGCTCTTGGCGCGCAGCAGAACCCATACCTTGTCGGATGCGTACCAGGACTGGGTAGATACTTCCTTCCCCGTCTGATCCCCGGCAGAGCCGCCGTGAGCCTTGCCGTTTTCATCAATGCGGGCGGAACCGATTTTTACTGCCATATTCTCATACCTCCATAATTATAGGGCGGCGCTCAATCGGCGTCGCCCTGGTCGTTCTTGTCCTCGCGATTGTGCAGCTGAGCCAGGATTTCCCGCAGTTTGTCGGGAATCGGCAGGCCGATGTAGGCCGCGTTTTCCAGAAGGCTCAATCCCTCGTTGGAGAGATAGAAGGCAATGACCGCGCCGCGCAGCGCGGAGCCCTGGCCCACGACATGAATATCCAGGATATTCGCCACGCCCACCAGCATCAGGATAAGTACCTTCTTGCAGATGCCCCGAAAGCCAACCGCAGAGGACAGCTTCTTATCCATGATGGCGCACATGAGGCCGGTAATGTAATCCAGCGCCATGAAGATGATGAGCGCAATCAGCAAGCCGTCAACCCCTCCTAAGAAATAGCCGAGCCAGCCGCCGAGAGCCGCCACGGCAATCTGGATTTTCGTCCAGATCAGGTCGATAGTGAAATCTCGCATTTTGATCCTCCATTCTTTTTGATATTGAAAAAAGCGCCTTCCGCAGAAAGCGCTTGATTCCGGATGCCGCTATACTCGTATCCATGAGCCGCCGCTGTTGTAGTACGGAACCACCTGTACCCATGCGCCGTTCAGCCGGTAGTAAACAACGCATTGTTTCCAGGTGCTGCCATTCCGGTACCATACCGTGGCGGCCACATAAGTTACCGTGATCGTGATGCTGGTGATTCGGGCGTAGTTTGTCGAATAGCCGCTGCTGGATGACGTTTCCCCGTTGTACACGACGAGGGCCTGATTCCCGGCGGAGAGGTATGATGCCAGCGCATTGAAGAAGGCGGCATTCGTCGAGGCGTTCAGCGTATGGGACGCGGTGTTGTTGTAGAATTTGCCGGTCAGCGTTCCCAGCGCCGCACCGACCATATCCGCGCCGGTATAGCCGGACGAAACCGTCTGGTGGGCCGCCTGGCGAAAAGACATCACCTTGGAGCTGCTGCCCGATCCAGCGCCGGAGCAGGTAATGGAAAAGACAATCTGTTGGATGACTTTCCCCCTGAGTGTCGTTCCGGCATTGGCAAAGATCATCACGCCGACGCGGGATTTCGCGGCGGTGGTGCCCTGGTAGGCTCCCTGACAAGCGCCGTTGGAAGATCCCTTGTTCCAGGTCGTTGATCCATAAAGCGCGTAGCCAATGGTGGAGTTATTATTGGCCGTCGCGGTAAAGGTTTCCGCCATTGAATCACTCTCCCATCATACCGGCACCAGGCATATCTGCCCGTCCGTGCCGCTGGAAGGCAGCGTATCCGCGTAGAATATGCCGAGATTCGTAAGGGCTGTCTTTGCGTTCGCCGCTCCGGTGCCGCCATTGGCGACGGGAATGGGCGTAGCCATGCCCGCATGAAAGAGGCGGTAAGCATACCAGGAATTATTGACGGCGGTTCGCAGGAGGACGGCGTTATCCATGCTTGGCGCGTATTTCGCGTTGCGCACTTCGAGCATTCGGCGATTGCTGCCGGTAGAATCCTCCCAAGCCGCAAATGAGGACGCGCCGACATAGGAGCCTTCAAAAACCGTCTGATTGGTGGTGCTGTTGTATGTCGGCGTCAACTTGAGGGACGGATACAGGCTCGTCCGGATCAGCAGGTCGCCGGTCATAGTATCGCCGGCCTTTTTCACGGCCCCGATATTCGCGCAGGCGGTGGCCTGGGAATTGCCGCCCGTTCCGCCCTGGGCGACTTCCAGCGGCGACGCCAGCTTGACCGGCCATCCGAAGGAAACGGTATCATCTTCCCCGGCAGCCATGCCGAAGCCTACCGCGCGCCCATTCTTCTTTATGTGCATGATGTAGGCTGCGGACTGGATTTCCGCCGTATACGTCGTGACGCTGCCCACGGTATCCGTAAGCGTAATGACGGCCTGGTATGCGGCATCCGAGGCCAGGCTTCCCGCGCCGAGGATCAGGCCGGTGCCGCTTACGATATTTGATGTGGTCGAATAGCTGCCGCCCACCTGCCGGAGTGTGACCGATCCGGAAACGCTATTCTTTCCGTTGACGGTATAGCATCCGTAAACCGCCTCGACATAGGCATAGGTGCCGTTGGCATCGTCCCGCGTTCCGTTGCTGGTGCATCGGTAAGCGGTAATCGACCAGAAGAACGGCGAGCCGTACTGGTATACCGTAATGGTGGTTGACTTGGTAGCGCTTCGGCCACGGGAATCCACCACCTTCGCCGTGATCGTGATGGTGCCGGTCTTCGTGATCGTACCGGTTGTCAGGGTGGACGCGCTGGCGCTGCCGATGCTGGGGTCGGTATCAATGCTGTATGATTTGATGGTCGATCCGTAAGCGCCCGCCGCGCCATTGATGGCGATGGATGCCTGGCTCTTGCCGTAAACGTAGTATTTCCAGCCGTTGATTACCGCGTTGCTGTTGATCGGCGATGCTGTCACCGAGGATATGCTGGGGACAACGCTGGCCGGTGCCGTGATCGTGAATCCGTAGGTATAGGTGCCGAGGGAATTCCCGTTCGTGTCGATGGTTTCCAGGGATACCGTCGCTGATCCACTGGTGGCGGAGGGAATGGCATTGAGCCACGAGAGCGGGATCGTATAGGATGCGCTCGTCGTACCGGCAGCCAGGTTCTGCGTATTGGAATAGCTGCCGAATTTCCACACGACCTTATGGGTATAGGCGCTGTTGTAGGCGGTCACATTCAGCTTGGCCGCCGATCCCGCCGCAACGGATGTGGATGCCAAAGAGCCGTCGCTCTGCAGGAATTCGTAAGTTATGTTCAACGCGGCGGCGGTCACGCCCAGGTAGTCGTAGCAATATCCGCCCGGATAGGTGCCGCGCGTGGACGGAACATACATCACAAGCACCTGGCTTCCCGCCATGATGTGCGCCTTTATGGCATTGAACAGGGCGGCATAGGAACTCGCGCTGAATGTCAGCGTTTCGGTGCGGTTGTAGGCTTCGGTGATATACACTTGGCCGATGGATGCGCCGCGCATGGAGGCGATACTGCCGGAGATCGTATTGGACGCACCTTTGTACAGCGTCAGGTATTTCGAGCTCGCGCCGCCCGCCTGAGCGAAGGTAAGGCGGAGCTGGATTTGGGAGATTTCGATATTGTTCAGCGGCAGATCGGACAGGCCGCCGAATTTGATGGCACCTTCATAGCGGGTGCCGGAATAGACGCCCTGACGGGCCTTGCCGCTCGTCCATGAGCTGCCGGATGCGTATTTCAGCTCCGTTGCCGACGTTGTGAAATTCGGCATTTCAATCCTCCTTTAGTTCCGCCATTTGAATCCGACGCCGGTAGGCGTGGTGACTATATCCAGATACCCGTTGACCGACGTACCTATGGAAATCTGCTCCACGGCCTCCAACCTGGTCACATACAGTTTGTTGTCGCTGAAATAGGCGAGTTCGGTACCACCTTGCACGAAGGCCAGGCGGGTATTCGTCAGCCTCATCTTGATGGCGGAATCGCTGGTCGCCATGTCCAGATACGGCGTTCCGGCATCATCGCCAAAAGTGAACGACGAAAATAGCTGGGCCAGGCCCGCCTCGGTCTGACTGAGGCGCGTATAGGTCAGCGTCATGTTGGAATCCTGCTGGGCGAGATCACTGCGGATCAATTCGATTTCCCCCAGAGCCGCGAGGAAATCCGAAGCGCTGGCGAATTGCTCGTACAGGCCGAGGGAATCGATCAGCGCGCGGACGCGGGTATCCATTTCGGCGTCCAGCCCTTCCACGGATTCGGACACCTGGGAAATGGCCGCGCTGGTATCCTCCGGCGCGGCAGACCATGACGTGGCGACCGCGCCTTCTTCCAGCTTGATCTTCGTGAACAAGACCGTGACGCCGGTGGTCTGGCTGCTGATTCCGGCGTACAGATAGAGCGACCAGTTGCCCGAGGACTCGGGCGTGGTGAAATGCACCACCTGGCGGCCATAGGTGAAGTCCAACATTCCGGACGTATGGAGCGCGCCGGTATCATGATTGACGATCTTCCAAGTCACTCCGGCAGCCTGGCCCGCCTCAAGCGTTACCTCCTTCACGGAGAGCGTATAGGTCGTGGCGGGCTCTAATTCGTCCGCCGCGTTCCAGTAAGCATCCGCGCCGTCCGCGACCAGGCGGAAGGACGCGCTGCCTTCGATCAGATTGACCCCGCCGACCTTGAGATTCGACACAGCATCACGAGCTTCGCCTGCGGCTGTCTCTGCATTGGTCGCCCTATTTAGGGCATTGGCAGCAGCCTGCTGGATATTGCTCACCATGAGGTTGATGCCGGTATTACTGGATAGATCAAGGTTCTGCCCAAAGTTGGCGGCCAAATGGTTCGTGGTAATCACGCCTGCTTTGATCTTGGAGGCATCCACGGCCTCGGCAGCCAGCTTGTCGGTAGTAATTGCCCCGGAAGCAATGTTGTTGGCCAGGATCGTCGCCGCCGCTATCTCATTGGCGGTAATGGCCCCGGCCACGATCTGGTCGGCGGAAATGCTCCGCTGGGTCAATGATCCGCCGTCGATGGTGGTCTGCGAAAGCTGCGGCGTCCCATTGGCGGAGTTGATCGTGTACACGATGGAATTCTCGCCGCCCACGATGATGAGCCGCTCGACGGAGAGCGTTCCGGTGGTGATCCGATTGGCGGACAATTCCACAATCTTGGCGTCAGTGACGGAGGCGTCGGCGATTTGGGCCGTTCCAACAGCGCCCGCCTCGATCAAGGCGGTGGTGATCGCGCCGAGGGCGATTTTTGCCGTGCCGATGGTGGCGTCGGCGATATTGGCCGACGTGATCGTAGCGTTGGCAATTTTCGCGCCGGTCACGGCCAGATCGTTGATCTTCGCCGTCGTGATGGCGGCGTCATGGATTTTTGCCGTACCCACGGCCAGGTCGGCAATGCGCGCCTCATCCACGGCCAAAAGCGCAATCTTGGCGCGGGTAATGGCCGCGTCCTCGATGTGGCCCGATTGAATGACGGCCTGGGCAATTTTCGCCGCGACGATGGCAGCGTCCGCGATTTTGCCGGTGTCCACGGCCAGATCATGGATCTTGGCGGTGGTCACGGCGGCATCTTCGAGCTTTGCTTCCGTGATCGCGGCATTCCCGATTTTCGCCGTGGTGATCGCGGCATCATTGATCTTGGCGGTTTCAATGGCCCCGTCCTTGATGTGCGCGGTATGGATCGCCGCCTCGGCGATGTTTGCGGATTCGATGGCGGCCTCGGCGATTTTCGCACCGGTCACAGCCAGATCTTCAATCTGAGCGGTGCCGATGGCCGCCTCCTGGATATGCGCCTTCCCGATGGCGGCGTCCTCTATGTGGGCCGCCTGGATGGCTGCCAGCTGAATCTGCAACGATCCCACGGAGCCGTCCTGCAACTGACCGGAACCAACGGAATTGATGGCCAGCTTTGCCCCGGTGATGATCCCGTTCCCCAGCTGCCGGGCGGAGATCATATTGCCCTCGACGGTATCGGCCACGGTACCCAGGGTCATGTCGGTGTATTTCCGGGTCAGGCAGTCATAGGTATACTGCGTCATGCGCATGGATACCGCGACGCCGATCCGGCCCGCAATCACTCGGACGCTATCCCCGAGGAAGATGTTCTGCAGGAAGTTGTATTGCCGGTATTCCTCGGTCTCGGCGCAGTTGATGAAGTCAACTTTTAAGGTGATCGTCGGTAGATCGCAGCCCTTATCGAATTCCGCCTGGGCGGCCTGCCGCATTTCGTTATAGCATTGGGCCTTGGATTTCTTGTCCTGGCTCTTGCCCTTGGTGACTTCCCGTGCGCCGGATACCGCCAGGTGTATCCATTTGGGCTGGGTATAATCCCCGATGTGGGGACTATCCACATAGCCCTCCGGAAGATAGAGGACGTTGCCGTCCTTATCCTCGCCGGTGGGCATGATGCGCGTGACCACATCGGTAATGTCCACGTCGTAGGTGATCCCCAGGAGATTCTTTCCTTGCCGGATTTGCACTTGGGAATCCGTGCCGACGCGCTTGACGAGGAAAACATCGAACCAATCCCGAGCAAGCTCGCCGCCGTATTTGGCAACCAGGCCATCCTCGCCGAGAATGGCGTCCACGGGATTCTTGTTCACGAATTCCACTTCCTCGGCGGTGGAATCCAAATCCGAATAGAAGGTGAAATCATGCTCGGAGAGGCAAGTGCCGCTGATCCCGGCCACGACCGCCGCGCCGGTAGCGCTGGCGGAGGGCTTATAGGATTTCACCATATTGTCCAGCAGATCATAAAAGACGTGCCGGGCGTAGACGGTCACTTTATCGAGTTCCGGCACGACGCGGTAGATTCTGAAAGGCTGATCGCGCAGCTGCCGGGATTCCATGATCTCGCGGGCGGCCTGGCCCGGCGCGGGATCGGTGCGCACATGGGTCAGATAGCTGGCCGACATATACCCGCGCTTTCCATCCGGGCAGGACACCTCATACCAGGAAGAAGTAGTTTTCGCAAGGACAATGACCTGCGTCCCCTTTTTGTATTTTCCCAGGATTTTGTACTTCGTGCCGGTGCCGGAGCGCAGGCGCAGCGGGTCGCGGTTGGTGGACACCTTGTAGATCATAGTGCCGCCGCCCGTTTGCGCGGCCATGGATACCTGCGGCGTCATGGCGGCGGGTACAGGCGCACGGAGGATATACCCCTCGGCGAGCCTGCGCCACTTCCCGGCATCATCCAGCGGATGAACGAGCGTCAGCTCGTATTCTCCGTTCAGGGTTTCCGTTACCCGCGCCGATTCCGGAGAGACCGGGCCGAGGCCGTTGGTCGAGAAATCGGTGCAAGTAGGATCATAGACACAAATCATAGATTATCCCCCAAATTTGAAAACATGGTGTGCGCCTCATTTTCAAAGCCCCGCGTAGCTGCTGAAATGTGGGCATCATATCGTAAGGAGTGTGCACGATGAATCGAATTCAACGAAGCAGGTACATCGAGAGCATGAAGGAATATCTGGCCCCACGATTCAAAGAGGCCCGGTCTGAGCGCCATCTTACAAAAGCGGAATTTGCCAAGGCGCTCATGTTGGATGTCCGATCCTACAATGACATTGAGCAGGGATACTCCCTGTGCAACGTCGCGTCCCTCGTCCTGTTCCTTTGCGATTACGTCCTCGACAGGCAGGGAATCATCCGGGATTTGCAAGCCATCATCCTATCAGGCAAGATACCGCCAATTCGGCTGCACAACGACGCTTGATACATCGCCCGACCAGCTGATCCCGTTGAGGCCCGGCTTGAGGATCGGAAAGTCGCCGCTCATGCAGGCGTTCATGGATTGGCTCCCGGAATATGCCTCATGCAATTCGGAATTCAGGGTGATGCTATCCGTGATGTCCGAAAGCTCGACAATCGTCTGGCCCACCATGAGCGTGATCTCGCCGGTGCCGTTTACCGTGATGATAGGCTCGGAATACACGCTGCCGGGATTCGTGATCGTGCCGGTGGATTGCGTGATCGTCACCGGTTCCGGATTGGCCTCATACCAGAATGGCTTGCAGCGGAAATTCACGGAAAAGGAGCGCGGGCGATTGCCCCGGAGGATGATTTCAAACGGAATCTGATTCGTGATCCGGGCATAGTAAAAGCCGCCCTGCCGATTGGCAAAGGTGACTTTCCCGCCGCCCTTGAGCCACCTGCCGATGGCCGGAATCTGCGCCGGATCGGCCAGGTAGCATTCGGCGGTGAGGATCATATCGTCGTAAACATCGTCCGCCTCCAAGACCGTGAGGCTGCCGGGCCTGCCGGGGACGTTGGTATAGGTGGCGCGCTCGGCAGGGATCGTAATGGCTGGCTGTTCCGTGACGTGGATGCCATAGTCCGTGCAGCGCTTTCCGTTCCATTCAAACCAGTCGTTCATGGTATGCGCCTCCCGTCATCAATGCAGCGCTTCCTTGAACATTTCAAAGACCCGGTAGAAGGTGTAAAAGAAGCCGCCCATAGTGGCAATCATGAAAACGATGCAGGCGACGGATACGATGGCGACCCACTGGTCATCGTCGATTTTGCGGAACATAGAATCCCTCCTAATCATGCCAGGCGCAGGCCCTTGCCGCGCTGCTGGCGCTTGGTGAGCGATGCAATCTCCACGGCCAGGGAATGCACATCCTGGCTATCCCTGACTTGCAGGGAGTCCACATTCAGATTGACCGTGCTGTTCTGGTTATAGGTCTTGTTCATGGTGGAGCCGAATCCCACGGCCCCGGATTGCGCGCTCTGCGTGATATACCGGGCGGCGTTTCGGATGATCCGGGCCTGGGCTTCCGTTTCCTCGGTAATGCCTTCCCCGAAGCCGCGCATGGTCATTGCGCCGACTTCATCGCGGAAAACGCGGGACGGAGAATGGATTTGCAGCTCGGACTTGGCCGCGCTGATAGCGGCGCGGGCCGCCTGCCGCATGGCGGAAATGACCGCCGAGCGTCCGGCGTTGATACCGGCCACCAGGCCGTTCATGGCGCTCACGCCAATGGGCCGCAGGGCCGAGGCGTTGAAGACCCCGGAGATCGCGCTCTTGGCGTTCGTCCCAGCTGTGGTTCCGGCAGAGGCCAGATTGTATCCGGTCATAGCCCCGGCCAGGCCGCTCATGGCGGTATTGCCGGTTTCGGTCAAGGCCGTTGCCGTAAGCTGCGCGTTCAGCGCAGATTCCACGGCGGAGGCAATGGTCGAGGCGTCGGTGGAGAAATCGTACCCGGCAGCGCCTTCGCCGATGCCCGCCGCGACATATTCGCCTATGGGCTTCATACGCGCCGAGGGGCTGCTGATTATGAAGGCGCTGTTCAGCGCGGTTTCCAGATCGGAGGCGACGGATTCGGCATCCGTATCCCAACCGGCCTCCACCATGCCCTGGGCGATGCCCTCGCGGATGTGCGCGCCGGTATCGGTGGTGTCCAGACCATTCAGGAAGGTAAGAATCAGTTGGAGGTTTTCAATATCCTCCTGGCTCACTTCCTCGCCGTTCTTGATGGCGGTCACGACTTCGGCCACATACGCGGATAGCTCCGCCACCCGCTCCGGCGAGAAGTCGTTCTTCATGGTATCATCCAGCAGGCCATGTCGATCCCCGCCGAAAAGATCGACGATCCTGTCCAGAATGTCCGGGCTCTGGTATTCGGAGATTCGGCGGATGGCCGCCTCGATCAGGTTCAGGTTGTTCAGCGGCAACGCGCCACCCGCCGTGCTGAGTACGGTAAACGGCGTATTGTCTATCTCGTCGAAGGCCTCCCGGAATTCGGAAATAGCTTCCTCGCTGCCGGATAATTCCGGCGTGATCAGGATGTGCAGGGTGCCATCCGTATCCAAGCTGGCAATGGTATCTGCCGTGATCGTTCCCTCGGGGACGCTCTCAATGGGGATTTCCACGCCATCCTGCCAAACCTTGACCTTGCCCTCGTTCAGGAGGGATTCCAACTCGCCGTCCTGCAATTCACCCAGGCGCACGGGGACTTCCAGCTCCAGATCGGGATTGTCCTTTCCGAATTGACTGTAAGCCATAAAGTCATAGCCGGTAATGAACACGCGGGTCTGTACCCTGGGAACGGTAACGCCCTCGGCCTCCTTGTATTCGGTGATGTAGGCCGTGAAGGACGTGAGCAATTCGGATTTATCGCAGCCGGTGGCCTCGGAATACTTGGAAACAATTGCGTTCACCTGATCCGGCGACAGCGCAGTAATATCCACGCCCTCGGCTTGCAGGTATTTCGCCACCATGGCCGTGATGCCGTCCGGCGTCAATGCCGCCGTGGACGCGCCGCCCGTGATTTCCTCATAGGCCAGCACGAAGGCCGTGACCGCCTCGGGCGTCAGCGCCGAGGTATCGACGCCTTCGCCTTCCAGGTATTTCATGATGTACGCGGTAATCTCACTCGGCTTGAGCGTGGATACGTCTGCGCCGGACGCGAGCTCCTTGTACCCGGATACCATGGCCGTGATGTTTTCAGGCGTGAGCGCGGAAACATCCGTCCCGGTGGTCGCCTCGGCGTATGCGTTCACATATGCCAAAATACCCGTGGGCGTCAGCTGCGCGGTGGACGCGCCCTCCGGCACCTCGGTATAGGCGTCAATGAAGGCGTCCACATGGGGCTGCTGGGCGGCGGCGTTTTCCGCCATGGTGTAACTGTTGATGATGGCGTCTGTCGTGATCGCGCCGGGATTCGAGGCGAATTCATTCCAACGCTCCTGCGCGCCGGTCATATCCAGATCGGTGGCAATGGTCAGCACTTCCTCCGGCAACGACTCGTTGAACATGCTGTAGAGGCCGGGCAGATCGGTTTTGATCAGATCGAGGTATGTGGCGATGCCCGCGAATTGATCCAGCGCCCCGGATACGTCGATGTCCGGGAACATGTCCTGGATTTCGCTTTCCGTAAGGCCCTCGTCCATGAGGGATTGAATCTGCGTCAGGAGGGAAAGGTATTCCGTGAGGGAGGCCTCGTCCATTTCCTGGGAGAGATTCTTCATTTCCGTGAGGATCGCGGGCTTATCGGATTCGGAGGCGAGGCTGTATTTGCGCAGCAGCGTGAACAGGTCGCCCACATCGTCCTTGGCCTGCTGAATGCTTTCCTGATTCCATACCGGCGTTACCACATTGGAGAGCGTTTCCGCGTATTCCAGAGCGGCTGCGCGGCGGTCGGCATTGTACCGGGCGTTGAGTTCATCCAGCGCGACCTGCCGTTCCCCGGCGTCTTCGATCAGCTGAATCACGGCGTATTCCTGCTCATATTGCGCGGCCAGTTCCGCGTTGATTGCGGCCATACCTTCCGCCGTGGCGACGATGGCGTCCTGATAGACGGACATGTCCGCGTCGCTCTTTCCCATGGCCTGGGCGCGGGCGACGGCGGCCTCCACCTTCTTTTCAATGGTGGCAAAGCCATCCGTATCGGCGGGCGTCAGATTGTACTTGACCTCGATGGCGTGACGGGTATCGATCAGCTCCTGCAGCCGGATTTTTTCATCATCCGTGAGGAACCCGTTCTGCCTTTTCTTCAAAAGGCGCTCGATCTCCGCGTCCATGGAATCCAGCTGCCGGATGCTTTCGGCCAAATCATCCGACACGGAAGTATATCCTGCCTGATCGGCGGCGGCCTTGAGGGATTCCAATTCCGTCCGGGTAGAGGACGTGAGTTCCTTCCAGGAATCCGTCCATTGCGTGACGATCTCGTCCGTTTCCTTCTGGCCGTCCGTCCAAACGGCAATGAGGCCGTTCATCCAGCCCTGCGCATTCGTGGTCGCGCGGGTGAAGGCGCTCTTGTCCATGCCGAAGGCAGACAATCCGTCCGAGCGGCCATAGAAGGTGTCGGCGGCGGTATTCTTCCATTCCTCGGCGGCCTCGGCCATGCCCTTCAATGCTTCGCGGGCTTCTTTTGCGCCGGAAACATAATCCGCAATGGCGACCGTCGCGGCGATAACCGCCACGCCCAGGGCCACCCACACGGAGGGCGAGCTGGCCAGCGTCTTCATGAATCCGCCCCAGCCGCCGCCCGCTGCGGCAACGGCTCCGGCGAATTTCGCCAGACCGCCCGAGATTGTACCGATGCCCGCCGTGATCTTGCTGAATATCAGCAGCACCGGCCCGGCAGCGGCAACGATGGCGGCAATCCGGATAATCAGCTGGCGCTGGCCGGAATCCAGAGCCATGAAGCGCTCGAGCAATTCCTTCGCGCCGTCGATGAGCTTTTGAATCGTGGGCGTCAGATCCTGGCCAATCTGCTGCGCGGCCAGAACGGCGGTATTTTTGAGATTCTTGAGCCGGGATTCCGTAGTGGCATAGCGCTTGTTCGCCTCATTGGACAGGGCCACATTCTCCTCCCAGGCATTGGTCGCGGTTTCCTGGGCGGAGGAAAACAGTTCCGTCGCGTTGGTGGCGCGCAGCAGCGTATCGCGCAGGCGTACCTCGGTGAAGCCCATTTCTTGCAAGGTGGCGATGGCGGAAACGCCCTGTTCGTCCATCTTGGAGAGGCCGACGATGAACGCCTGGATGGCCGCCGAGGGATCGGATTTCCACAGCTGCTTGAAGGCGTCCTCGGTCATGCCGGATACCTTGGCGAAGTCGGTCAGCGCCTGGCCGCCCGTTTCCACGGCGACCTGCATTTTAATCATAGCCTTCGAGAATGCCGTACCGCCCGCCTGGGCCTCCAAGCCCACGGAGGAAAGGGCGGCGGCAAAGCCGAGGATTTGCGCCTCGGACAATCCGACCTGCGCACCTGCCGAGGCCATGTTGGTCGCCATGTTCATGATGGCGGATTCCGTCGTGGCGTAGTTGTTGCCGAGATCGACCAGCGCCGAGCCGAAGTTGGAAAACTGGCTCTGTGCCATGCCGGTGACATTGGCAAACTGCGCGATGGCCGTGGCGGCCTCATCCGCCGCGATGTCGGTGGAGTTTCCCAGGTCGATCATCGTCCGCGTGAAGGATTCCAGATTGTCGTTGGTAATACCCAACTGCCCGGCGTTTTCCATGACCCCGGCGATGTCCGTTGTCGAGGTCGCTATCTCGGTACTCATGCGCTTGATGGAATCCGAGAGGTGTTCATATTTCGCCTCGGTGGCATCCACGGTCTTCCGGACGCCGGTAAAGGCGCTCTCGAAATCCATGGCGGCCTTGAAGGACGCGGTACCCAGCGCCAGGATCGGCGTGGTGAAAACGCGGGACATGGTTCTGCCGGTTTTCTCGGCGGCCTGGGCGACGGCGGCGCAGCGAGTACTGAATGCCTGCAAGGATTCGCTGGCCTGCGTCCATGCGGATCGCAGCCGGGCAAGCCGATCCGTCGTGGATTGAATCTGCTGCTCGGTCTGCTGCAGGGCGGAGCGGGCATTGTTGAGGTTGGTATTGGCTCGGGTAACGGCATCCGCGTTATTCTGCATGGCCCGCTGATTCGCGGCCAGCTGGCCTTCCAACTTTTTGACCTCTTGGGAGGATTCCGCGTATTCGGCGTTGAGCGCGTCCAGGTTTTCCTTGGCCGCGATGGTGGCGGAATTGTCCTCGCCAAGCTCCCGGCGGAACCGCTCGTACTGATCGGTGGCGGCGGCCACCTTGTCCTTGAGATCGGTATTCTTCTGCCGGGCGGTATCCAGGGCCTCGTTCAGCTTGCCATGTTTGTCATAGGAATTCTGGAGTTTCTTTTCGGCGGCGGCCAGGGCCTTCTCGTATTGCTGGACGGCCTTCTGTTGGAGGGATAGCTTTTGCTGCAGCGTGGAGAGCTTGGCTTCGCACCCGGCCACGGATTTCTCGAAACCGTCCACGCCGGAGGCGGCCCGCTTGAATTCGCTCTCGGCCTCCTGAATCTGCCGATTGATCGACGTGAGATTCCGGGAGAAATTGTCGCTGTCAAGGGATAGCGAAACGACAAGGTCGCGCAGGGATTCGCTCATGATGCCTCCAATCTCGGGTTATTTCTGTACCGGCCACACCTCATCGATGAAGGCGCGCCTGGGCTCCGCTTTCTGTTTATCGTGCCGGGCTTTCCAGGCCCGGATGCGCAAAAACCCCAGAATGTCCATCCGGTCGATCTCGTCAAAGCGCCAGCCGGATTCCATGAGGGAGTTATATGTCGAGTAAATGTATTCCGGCAGCGTCAGGTTTCCGGATTTGCTTCCGGCGTCTGCGCCGCCTTCGTAGGGAAATCGGACAGAACGTCCGTGGTCTGCGTTTGCACGGCCATGATGGCCAGGGCAATGTCGTGCATGAGCCGGTCTACCGGGTAGCCGTCCAGGACTTCATCCGGCGTGAATTGGTTCTGGAAAAGGATGCAGAACCATTTCACCATCACGTCCATGGCCTCAGAGATCGTAAATTTGGCATCATCCGGGATCTCCTGTCCCTTGGCGGCCAATTCGGAAATATGTACCACCTTGGCGTACATCGTGACGGCAGGCTCCAATTCCCGGAGCGCGCGGCCAGAAACGAAGTCGATGGTGTACTTCTTGTCAAGCAAAGTGCAGGAAATCATGTGTGCCTCCTATGAAAGATAGATCATGCCCGCCGCAGCGCTATGCCACGGCGGGCCGGGAAGGATCAGCCCGCGCTTTCGGAGAAGTCGGGCGTATAGACGGAATCGAGGAACGTAGCGGCCTTCTCGGCGGTGAATCCGTTCTCGTCCTCGTCGGCCACCAGCTGGTAGCGATTGTCGGAAATGCGCTTGATGGCAACCCATTCGACCTCGCCGGTCTGGCGGGTGATGGTCTTGCCTTCCTTGGTCGCGTAGTTCTCGGTGACGGGCTTGGCGCGCACCTTGAACAGCCAGATATACCGGAATTTGCCGTTGGACTTTTCGCTCTTGAAGCCCACGGCGAAATAGCCAGGCTTGTCGGTGGACGTGCGCACCAGAACGCCGTTCTTGTCGATCTTATTGCCGAAGATCATCTCCTGGATTTTCAGGGGCAGATCGGCCAGCTTGGTCTTGAAGGCCAGTTCGGGATCGGCGTAGAGGACGTCGCCTTCGGCATCATCGAAATACTGGACATCCGGATCGGCGTTGTCCGGCGTGATGCTGGCCTCGATGGCACCGGCGACGCGCTGCAGCGTCCCGTAGGTGGTCTCGGTTTCGGTATCGGTCTCCATCGGCGCAATAACCAGATTTTTGAGGCCCACGGTAGAGGATACGGCGGGCGCTGCGGTGGGAGTATTGGGCATGTTTTACCTCCAATCAGATAAGCCCTCGCGCGTCGAGGGCCTGTCGAAGTTGTTCTTTGATTTTCTCATAGGCTTCGTCGGCGGCGGCATCGAATGCCGGGCGGACGAATGGATGCGGCGGAGCGGGATGCGGGCCGCCGTGGCCGAATTCCACGGGGTTCGCGTATTCCGCGCCGTCGTCCGCGCGGTGAACGCCAACGGTCACGGCGTATCCGCCGCGCCGATGCTTGACCACTCTGCCGATCCGGATGGAGCCGACCAGCTTGCCGGAGCGGCGTTTGGGGTCGGTGGATGCATTTTGGATCATGCGGGTCAGGATCGGCTGCGCGCCGCTTTGCAGAATGAACGATGTGACCCGGCTGCCGTTGCCTCCGGATTCCCGGAGCATGTCGGCCATTTGGGTGAGATCGTTTTTCAGCTCAACCGCGCCGGTGATTTCCATGCTCATACCGTATCCTCCACATCAATGATCCACGTCCCGGCGACCAGGTGATAATCGGTATCATCATTGTAAGAATCATTTTCCTCCGAGAACGCAAACCCGGCCTGCCGCATGGCGGCGTGTATCCGCCGAAGGGCCTCGGTCGGATCGATCCGGCTCCAAAGATTGAGATAGACATAGACGCGGTAACGGCGGAATTCATCATCCCAATGCTCGTCCTCATAGGTCATGGTGGTATAGACGATATACTGATCCGGCGCGGTCGTATGCTCCGCCGTGGGTTCCCATGCGCCAGGGAAGGCCTCGATGCCCACGGAGGCAAGCGCGTCCTGTACCTGGCGCATTATGTCACCCCCTTGATGGATTCCGTAGTCAGCTTGAGATACCGGCGCTTGAAATCGTATTCTCCCAGCTTCGTGATGGTCTGTTTTTCGCCATTCCAGATGATCCACATTCCGGGCCGGATGTCGGCGCGCCAGCGGATGATGAACGCCAGGCCGCGCTCGGCATTGTCGGCGTCGCCGGTGAAATAGAATCGTGAGGAATCGTCCTCGACTGCCGCCCATACTCTGCAGATGATGGAATCCTCGGGCGCGGGATAGCCGTTCTCGTTTTTCCCGTTCACGGTTTGGCCGATCTCTACCAGATGGCGGAGCTGGCCCGGATGCGGCATCTTCAAGTAATCACCTCCTGCCGATGGCGTTAAAACATATCTTCAATCACGCGGTTCGGGTAGAGCAGCGCGTGAAAGGCGCGGATCATGGTGCTGTAAGCGCTCCGATCCGAAGAATCACGATACTCGTAGAAATGGGACGCCATGAGCAAGACGGCCAGCCGGACGGTCTCGGGCGGATCATCCATAGAATGGAAATCCGACCGGCAGTAATCCTCGGCGGCGGCCTGGGCCTGCGCAAGCAGCGATTGAAGGAGCGCGTCCTCATCATCCGTCTGGATGCGCAGGTGGGCCTTCAATTCGTCAAGCGTGACGATCATGGGGATCAGGTGGACTTCTTCATGGCCATAACCTTCACGGCCTCCGGCAGCACCAGCTTACCGTCCACGCGCTCGGAGCCGAGGAATCCGACCTGGCCGGTGGCGGCGTAGAGCTCGTCCAGGCGCTTGAAGGTGCGCGTGGTGCGGTCGGCAATCCAGTAATAGGACAGGTCGCCGAACATGATGGGCTTGGCCTCGCTCTTGGCCTCGGGCATGAAGGTGGAAGTGTAGATCGGGCGGCCCAGCAGACGATCCGGCTCGCCTTCCTTCACGGAGGGCTGCCAGATATAGTCCCCGGTGGCGGTATTCTTCAGCTTGCGCAGGGCCTTCACGGTGGCGTCATTCATGACGAACACGGCGTTCCGGCGATAGGGCGCGCGCAGAGAATAGTACAGGTCGAGAACCTCATCCATGGTGATCGCGGTAGCGCTGGCAGCGGTGACGCCGGTCTCCGCGCCGCCGGTGGCGGCAAGCAGGCCCAGGGGCTTGCCGGTGCCGTTGCCGGTCAGGAAAGCCTCCTCCTCGGCGGTGCCGACGCGGCGGGAGAATTCCCGGGCAATATAGCCGGGGATGTCGAAAACGCTGTCATTCAGCAGTTCCTCGGACACCTTAATCATGGTGGCCAGCTTGAACGCGCCCAGGGTCACCAGGCCAAAGGTGTTGTCGCTTTCGACGTACTGTGCTTCTTCCTGAATCCAGGAGGCGCTACCCTTGGAAGCGACCACGGGAATCTGCGTGTCGCCAGAGCTGGTCGTGATGACGTGGGCCAGGCGGCGGATGATGTTCTGATCTTCCAGGGCTTCGATCAGGGTGCGCTGGTACTCGTCAGGCACCAGATAGCCGCCCTTGGCATCGGTGCCAATCTGCAGGGTATTGAATACCTCGCGGGTGATGTTGCGGGTGCGCATGGCCTGCCAGAACGCCTCCCGGTATTCATCCGAAGCGCGGCCCTGCTTTTCCGGCTTCGGGGAGGCGATGGCCTCGGGCCTGGCGGTGATGGGCTGGGCGGTGGCGCGGTTGAGTTCGGCATCGATGGTCGCCTGGCGCTCCAGGCGCTCGATCTCCGAGCCGAGATTGATCACATCGTCCTCCATCCGCTGATAGGTCGCGTTGTCCTCGGCGGACATGGTGCCGTCCTCGGCCCGATGGGTGTCCAGGAACGCCTTGGCGGCATCCCACAGCTTGGCGCGCTTGGCGCGCATTTCAAGAATCTTATTCACAAATACCTCCATAAAATTAGTGGCCGCATAGCGACCGGATTTAAGGCATATTTGCAAATCTGAAATCTTGATTATTTGGGTATATGCGTATATGTATCTTTGAAAGGGGTATCAGACGAGGCCCTCGAACATCAGCTGATACTGGATCAGCTTCATTTTCGGATCATCGTCGGTCACACGGTACCGATGGCCTTCAACCTGAATGGTGGCCTCGGCAGGGGGATCGTCGTTCTTGGGCGGCTCCGGTTCCGGCATCCGGGCGCGGAGCTTGTCCATCAGGCAGTTGGTGACGGCCCGGCGCGAGAAGGTGAAGCTATTCTCTGGCGCGGCGGATTCATCTTCCGGCTGGAAGGCGATTTCGTCGCAGAAGCCAAGCTCCAGGGCCTTTTTCGCATTCATCCACGTCTCGCCGTCCATCAGGTGGGAAAGGCGGGCGCGGGACAAGCCGGTCTTGATCTCGTAGGCGTTGAGAATGCTTTCCTTGACCTCATCCAGCAGCTGAATGGCCTTGCGCATTTCCTCGCTGTCGCCCATGGCGACGGTCAGGGGATTGTGGATCATCATGAGGGAAACCGGCGTCATGATCACGCGGGTTCCGGCCATGGCAATCACCGACGCGGCGCTGGCCGCGATGCCATCCACACGGATGGTCACGTCGTGGGGATAGTCCATGAGCATGTTGTAGATTTGTGCCGCCGCGACGCAATCGCCACCCGGCGAATTGATCCAGATGGTGATGGGGCCATCGCCATCGAAAAGCTCGTCCCGGAATGCCTTGGGCGTGATTTCATCATCGAACCAGGATTCCTCGGCAATCGCGCCTTCAAGGCGCAGGGTGCGCTCGTTGGGGTCGTTCTGATCCCGCACCCAGTTCCAGAATCGTTTCAAATCTCGTCCTCCTTTGCGGGTACACCGGCGAAGATCCCGGCGTCTTCCAGTTTGGTCATGTTGCCGTTAATCAGGTATAGATCGCCTCCGGCCTCTGCCGGAATACGGTCGAGGTTTTCCAGCTCGCGGATGTCGTTGGCACTCATCCAACCGTTCTGCCGGGCCACGGCATATCCGTTCATGCGGGATTGATAGTCGCCGCGCAGCAAGCCCTCCACATTGAATCGCGCGAAATAGCGCGGCTTTTCATCCGGCAGCAACAGTGCGCGATGGATCGCCTGCTCCCAGCGGGCAATCCACGGGGATAGCGTGTATTTCACGAATTCCAGCGACTGCTGCTTGATGTTCGAGAACGAAGATTTGTCCAGGTCGCCGACCATGTGCGGCGGGACGCGAAATATCCGGGCAATCTCGTTAATCTGGAATTTGCGCGTTTCCAGGAATTGGGCCTCCTGGGGATTGATGGAGATGGGCTTATACGACATGCCTTCTTCGAGGATGGCGACCTTGTGAGCGTTCTTCGCGCCCTGATAGATCGCGTTCCAGGAATCGCGGACGCGCTGGGGATTTTTCACGACGCCCGGGTGCTCCAGGACGCCTCCCGGCTGCGCGCCGTTCTGGTAGAAGGACGCGCCGTATTCATCGCAGGCGAGGCCCAGGCCCACAGCCTGTTTCGCCATGGCGATAGGGCTGTAACCCACGAGGCCGTCAAAGCCGAGGCCGGGGATATGAAAAACATCCTCCGGCAATAGCAGCACAGAGGACTTTTCCCCCAGGGTATTCACATCCGAATCCGAGCGGGTGTATTCGTAATAGATGCGCCCACGGGCATCCCGATCCACGGCCATCCGATCCGGCATGAGCGGATAGAGGGCTACCACTTCGCCACGGCCATTCCGGATGATTTGCGCGTATCCATTTCCCCATAGGAGCAGGTGCGTCATGAGCGTTTCCCTGAAAGAGAAGGCTGTCATTTCCGGATTTGGCTCGTCATGGAGCAGCGGATACAGCGGGTGATCCAGCGCCTTTTCCTTGCCGCCCGTATCGTTGTACTGGTAGAAATGGAGCGGCAGCGCGGCGATAGCCTCCGACAGAATCCGGACGCAGGCGTATACCGCCGACATCTGCATGGCGGAGCGCTCATTCACGGATTGCCCGGCAGCGGTGCCGCCAAAAAGGAAGGAAAACGCGCTGCCGTTCAGCTGATTCGTGGGCTTGTCTCGGCTATGAAAGAGCCAATGTATTCCCTTTTTAGATATTCCAAACATTTGTCTTTTTCAGCCTCCTATGATATAATGTGAATTGATGGAGGTGTTACGATGACTACAAAAGAAGCCGCAAAAAAGTGGGGCCTTGATGTTTCCACTGTAATAAAATACTGTCGGAAGGGCTATATCAAGGCTGACCTGACTAATACAAAACAGGGCCGCAAATGGAGTATTCCAGATAACACGCTTCCACCGTTCATCTCCAGAGCAACAACACAAATGTCCATTAGGAAGAACATACTCAAAGCAGTTGATACCATGCACTCCGTCAATGCGAAGGCATTTCACTGCGATGAAGATGTCTTTCGCTCCATCATAGAAGCAATAGTGAAGGATGGACTTCTTTGCAAAGCATCATCTGGACAGATAGCCTTAACTGACAAGGGTTTGAGCAAGTTGCACCCGATTAGGAATGCTAACCCAGTTAATGATGTCATGGTTCCTCTCACTGGGGCGGGAATCAAGGCGTTAGTTGATTTGATACTGGGTATACCATCTCTCGTCACAAAGGTAGCCGTACCATAAACCAAAGTCTACCCATCAAATGAATAGCAGACCACGTTCATCGTACACGGAAGAGCCGTCGCCCTCATGGCGGATTGCACGATCCAGGGCCATGATTGTGGCAATGGCTCCATCTATTTTTTCTGTCGATTTTTCCTTGTCCGCCTTGATGTTGCCCGCCGGATCGGAGCGGATGGTTACGTTGTCGATCATCCAGCGCAGGACGGGATTCCCGCCGTGGGCGATGCGCTGATCCAGCACCAGATTCATGAGTTCTTTGGTGGGCGGCGACATGTCCTTATAGCCCTGGCCGAAGGGCACCACGGTAAAGCCGAGGCCTTCCAGGTTCTGCGTCATTTGAACCGCGCCCCAGCGGTCGAAGGCTATCTCCGCGATGTGGTACCGGGTACCGAGATCCTCTATGAATTCCTCGATATATCCATAGTGGATCACATTGCCCTCGGTGGTATAGACCAGGCCCTCCCGCTGCCAGATGTCGTAAGGAACATGATCCCGCTTGACTCGCAGATCAATGGAATCCTCCGGCAGCCAGAAGAAGGGCAGGATTTCATACTTCCCGTTTTCATCCTCGGGCGGGAATACCAGCACGAAGGCGGTAATATCCGTCGTGGAGGAAAGGTCGAGGCCGCCATAGCAGAGCCGCCCGCGCAGGCGCTCCGGATCGACGGGGAACGCGCAGGCGTCCCACTTGTCCATCGGCATCCAGCGCGTAGTCGCGTTCGTCCATTGGCACAGATGAAACTGCCGGAATTGCATTTCCTCGGCGGGATTCTGCTGGGCGGAGGCGCAGGCGGATTTATAGTATTCAATATCCACGGTCTTCCCGAGGGAGGGATTGACAGCCTTCCAGACTTTGGGATCAGTCCAGTCGGCTTCATTCGGGATGGAATACACCACCGGGTAGAAGGTGGGATCATGTTTCCGGCCTTCCAGGATGTCGATGGCCTTGGAGTGTACCTCGTAGCAGATGGAATTCTTGTCCGATCCCGCCGTGGTAATGACGAAATTCAGGGGCTGCTTTCGGGCCGCGCCGGAGCCCTTCGTCATGACGTCGAACAGCTTGCGATTGGGCTGGCCCAGCAATTCGTCGAAGATGCAGGCGTGGACGTTGTATCCGTATTTCGAGGCGACCTCGGAGGAAAGCGCCTGGTAGATGGATCGGGTCGGCAGGTAGACCAGGCGCTTCTGGCTTTCCACGATTTTGATGCGCTTGAGCAGCGCCGGGCATTGCAGCACCATGTCCTTCGCCACGTCGAATACGATGCTGGCCTGCTGGCGGTCATTGGCGCAGCCATAGATTTCCGCGCCTTCCTCGCCGTCGCCCGCGAGCATGTACAGCGCCACGGCGGCGGCCAGTTCGGATTTGCCCGCCTTCTTGCATATCTCGACAAAGGCCGTGTTGAATTGCCGGTATCCGTTTTCCTTGATTGTCCCAAACAGATCCCGGATGATCTTTTCCTGCCAGTCGAATAGCAGGAACGGTTTCCCGGCCCACACGCCCTTGGTATGTTTCAGCGATTGGATGAAATTGACGGCATGATCCGCGCGCTCCTTGTCGTAGTGGGATGAGGGAGCCAAGAATTCCGTGGGCTTGTACCGCTTAGCCATCCCGGCCACGTCCCTTTTTCACGGTCTTCGGGAAATTCAGCCGGGCGTATTCGCCAAACACCAGCTTGGCGACACAATCCCGCGTCCGGGCCGCATTCCGGGCGCTGTCGAATACGCCCAGGTGATGCTTGTGGCCGTGCAGATGGATGTATGCCTCGTAGTTGTCGGAATCCTTGACCCCGCTGACGCCGATGTATCCGGATGTGTTGGTGATCCGGCGCTTTTGATTGAATGCGTTCTGCTGGTGGGTAACGATGCGCAGATTGCTCCGGCGATTGTCCAGCTTGTCGCCGTTGATATGATCGATCTCGTCCTTGATGCCGGGATAGAGCATCTTATGGAATACCACGGTCTTTCCCTTGTGGTGGGTCGCCGGGTATCCGCGCTTTCCATGGTGCCAGGTATGATCCTGGATCATGGGCAGGTCGAGTTCATCAAATAGAAAAGCGCCGCCATTTTGAAAGTAGGCGACGCCATATCCCTGATCCGTCATTTTATACTTGTTTCCCATGCCGCCCTCTCTTCATAATGGCAGTAAAAAAGGCCCTCGCGGGCCGGTGGGTCGTTAGTTGTACATTTCAATGAGCTTGTCGTAGATCGGCTTAATCTCCTTGGTCGGGCGCTGATCCCAGCCTCGGTCGTAGTTTACCAGCCAGCGGCCCTGCTGATCCCGGATAGCCAGCTTGGAAATCCGTCCGCCGTTGATGCCGAATTCCGATCCCTCGTCGAAATGCTTGACCCAGTACTCATATCCGTTGATGATGCCCTTGCTCCACATACTTGATTTCCTCCTTGCTTCGGTGTGAGTGAGTGTTACCATAGACACTCCCGAAAGACAAGGCTTTTTGAAAAATAACTTCAAGAAAAAGCAGGAAAAAGCTGGCCCGCGCGGGCCAGCCGGGGAAGGGATTCCGGGTATCTTAGAATTCGTATCCGGCGCAGCGGATGATCTCTTTCATGGCGTTCAGCGCGCGCTTCGGGCTGCTGTAGTCGCGGCGGTCAATCTGGCGGCCATCCTCATACATCCGGATCATGGGGTATCCGTAGCTGATGCTCGCCACGATCTCGTATTCATGCTTGGTCATGCCGTGCCAAAGCACTTCGGCGGTACGCTGCCAGCGGCGGGAATACAGGATGTTTCCGGCGTAGTCGGTCTCGTTGGTGGCCTCGAAGCCATTGGCGGCCATGATCTCGGCGAATTCTTTGGTGAGCTGCTCTACGGTCTTTTTCATGGTGTGGTGCCTCCCTCGTTTGTGTGTGAGTGAGTGTTACCATAGAGACCCCGGAAAGACAAGCCTTTTTCAAAAGTTTTGTTCAAGAAATTTCACCGACGAACACAGGCCGGGGATTCCGGCCTGATCCGCTGGATTACCGGTGGAGCGCCGCCTCGATGTCGGCGCGTTCTTCCCGGGTGGTCAGCTCCAGCCATTCCTGCTCGCTGCTGTAGGGAATGTAAATGATGTATTCGTTGCCGTCCCGCCACATGCTGCATTCGCCGACCCGGCAGGGGTAGAAGCCGGTGGATCGGATCAGCTCGTCGATCCGCTGTTTCAGTTCCGCGCTGTAATCGGTGCGAATGTGCCACATGATCGGGCGGGTGCCGTTCTTCTGGTCTTTGCGGATGGTACTCCGGATGTACAGGAATTCGTTGTAATCGGCTCGCTTCATGGTGGGTGCCTCCTTCGTTTGATGTGAGTGAGTGTTACCATAGGCACCCGGAAAAGACAAGCCTTTTTTCAAAAGTTTTGTTCAAAAATGCTGGCCGACGAACACAGGCCGGGATCCGGCCCATGCTCCAGGGTCATTCGCTGATCCGGCGAATACGGTCAACCCCGTATGCCGCGCCTAGGCTGCTGCCATTGTCCCAGGCGATGTGAACCGTGCCAATATCATCCACGGCCACCACCGTACCCTTGAGGCCGGGCGGCATCCTCCGGTAGGGATCGTCCATCTCGATCAATTCCACCCGCGCGCCTGTCGGATACATGGCCCGCAGGCGTTCAACTGTCTCGTGTCTCGGAAATCCGTTCATGATGCCCGCCTCCTTAGTATTCATCCGGGAAAAGGATCGTGGTATAGCTCCGATCCCACTCGGTGATGATCCAGATCTTCCAGGCCTTGGGGCCGCTATTCTTGTAGGCCGCCAGGATTCGATCATCGCCGTTCTTTACGGCGTTGTCGTTCTGATCCTTGTCGGATTGCTCCATCTCGCCCCAATCGCAGTCCAGGTACCGCCGAAGGGATGCCGATACGAAGGCGTCGAAGTCGGGATTCTCGCGCATGGCCTCAGCCACACCGCTCGTAGCCACCAGCTGGCCCAGGTAGAATTTTGCCATGATGTTGTCCTCCTTGTTTTGGTGTGAGTGAGTGTTACCATACTCACCCCGGAAAGACAAGGCTTTTCAAGTCTTTTTGCAGACGGAAAACCGCCCGGGTGGGCGGTGGGGATTTCCGGTTAGATTTCGAACCTGATCCGCAGGCCGTGGCGGGTATCGCCCCATTTGTCGGCGGCTTCATAGGTGCCGATCACCTGCCAGCCATGCTGGATCATGATGCAGAGGCTTTCCATCAGGGCGGTGGAAGATTCGGTGATGATCAGCTCATCGATGCCCGCCGTCATGAAGGTGTCCATCATGTCGCCCACGTACTGCGCGAAATCCAGATCATCCACGATCAGGATGCCGTCTTCCGTCCAGTCGCCAAACCGGTAAGCCCGGATGGCATTGCGCTCGCCGCGCGTGGCGGGCTCGCACTTGTTGATGATCTTTTCCTCGAAGCTGTCGTTGATGGTCTTCATTGTGGTGTCCTCCCTCGTTTGATTGTGAGTGAGTGTTACCATAGAGACCCCGGAAAGACAAGCCTTTTTTCAAAAGTTTTGTTCAAGAAATTTCACCGACGAACACAGGCCGGGGATTCCGGCCTATGCTCCAGGGGCGTCGCTGATCCGGATGGCATCGATCAGAGGATGATCCGGATTCCGGGAATCTGCTCCTCGGTTTCTTCGCCCCAGCGGTTGGTTTTCTTGATGATGGTGCAGAGGCCTTCCATCTTGCATCCCTCGGCGGCGAATCCGTGAAGGTTCTCCATCAGGCCGGTGCTCTGGTTGGTGATTACGAAGGTTTTGAAGCCCGCGCTCCGGAGGGTATCGATGAAATCGTGGATTTCGGAATCCCAGCAGTGATCATCGAAAAGGATCTCATCGCCATCGGTATACCGCCAGGCCCGGAAGGCCTTGTTCGCGCCGCCGCTGAAAGGGAATTTCATCTGCTCACCCTCGGCATACCAGGCTTTCAGCTCGTCGCTATCCCAGCCATACTTTTCGATGATTTCTTCCTTGCGGGCCTTGTAGGCTTCGTTCCGCTTGCTCCATTCGCAGCCGATCCGGTACATTTCGTCGAAATAGGCGTTGTTCTTCATTGTGGTGTCCTCCCTCGTTTGATTGTGAGTGAGTGTTACCATAGACACCCCCGAAAGACAAGCCTTTTTGAAGATAACTTTCAGATTTTCTCGGCCTTTTCACCGGTAAATTGTTCCCAGCGGCGGAGGATCAGATCGCAATGCATCGGGTCGGATTCGATGGCCCGGCAGCGTCGCCCGGATTGCTCGCAGGCTATCAGCGTGGAGCCGAGGCCCGCGAAGGGATCAAGGACGCTGGCCCGAAGATCGGAATGCATCTTGAGGCATCGCCAGGGCAATTCCACGGGGATCATAGGCTCCGAATCCTTGTCGCGCTTCATCACCGATATTTCCCACACGCCCGCATAGCCCCACTTGCGGCGCTCGTCCTTGGTCAAGCGCCGGACGAATTGGAAGGCGTGGGAGGCGAAGGCGGAAACCCAGGTATATTCCTGATCGTTGTAGGTTTCGGTTTCATTCCCGGCGAAGGCCGCCAGGAAGTCGTATTGCGGCACGGGCTTATTGGATGCGTTTTGCAGCGCCGAGGCCGTGTGGACATTGCCCGTCATTTTCCAGACGCGAATCCAGAGCGGGCGGAGGTTCTGATCCGCAAACAGCGACACGGAATGGACGGCCATCGGCTCGATAAACTGGCTGCCGGTCTTGGCGAGATCGCCGGTCTGCCAGCAGATGATGTCGGCATGATCCGCCAGCAGCCGGATGATTCCGGCCATTCGCTCAAGCCACGGCGCGATGCCGTCCCGTGCGTATTCCTTCGGATCGATGGGCGGCGACGTGATGGCGCATTGTGCACGCTCCGATCCCAGCAACCGCGCGTATACGGCAGGGTCGGCGGGATCGCCGCAGATCAGGATGTGATCGCCCAGCTGCCAGGCATCGCCCGGCTGGGATACCGGGCCGCCCGCTTCTTGGATTTTCTTCTTTTCCGCTCTTGCGTCGAAATCATCTTCCTCGGCCTCATGGGAGTAAAAGCGATTCAGAAGGGCGTCCACCTCATTGGCATCAAAGCCGGTAAGGGATACGTCGAAGGCCTCGGCGTCGAAGTCGGCCATGATGGCGGCCAGCTTGTCCTCGTCCCAATCGCCCTGGATTTTGTTGAGCGCGATGTTGAGTGCCTTTTCCCGGGCGAGGTCGAGATCGACCACGACGCAATCAATCTCGGTCTGGCCCAAATCCATAAGCACCTTGAGGCGCTGATGGCCGCCGACCACGTTGCCGGTCTGGCGGTTCCAGATCACCGGTTCCACATAGCCGAATTCATTGATTGACCGTTTCAGTTTCTCGTATTCCTTGTCGCCCGGCTTGAGATCGACACGGGGATTGTAGGCCGCAGGATTCAAGCGGGCAGCTGGAATTCTCTGTATTTCCATTGATCTCTCCTATATAATTCTCGAAGGGGATTCCCATGTATTCCAATACCTGACGCATACCCAGGCCACCCGCTTCCCAGTCCTTCATGCAATAGCGCCACAGTTTCGGATGGGTGCGCTGCAGGCGCTGGAAGCGGGTAGGCTGGCCGTCGAAATGCGCGCCGAACATGCAGAAGATACAGCCGGTTCGGCCATAGCCCATGTCGTATATTTTGGAATACGGGATGTTGTTTTCCCGGATGTACTGCCACACGTCGGCCTCCGTCCAGAACGACATGGGCTTGGAAGTGGGCCGCTTGGCATCGTAGGCGTTGCAGCCCTCTTGGAGCCAATGCTGGGTGCGCAGCTTGGATTCCTCCGCCATCGTGCCGATGATGGGGACGCGCCCGGTTTCATGGGCGTATCGCTTCATGGGCTTTTTCTTCATTTCGTTGCAGCATTCGTCGCTGATCTTGAACGGTGCGTTCATCAGGTAGTGCCATTGCTCCGAAATGCGGAAGGTGCTTTTCTTGTCGCCCTTCCGGATGCCATACAAGCGCCGGGATTGACCCTCGGCATTGCCACGCCTGGCCTCGTCGATCCATTTGGACTGCTCTTTGCCGATCACGGGATAACCGTACTTTTCCAGCACTTTCCGGAATGTCATATCCGGCTTGAGCCAGGTGACGTTCGGGATCGTTTTCACGAATTCCCGAATCTCCGGAAATTCCAGGCCGGTATCCGAAAAGACCGCAGGCACATCCGGGTACATATCCCGGACAAGATGCAAAAGGACGGTGGAATCCTTGCCTCCGGAGAAGGAGACATAGACCATGCCGTCCCAATGCTCATACCATTCGCGGATGCGCTGCTGCGTCATGACCACCTTGGCCGAAAGCGGCAGCGATTGCATCTGCTGTAATTCCCATATCTGGTGCATCTATTACCTCACTAAAAATGGAGCGCCGGGCGTGGATTTGCACCCGCATTTCCCACCGGGAATGGTGGGCGTTCTGCTTAAACTACCGGCGCATGGATGCCGGAGGATTACTCCGGCGTTTTCATGGCATGGCGTTCCGCCTGCGTGATCTTTTCTCCCTTGTACATTCCGGCCCCGAGCTCATCGATCCGGGAGAATGGGATTTCCGGGACTGTCAGCTTGGCCCGGCAGGAACGGTCGATGAAGTAGATATACCGCAGCTGAAAGCCGGGAATCGGCGTCGCGCCAACGTGGGCCAGATACTTTTTGAAATCGTAGGTGCCGCCGGTAACGTCGAAGAACGTGAGGCCGTGCAATTCCTTCCTGGGCGTGGTGGGGTTGCTGGCCAGCGTCATTTTGTGGATGCGCGTACCATCCGGCAGCTCGGCCAGATTCAGATTCTCCTTGATGCCGGTCAATACGAAATTGCTGGCCCTGTAGATCGCGCCGTCGCCGCAGGAGCAGGCGTCCGCAAAGGAGATAATCCACTTGACCTGCGGCGCGTATTTCCGAATCAGCTTGATGCTCATGGAAATGGCCCGGCTTTCGGAATTGCGCGGCAGCACGGAATCAAAGGCCATCCGGTTCAGCTCCAGGAATTCATTCCAGCCGGTGCCTTCGACCAGCCCGATGATCTTGCTCTTATCCAAGGACGGCCCATAGCTCATGACGCCATGCAAGGTACCATCCAAGAAAACACCGAAGTGGAGCTTGCTGTTATTCACGACCTTCCCGGAATAATGATGCGCCCGGATGAACGGGTTAGCCACCGAGGAAGGAATTACCCTCATAACAAGTTCTTTTGCACGGCCCATTCGCGTACCACCTCATAAAGCCCGTTTCCGTTGTGATTCTCATTGGTGAAGGTTTCCGTCACGGCCTTGTGGTCGTAGACGTACTTGATGGCGGCCAGGATCAGCTTGGCCTGCTCATCGTGGACGGTAATGGAAATCTGCTGGAAGGGCTTTTTCTCGCCATCGTCCAGGGTGAATGATTCCCCGAATTCGTCCTCCGATATGGCCTCGAATCCGAAGTCGGTCATGGGCAGCATGATGTCCGCCAATTCCAGCGGCAGCAAATCCATGTCCCAGGATGCCAGCTCGCCAACCTTGTTGTCGGCGAGGCGGAATGCCTTTATCTGATCCTCGGTCAATTCATCCGCAATCACGCAGGGGACATCCTTCATCCCCAGCTGCTTCGCCGCGCGGTACCGGGTATGACCGGCGACGATCTCATGGTTCCGGTCGATCACCAGCGGCACCAGAAATCCGAATTCCCGAATACTTGCCGCCACGGCGGAAACGGCCTCGTCGTTCTTACGCGGGTTCTTCGCGTAGGGATGAATGTCGTTCAAAGATATGTTTTGTACATTCAAGATCAACCTCCGCGCCTGGCTGAAAGCAGGCGTTCCATCATATCATCATGGGGCGTCGCGCCCTTGTATTCCACCGAGCAATTCTCCTTGACCACCTGATAGATTTGGTACCACAGGTTATTCGCCTGTTTGGAAAACGATTGGCTCATGGCCACATACGGGGAAGGGATGGCGTTGCCCGTCGTGGGATGCTTGGCCAGAAATCCGAATTCCGTGATACATTCCTCACATTGAATCCAGCGGGAGATCGCCATGGCGTACTGCTCCAGGATTTGCTTGGGGATCAGGTGCGCGCAATCGCGCTCCGCGAGCCATTGCCACGTCTCGGTATAGATTTCAACGGCAATCAGATCCTTGCCGTTCTTTTGCTTGGCTGCCAGGTATGCCTTGGGTGGAGGCATTTCCTGGCCATGCAGATCAACGGCGGAATCGTTGAAATCCAGCACCGTCAATTTGCGCTTTCCCGGATTCCCGTCCGCGATGTTGTCGGCAAGCGCCTTTTTCTTGCGGCCAGCGCCGATGCGCGCTCCGCCTTGTCCGTTTGCCATGCCATCACCTCCCTCCAACTATCGACTATATATTGTGCTGAAATCTGCCATATCATCGGTAAAAATACAATATGTAGGCTTGACTTTCTCTGACTTCGATGATATACTATCCCAGCCTTCGATGAAGGCAATTCAAATCAAGGGGGTGGTATCATCAATACGAGAGGAAAGGAGGATAATCGCCATGGCTAACAAAAAGCAGACGAGCAAGCCGGTGGCCACGAAGGCGTCGCAGATTCTTCGTGATGGCCGATATAGCAGTAAGAGCAAATCTGTGGCTGGTAGCGCGCTTTCTCAGACGAAAAAAGGCAAGTAAGCCATGATCACATAAGGGGCGTTGCGGGTTATCCGTAACGCCCCTTCCTATACCCTCATTTGAAAGCGCGAAAATTCACGCGAAGGTACGGCCCCGCTATGTGGTATTTGCGATTTTGAGATTTTCTTACCCCCTGGGCTTGCCCCAACGCCCGCCCTCGGTGGCCGTGATGCGGGAATGGCAGGGCTTGCACAATGCCATGAGATTCTCGGGATCATGGGTTCCGCCATCCGCGAGAGGGAGAATGTGATGCACTTCCGCTGCCGGAGTAATTCGGCCCTCGCGCCTACACATCTCGCACAGGGGATGCGCCGTGATATACCTGCGCCGGATGGCTGGCCACACGCCGTTGTACCTCTTCTTCATTTCTGGCGTCCGCTCATATCGGTTGTACCGGGCGGCGACCAGCCGTTTGTGATCCGGGCAGTAAGATTCGTCGGTGAGATTCGGACAGCCGGGATACCGGCAGGGTTTCTTTGGTTTCCTTGGCATTGCCGCCTCCATAGCAAGAGGGCCGCAGGCGTTTCTGCCCGTAGCCCTCATCCCGATTTCTCTATGATACATTATATGCCTGATCCAATGCGGTCTGCAAGCGGCATCGATGCGGTATCAGTATGACAAAATTTCCGGCGCGAGCAATCCGTCCTTCACAAGCCTCATGATGTACACCGCCCGGTTTCCGTTTACCCTCACTGAGCATTGGGCGGGCAACTCCCCGCGCGGCCTCGCCTTCCCAGTATCGTAGCAATAGTTGCAGCAGCGCGTACAGGGATCAAAATACCCATAATGACGGCACCCCATGCAGGCGTCATCGGACACCAGCTTATTCTTGTCCATACGGCAACCTCCCTTCCATCAGCACAGCCAGATGCTCGATCCCGGCGTCATGCTGCCTTTGTACCGTCCGAATATGGAAACCGCAATCCTTCGCAATGGCCGCCCACGCATTGCATTCCACATACCGGCCATACAGCGCCTGCTGCTCCCGGTAGTCCTCCAACTCACTCAGGGCCGCCGTGATTTCCTCCTTGGCCGTTTCCATCGCGGCCCGATCCTGGGCAATCTCGCTTTCCAGATCGGCCACCTTGCACAGCACAGTTTCCATCCGCTGCAGATTCGGGGAATCGCTGCGCGGCATATCCGAGACCGCCGCCGTCGTGCTGGTCGCCATATCCCGCAGCGTTTCGATCCGCAGCATTTTATTCTCAATCCCATTCCGGAGCTTGCGCACCCGCCCCAGGAATTCCTCGGCATTCCGCACAGCAGCATTCATATCCATCAGCCTGCCACCTCCATTTCCTTCATGATCGCGGCAACCTCCGCCGCCGACCTCACCATGTATGCCTTACCTCCGGCGTCCCTGATCCGGCCAAGCGTGACCTCCTGCAGCCTCGACAGCTTTCCCGTTTCCGTCTTGACCTCGAAGGCCACGAACCGGCCATCCACGCAGGCGATGATGTCCGGGATTCCCGCCGTCCCGTACATCCCGCCGTGTTCCTTCCAGCAAAAGCACCTCGGCCATTTCTTGAGCATCCGCATGATAGCGGCCACAATATCTCTTTCCGCCATTCCGTCCTCCCGTTACTTTTTCTCGATGTGACCGCCATTTGTAGAGGTTCGCGTATATACGCGCATACGCGCGCTCGCGTAATGGAGCGAAGGGGTTTCCGTGTAGCTCTAAATGAAGGGTCACAATGGTAACTGGTAACATGATTACTTAAGGGGATCACCCTGTGCTTGTAAGAATCCTTCAATGTCGCAGCGTTCCCGCAAAGCCTTGTCGTTCAGCAGCACGGCCTTCTTCGTATCATCGCCGAAGCGCACGACCTTCGTACCGACATAGAGATCGGATTTCCGCAGCTGCTTCATGAATTGCGCATAAGGCAGGCATTCGCCCAGGATGGCATGATCCCGCCGATACTGCGTGTATCGGTCATAGATGCCCCGGAAATGGATGGCGACGTTCCCATCATCCAGATACCGGCACTCCTCGTCCGACAGGCCCATTCGATCCATGACCTCCAGCGTCAATTCCACAATGGACTTGTTGGATTGCCCGCCGTCCAGCAGGTATTCCCGGATACCATATTCCAGGCAATTCACGCAGGCATCCAGCCCGATCCCGAACACCTGGCCCCATGCCAGGCCGAGGCGCGCGCACATAGCCTCCAGGAGCCGAAGCCCGACCATGCAACAGGCCAGGTTGTTGAGGACGCGGGACGGGAAGGCGGGATTGAACAGCACCAACGCTTCCTTGTGCCATCCGGCCACGACCCTTTCATTGAGCGTCAGCGCGGTATCCAGAAGCGCACGGCCCAGAGCGGCCAGATCATCATGCTGCTCCGTAATCCTGGCAAAAGACGCCCGCGCCGCCGTATCCTTGAGATCACGCTTGCTGAAAAGCAATTCCATCCCGCGCTCCCGGATCGACGGCTCATCCGGCGATTCTTCGCCCGCCACGACCAGCGGAGCCAGCAGCGCATAGGATACCTGCGTCTGATCCGCGCGGCCCCGGATGCCCTCATGTCCATCGTAGCTGTCGCGCAGATGATTGTACAAAACGCCGAGCCGCGTCTTTTCGATCTTCGAGGGCTTGAATTCGTCCAGCGCCTGGGGGAATAGGTTCGAGGATGCCGCGTCCTTCATGATGGTGAATCCCGTAACCTGCGGCGCGGCAATGACCTTCGTTCGCCCGAATATCGGCAGGATCACCCGCTCAAGCGTCGTGGATTTGCCGCTGCCCGCCTCGCCGATCAGGAACAGATGGGGATACTTGATCCCGGACACGCGCAGCATTTCCTTGACGTAGCATCCGGCGCACCAGGCCAGCACGGTCACGGTCTTGGCCTGCTCGTTGTATTCCAGGAGATTATGGCCCAATTCCACCAGGGCCTCGGCGGAAATGGGATCATGCTCGGAAATATCGCTTTCAATGGATGCATACCGGTCAATCTGCACCATATCCGGCACATCCTCGCCGCCCGCCATGAATCCGCCGCCTTGATCCACATACGCCCAGCGGTCATCCCGGCGATGCAGGCCAATCGCCTTGACGCCCTTTTTCACCTGCCATTGCAATCCGGAAAGGTAGGCCTTCAATACCTCCAAATCACCCTCGCTGCCCATGTAGCAGAGCGAGATCGTCCGCTTATTCAATACCGCCTTGAATTTCTGCGTCGAGGCGAAGTCCGAGGTCATGAACGACAGCCGGAAGGTTTCGCCGTACATCGTCACCAGATCACAGGTCATTTGCGTTTCATCATCCGCCACCAGCATTTCCAGCGGGCGCACCACGAAATTCGTGAGAGGGTACACATTCTCGCCGCGCTCCCGGATATACCGCCCGTTGGCCTCATAGATGCCCAGGTCGCCGCCCGGCGTATAGACATTCTCGGTGCGCTGGATTGCCTGCTCCAACGTTTCCTCACCGTAGGTCGCCCCGTCCGCATGATGAACCTTGTCCCATTTCTCCCGGAACAGCTTGCTCTTCCGGAATAGCCTGTCCATCTGCTCTTTGTTCTTTCCCGTCCAGAAGGCCAGGGAGCAGCAGAGGGAAAGATCGGCCTCAGACTGGCTGCCGAATTTGCCTTCCCATTCACCGTTCCACAGCGCGGAAAAATCGTCGCCGTTGACCGAACCCTGGGCCTTTTCCAATACCTGCTCGTCCGTAAGCGCCACCGAGCGCATGGCCGCCCTGGCCTTCTTCGCCTTTCTCTTCTTGGCGATGTATGCCTCATGAATCCAGGGCAGCGCCTCGGCCCCGTCCGCAATGGCATCCGGCGTTCCTTCCAGATGATTGCCGGTCATGGTAAAGTAGCGCGCCACGGCGTACATTTCCACGCCCGAGGTGCTGTTCTTATTGCCCTTGCCGGGCATCGCGCCTCGATAGATGATGTGCAATCCTGATCCGGACGGCGACACCTCGGTATACGACGGCCATTTCTCCAGTATGGCGGAGGCGCATTCATTCCAACTGCCGTCCTCATTCCGGCAGTGATCGATGTCCACGCCCACCAGCCCGCAATCCTCGGTGAACACGAATCCGATGCCGGTAAACATGTATTTGTCGCGCGCAGCCTGTGCCTCCGCCAGGCTCGCCCAGGTATCCGGATTCGTGGAAGACGCCTTCCGCCCGGTCTTCGGATCATACGGGATCTTCCTCGGCTTTTCGCTCTTGGGATCGGGCTCCAAGCGCCAGCAAATCCATTGGCGCAGGCCCGCTATTTCCTTGGGATAATTCACCATCTCATCACTCCTATCTTCGGCCACTGCTTGCGCTTTTTCTTGCGCTTGGCCTTGTCATTGCTCGTGTGTACCGGCTCCGCCGCCCTGCGTCGGGCGGCCTCGGCCTTTCTTTCTTCCTTTGCGATATTGGCCAGCGCCCGACCCGCCGTGGGGTCGGGATAGCCCTCAAAATTTCTAAACATCGCCAGTCGCCGCCTTTTCCTTCCACGGCATCTTCCCGCCGTAGTACGTCGCCGCGATGTATACCTGCTGCAGGTAAGGCAGGCTATTGATGCGCTCAAGCGCCTTCTTCCGGGATTCATCCACCTGCTCCCGCGTTTGGTAGAACGGGCAATTCTCAAAACCGGGACAATCGCAATCCAGCGCGCCGCATACATTCAGCTTCAAAGCAAAGCATTTTTCCATCATGATTCACTCCATTTCGTTCATATGTCCGAAGTCATAGCCCCAGGAGGCCTCGGCCACCAGCGGCACATCCAATTCCGGGAAGGGCTTGGCGTCCATGCATTCCTGGATGAACGCCACCGCCTCGGTAAGCCTTTCTTCCGGCAATTCAAAAACCAGCTCGTCGTGGATTTGCAGAAGCGGTTTCAGCCACGGCCTGTCCGGGAGGCCCGCAATCAGCCTGCCGAGGGACAGCTTGAGAATGTCCGCCGCCGTTCCCTGGATCGGGGTGTTCAACGCGCAGCGCTCCCCGAAGGATTTCCGGCCCCAATCCTGGGAGCGGATGCCCGGCAGATACCGCCGCCGCCCGAGGAAGGTTTGGGTATACTGGCATTTCGCCCCAGCGGCCTTGGCCTTTTCCTGCCAGCGCGTCAGATTCGGATACCCCGCCTTGAGGTTCGTAATGATCTCCTGGCAATCATCCAGCGATTTATCCAGGCCTGCCTTGAATTTCAGCGTCCGTTGCAGGCCTCGGGCGAACAATCCGTAGAACACGCCGAAGTTGACGTTTTTCGCTATCGTGCGGCGTTCCTTGTAATCCGGCGCGTTCTTATCCACGGCCTGCTCATAGGGGATTCCGAAGATGACCGAGGTCGTTGCCGCATGGATGTCGCCTCCGCTGCGGTAGGTATCCAGCATCTTCTGATCCCGGCAATAGAACGCGCCGATGCGCAGCTCAATTTGGGAGAAATCGCAGGATACCAGAACGCAGCCTTTGGGCGCGATGATGAAGGAGCGGATGCCAATGGGATCGTTGGTCTTGCGCGGCGCGTTCTGCATATTGGGGTTCCTGGCCGCGAATCGCCCGGTTTCCGTTGCCAGCGGCAGCATATCCGGATGAATCCGGCCCGTCGCCGGATTGATGAAGCGGAGGTATCCATCCAGATAGGTCGTTTTCAATTTCGACCACTTCCGATATTCCTGGATCAGGTCGAACAGCGGCACCAGCTCCGGCCTGTTCACCGCGCACCATTCCGCCAGCATGACCATCGTCTGATCGTCGGCAGCCTCGGCGTTTTTCTCCGTCACCTTCAATACCGGCAGGCTCATATCCCGGAACAGGTAATCCTTGAACGCCTGCGTTCCGGCATTCGCGCCGATGTCCACGTCCCCGATGATCGCCCGGATTTTGTCCCGCAGCTCAATCAGCTTAGCGGCGCATTCGCTTTGTTTCCGGATCATGGCGGCCTCGTCCATCAGCAGACCGTTGTATTTCATCAGGCCACAGTACACCGCTGTTGGGGATTCGATTTCCTCAACGATATACCGGTGCCTCGGCAGCTGCGCCATGAACCACCGATTGAACCGATGATAGAGCCGCAACGCGTAATCCGAGTCCGCGCAGGCATAGCGCACCGTTTCCGGATCACCCGGCGACAATTCATCGAAGTACCGGCCCGCCGTCACATCCTCGAATGTCGGCAATTCGTCCCCGAGCAATTCCGGCACCAGGCGCTTGAGGCCGCAATCCGAAAGGCTCCGAAAGGTGAACGGCTCCTTGAGGGTAAGCTGGGCCGCCGCGATGGTGTCATAGCACGGAGGCTGCACGATGATCCCCAGGGCATAGAGGAACATGGCCTCGAAGGCGAGGTTATGCGCTACTTTGATAACGCCGGGGTTTGTCCACACCAATTCTGTCAGCAGCGGGATCACATCGTCCGGCTCGGCATTGCCGCCCTCCATATGCTCCAACGGGATATAGATGGCGCTGGCCTCGGCCACCGACAGGCTCACGCCGACGATGCAGGCCCGATGGGCGTCCAGGGACGCGCGCGGATCATCCCGATACTGGATCAGCGGCGATGTTTCAAAGTCGAAGGCCACCACGGCGGCGTTTTGAACATAATCTTTAATCCGCTCGGGATCGGTTTCACAACGGTAATTCATAGGCCCTCCTATTAGCGGCGAATGTAATGAGCCTGAGGGTGAGCAAATCCGAAGGATTGCCCCCCGAAACCCGGCGCGGCATTCATGCCGTGACGGGGCGTCTGGCCGGAGGATGGGGATTCCACCCTCCGGCATGGTCGTTCATTATAGCGGCTGCGCGTTCATGATCTCCCCGGTGAACGGATTGATTTCCTCACCGGCACCCGCTTCGGTATCGTAGGCGACGCCGGTAGCCAGCGCCTTCACCTGATCCGCCAGCGCGTTGATGTAAGGGATTTCCTCGGGCGTCAGCATCCGATCCACCGCGAATTGCGCCTGGCTGTACGCGATGCCGCCCGCATTCGTCGCCTTCTTGAGCGAGAACTTCGTCACCACGGCGGAGGATTTCTTGCCCTTCGTCAGCAGGCGCTTGATGTACACGGAGAATTCCCGCATGGAGCCCGTGGGCAGCGTCAGTAGAATCGGGATCAATTCGCCCTCGCGCAGGATGTACACCCGGCGCTTGTTCTTGCAGGCCTTGCCGCCATTCGCGCCGCTGCCGAACTGGTTCAGCGGGCATTTGTCGCAGCGCCCGCCCGGATCGCCCGTGCCCATCACGCCGTCGTAGGAGCCACAGTCCGGGGGATTATTGCCGCCCGAGAAGGTATCCCGGTAATAGGTGAACATGGGATGGTGGTAGAGGATCACGCCCGTGAATTCCTTCGCCATGTCGGTCTCGCCGGGCATTTCGCCGGGGAGCTCGTAGGCCAGGCCGCCCGCTGCCGGGACGGACACCCGGTCAAAGGAGATATTCATGCCGCTCAATTCGGAGGCCATGGCCTCGGCCAGGTTGAAATCCTTGAGGGCCGTGAAGTTATTGACAACCGCGATTTCCGTATTTTTGCTCATATGCTTTTCCTTTCTTATCGGGCGGCCTTGCGCACACCCACCGTCGTTTTCTCGAATACGCTCACCAGGCCTTCCAGCCATTCCGGCAGCGTATCCCCGTGCTCCGCAATCTGCTCCTTCACGAAGGCGGACAGGTTATTGGCATTGATCGTCTCGGTGATCATGTCGCCATAGCCCTCGCCGCGCAGCGCCTCGAACAGATCGTCCTTACGGCCAGCCTTGGCGCTGGCCCGGGTCTTGGTCGTGAGGCAGAACATCGTCCCCGCATGGGTGAAATTCTGCGTCTCGGATTCCGCCATCAGATTCGACAGGTGCCAGTCAGCATCATCGATCCGGGCGTTGATGTCCTTGAGCTCGGCCTCCAATTCCGCCTTGCGGTCTCGCAGGGCTTTTAGGCGGTCGGCCCATTCCAGCATGTTTCCGTCCATTGCACCTCCTATAGGGCGCGGCGCTCAAATTTCCAATTTGACCGTCCGCGGTTTCCGGCCTCGCCGGAAACTTGGAAATCCTCCGGATTTCCAACCTTCTCAGTTGAAGGGATTCATTCCGGCCCGGTAATCATCCACCAGCGATTTCGCCAGGTTGGCCTTATCGTGCAGGGCCTTGAGCACCTTCTCGTCAACCGTCCCTCGGGCGACCAGATGGATGTAGGTGCATTCGTTCTTCTGGCCCACGCGATGGATGCGGGCGCGGGTCTGCTCGTAATTGCTCATTGAGTAGTCCAGCGAGTAGAACACCATGAGCGAGGCCGCCGTCAGCGTAATTCCCAGTCCCGCCGTCGCAATCTGCCCGATGAATACCGGTAAGTCCGGATCATTCTGGAAGGCGGCGATTTGCTCGTCCCGATCCCTGATCTCCCCGGAAATCTGTGCATACCGGATTTTCTTCTTCTCGAGCATCTTCCCGATAGCGTGAATTTCCGGCACGAACCGGGCAATCACGACGATCTTCCGGGCATCCGCCACCGCGCCGTCCACCAGATCGGCCAGGGCGTCCAATTTGGCCGTCGATACCTGCGTAACGCCTCCGGCATCGTCGTTCCCGACGTACCCGCCTGTCAGCTGCGACAGCCGCAGCAGCTGCGACAGTACGTTGGTGACGGTTACGCTGCCCTCGGCCAGCTCCGCGTAGCTATCCCGGACGAGCTGCCGGTATATCCGCATGGCCTGAGGCTCAAGGTCGATCCGCTGCACAATATCGGTAAATTCCGGAAGGTCGAGGCATTCGGCCTTTGTGGCCCGGAAGGCGATGCTGTGCAAGCGCTCCGTGAATTCGCCCTCCATGGATCGCTTCATCACCGGCGTGTATCCGCCGAAGCCCACCATATCGAAGTAGCGGTTCCGGAATTGATAGAAGGAATTTCCGTAGATGGCCGGGTCGCAGAATTTGTATTGCGAGAACACATCAATGGGCTTGTTCGTGATCACCGTACCGGTCAGCAGCAGGCGGTATTTCGCCTTGCCCGCCAGGCGATGCATGGCCTTGCTCGCCGCGATGTTGTGGGTTTTGATCTTATGCCCCTCGTCGCAGACGATCATGTCGGGCTGCCACTCGGCCAGTTCCTTCTCCATACGCCACGCGGATTCGTAGTTGATCACCAATACCTGCAGGCTCTTGCCTGCCATGTGCCTGATTGTGTCGGCCTTGCGGGCCGCCGTACCCTCCAGGACGGACAGGCAGTAATCGTATCCGGCAAACTTGTCGAATTCGTCCCGCCACACGCCGAGGATGGAGAGCGGAGCCACGATCAGGAGCCGGGCAATCCGGCGCTCCTTCCAAAGCTGGCCCACGATCCCAATGGATGTCAGCGTCTTGCCCGTACCCATTTCCATGAGCAGAGCAGCGCCGCCGCCACGGGAGAGCCGATCCAGCGCGAAGGCTGCCGCGCGCCTCTGGTGCTCGTAAGGCGCAGCCCGGATCGGGAGAGAAATCATTTCATCCGACATTCATTCCTCCATTCATCATCTGCCTGGTTTTCGGAGAGCCGTATTCCGAGAGCATTTGCGCCAGGACTTCGCGCTGCCGCTCATTGGCCGATTCCATCAGCTGGGAGAGGACGGTCTGCTGCTCCGCCGACAAAATGTTTCGGTGGGGGTGGTACCAATCCGGCAGCCGCACACCGCCATTCCGTCCCATCGTCGATTCCAGCGGGTAGTCCAAGGTAAGCGTTTCAATATCCGTGCAAATGGTGCGGCGGGTCACGCCCAGCTCGGTCGCCAGCGCGTTCATGCTAATAGAACGGCGGGCCACAAGCAGGCGCATGATTTCCGCGCGGCGCTCATTTGCGGTCATTCTCGCTTACCTCCTTTCCCTTGGCTCTGGTTGGATACTATCGGAAATGTGTGCAGGGTAATTTCACACATTTGGATTTTCTGAAATGAAAAAATCCGGCAAACAGGGCCTCCGATCCGCGAGGATAGACCTCGCCCAATCGGGGACAACCTGCTTGCCGGATTCCTGCCGATTCTCAGCCGACTACAATTCCCTGGCAAACCTTACAGCACGGCATCGCGCTCATGATGATTCACAGCCAAATTCAGCGCCCTCCGCCGCCTGCGGATGATCTATATTTTAGCGGGCTATGACCGCCCCGCGTGGTTCCTTCATCTTGAGAACCGTTACCTTGACGGCCTTGCCGTCTACCGCCACCTCCAATTCGCTGCCGCATTTCGGACAAACGAGCAGCGATTTCGTACCCGGCGCGGATTTGCTGATCCGGTACCCGCAGTGGCAACAGTGCGTCCAGAACATCTCATTCACCATGATTCCCTCCATCTTTTTCCTCCAATCATTATCTGTTGTATCCGGGTATATGATGCCCCGGCAGCCACGCCCGGCATGGCGGCCAGGGGAAGCAGCTATCTATACATGAGGCCGGGCATGGGGACGGTTTCGCACTTGTCCGTCGCCAGCAGCACATGCCCCATGAGGGAGGCGGGCCGGATGGCGGTATAGCCCCAGCGCCTCCGTATTTCGTCGATGGCATCATCCAGCGCCCTGCGCCGCTCGCGCGCCAGGTAGTCGTTGAACATATCCACCTGGACGGGATCATGCGCCCCGGCCATATTGATCCCTCGCACGGTCAGCGCGCGCACCGGCTTTTCCCACCGATACATCTGCCGGAAAAGCGCGTATCCGGCCTGGGCGATTTCCAGCGGGCTTTGCGTCGGGTAATGCAACGGGTGCTGGTATTGCCGCCAGCCCAAATCCTTGTCCCGCACGGTAATCTGTACACCCTTCGCCGTCAACCCATAATCCCGCAGGCGATGGCCCACGTCCTGGGCCAATTCATACGTGACCTGCCACACCTCATAATCCGTATCCAGATCCCGGACGCATGTCGTACCGTGGCCCACGGATTTGATGGGCGGCGTGTACTCGGATGGCATCACGGGGGAATAGTCCCAGCCGTTGGCGAACGTCCAAAGCATCAGGCCGTTTTTCCCCAGCTTGCTGCGGATGATCCCCGGCTCGCAATTTGCCAGATCCCCAATGGTATTCACCGACAGCATCCGCAGCTTTCGCGTCGTGGCCGGGCCAACATAGAGCAGCTCCGATACCGGCAGCGGCCAGACCTTATCCCGGTAATTCGCCTCGCTGATCACGGTCACGGCGTCCGGCTTTTTCATATCGCTCCCGAGCTTGGCGAAAATCTTGTTGAACGACACCCCGATGGATACCGTCAGCCCAATCTCGTCCTTCACGGCCTGCCGGATTTCCTCGGCGATTTCCAGCCCGTCCGTTTCGACGTTGTGAACGCCCTCGATGGCCAGCCAGTTTTCATCCATCCCGAACGGCTCGATGTCATTACAGTACCGGCGATAGATGCGGCGCACCAGCCGGGAGTATTTAAGGTAGAGGTCGTAATGCGGCGGCACGACGATCAAATCCGGGCAGGCCTGCTTGGCCTCCCAATTCGCCATTCCTGTCTTCACTCCCGCGCGCTTGGCCGGGTAGGATGCCGTCAGCACGATGCCGTGGCGATTCTCAGTGCTGCCGCACACGGCGACCTTCTTCCCGCGCAGCGCCGGATTCTCATTGATTTCCGCCGAGGCGTAAAAGCAATTAAGATCGGAATGAAGGATAACCTGTCCCATGAATTGCGCCTCCCTTCGGCATCATTTTCCGCTGTCTCCGTATCGACGGGATAGAGTATAGCATTAAAATATGAGTCTTGCAAATCGACATATCGAACACACATTCGAATCACAAAAATTAATTTGCATGAATTTTCAGGCCTAGTTTCTACTCGAACAAGTTGTAAAATCGTGTTCGACCCGTCAAAAGGGTATTTACAGCATCAAATTTTGATGCTATAATACCGGCGTAAGGATGAATGGAGGCGTTCACATGGCAGCTACCGATGACAAGAAGATCGTAAGCCTGGCGGAGGCGAAGGCGCAGAAGACGGCGGAATTCAACCGCACGACCTATGGAGAGGTCATTCGCGCCAACCGGATAAAGATGGGGCTTTCCCAGCCCGATCTCGCCGGAATTCTCGGCACCAGCAAAAACTACGTCAGCAACTGGGAGGTTGGCCGGACGCGCCCGGACATGAACATGATCCCGGCGATTTGCCGCGCCATCGGCATCAGCATCGCGGAGTTTTTCGGTGGCCATAGCGAGCTCGACGATCTTTCTCCCGAACAGCGCACCCACATTCGCTCCTATTCTTTACTAAACGCGCGCGACCAAGCTACGGTCAATGCGCTCACCGATCACCTATTGAATATGGAAGACACGGAATTCCGCCAGCGCTGCCATGCTGGATTCGCCCATGTCTTCCATAATGAGAACCTGGCTGCCGCTGGCTCGATGAACATGCTCGGCGACACCGTAGACGGCGAGAAGGAATTCATCCGCCTGGATGAAATCACCGAGCGCGCCGACGAGATCATCACCGTCACCGGCGATAGTATGGAGCCGACCTTCCATGCGGGCGATGATTTGCTGATCGAGCATACCGAGACCCTGGAACCCGGCGAGATCGGAATTTTCGTGATCAACGGCGAAGGCTTTGTCAAGGAATACCGCTCCAACGGCGTCTATTCCCACAACGAGGCCAAGTATCCCTTCCGGAAATTCTGCTCCGGCGATGATGTCCGGATCGTTGGCCGCGTTCTCGGCAAAGTCACCAAGGCCCATCGTCCGACCCGTGAGGAGAGCATCGTTCTGGATGAACTTCTTCACGACGGAGCCTTCTAATCCCCAATCCCGGCATTAAAACATAATTTCAAAACCGGCTTTCATCCGGCTTTATTTCCTATACCTTTTTATGGAGGACATGGCTATGCAGGCGCGCTCATTAAAGGTTTATGTAGATGTTTCCGTGGATTTCGATACCGACGGGCATATGTATCCCCGCTCGCTGACATGGGAGGATGGCGTGAAGTACGAGATCGACAGGGTCAAGGCCGTCCGGCCTGCCCATGCGGAGCGCGCCGGTGGCCAGGGGGATCGCTATACCGTCATGATCGAGGGCCGGGAGAAGTATTTGTTTTTCGAGCATTCCACCGAATACGGTGACAAGAACGTCGGACGCTGGTTCGTCGAGCGGAGGGAGTGATAGGATTGGCAAACGAGGAATTGAAATGTCGCATTTTGGCGTATGTATGCGAGTACGCGGATCAGAACGGATTCGCGCCCAGCTACCGGGAAATCCAGCTGGCCACCGGCGTCAAATCGGTTTCAACCGTACATGATTACGTCAAGCGCCTTGAGGCCGAGGGCCGCCTGGACATGAAGGCCAAGCATCCCCGGGCCTTGGCGACGAACCGCAAGATTCAGCTGCAGCCGAATACCGCCCAGCGCGTTCGCGTCGAGGTTGCCGATGGCGGCGTCCTATTCCTGGATTGCTCCCTTGAGCCTACCGGCACGGACGGCATGGCCTTCGCCATTTCCGGCGTCATGGATGCCAGCCAGCTGAAAGGCCCGGTCGGCAGCATTGTGGGATGTACCATTGAGGAAGAATAGAATTGAGGTGAGCGGAATGACCTTAGTCGAAAGATTTGACATTGCAGCCGAGCATATGCAGCGCATGAGCGCGCTGGCCCAGGCCCTGGAGCATACCCTGCCGATTTTTACGGATTGCCTGCAGCACATGCAGAGCGGGCCGGATTGCGCCGCCTGCGGCAGCTGTCCCTTCACGGAGGCCGTCCGCCAGGCACCGGCAGGCAGCGACAGCCCCGCCGAGTATGCCCTCAAGCAATGGCAGGGCATGGCAGAGGACATGGCCCAGCTTCGGAGCCTGTTGCAGCGGCACAGCGTTCCCGTGATCGGTTACGCCGATTGCACCCGCTAAAGGAGGCAGCCTATATGGAAATGATACGCAAAGCCCGGAAATTCGAGATGGTGGATGAAACAGGGATCATCCGGGAACTCACCGTCACCGTAGAGCATGAGCCCGGAATCCTCGTCGAGGTTGCCGTGCCACGCTATATCGACGAGAACGGCAACTATAAGGAATTCATCGGCCAATATGTTCCCCAGGACACAAAGCATCGCCGCGTGGATATATCGCAGATCAAAGGAAAGGAGTGCGGAAGATGATGAGCGTTGTTCGCAGACGTACCAAGCCAAAGTATAAGCGCTGCGCGTTTACCGGCTACCGCCCGCAGAAGATGGTATTCGGATTTAATGAATCCGATCCCCGCTGCATCGAATTCAAGGCCCGCCTTCGCGCGACCATTGAAGACCTGATCGGCAAGGGATACGCCCATTTCATCAGCGGCGGCGCTATGGGTATGGACATGTTTGCCGCCGAGGCCGTCCTGGAATTGCGGGAGGAATATCCCTGGATCATGCTCGAAATGGTCTCGCCCTTCGACGGCCAGGCCGACCGGTGGGAGCCGAAATACCAGGCGCGCCATTCCCGGCTTTTTGAGCAGGCGGATATGGTAACGGCCGTCAGCCACCAATACACCCGCGCCTGCATGTTCATCCGGAACCGGTACCTGGTCAACAACGCCGACCTGCTCCTGGCGGCCTATGATGGGCAGGCGGGCGGCACCGCCATGACCGTCGAATACGCGCACAACATGGAAGTACCCGTCCAGCTCATCATGCCGATGGCCTGTGCCGCATGACGGAAAATGATTATGATGGAGGATAGAGAAGTGAACGTAAGCATGAACAAGATGATTGATTGGGAATACCGCTATGAGCTTGATTTTATCCGCTTCCCCGTGCTGATCCATCGCGCCCAGCGGAAGGTCATTGACTTGATTATCGGCGGCTCGTATGTCGCCATGAGCTCCCTCTATAACAAGGGCTGGCCCGGCGGCAAGACCGACCGATTCAGCCCCGAGGATTTCAAATGCAGGATTGTGCGCAATGGCGCGGACACCATGTTGTACATTACCCTGCCCGCCACGGACGCCTGTGCGCCTATGGCTTGCACCCACATTGCCATCACCTACAAGGACAACGGGATCTTCTATTCCGACATCCGCGTATTTAATGTGGAGCGCAGCAACCGCCAAACCACGGCTATTGGGGAAATGCAATTCACGCCGGATGGCCAGATGAAGGCCCACATGAATTACGGGGAGGCCAAGGGCAGCGACGAAGCGAATATCCGCCACATTTGGAACGTCGCCTTCGATGCCGCCCTGCCTTTCCGCCCCTCTACCAACCCCGGGAATGCTCGCGTCCCGCAGGCCACCTATTGACAATTTAGACGCCCACGGCGACAATTTGGAGCATTTCTATTGTTTCGCCACCTCCGCCATGGTATGATACCCTCACAACAAAGGACAGGAGGTGTACGACCATGACGAAAAAGATAACCAGCCGTCCCGGATTCTTTGGCACGACCATCCATTACGATGAGCACGGGCGGAAGATCGGCGAGAGTATGCCCGGATTCTTTGGCGGGACGAACCATTACGACGCCAGCGGCCACGAGATCGGCCATTCCTATGAGGGATTCTTCGGCGGAACGAATCATTACGACAACAGCGGCCACAAGGTCGGCCACTCCTACGAGGGGTTCTTCGGCGGAACCAACCATTACGACGACAAGGGCCATAAGGTCGGCGAATCCTGGCCCGGATTCTTTGGCGGAATGACCACCCGCCTGAAAGACAAAAAGTAAGCCGATGACATACCGGGCAGGCCCATGCGGTCTGCCTGGATTTTCAAATCAAGCCATGATTGGAGAATCAAGGCCGAAATTTCGAACACCAAATCGGGCCATTTTGATATTGAGTGGAGATTCTTGGACACCTCATGCGCTATACTGTATGTAGCAACCAGGGAGGTGAGGGCAATATGAAACAGGATGAATTGCAAAGCATCGTTTCCGGCCTTGTGGAGGAATTGCGGGAATTGCCCGATCATACGGAGCTGACCACATGGCAGCTCATGGATCGGGCCGGATACATGGATGAGGAATTGTCCAATGAAGATCTCATGGATATAGATTACGCCCTCCGGCAGGCCGCCCGGAAAGCCCATATCACCCTCGATGGCTCCAAGCACGACGGCCTGGTAGAGGGCCTGCCCTACAATTTGGATTATATCGTCAAGAATGCAAAGGCTCAGATTCGATGCCCGCGCTGCGGCAGTATAGATACCGCCAGGATTCTGTACGGATTGCCCGCCATGGATGACGAACTGGAAGAAAGGATACGCGCCGGGAAAATCCACCTCGGGGGATGCTGCATCACCTCGGAGGAAGTGGATGGCGAAGATGTGCGCACCGATCCAGCCCGCTTTTGCAATGCCTGCGAGAAGAAATTCGGCGCGCCTCCCGTTTTCCACTACAAGGGCGCAGCCCAGGATTATCGCCGGGAAGTTATTGCCTTCCGGTATTTGGATGGTGGCTATTTCGGAGGCTATACGGAATTGAGAATCCGGCGAGCGGGTGATGCCATAACAGCCGAGGATGTATCCTCCAGGAATCGAATCGATGTTACATCCGGCACGTATGCCATGCCCGAGAAGGAATGGGCCGCGTTTATGGACGATCTTTATTCCGCCTGCTATCTGCATGAATGGAAAAAGCGGTATGCTGATCCCGGTATCATGGACGGCGAGCAATGGGAAATTGAGCTCACCCTTCCCGGGAACCGGAGGCGCTCCTATTATGGCAGCAACAATTTTCCGCCTTACTGGAAGGATTTGCAAAAGGTAGTCAACCGGATCATTCGGAAGTGCAAAGCGTAAGAAAAGCAGGGTGGATTCCCTCCATCCTGCTCTATTCCAAACTATCATGATTCATGGCCTTTAGCATTGCCAGCGCGGCCTTTTTCTGATCCGGCGTCAATGACACCCAGCAATCAAAAACCTCCCGTAATTCCGGTGACAGCTCAACCACATCATCCTCGGCAAATAACTGCGACATGGTAATGCCAAACCCTTCGCAGATTGTTTCCAACGTTGCCAGGGAAGGCATCGTATTCCGCCGGAATATATTGCCAATCGTGGTCTGTGCCAAATTGCACTCCCGGGACAAACGGTATTCCGTCCAACCACGTTCCTGCAACAGCTGCCGGAGGCGGGCGTGTATATCCATAGCGCCACCGTCCTTTCTGTGATTATTTTACTTCCATGCTTGGATGCATAATAGTAACGACTTGAAACGTAAATAGATAAGATGTATTATGTATGTACGCGAATCTGTGGCATTCATCCCCGAAACTAAAACATAAGCGAGGGCGTACATATGAAAAGCAGCATCATGCAAGAGGTGGCGTTCCTATTCGTCGAGCAATACGAGAAGCTGGTAGAGCATTACAAAGATTCCGAGGTTGCTTTGATCCGCGCGACAGCGGAAAAGGGCGAAACCGCTATGTATATGGTAGTTGCCTCCATATTCGGCCCCTCACTGGATCAGGCTCTCCTTGGCGCGGCCCACGGCGGTATGGACTATATTGCCTATTATGATGAAACCTGGGACGAAATGGATGAGCGGGAGAAGGAGGATGTTGAGGAATTGGCCGATTTCCACCTGGAATCCGTAAGGGCCATCCTGCATCTTTCCCAGCTGAATGATTGCAGCACAACCGAGGGCATCATCCAAAAATGCAAGGAAGCCGAATACTACACCAGGCGGGTACACGAAAGAATGGCCGCCGAAAAGCAATAACGACAGCCCACGATGGCGACGGAGTAAGAGCGAGAAATGAGAAAGATTTGGCTATGCGGCGCGGCCATTCTAATCGCCGCAATGGTCGCTGGCGGCATTGCGGGATATGCGGCTGAGCGCAGGAATTGCCTTTGCTATATCGCGGAGCATTCGCCGGGATCATCGATCCCTCTTGATGATCGCGTCCGGAACGAAGTTTCCGGGCAGGAGATCACGGATGAAACCATGAAGATATGCACCTATCATTGCAAACACGGGCATACCATGCTCCTTCAAATTATCGGAACTACGGATTGCACTGTGCGACCCTTTGGCGGTGACTAAGATGGGAGGCTGAAATGAAAAAGGGGTTCTGGCGTAGATTCATCCTGGCGCTGGTTCTCGCCCTATCGATTTTCTTACCGAATGTCTTACCGATTGACCGGGCATGGGCCGAGGAATCCCTCCTGCGTATCATCTTCGTGGACGTAGGCCAGGCGGATTCCACCATCATTATCTGCGACGATGAAGTATTGATGATCGACGGCGGGAACGCAGCGGATTCGCAGCTCATTTTCTCCATGCTCCGCAATACACTCGGCATTGATCACATAAACTATATGATTGCCACCCATCCCCACGAGGATCACGTCGGTGGCTTGGCCGCCGCATTCAATGCCTGTTCCGTGGATGTTCTATTCACCCCGATATTGGAATATGACACCAAGGCGTTTCAATCCATGATGAAATGCTCATGTACGGTAAGGAAGCAAGCAACCGAAAACAAGAGATAGACCGCCAG